>Ga0082212_10002512_pt1 | contig 26699 bp, 22 predicted proteins | sample TergutNt197P3_FD_71548 | JGI IMG/M metagenome (GOLD analysis project Ga0082212, IMG submission 71548) | Neocapritermes taracua P3 segment gut microbial communities from Petit-Saut dam, French Guiana - Nt197 P3 | ecosystem: Host-associated > Arthropoda: Insects > Digestive system > Gut ...
ATGGAATACACAGACAGACCAAGTATGGGATTTTAAGACAGCCAAACTAAAGAAATATAGAAAACACTTTGCCCCCATGCTGGAAGGCACCACAGACGCAGGCATCCATCGTGACAAAGAAGGCGTGAACAGGCTTGCCGCCGAAAAAATGGCCAAGCTCCATGACGAACTCAAACAGAACTACAGCGGGCAGGACTTGGAAATCTACCTCGCAAGGTTACTATTTTGCCTATTTGCCAATGATACAGACATATTTGAACAGGACAGCTTCCAGAATTACATAGAGGCCACCGCCGAAAACGGGAGCAACCTGAACGCCTACCTGACACAATTGTTTCAGGACTTGAGGAAGTCAGTAGATGACCGCCCCCCAAACCCCTACCTAAGCAAAAATCCCCGTCTGACCAAGCAAATAGACAATTCTCACTTCAAGCACATAAACGGTAGCCTATTCGAAAAGAACCTTGATCAGGCCGCCTTCAACCGCAAAATGCGCCATGAACTGCTTGAGTGCTTGGACTTCGACTGGGGCCAGATACGTCCAGCCATCTTTGGCTCAATGTTCCAAGGGGTCATGGACAAAGACCAAAGGCGTGAGATTGGGGCGCATTACACAAGTGAAGAAAACATACTCAAGCTCATCAACCCATTATTTATGGACGAACTAAGAAAAGAGTTTGATTCAATAAAGAAACAAGCCAAAACAAAGAAAAGCAAAACCCTAGCTGATTTTCAGAATAAATTAGCAAACTTGAAATTTCTAGACCCAGCCTGCGGATGCGGCAACTTTCTTATAGTCGCCTACAGAGAACTTCGCCGCTTGGAACTGGAAGTGGTCAAAGCAATGCTGGATGGCAAAGAAGGCAAAAGCAAGCTGGGCAAAATGCTTGCGACCCCAATCGAAGGCAACCTCAAAGTCAACGTAGACCAGTTTTATGGAATAGAGATAGAGGAATGGCCATGTCAGATAGCCAGGACAGGTATGTGGCTGATGGATCACCTGATGAACCTGGAGGCAACTGCTATATTTGAACGGTACGAATACCGCCTACCATTAAAACAATCGGCCACCATAGTTCATGCAAACGCTCACCGTATAGACTGGGAAACCATAGTCCCCAAAAACCAACTGAGCTATATCCTTGGTAATCCGCCGTTTGTAGGATCAAAAATGATGAGTGAGCGTCAACGAGACGATCTTATCTCGCAGTTTATTGATACCAAAGGGACCCAAACAAAGAATGCAGGCGTATTAGACTATGTAGCCGCATGGTATTACCAAGCATCCAAATACATCCAAGGGACAAAAATCCGAGTTGCCTTTGTCTCCACAAACTCCATAACCCAAGGCGAGCAAGTATCCGCTGTCTGGAAACCCCTCTTTGAAATGTTTGGCATACACATAGATTTTGCCTACCGTACATTCAAATGGGACAATGAAGCCAAAGGCAAAGCCGCAGTGCATTGCGTAATTATCGGTTTCAGCACTGTTGGAAGTAGTCAAAAAGTTATCTTTGACGGCGAATGCAAAACCACGGCAAAGAACATCAACCCTTACCTAGTGGACGCGCCTGATGTATTTATAGAGAGCAGAACCATGCCAATATGTGACGTGCCCCAGATTGGTATAGGCAACAAACCAATAGATGACGGTAACTATCTCTTTACAGATGAAGAAAAAAAAGAGTTCCTAAAAATAGAGCCACAGGCTAAAAAGTGGTTCCGCCCATGGATTGGCTCACATGAGTTTATCAACGGCTATACACGGTACTGTTTATGGTTAGGTGATTGCCCTCCATCAGAGCTAAAGCAAATGCCAGAGGCGATGAAACGGGTCACAGCTGTAAGACAATTCCGCCTAAAGAGCAGTAGTGAGTCCACCCGCAAGCTGGCCGATACTCCCACAAGATTCCATGTTGAAAACATGCCGAAAGTAAATTATGTAGTAGTGCCAGAAACGTCTTCCGAGCGCAGGGCGTATGTTCCTATTGGTTTTCTGTCACCAAAGGTCTTGTGTAGCAATGCAGTTAAAATCATCCCGTATGCCACCCTCTACCACTTTGGCATACTCACATCCAGTGTCCACATGGCGTGGATGAGGGCTGTGTGTGGACGGTTGAAAAGCGATTACCGCTACTCAAAAGATATTGTCTACAACAGTTTCCCATGGCCTAATGCCACAGACAAACAGAAAGCGGAAATAGAAAGACTGGCACAGAGCGTTTTGGACGCGAGGGCAAAATTCCCAGATAGCTCCCTCGCAGACCTCTATGACCCGCTGACCATGCCACGCGAACTCCTCAGGGCACACCAATCCCTAGACCGTGCAGTGATGAAGCTGTATGGCTTTGCCAAAGACATGTCAGAGCCGGAGATTGTGGCGAAATTGATGGATAAGTATCAGGCTCTGACGACTAGAGAAGAATAGTATGGCTGATGGTCAGGGTATAGAGAATGGTGGGAACCAAGATACCTCAGATTGGTACAAAGAAGCCTGTATCGCAATAGAAGAGGATAAACTGCAAACAGTAGAATGGCTAAAAAGCTTGGATTACAGCACCGCAAAGCAAAGCGGAGATGCCAAATATCGAGCATTTAAGCCAATACTAGAAGCAATAGCCAGTGACGAAGATCGATTAATGAGGCTTCTCAATTGCAGGTTGTTTTACAAGGCTCAAGTCACAAAAAAAGGCACTCCAACAAAGTGTAACACAAAAATGACTGCTGGCAAGGCAAAGAGTGAGCTAAAAAAAGCCATCGCTAAACTTAAAGCCGCAAAAGAAATCATTGCTGGAATGCCAACAGGTCAATTTGTGTTCCATGATGAGCTGAAATTGAGCCAGGAAAACCTAGACAGACGACATGGAAAAACCCCAAAGACTAAATGGGACCCAGAATGGGCAAAACGTGAGCCACCAAAAGTTTTTGCAGAGCATATGGATAACCTACATGGACACGGGCAGTGGGAAAAGCAATTTCGCTTTAAGCCACCGCCTTGCCTTCAGGACGGGCGTTGTACTCACAGCGATAAGCCTTTGGAGAAAAGACACTGCTTTTTGCTTGATGATGGACGCTGTATTGAGATACCACAACGTAAGTATTCTGTTACAGGACAGATCGAAAATATCATAAAAATGCTGGAGTTGCAGGTAGGAGTGGAGGAATCGGAGCTTAAAATAAAACGCAAAACGGGAAATTCGCACGCCACCTCGACTCTGCCAAGAGGCGGTGATGTAGTAGTCTACAAGGACACAACAAGCGTAATGGATGGCACTATTTTTCGGCTATACAATATCTTATTTCGGATTATCCATGGGATTGAATGCGATATTGATACCCACATAGAATTGACATATTTTCTAGCAAAGCAAATCCATATGGAGCGTACAGGAAAGACATGGAAAGCATTGGATAAGGCCAAATGGGGTGAATCTGTGCGTGCAGACTTTAGAAAAAGGCTTGAATCCTAACTGTAACTCATATGTATAGTATGGATAGCCCTATAAGTTCTAGTATCTACATCCTAGCATTTTGAGAAATTCAGCAATATAGCGATTTTATATTGTCCGTTGAAATTTTCAAAAAATAAAAAAAAGTGACGGACGAAGCAAAAAATATCTTTGTGATAGCTCGGTAATGAAGCCGAGATATCACAAGGGAGGCCACATGGCCATAGTTCGAGATATATTCAACGCCGCGATGGTGTGGGGCGCAGAGTTTGTTGGAAGATGGGAGTTTCCATTACTGGAAAAGACCGACTTTATTCCCAATAACCTGATTTCATTTGCAAAACGCAATAGTGCCGATTGCACCAATTGGTTGCATTTCTACGGTCACGATTACACTTTTGTGAGTCTTTGGAATGATTGGCAGGTAAAGCAAGGGCAATACTTAAAAGACTTCCTCCGTGTGGCTGGGGTAATACTTCCTGACTACAGCCTTTACCGCGACATGCCGCTGGCGATGCAGATATGGAGCGTATACAAGAGCCGGGCCATCGGGTATTGGCTACAGAGCAACGGGATCAAAATTATCCCAAATATCCGCTGGGGCGATGAGCGGACTTACGATTTTGTATTTGATGGCCTACCAAAGGGTGGCACCGTTGCCGTTGGCTCTCACGGCTGTATCAAATTAAAGGTCGACAAGGACTACTTTCTGCGCGGGTTCAATGAGATGCTAAATCGGATAGAGCCTGAAACCGTGGTTGTCTATGGGCGGATACCAAGGGGGATGGATGTTGAATCTCTGTCGGGCAAAGTTAAAATCATCCCCTTGGCCAGTGAGTTTGAAACAAGCCACAAGAAAGGCGAGGCTTGACATGGGCGCAGGCAAGTCAGGGCTTTTTGCGGGTACCAAGGGCAGTATTTCCATCCCTGATGTAAAATATCCAGGCAACAACCCAGCTAAGTCACCCGGCAAGGGTTTTGAATGGCGTGGCAGGGGAGATCCAGCCTCAGGGAGGGGAAGCTGGTACAACCCGAAAACAGATGAAAGTTGGTACCCCAATTTGGATCATCCACATCCTATTGAGCCTCATTGGGATTACAAAGGGTCAGATGGTATCGGTTACAGGGTTTACAATGATGGTCGCATCGAACCAAAAAACACGAGGAGTAAAAAATGACAAAAGACCTAAGCAATGATTGGCGTCTCACGAATCAGTTGAAATATCTGAAGAGGGAAACACTTCTTTATTCAAAATGGGTCACGCTTGACGAAAGCTGGGATCACGACCATTGTGAATTTTGCTGGGAAACAATTGACTCATCCACAGAAAATGCTTACTGCACAACGGATTACTATCATTGGATATGCCCAGAGTGCTACAACGACTTTAAGGAAATGTTTGGGTGGGTGTTAGATGAATGATGACCTATCATAATCAGCCTTTTGTAGCCCGCACAATGACGCAATTTTGTGTTCTGTTTTTGGCAACTGGCCACTAACCGCAGTAGTCGGCCAAAGGGGGGGAAACTGAAAGGCATCAAAAAATCCTTGCATGAGAAAAATTGATCAAGCAGGATATATCAGTTCACGGTTTTCATACCAAGTTGCGATCAACAGATCGCACCTTGGTATGAGGGGGACGCGACAGCGGCACTCGCAGAATGGACGTGATGTTGGAATGAAACTGCAAAGCGAGCATAAAAAGCCACCTAAACCAATGTACCTGGCGTGACTGCCTCGGACATCCGAGCATAGCGAAGGATTCCGAGAAGTTTTTGATTATGAAGGCTGTTATGCCAAAAAACTTGAAAGCGAGAAAGAAGAGTGGCCATGTCTGGGTGGCCGGCGTGAGAGCCTCGGATGCACGAGGCAGTCACGTTGCCCTTTCTTGCAATTTGGTATTTCAAATCGCTGTTTGTTTAGTTGCTGGGTTACGTTCATTATGGCATTTCGCGTTCAAAGCCATTTGAACGCAACCTAGTATCAGGTGAAAGGCTTGGCGTAGCGCGTCTTTACAATCCGGTCACATGGCCAACAGATTTTTCTCTGCAACAGCAACTAGGCTCCAACGGTTTCCCAAGGTAAGCGGACAAAAAAAGTTGTTTCCTCATCTGGGACGCTTTCGAAACTGACTTCTCCGCCCATGATGCGAGCTAGATGTTTGACTATGGCCAGCCCAAGTCCTGTGCCTGGAGTGCCTTTGGATGTTTGGGTTCGGTAGAATCTCTCAAAAATTCTGGAGGAGTCTTTTAACGAGATGCCTGGGCCGTTATCTTTTACAGAAAAGATTATCCATTGATCCTGTAGCTGGGCAGAGAGAACTACCTTGGATTTTTTTGGACTAACCTTTAGCGCGTTGGAGAGTAGGTTTTCCAGCAATTGGTGTAGCCTTATCGGATCAGTGAGAAATGACTTTGCCCCCAGTGTAGGCTCTATATTTAATTCAAGCTCAATGTCTTTATATTTTGAAAATGAGTTTGTATTTTCTAACACTTCCCTTAGAAAGGTGTCCAGGTCAAGTGCAGTGTATTCAAGTGTGAGTGCTCCGGTTTCGATGCGACTCAGTTCTGCGATGTCGTTGAGTAGGAGAGCCATTCGGTCAACATTTTTGAGAATAATTTTGGTGTCTGCTTTCCCATCTGGATGGATGCATCCTTCGTTCATAAGGTTTTCGGCGGCAGTCTTGATGCTGGTGACCGGAGTTTTTAGTTCATTGCTTGCACTAAAAATAAACTTTTGCCTTGTCTGCTCTAAGGCCTCTTGTTTGGTGATGTCTTGTAGGAGTAGCAGAACTCCGTTCCAATCTGAGTTGGTGTTTCCTACCTGTACACTTATTGGCGTCGCGCTAAATGAAAGAGTACGTCCGGAGCGTATGTGATTCCAAACAGAAAATGCCCCACTGTAAGCCTTTTCCAGCATCGACTGGCTTTCTGCATCGCTGAGAATACTTGAGACAGTAACCTTCGATAGTGCCCTTGTACTGCTTCCCAATAGTCGTTGCGCGGCAAAGTTAAAGAGAGATACCTGTTTAGCAGAGCCGAGCAGTACTACGCCCACGCTGATATTTGCTAGGATGCCATGTAGCAATTTGTTCTCTATTTGAGCTTGTTCTCTTAATGCTTGGTTTTCCTTTTCTAATTTTTTCCATTTATTAACAAAGTCGTACCAGTCGATGTTGCTATCTGGTTCTGCCTCCCAGGGGGAAGCAACGATTGTGCGTATTTGGCACTGCCATGTCCACAGCAAATCCAACGATAGTATTATCAGACCCCACCCAAATGGTTCCAGATATGTTCGGAGTAAAAAGATTCCACCAACGGCAGAGACTACAGTTGTGAGGGGCAACCAAGGTAATTGATGAAATTTTTGTGCCTGCATAATCTCATTTTGGTAGTGCGGATATACATGTAGTGCAAACTCAATGAAAAATTTATGTAAAAACATTTCGTTGATTTTATATATTTTTTTCGTTTTTATTTTGTCTTGATCTGATGTTTTTTTTTTCTAAACTTAGAAGTGGAACAAAGTGGAAAATGTTGGATTGAAGTGGCAAAATTTGGTTTAACATTCAACACTTTGTTTCTTATCTCCTAAGGGTGCATGAATGCTTCGTTTGCGCGGCAACTCACCGGCAACGGTGGACGAAAAGGGACGGATAAAAATTCCGTCGGGCTTCAATGCCGCGCTGGACTCACACTTTGGGCAGGGAAACCAAGTTGGGCCACGCTACTACCTGACATCTTTGGATGGTCTTTGCGCTCGTCTTTATCCTTTGCCGGTATGGGAAGTGATCGAAGAAAAGCTTTCTAAACTACCGAGTGCTCTCGATGCGGCAAGAGTCTACCTAGAAAATACTTCATATTATGGGTCTGAGATCGAACCAGATGCACAAGGACGGTTTGTAATACAGCCCATCCTGCGCTCGAGTGCCAATTTGATTGGTGAGGTGGTAATACTTGGCCAATTAGACTATTTGGCTATCTGGAATCGAAGCGTCTTTGAGGGTCGCATCAGCGGGAAGCCACTTACAACAGCCCACCTAGATCAACTAGCTGAATTGGGTATTTGATATGACAAATGTTTCCCATTTCCCAGTGTTACTTCAGGAGGTAATTGAGCATCTAGCAATTCCATCGGGAGGGGTAGCACTAGACCTAACCCTTGGGCTTGGTGGACATGCTGAGGCGCTACTTTCTAGGGCGAATAAAAAGTCTCGTTATCTGGGTGTCGACCGCGATGGTGAGGCGAGAGCCGTTGCGATGAGTCGGCTTGGAACTGATGAAAGGTTTTCTGTGATTGCTTCGACCTATGAAGACCTTTGGGATATGGATGAATTTAGGCAGTGGGCTTCGGTTTGTGCCCCCGAAGGCATGGATGTGATATTTGCGGATCTCGGCGTAAGTAATCTTCAACTAAAAAATCCCAACCGAGGTTTTAGCTTTATGTCAGACGGGCCTCTGGATATGCGTATGGATTCTGATGGAGGCGTAACTGCGCTGGAATGGCTTCAGCAACAAACAGAAAAGAGCCTAGCAGATACGCTATTCACTTTTGGCGAGGAGAGAGCATCGAAGCCAATTTCCAGAGCAATTTTCCAAGCGATGAATGACGATAAAATGAATACTACCCGCGATCTTGCACGTAGTATCTATTCTGTATTGCCACGAGAAATTGCGATACGCAAAAAACAGATTGATCCTGCTACTCGAACATTCCAAGCTATCCGAATTGCCGTAAATTCGGAACTGGTTGGGCTTGGACGGGCTATCGAAAGAGCTGTATCGGTGCTTAAAACCTGTGGTCGAATTGGGATTATCAGTTTTCATAGCCTAGAGGATCGCATAGTCAAACAAACATTTAGGCGACTTGCGGGTATATATGATGGCCAAGGTCGGGAAGCTCCTAGCCCCTTGCCAAAATTTTTGCGTATTATTTCTCCGGGGGGCATTGTTCCTGGAGAAGCAGAGTTGATTTCTAACCCCCCATCGCGCTCTGCGCGCTTGCGATTGGCACAGCGTGTGCCTTGTATGGTATGAGGTTGTAATATGGCAATAAAGCGACACAGTTTACACCGCACGTTTGCTAGGTCAGAGAGGCGTGTAGAAGGGGAGGGTGTCCTCCGAATGTTGTTGCTGGCTGTGGCAGTTGCAATGCCCCTTGCGGCGGTTGCCTACCTAAGAATACAAGACATGCGCCTAGGGTATGAGATGAAGGATATTCAGGAACTCATCCGAAAGGAAGAAGAGCAGTCTAGGCTTTTGGAATTAGAAAAAAGTAAACTTTCTCGACTGGAGGTTGTCCAGCAGTGGGCCGCCTCAAATGGATTTGTTCCTGCCACTGCCACGAATGCAATTGGGAAGTTCTTTACCCAAAAAGACCAGGAGATGGCCAAGCTGAGGCCAGTGCCGTCAATCTAGTCAATTTAGCCCCTCCTACTAAAGCATATTATCTGTTCAAGGCTAAAGCGTATAGAATAATAGAAGCTAATGGTTACTTGAATGCCACCGAATTATGTTCAGACTCTGAAACATTCCAAACAAATCATGGGTAGACCCAGGGCTCAGGATTTGTCTGCGAGCAGACTTAAGTGGGTTATTGCATTTCTTGTGGCTTGGGGGGTATTGGTTGCTTTCAGGCTGTACTGGATACAGATACATCTGCATTCGTACTATCAGGATAGGGCACTCCGTCAGCATTTCGTTCAAAAGAATATTGATCCCATTCGGGGAGAAATCAGGGATCGTAACGATGAGGTGCTTGCTACATCATTGCCTTCAGAGAGCCTCTATGTTACTCCTCCAGTCTTTTACCCTAGCTATTCTCGCAAAAAAAGGGCAGATGGGGAAACAGAAACCCATTGGGGTGAGCCTGATATGGTATTTGCTAATCAATATGCAAAGCTAGTGGCAGGTGTGTTGGATCGACCAGAGGCTTTTGTGATCGATAGGTTTTTGAGAAAGAGCAGTTGGTTTCTGGTTGAGCGACAGTTGAGTCCCCTAAAGGTTGCGGCACTAAAAGAAGTCAATAAAGAAATACTTCGCGAAGTAAATAAGGAAATTACAGATAAAAGTGACCAAAAAGGAAAGAGTAGGCAGGTGCGTAGATTACAGCGCAAAGAACCAGCACTTGTCTTTATCCCTGAGTACCGTCGCCACTATCCAAGAAATAGCTTGGCCTGCCAAGTGCTAGGATTTGTAAATGATGATGGTCAAGGCCAACTTGGCGTCGAAAAGGCATATGAAACAATGCTTGCTGGTCAGACGGGTGTAATAAATGCTCCAAAAGATGGGCTTAATAATTATTCGATTTTGAAGGAAAGCTATATAGAAGTTCCGGTAAATGGTTCACGACTTCAACTTACGATAGATTCAACCATCCAGCAGATTGTTGAGGATGTTTTGGCAGAAACTGTGTCGAAGAGCCGCCCTATCACCGCTCACTGTGTTGTGGTAGAGCCTAATACAGGTGAGATATTAGCGATGGCGGGGACTCCTGTTTTCGATCCAAATACTTCTACCCCAAATAAGTTTCGGGGGCGATTAGACAGCGATTTTTCGAACGCCGAAAGGCAGGAGTTGCGTGCATGGAGAAGCACCCAGCAGGCCGCCCGTAGGCTACATCCTCTGGAAGATAGCTATGAGCCAGGCTCGACTATGAAAATTTTTACAGCCGCCATGGCCCTTGAGGAGCGTAAGGTTCGTATCGGAGAATCCATCGACTGCATGGGAGGACAATGGCTATACGCCCCAAATGTGCCTCCAATAACTGATTCACACAGGTATGGTTTACTGCCTTTTGAGCAGGTTCTATGGCAATCTAGCAATGTTGGTACAGCAAAAATCGGGATGAGAATTAGGCCAGCCGAATTCTACAAATATTTAAAGGAATTTGGTTTTGGTGATCCAACTCTCAACTTTGCTGGTGAAACAAGGGGAAGTGTGCCGGCCCCTGTCGCTTGGTCTACTCCAACTCAATATACTCTGAGCTATGGGTATGGTATGTCGGCATCGCCCCTACAAGTGCTGATGGCTGGTTGTGCCATTGCCAATGGTGGGAAATTAATGAAGCCACAACTGATAAAAGCCGTCTATAACGATAAGGGAATTTTGCTTAAGGCGTATGAGCCAGAAATCAGGTTTCAAGTAATTAGCGAAGAGACTTCGGGGTTAATGAGGGATGTATTAAAAGGTGTCATAACTGAAGGGACAGCAAAGAAGGCGAGGTTGGATGAGGTAGAAGCCTTTGGAAAAACTGGAACTAGTCGCAAGGTGATAAATGGAAAATATGACCTCAAACGCCACTATGCTTCTTTTATGGGCTTTTTTCCAGCGGATAAGCCTAAATACGGCATTTTGGTGATGCTTGACGAACCTGCTGGAGACGTGACTGGGGGGGACGTTGCCGCTCCTGCTTTTAAGAAGATTGGCGATTCTATTCTGCGCTATACGTCCTCAGCTCCTCAAACAGTACAGAGCGAAAACCTGAGACTTACCCTACAGGATTGGCCTCTTAATGGGGGCGATGAGGCCGCTATCCATGTACAAAAAGGTCGCACTCCAGACTTAATTGGCCTGGAATTGCGAAACGCTATTCAAAGGGTGATACTCGCAGGTGGCACAATCCAGACAAAGGTGGAAAAAACTTCAGGGGTAGGTGCATACAAGGTTGTATCTCAAACACCTGAGCCTGGTAAACCACTCCCATCAGACCAAGCTGTCACGGTGACGCTGAGGTCACCATGAAATTTGCGGATTTAATCAGGGATATGGAGCTAAAAAAAATTGTGCTTGGCTCTGAGGGGCATCCAGCAGAGATAATCGATGTTGATTGCGATAGTCGCCAAATACAAGATGGGTGGGGCTTTGTTGCCCTAAAGGGATCGAATACCGATGGCCATGACTACGCTCGACAGGCCATAGATAATGGAGCTGTTGCAATTTTTTCTGAGAGGTGTCTATCGAGTATTTGGCATGGACCTTCTGTTGTTTTTAGGGATAACCCAAAAAAAGTGATGGCAAGGTTGGCGCGACGTGTTCATGGAATGCCTGATCTTGAAATGCCAATAATCGCAGTAACCGGGACAAATGGAAAAACAACAACAACCATGCTTATTCGTCAATTGATGATGGCTTCAGGGATGGGTTGTGGACTCATAGGAACAGTTGTGAATGTAGCCGGCATTCTTGAGGAAAAATCAGTGCTGACTTCGCCGGAGAGTACATCATTCTTTCGCTGGATAAAGAAGAGTCTTGATGCAGGTGATAAGGCCTTGGCTACAGAAATAAGTAGCGTAGCGATGTCCCTAGATCGTGTGCATGGGGCGGAATTTAGGGTGGGGGTATTTACCAACTTGACGCAGGATCACTTGGATTTCCATGAAACGATGGACGCATACTTCCGAGCGAAGGCAAGCCTGTTTTCTCAGTGTCGTGTTGGTCTAGTAAATGTGGATGACGAATACGGCAGACAACTATTAGCCGAAAATCCTAAGTTGATACCCTATGGTATTGATTCTGGCAATTACAGGGTGAAGAATTTGAAGATGGCTCATGGGGGCACTTCATTTATCTTTATTACTCCCAAGGGAGAGTTTTCTGTGGAAAGCCCACTGCTTGGAAGGTTCAATGTTTACAACACGATTGCGGCTTTATCTGCCCTAGACCTATCAGGGTTCGAATTGGAGGTCATGTTACCCAATATCTCCGCATTAAAGGGTGCTCCGGGTCGCTTAGAACGAGTAGATATGGGTCAATCTTTTGGGGTGATGGTTGACTATGCCCATACTCCAGATGCTTTGGAAAAGTTGTTGGGGGCGGGGAGAGATTTGCTGTCAAAAAATGGTCGCCTTCATGTCCTGTTTGGCTGTGGAGGTGACAGAGATCGCTCCAAACGTCACGTCATGGCTTCCGCGGTGTTATCAGGCGGTGCAGATGTCATTTGGCATACATCCGACAATACTAGAACAGAAGACCCAGAACGAATATTGGATGATGCGGCCATAGGCATTCCTGAAGAAATCCGTAACGACTCCGACCGTTATCACCGCATTGCTGATCGTGCACTGGCGGTTGAAGCGGCAATAAAAAATTGTAGACAAGGGGATTTGTTGTTATTGGCAGGTAAGGGGCACGAGCCTTATCAGGATGTGATGGGAATAAAACATCCCTACAGTGATCGTTCTGCTGTAGAGGCTGTCTTAAAGGGAGGAAGTATTTTACGGCCATGGAGCAATTCAGGAGATGTATGCTGAATAGCTCGCCCAATAGCAATGGCAGGGTATGTACTACGCAGATTCTGGACGGGTTTGATAGAGGTTCTATCGACAGGGCAGTGTCGGTTCTCCATTCTGGTGGACTGGTGGCTTTTCCGACTGAGACGGTATATGGGCTTGGAGCCGATGGATTAAATTCCGAAAGTGTTGCAAAGATATTTGAGGCAAAGGGCAGACCATCTACCAATCCGCTCATTTTGCATGTTTCTAGCATCAATGTAGCGGAATCCCTAGTCAGAAAATGGACAGACCTTGCACAGAAGTTGGCTGATAAATTTTGGCCTGGCCCCCTCACTATCATTCTGCCCGCTTCTGGCATCGTACCAGAAATAGTGAGGGCAGGTAATCCTACAGTAGCCCTTAGATGTCCAAACCACCAAATTGCTCTGGAGTTATTAACATCCTTTGATGGTCCCCTTGCGGCTCCTTCAGCAAATAAAACTACTGAGACAAGCCCTACGAAGCCGGAACATGTTCTAAATAGTTTGGCAGGAAAGGTTGACTTGATTTTGGATGGGGGACGTACCGTTGCTGGGATTGAAAGTACGATTATCAACCTCGCAGAAACACCACCTCGCCTCTTGCGTCCCGGCCCAATTTGCCCAAAGGAGCTAGAAGAAATAGTGGGTAAGCTATCTCGATTTGAGGGGACAGTTCCAACTGAAATTGCTCAGATTGCCCCAGGAATGTCCCAGCGCCATTATGCGCCAAAGGCTAGACTGACGATTCATGAGGCTACTGAGCTTGTGACACATTACAATGAACTAAAACAAAATACTAAAGAAAAAATAGTTGCTGTAGTGTTTGGGAGCGAAGTCGCGCTTCCTCCCAACTGCGATCACCGTAGGTTGCCGCTAGAACCATATGGAGCGTCTGCAAGGTTGTACGCAGTTTTGCACGACTTGGACTCCCAGGGATACCAAGAAGTGCTCTTCCAAAAACCACCTCTGACAGAAGACTGGTTGGCGGTTACGGATAGGTTAAGCAGGGCGGCAGATGGGGGCTGACGATGTGCTTTGACTTAGCAGAAATAGCTCCAGTCCTGGATGCGGACTTGGTTGGTGACGGAAATATTGTGCCAAATGGTCTCTGCCTAGATTCAAGGTCTATTTGCCCAGGCGAGTGTTTTGTGGCTCTGAGGGCAGAGAGAGATGGGCATCAATATGCAAAGATGGCTATCGAGGGAGGGGCTTCATGCTTGTTGGTAGATTGTCAGTTGGAATACGAAGTTCCACAGCTAGTAGTTGGTGATACCCTGTTGGCTCTTCAGAAGTGGGGGCAATACAGATTGGAAGCTTGTAGACCTAAGCATGTCTTTGGTGTGACTGGTTCGGTGGGTAAGACCAGCACAAAGGAATTGCTTGCAGGGGCAACTTCGGCATGGAAAACACCTGGAAACCGAAACAATACTTTAGGATTACCTACGGCTCTGGCCACAATTCCAGTCGGACTCCATGCGGCGGTTCTTGAAATGGGGATGTCGACTCCACACGAAATTGAGCGCCTAACCACAATAGCACCGCTGGATTTTGGGGTAATAACAAATGTAGGCGAAAGCCATATAGAAAATTTTCCGAAAGGCATTGCTGGAATAGCTACTGCTAAGGGCGAGTTGGTTTCAGGAATACTTCCCGGAGGGGCTTGGGTTTTTCCAGCAAACGATCAATGGTGCCAGTGGATTTCAAAACAAAGTTGGGCATCCAAAACGACTCCAATTCCAGTTGGTGAGGGTGCAGATTATTCCATCACAGGGATTGAAAGCCTAGGAGCAATGGGGGAGCGTTTTTCTCTCTTGTCCCCTTATAAAAAATTGGATATAGAAATTCGGCTTACAGGTCACCACCAAATATTAAATACCGCGCTGGCGGCTTCCATTGCACTTGTTGCAGGGTTTGATGGGGATGAAATTGCTCATGGACTTGGTACGGTTGAACCTGAAGATGGCCGTGGAAGACTGCATTTCTTAAAAGGTGGCGGAACCTTGCTTGATGAATCATATAACGCCTGCAGGGATTCTATGCTTTCATGTGCCAAGGCACTCCTAGGGCTTTCAGGTGGAGAGCCTGTTGCTGTTTTGGGCTGCATACGGGAACTTGGGGCATCGTCTGCATCTGTCCACCGAGCTATCGGTAGCGAGTTGCGGAGAGCAGGGATTAGTCGCTTATGGGTCTATGGCGATTTTTCCAGGGAACTTGCTGAGGGCTTTGGACAGGGAGCACTGGCATTCTCTGATTATGATGCACTTGAGCCTGTGCTGGATTCACTGCCTAGCGGTGCGCGAATATTGGTAAAGGGAAGTCGACACTGGAAAACAGAGAGAGCGATTGCCTATATATTGGAACGATTTATGCAGGAAGATTATAATTGAGCCGGATTGAAGAAAAATATGGCTCTCTGTGACTGCTTGGAGGATAGCAAATGATTTCATGGATACTGATTCTGAACAGTGAATTGCTTCCAGCGAAGTTTCTTGCAGGTGCCGCCAACTTATTTGGATATGTAACTTTCAGAACGGCCGCGGCCGCGGCTATGGCTTTTTTTCTCTGCTTGCTTCTGGGGCCTTGGTTTATAAGGACTCTTACAAGGCTAAAAATGGGACAACACATAAGAGAAGAAGGGCCTGAGCATCATGCCACCAAGGGCGGGACACCGACGATGGGAGGAGTGCTGGTTGTAGGCATCATCGTTGTTTCTACGCTCCTTTTTTGTAGGCTAGACAGTGGGCATATATGGATTGCCCTAATTAGTTTAGTAGGTTTTGCGGCGGTTGGTGCCTATGATGACGTACTGAAGTTGATGCAAAGACAAAACAAGGGCTTGAGTACTCTAAAAAAAATGCTTGCTCTTACCATTATTTCTATCCTCGTTGCATGGCTGATACTACACTTCGGCCTAAGGGGTGAAGACACAAGTCGTTTGTCTGTTCCATTCTTTAAAAACTGGAGGCCGGACGTTGGTATTTTTCTCATTCCTTGGATTTGGCTAGTGATGGTAGGGACAAGCAATGCAGTCAACCTGACAGATGGTCTAGATGGTCTTGCAATTGGTGGAATTCTTATAGTTAGTGCCACCTTCGCAGTGCTTGCATATGTTGCTGGTCACATCGGGATGGCAGATTACCTCTTTGTGCCTTTTGTAAATGGTTCCTCAGAGCTAGCTGTATTTCTTGGAGCGATGGGGGGTGCATCTCTAGGATTCCTATGGTTCAATGCGCATCCTGCAGAAATATTCATGGGCGATACAGGGTCGCTTGGCCTCGGCGGGGCGTTAGGAACAGTGGCCATTTTGATTCAACAGGAATTACTATTGGTGATTGCCGGTGGACTATTTGTATGGGAAGCCTTGTCTGTGATACTTCAGGTTGGTTCGTATAAATTGCGCGGAGGAAAGCGAATTTTCAAAATGGCCCCATTTCATCATCACCTTGAGTTGAGTGGCATTAAAGAGACAAAAGTAGTGATCAGGCTATGGATAATGGCAATTGCCTGTTCAGTACTAGCTTTGAGTTCGCTGAAATTGAGGTAGCGAAAAATTCAATGACAGTCTTCACCCCAACTATCGATGTCAGAGATTCTTTACGGGCAACGTGGGCAGAAATCAATTTGGGTAATTTGCGAAAAAACTTTCAATTGATAAAGGACAGGGTAGGTACGGTTGGAGTGATGCTTGTGGTCAAGGCAAATGCTTATGGTCACGGACTTGTTGAAGTTACGAGGGGGCTATGCGATCTTGCCGAGTGCGTTGGTGTGGCGGTGCTCGAAGAGGGTATATTGTTGCGGCACCAGGGGATAATGTCTCCGATAATAGTCTTGGGCGGTATATGGGGAGATCAGATACCGTTATTTATTGAACATGACTTAATTCTTTCAGCCAGTTCTATTGACAGATTGCTACAAATTGATGATGCTGCAGGAGCTACTGGAAAGCGAGCCAAGGTTCACCTAAAGATTGATACAGGCATGGAAAGGGTGGGTATCCACTACTTTAACGCCAATAAATTACAAGAGACAGCCCTGAAGTGTGCCAATGTCGATGTATTGGGCATTTATTCACACTTTGCGAATGCTGAGGCGGAGGATATCTCCCATACCAAACTGCAATTGGAACGATTTATGGAAGTTCTGGCCTTTTATGAAAAAAGGTCAATTAATAGACCCACCGCTCACATTGCCAACTCCGCGGCAGTATTGCGCTTACCTGAGAGCCATCTTGACATGGTAAGGCCAGGGTTACTTCTATATGGAGTTCATCCATCTGCCAACATACCAGGGAGCATTGATGTCTTGCCTGCAATGGCGTGGAAGAGCAGGGTAGTATACTTCAAGGTTGTACCAAAGGAGCATCCGGTGAGCTATGGGTCTACCTGGATATCAGACCATCCAGTCCGAATGGTCACTATTCCCGTGGGATACGGTGACGGCTATATGAGGTGTATGTCAAATAGATCGCAGGTAATTATAAATAATCGCAAATATCCACAGGTTGGTACAATCTGCATGGATCAAATGATGGTCAATATCGAAATGGATAGTGCCTATAATGGTGATGAAGTGATACTGCTTGGTTCCTCGGACAATTCTTGCATATCAGTGGAGGACATGGCTGTCTGGGCTAACACAGTACCTTATGAAGTGCTGACCTCAATTAATACCAGAGTGCCAAGGGTGTATGTATAGAAATGCTATAGTCGATTTGCCATTGCGGAAATTGGCTATCTCAATAAAGCGTGAAATTGATATATTTGATGGTGGTGCCAAGCAGGCAGACGACATTATGTTGCTTGCACTGCGTTATTTAGGAGAAAACACAAAATGATCAAAAAAATAGCCACATCTTTTCTTTTAACCTTACTGACAGCCTCACTCTTCACAGCCTGTGCGTCCAAGAATAAATGGGCATCTGCAAGTGGCCTAAATGATTACACCGACTTTATTAATTCGGGCAAGATCATTGCCGTGCAGTCTGGAGAAAACTTCAATGTTGTAGCAAGAGACTTGTTCAAGGCCAAAGAAGTGCCCGAATATAGTACGATGCCGGATTTACTCGAGGCGTTGCGAATGAACAAGATTGATGCAGTAATGACTGATGGTTCATATGTAAAGCAACTAGTCGACAGTGGCATGTTTCCCGAATACGATTACCTCTGGATAGCAAAAGATTTTTATGTAAACGAATCAGCTCCTGTCTTTTATAAAGAAGAACTGCTGGACAAATACAACAAATGGCTTGTAGGCATCAAAGCTGATGGAACTATTGATGAGATTACAAATCGCTGGATAGGCGTATCTCTACCTGAGCAAAAAGATGTGCCCAAAATTAATTTAACAAAAAAAAACGGTACGCTTAGGGTTTGCGACACAGGCAACTATCCTCCTTTTGCTTACTTTGATTCAAACGGCAAACCCACTGGATTTGACTATGAATTGATAAGTCGCTTCGCACAGCACCTTGAGATGGATTTAGACATAACATTGATGGCTTATGACGCGATTATTCCCTATGTAATTTCCGGCAGGGCAGATATGAGTGCTTGCCTATATACTGTGACGGCTGAGCGAGGCAAAAGCGTATTGCTAGGTTCACCAACCATAGTAACCCAAGGGGTGCTGATCGTGCCAAAAGGCGTTCAGACTTCCCATGATTACACCAATTTCAAAGGGCAGAATATTGCAGTGATAACAGGTTCTCTCTGTTACAACACATCAGAAAAAATTGGTGCAAAGCCAGTAAATTATAATGACAGCTCTTCGGCGGCAGAGGACGTGCGAAAGGGGCGCGTAGCTGGATATATGCACGCGCTCACGGCAGTTCAGGTTATGGCAGGGCAACTTGACGAATTTGAAGCGGTTGCTGTTCCAAAAGAAATATTCAGTGCTCAAATCGGTGGCATATCGTACGACCAGTCCATTATTGATCGTTTCAATGCTTTTCTTTCTACTGTCAAAACAAATGGGACACTTGAAGAAATGCAAAGACGATGGTTTAGCAACACACCTAACTTAGAAGCTCCCTTGCCAAAAATTCAAAACTCTGGAAAAAATGGGATTTTGAAAGTGGCAATCTGTTCTGATTCCATACCCTATGTCTATGTTGGAGCAAACGGAGAGTATTCGGGTTTTAGCGTAGAGTTGATTCAGCGTTTTGGGGCTTTTGAGTCGAAAACAGTTGAATATGTAGACATGGAATTTGGCGGACTTATTCCATATATTGTCAGCAAAAAGTGTAATCTGGCTATTGCAAATATGGCCATCACCGATGAACGCAAAAAGAGTGTGTTATTTACCGATCCTTTTTTTGACGAACAGCATGGCATTCTTGCCTTGAAAAAGGGTGGTATAGCGGTAGCGAACGCAGATTCGGTTCTGAACTATTCTGATTTCGCACAAAAGAAGATTGGCGTATCTACCGGCACTATAGGTGACAAGGTTGCGGAAGATATAGGTGGCATACCAGCCTATTATTCCGAAACATCAGCAGGCGTGGAAGATGTCCGAAAGGGTCGCATCAGTGGCTATATGGTTGACCTGTCCGCCGCTAGGATATTAACGGAGACCCAAGGCAACGAAGACTTACAGACTGTAGAAGTACCCGCTGAGTTTTTTGTGGGGCCGATGGGTGCTCTGTCTGTTAATAAGAGTATCATCAGCCGTTTCAATGTGCTTCTTGCTAACTTGAAAGCAAACGGAACACTGGCTGAAATGCAGGAACGCTGGCTAAAAAATGTACCAGATCTAAATTCGCCCATGCCCGAAATACCCTCCAACGGCAATAATGGAACACTTAAAGTAGCAACTACAGGAACCGAAATACCCTTTGCATATATCGGTGCCAATGGTACGCCAAAGGGTTATTCGGTCGAATTGGCTATGCGTTTTGCCGCCCAGGAGGGGATGAAGTTAGAGTTTGCTGACATGGAGTTCGGCGGTCTGATTCCATATGTGCTTAGCGGTAGAGCCGATTTAGCTATTGCAAATGTATCCATTACTGAAGAACGGAAAAAGAGCGTTTTGTTCTCTGATTCCATATATGATGACCAGTTGGGCATCATAACCTTGAAGTCTTCCGCTGGTAATAGCGTTAAAACTGGGGGTTTTATTAAGTGGGTTAAAATAGGAATCGAACGCAATTTGATTACCGATAGCCGCTGGAAGTTGATACTGAACGGACTTGGCGCAACGATGCTAATTGCTATTTCAGCACAAGTTTTTGGCACAATTTTCGGTTTTCTTGTTTGCTTTATGCTTTTGCGAAGTAACAGATTGGTTAAATGGCTTGCAAACCTTTACTGCGGACTAGTACACGGAACTCCAATTGTAGTGTTGTTGATGGTTACATATTACATAATCTTAGGAAATGCGCAAATCTCAGGCGTTTTGGTGGCAATCGTTGCATTTACGTTTATTGTAGCCTCTGGTATAGCAATTAATTTAAAGGGAGCCATCGAAACCGTTGACCCAGTGGAGATTGAAGCCGCCCGTAGCATAGGGTTTTCGGCAATGAGGGCATTTTTGGTGGTAACCTTGCCCCAAGCCACCCGGCGCGCCCTGCCGGGCTATACCAACGGTTTTGTAGAGTTGGTAAAAGCTACGGCAATAGTTGGATATATTGCTATTCAGGATTTGACGCGGGCAGGTGACATCATCCGCAGTCGCACATACGATGCCTACTTCCCGCTACTATTCGTAGCTCTCATATATTTGATTGTAACCACGGTCTGCGTGCAATTATTCAAAATTGCAGTCAGAAAAGTGAACGGAGGTATATCCCAATGAGCATCATATCTATCAAGAACCTAGAAAAACGCTTCGGGGAAAACGTAATCCTGAAAAACATAAATACCGATATTGAAAAGGGTGAAGTCATCTCCATCATAGGGCCGTCCGGCACTGGCAAGAGCACTTTCCTGAGGGCTATAAATTTTCTTGACCCTCCAACTGGTGGAGATGTGTTCTTTGATGGTGAAAAGCTATCGAAAAACAATATAGATTCTGCTAGACGTAAAATGGGGATGGTGTTTCAAAATTTCGGACTATTTAGCCATATGAACGTCATGGACAATCTCACAGCAGGGCCGATTAAGTTGTTGAAAATGACTAGGTCGGAGGCAGAGGAAAAGGCATCAGGACTTCTAAAAATGGTGGGATTAACAGAGCGGGCGCGATTTTTTCCACGACAGCTTTCGGGAGGCCAAAAGCAGAGAGTAGCTATTGCAAGATGTCTTGCGATGTCGCCGGAGGTAATACTGTTTGATGAACCAACAAGTGCCCTGGATCCTACGATGGTAAGCGAAGTCATGGCCGTTATGCGTAACCTTGCCAAATCAGGCATGACCATGCTTGTGGTAACACATGAAATGGACTTTGCACGCGATGTATCTAGTCGCATTTTTTATATGGACGAAGGTGGCATATACGAGGAAGGTAGCACAACAAAGATATTTGTAGAGCCAGCGAGGCCGAAAACACAAGCGTTTATATACAATATTCGCTCCTTCGAATACAAAATTCGTAGCCACGATTTTGATTTTGTTGAGATGCTTAGCGGTGTAGAAAATTTTTGCTTTCGTCATGCCATTGAAAAGAAAGTCGCAAACAAATTGCAACTACTGGCGGAGGAGTTGGTAATAAACATCATTGCTCCTAGGTTTGGAGAATGTTCTCTCAACTTAAGTTTTTCGGATAAGCTCAGCACCTATGAGCTATCTGTGTCTTATGGTGGCGAAAGCAATAACGCCCTGGAAACAGCCGAAGATGATCTGCCTGCAATGATGGTGCGTGGCAATGCCAAGGGAATATGCCACAACTATACTGAGGGCAAGAATACAATAATCGCTTCCTTGTAAGGGATGTTGATATGAACGAGCTTATCATCGTGCCAAACCGGAAAACTATGCTCTAAAAAACCCCATCACAGCAGATGCAACTTCTTCTAGCATTTCTTCTGTCATTTCAGGGTAGATGGGTAGGCTTATTACTTCTTTTGCAGAAAGTTCTGTCTCTGGCAAACTTCCATTTCTGTATCCGAGATATTCAAAGCAGGGTTGCAAGTGTAGGGGAATTGGATAAAAAATTGAGCTTCCAATGCCCTTTGCCTTTAGGTGATTTTGGAACTCGTCGCGGCGACCCTTCTTAATCCTCACGGTGAACTGATTATAGATGTGCCTTCCGTTGGGAACTATTTCCAGTGGTATTTGGAAGTCAACTGGACAAAGAGATTGCAGATTCTCAGAGTACCATTGGGCATTTTTCCTTCTACCCACGTGCCATTCCTCTAAAAAAGGCAATTTGGCACGGAGAACAAGTGCTTGGAATTCGTCTAATCGACCATTGATACCTACTTCATGGTGAACATAGACAGGCTCCATTCCGTGGACCCTCAGCCGCATGATTTTTCTGAATAGCTCTTCGTTATCTCTTATGAGAGCTAAGCCTGCATCGCCAAAAGCTCCAAGGTTTTTGGTGGGATAAAACGAGCATCCTGTTATCTGTCCGAATTGTCCTGCATTCTTGCCCCAGCCCTTAGCTCCAAGGCTTTGGCAAGCATCTTCAATCACAGGAATGCCCCTGGCGTTGGCTATTTCCATTATTTTTGGCATGTCTGCCAGTTGGCCGAAGAGGTGGACGGGCATAATTGCCTTGGTGCGATCTGTTATTGCCGCCTCAATGGCACTCGGGGTTGCGTTGAAGGTTTGGGGGTCGATGTCAGCAAATACTGGCTTGGCTCCAAGTCTTGCCACAACTCCGCCTGTGGCAAAAAAAGTGAAACTGGGGATAATTATTTCATCACCACTTCCGATACCTAGAGCCATCATTGCAACGAGCAGGGCATCTGTACCACTGGACATTCCAACAGAATATTTGGTGCAACAATAGTCAGCCAGTTCAGACTCAAGCCCCCTAACATTTTCACCCAAGACAAATGTGCAACGATCAGTGATTGCAGACAGACCATCTAGAATTTTTTGCTTAACGACCACGTTTTGAGCAACGAGATCCAGCATCGGTACTGGCATAAGAGCCTCCGATATTTACTATACCATTTAATGTCGAATTTCAGGATTTGGTCTATCTGGAACAGCTTTCAAACACTCCATGATGCAAACTGCGGTCGCCAATCACTTTGAAAGCTATTGAATATCGCGTATTGGACAGCATTGACGCCGTATTCCCACAGACAGGTATTGGCTTACCTTTGAAAAAGCGATGATGATTGTCAAGGTCGAAGAAATGGGGATGTCCAGCAATAGTGCCGTCATAATAGCCTATTTGTCCATAATCCTCACAAATATCCTCTAGGTCATTGAGTTTGAAAGCTCTGACTGTCCTGGAAGAGAACTTTGCGAATCCGAGTTTTTTCTCTATTTCGCTGTTATCCAAGTTCATGTTACGGATGTTGGTATAGCGGAAATCAGTCCAGCCGCATCTTGCCATCATTCTGCGAAAGTCCTCTGTGTACAAAGTGCCGCCTAAACATTCACCAACCAGTACTGGGTCAGTCGAGAGCGATTCTGGGATACGGCGGTCTGCAAAAACATCGGAGAAGAACAACTCGCCTCCTGGCTTCAGAACACGGAATATCTCCTGAAAGACCTGCTCTTTTGCAGGGGAAAGGTTGATGACACAGTTTGATATTACTACGTCAATGCTCTGGTCTTGGATGCCGATTGATTTCAAATCCTCGATATAGCCTTGGCGGAACGCCACATTAGATGCTCTGAATCCAAAACGCTCGCGCTGTTCGTCCTGATATTTCATGGCAATTTCAATCTGTTCTGATGTCATGTCCACGCCGATCACGCGCCCTGATTCGCCGACCAGCCTTGAAGCTATATACACGTCCCTGCCAGTTCCACAACCAAGGTCTAGAACAGTTGTGCCTTCCAGAATCGGCGGTAGAGGAGAGCCACAGCCATAGAATTTGTCCTGAATCTCGTCTGCGATCATTGGCAGAATGTCGATGATTTCCGTTGGCGGCTTCCCTGCACAGCAACAAGCGGCTGATACTAGGTCGGCACGGCTCTTTAGTTGCTTGCCATAGTAGTTCTTTACATTTTCTAGGATGCTGTTCTTGGTACTTTGCCCCATCTCTGGGCTTTCTGCCTCTACGGTCTCTCCGTCATACGAACTATGGAGAAATGCGTCTAGGCCGCAACATGAGCGTTTTTTTTGGTTCATGGACAGTCCTCCTTACAGGTTATTTCATGGCAAATGCAGTTGTTTTTGGGAGTTGTGACAGTTTCCAATATTTTCCGTAGCTTCTTTGCTACCGCGCCATTCAGCGAATAGTATGTCCATTTGCCTTCTCTTCGTGCTTTCACAAAACCTGAGACACATAGGCTTTTCATGTGATGGGATAGTGTTGGTTGTGAAAAGTGGAATGTCTCCAAAATTACGCAGGCACAAAGCTCGCCACATGAGAGCATGTCAATAATCATCAGCCTGTTTGGGTCTGATAGAACTTTGAAAAGTTGTGCTGATTCCAGATATTTCTTCTTCAATCCATTGCCTCACATAGATGACTGTCTATTTGTATTCTAAGAAACATATAGATGAATGTCAATGTATTAAAAAATTCCTCTTGCCACCAGATGAGTTGAGTTGTTTAGACCGCAAACACAGATGATCGGATGGACATTATGCTACAAGCCTAATTCTTGGCTATCGGTAGCCTGATAATAGTTTTGAGTTTCTCTGGGGCTACCTTCCGGGGATCGCTCAGGTAAATTTCATGGTGTTTACGAGTATCTGAAAAATCTGGGCGATAGCCAGATTCACCGATGTAGGTTTCAAGTGCTTTCATCGTTGCTGGTTCATCATCGTAACTCCCGATGTGGAGGATTTGGGCGCACAGCCCCTCAGTTATTGTCATCAGTGACGCTTTTGTTGTATCAAGTTCCGGTTTCTTTTTGCCGAGGGCAGTCTTGGCTCTTTCAAAGACTTCCTGGGTCACAAAGTCCGGTTGCCGAATCATCGAAGTCCAGCACAGCTTGTCTTTGTCGATGCCGCCTGCCCCACTATCAACGCCCCACCACAGCCCCTCCAGCGGGGGGACTACGTAATCAAAGAAGCCTTCTGGTCTTGAATCGCCCTTGGACATTTTTATTGAGTATGAGAGGCTATAGAGGATTTCAAGGGCTTCTGCATACGCTTTACTGGTATTCGGGTTGCCTTGTCCATCAATCGTGATGAATACCATCTCGGGGACTTCGATAATGCTCGGCTTCGCTGTGGGCGAGTACAGTTCTTTGGAGTGTTTCTTGAAATCAAAGGGGGCTGGCATGTGTTCAGGTTCCTTTCGGTTATTCTGTGGGTAGCGGTTTGGCTTTCTTTACTGCGCTCATGGTCAGTTCATAGCTCATATCAATTAGCCAACATATCCTCTCTTTTGATATTGGGCTACTCAACAGTATTGACAGCCAGTGCTCTTTGTTCATGTGATAGGCGGGGTAAATACCGGGTTCATCTCTCAGTGAGCTAATCAGCAGGGGATCGCATTTGAGGAGAAGGGCGTCAACCAGCTTATTTCCATTCAAGCCCAGCTTGTCCTCGGTAATGTCCACTAAAGCCCCAAACCACTTGCGACTTCCTCCGTGTCGCAGGATCGCATAGTTCGGGTTCCTCCTCCAAGGGTAGTCGGGTTCGATATTGTACTGAGTTTTGACGTATTCAAGGACTGCTTTTCGGGTCATCATTGAGACTCTCACTTCATTATTCTACCCAGAACGAGAAGAGTTCCACGCTGTCTCCTTTGGTATTGGGACATGGGTTTCAGACAGGCTTGGTTGCGAACGTCCTATGATTCCAGCCGCTCCCTGATTGCACTTTTGATCCGTTCCAAGTTGTTGTCAATCAGCAAAGGGATCAATTCATGGATTTCGTCAGTTGGCTTATCCCACCATCGTAAAGATTGCAGAAGGGCGATCAATTCATCGTCAAACCGCTTGCGGACAAGTTTTGCAGGGTTGCCTACCACAATCGAGTAAGGTTCCACATCGCTTCCCACTACGCTGTTCATGCCGATAATCGCTCCATCGCCTATGCGAACGCCGGGCAGGATTGTGGCGTTCTGCCCGATCCAAACATCATTGCCGACTATCGTGTCACCTTTCATTGGCATTTCTGACAATGGTGGCTGTAGCCCGTTCCAGTGTTCCAAGATATAGAATGGGAATGTACTGGCGGTGTTCATCTGGTGGTTTGCGCCATTCATAATGAACTCGACATCTGCCGCTATCTGGCAAAACTTTCCGATGATGAGCCTGTCGCCGTAGAACTCATAATGATGGGTCACTCGGCTCTCGAAATCCTCACCGCTGTAATATGTGAAGTCACCAACTATGATGTTTGGGCGTGTGATAGTAGGTTTGACATACGTCACGGGAAAGCCCGGAACTGGGTGTGTCACGGTTGGGTCTGGCTTTTTTTTCATAAGCAATGTCTCTAAATAATTATACTGTCACCGGTGATGTATGACTGGCAACCCCATAGCCAGGGCAAAAAAAAAGACCTAATCGGCCTTAGTCAGTTTTGCGTGTGCGCCCTGTAGCGCAAGGTATTGGCCTTCGGTCAACTGGAGTACCCAGTTCTCGTACCTCTCTTTGTAGACGATGCGCTTGCCCTCGGTCTGCTTCTCCACGTTGTCAATGACCTTCTGGAGAATGACAGATATCAGACGGCGTTCAAACTTGTTCAGTATCATTCTGGGCGATAAATAGTCGGCAACGCTGGTTGGAGTCAACCGCTCCAACATCCATTTGAACCATCCACTGCAATTGATGAGGCGTTTTATGAACGCCACATCGCTCATATCGCCTATGCCGCTTGCATTGGACAGGGCGGACATATTGACCAGGGTCTGGCCTTGGGACAGGTGATACCAAGTTGCACCCAACCGGGAGCAACTTGGTATGACGGCAACGCGAATGCGGTGCCCGCAAGTTTTTGAAAATACGGGCTTTGCTCGTGTTTGCAAAAACTTT
>Ga0082212_10002513_pt1 | contig 26698 bp, 19 predicted proteins | sample TergutNt197P3_FD_71548 | JGI IMG/M metagenome (GOLD analysis project Ga0082212, IMG submission 71548) | Neocapritermes taracua P3 segment gut microbial communities from Petit-Saut dam, French Guiana - Nt197 P3 | ecosystem: Host-associated > Arthropoda: Insects > Digestive system > Gut ...
AATTATAAAATATAATATAAAATTAATAAATTAAATAAAAAAATATAACTAAAAATTATAAAATATAAATAAAATTATAAAATATAATATAAAATTAATAAATTAAATAAAAAAATATAACTAAAAATTATAAAATATAATATAAAATTAAATAAAAATAAAAAATATAACTAAAAATTATAAAATATAATATAAAAATAAATAAAAATAAAAAATATTACTAAAAATTATAAAATATAATATAAAAATAAATAAAAATAAAAAATATAAGTAAAATTATAACAAAAACAACTATGAGATAATAATCAGTTCTTTTAAAGCAAATTCAACTCATAGCTACTTTAGTTTGAAATATCCTATTTAATAAAAGTACCTTGTTGTAACTCATTAAATGCTTCTTCTAATTCGTCATCAGTATTCATTACAATAGGTCCTCCCCATGCAATTGGTTCATTGAGAGGTTTGCCTGCAAATAACATGAATCTTATACCTTCAACTCCTGATGTAACTTTAAAAGTGTCTCCTTCATCAAAAACAGCTACTGTTTTTTCTCCAACAAGAGCTTCTTCTTTATCATCAAAGAAACCTTCTCCTTCAAATATATAAATAAAAAGGTTGTTTTCAGGGTCAATTGGAAGTTCAAATTCAGTTCTTGGATTTAAGCTAATATCAAAAATACTTACCTGAACATGGTTTGAATGAGCACCTTCTTGGGAATCATACTTGCCAGATATAACCCTAACAATTCCGTCATCATTTGGAAGGTTTACTTTTTTAATCATATCTTTAGTAATATCAAAATAATTAGGTTCTACCATTTTTTCTTTTTGAGGAAGATTTAACCATATTTGAAGACCATAGAACTTATCAACTGGTTGAGGCATTTCTTCATGAAGTATTCCTCTTCCAGCTGTCATCCATTGAGATTCTCCTCCATGAATGGTTCCTCCATTTCCAAGACTGTCTTTATGAGTAACTTCTCCTTCAATTAAGTAAGTAATTGTTTCAATTCCCCTATGAGGATGCATTGGAAATCCTTTAATATAATTTTCTGGATTTTTACTATCAAATGCATCGAGCATTAAAAAAGGATCGATATCTCGAACATCTCTTGGTCCAAGAACCCTTATTAAATGAACTCCTGCACCATCAATGCTATGTTGCCCTTGTATTGTTTTAATAACATTTCTCACATTCATTATATCACCTTTTATATATATTTATTAATAATTCATATTAATTTATATAGTCAATAGCTATTAATAGTTTGGATTTTTATATAATTATATATAATTTTATATGTGATTTTTTAAGATAATCATTTTTTTTATATAATTATATATAATTTTTTTATAAATGTATATAATTTTTACAAAATTTTAAAGAAATTGAATTTCTATATGAATAATTTTTTTATAAATGTATATAATTTTTACAAATTTTTAAAGAAATTGAATTTCTATATGAATAATTTTTTTATAAATGTATATAATTTTTTTTGAATAAAATAAATTTTATTACTAATTTAAAAAAATTTAATAAAAATATTTTCAAATTTTACTTATTTCTCTCTTATTTATTTATAACTAAACATCTGGAATTGCTTTATTAATAAAATCCATTATATTATCTAGAATTATTCTTAGAATAATATACAAATCATTAGTGAAACGAATATTCGGTATCAAAATCAATGCTTTTATATATACAGTATCATATATGAATAATAGTGTTTGATGAATAAAATATATTGAAGAATAAATATTATTAATAATTTATTCTTTTCTATATAAACTATTTTCAAATACATCTTAACTTAATTTCATTATTATAACCTATGTGTTATAATAATTATAAAAAAAATGGATGTGAATAAAATATATTATAAAAATTTAAAAAATATGAAGATTTTTAAAGGTAAAGAAACGGTAAAAAATAATTTAAATAATAATTTAAATAATAATTTAAATAATAATTTTTCGTTTCGTAATACTAGTAAGCTTTTAATGTTAGCAGCTCTTTTAGTAGTATTCTTAGCTTGTGTTTCTAGTGTTACTGGAGCGGAGATTGGTAATGATGCTAACACTGGTAAAAATATTCAAGATTTAATTAATAATCCCAACGATGGTAATGAAATCATCCTTGATTCAGGAGACTATATAAATAATATTAAAAACTTGAATATTACAAGAAGTGTTACCATTAAAGGAAATGGTCAAGTTAATATAATCGGTTCTAGTAGTGATACTCTCTTTAATATCTCTGCAAGAAATGTTATAATTAGTAACTTAAACATTAGTGGATACAAAACAGCTGTATTTTCAAGTAATGGTAGTTTATCAATTAAAGGTTGTAATATAAGTACAACTGGTATTAGTATTGATCTTAAAGGTTCTGAGTTAACCGACATATCCATTGAAAATAACAATATAATTTCCTCTGTAAGTACCTATTTAAATGGTATTGTTACTGTAGGTGCTGTTAAAAATTCAACTGTCAGTATTTCTATAAAAGGGAATAATATCACATCAACAGGTTCTGGATCTTATACTGTAGGTCTGTATTTTAATGTTGCCAGTTGTCATAACACTTTGACTTTTAAAAACAACAAAATTTCAGCAAAAGACTATACAGGTGTTCATATAAGTGGAGATAACAGTAATAACACAATAACTTTCATCAATAATGATATAACCTTTAAAGGAATAGGGTCCTCCTCAACAGAACGTGGAATTTTTATATCTATGGGTAGTGGAAACAATACAATAACTTTCAGTGGGAATAACATTAGCTCAACATCCGCAGCTGCTGTTTATTTGGGGGGAAATAGTGCCCCATCTAATACTATAACTTTCACCAAGAATAAAATAACATTAATCGCACCCTCAATGACAAGAACTGCAGTTTATCTTATTTCAAGTACAGGTGGAGGTACTAATACTATAACTTTCAAAGATAACTTCATCAGCGCTGCAAGTAGGATGGCTGTTAATTTTGATATAGATAATAAAACAAATATCATAACCTTTATTAACAATGAAATTATACAAAAAGAAAATAGTGCAGAGTCATATGGACTTTATATCCATGCAAGCCGATCCAATAACACTATGACTATCATCGACAACAATATTACTGGATTATGGAGAACTCTTGCTTTAAATATAGATGGTAGTAACAATACTATAAGTGTAAGAAAAAATAACATCAAAGCAACAGTATGGACAGGATTTGTCTTAAATTTAGCTGGATCTGAAAACAATATCCTAAGTATTGTTGAGAACAATATTACTGGTAATGAATATGCTCTGTATATCTTTTCTCAAAATAATTATATAACTGAACTTAGTGGTATATCCATCTTAAATAACAACCTTAATGCTGATAATGGTTTAGCTATTAATGTTTTAAAATCTGTTTTGAAAAATATTAATATTACAGGTAACACTATTATAGCTAAGGATATAGGTATTAAATTTATGGACCAATTTAAATATTTTGATAGTACTGTAGCTATAACTGTCAATTATAATCGTATTTTAGCTAACATTGGCTTAAATTTCACAGATGTTAATGATGCTGGTAGTAGTTTTGATTATAACTGGTGGGGAGTTAATGATATAGATGAAAAAATCCTTGGTTTTGAAACTAAGAATCATTATATATTATACTTTGCTAACCTTACTGATTTATCCAATGTCCATGTTGGAGATAAAGTAACTTTTGCATTATTAGTTGTAAATACTACTTTGACTAGCGAAGGAGTAGAAAATTTACCATATTTTGTAATAAATGGTACCTTTAATGGTATAGAATTCGAAGTTAACCTTGATGAACTTTTTATCTATGAATTCACAGTTTTAGAAGAAGGTCCACAATACTTAGAAGCAACTTTAGATTATCAAGATGAGGATATATCTTTTGAAGGATTTAAAGTTGAAGAAATTGAAATTCCTAGTGCAGGTTCCAATGATACTGAAGATGAAATCGATTCAAATATTCCTGATACTGATGATGAATCTTATGAAAATATTATTATAGATTCTCAAACCAAAAAAGGCAAGGATAAAAATACTAATAAATCCAATGGCGAAGATACTGATGATGAAATAGATAATAGTAGTGAAGTTTTAACATCCTATGCTGGTATGAAATCAACTGGTGTTCCTATAGCTATACTTTTAATATTAGCTATCTTCAGCCTAGTTTCTTACAGAAAAAAACATTAAACTAAATTAAACATTTTTATGTTGATTTATTTATTTTTTGAATCAACTTATTATTCTTTTTTTTATAATTGTTTCTATTTTTTACTTGAATATAATTTTATAATAATTTAATTAATTTTATTTAATTTTATAATAATTTAATTAATTTAATTTAATTTTTTATACTTGAATATAATTTTATAAATATACAAAAATTTTATAAAAATATAAAATAATTTTATTTAATTTTATAATAATTCTTTATACAAGAAAATAATTTTATAAAAATATAAAATAATTTTATTTAATTTTATAATAATTCTTTATACATGAAAATAATTTTATAAAAATATAAAATAATTTTATAAAAAAAAATAAGCTTTAATATTGAAGTTTTTATTACTTATAAATAAAAAATTAATAATAAAATTTACAAATTTTGTTTATCTCTCTGTTATTGGTTAACAGTTAAACAATATTTATTCTTTTTTCAAGAAAAAACATTACAATATCCATAATTATTTATAAATAGTAACCTCTTTCATTAGTAAAATGAACATTCGGTAGTAAAAACTATGCTTTTATATATACAGAATGATATATGAATAATAGTGTTTGATGAATAAAATATATTGGAGAATATATATTATTAATATTTTATTCTTTTTTATATAAACTATTTTCAAATACCTCTTAACATAATTTCATTATTATGATCCAATGATTATAATAATACAATAAAATATGAGGAGGTGAATAAAATTAGTCAAAAATGTTTTAAAAATATGAAGATTTCTAAAGGTAAAAAGGTATTAAAAAATAACTTAAAAAGCAAATTCTCATTTCAAAATACAGGTAAACTTTTAATATTAACAACTCTTTTAGTAGTATTTTTAGCTTGTGTTTCTAGTGTTAGTGCAGTGGACTTTAATAATGATGCTGATACTGGTAAAAATATTCAAGATTTTATTAATAATCCTAACAATGGTAATGAAATCGTCCTTAATAGTGGAGACTATATAAACAATATTAAGAACTTGAAAATTAACAGAAGTGTCATTATTAAAGGAAATGGTCAAGTAAATTTAATTGGATCTAGTAGTGATACTCTATTTAATATCTCAGCAAGAAATGTTATAATTAGTAACTTGAATATTAGTGGATACAAAACAGCGGTATTTTCAAATACTGGTGATTTATTAGTTAAAAATTGTAATATATCTACAACTGGCTGTAGTATTGATTTTAAAGGTTCTACTTTAACTAACATAACAATTGAAAATAATGATTTAATCTCTTCATATAGTAGCTATTCTTATGGAGTAATTAATGTAAATGGAGAGAAGTATTCAAAAGTAAGTATTTCTATAAAAGGTAACAATATCACAAATACCGGTACTGGAACTTATACAATGAACATACGCCTTAATGTTCCATATTGTGATAATACTTTGATTTTAGAAAACAATAAAATTATAGGAAAAGACTATGAAGCTATTTATATAAATTCAAGCAACAGTACTAACACAATAATCTTTACTAACAATGATATATCATTAGAAGGAAAAGGATCACTTATACAAGAACGTGCAATTTATATGAATCTAGTTAGTTCAAATAATACCATAGATTTCAGTGGCAATAACATCACTGCAAGATTAGCATACGGTGTTTTCATAGAAGCAAATTATGCTCCATCTAATACCATAACTTTTACCAAGAATAAAATAACAATAAATGCTCCAACAATAACAAGAACTGCCGTTTATATACTTTCAAGATATGATGGTATCACAAACATAACTTTCAAAGACAACAATGTTACTGCAGCGAGTAATATGGCTGTTAACTTTGATTTAACTTTAAGAACAAACATTATAACTTTTATTAACAACAAAATCACTCAAGAAGAAAATACAGACAAACCATATGGACTTTATATCCTGTCAACTAAATCTAATAACACCATAACTATCACTAACAACAATATTACTGGTTTATGGAGAAGTTTTGCATTATATATAATAGATTGTACTAACAATAATATAATCGTAAACAAAAATAACATCGAAGGAATAACATTTGGATTACAATTAACTTTATCTGGAGTTAACAAGGATATCATACATATTGTTGAGAATAATATTACTGGTAATGAATTTGCAATTAATGTGGTTTGTCCAGTTACTTTTAGTACTGTTAGTGGTTTATCTATATCCAATAATGTTCTTAAAGGAAATAATGGTTTGAATTTTGATGTTAATAGAGTTTCCTTGAAAAATATTAATATTACAGGTAACACCATCATTGTTAATGACACAGGTATTACTTTTTCAAATATCAACAATAAAACAGATAGTACTGCAGCTATAAATGTCAATTATAATCGTATTTTAGCTGATATTGGCTTAAACTTCAGATATGTTAGCGATACTGGTAGTAGCTTTGATTATAACTGGTGGGGAGTTAATGATATAGATAATAAAATCATTGGTTTTGAAACCAAAAATCATTATATATTGTACTTTGCTAACCTTACTGATTTAACCAATGCTCATGTTGGAGATAAAGTAATTTTTGCTTTATTAGTTGTAAATACTACTTTAAAAAACACTGGTGTAGAAAACTTGCCATACTTCGTAATCAATGGTACATTTAATGGTGTAGAATTCGAAACTAGTCTTGATAATCTTTTCACCTATGAATTTATAGTTTTAGAAGAAGGTTTACATTATTTAGAAGCAACCTTAGATGATCAGTATGCTAATGTATCTTTTGAAGGTCTTAAAGCTGAAGAAAATGAAACCCCTGATACAGAGTTTATAACTAAAAAGGGTAAAGATAAAAATTCTAAAACTAAAAAAGGTAAAAATATAGACCCTAGTAAATACGATATTTCAAATACTGAAGAAGTCGATGATTATATTAAGAATAGTTCTAGTAATGTTTTAAGATCCTATGCTGGTATGAAATCAAGTGGTGTTCCTATAGCTATACTTTTAATATTAGCTATCTTCGGCCTTGCTGCTTATAGAAGAAAATAATTTAAACAAAAACTTTTTAAAAGTTGATTGTTTATTTTTTAAATCAACTTATATTTCTTTTTTAATTCTTTTTTATATATATTTTAAAAATTATTCTTATATATTATTAAAATTATTTTTATATATTATTAAAATTATTTTTATATATTGTTTTTTAATAAAAAGTTATAAATTTATTTATATAGAATAAAAATCCCTATTTTTTCTTATTTTTATATAAAAACTTATAATTAATATAAATTTTTTTATAAAATTATTTATAAGTTAATATAGATACTTTTATAAAATTATACTATAATTTAAAAATTACATTAATATAGGAATTATATTATAATTTAAAAATTATATTAATATATAAATTATACTATAATTTAAAGTAAAATATTGTATAATATAAAAAAATAAGGAAATAAATTATGATAAATAAAAATATACTTAAAATAGCTACTCTCTTAGCAATTTTAATAGTAGGAATCTGTTTAGTGTCTTCTACAGTCTTTGCAGCAACTCCAAAAATGAAAGTTACAAGTGCAAGTATTAAAAATGGTATTATAGCTGAAAATCATGGTATGTATGGTACTGTAGACACCAAAAGCATACCTAAAGTATCCATACCTTTAAAAGTTTCAAATGCTCCAAAAAAGACAAAGTACTATGCTGTGTATATGTATGATAATGATGTTAGCTGGGTTCATTGGTTAAGTGCAAATTACAAAAGTAGTACATTTAAAACAGACGCAAGTAAAAAAAATGCTAAATCAATGGTACAAGGTAAAAATAGCTTTGGAACATTAGGATATGGTGGACCAACCCCTCCAGATAAAACTCACACATATACCCTCAAAGTATATGCACTTAAAAGTAAAGTAAGTCTTAAAAGTGGTTTTACCCAAGCACAATTCAATAAAGCTATTAAAGGTAAAGTACTTGCTACTGCATCAATTAAAGGCAAATATGTTAGAAAGTAATTAACATTAATTCTTAAAGCATTAATTACCTTTTTAAAACTATATTTACATTATGGAATAGAAATTAGTGGGATATGAAGTATATTATCTCTTTTTTCAATTCTTCCAGTTGTATTTGAGATTATTACTCCATAATTTGATTTGTATTTGTTAATTGCTTTTCTGATTTGTTTTTTATCTTTTTTTCCAATACTTACTTCTACGGGAATAATATTATCAACTGTTTCAAGCAAAAAGTCAACTCCATTTTCTGAGGAATCATAAAAAATATTAAGATATTGATTTTCTGTTTGCTTAATTTTGAAAAAGTAAGAAGCAATATAATTTTCAGCTAAAAGTCCTAAAAATTTTCTATCATTTTTTCTATATTTACCCATTCTATATCTAATTGAAGTATTTATAGATGGAGAGAGAAAGTAATATTTCCAAGGTTTCCTGATTAGTTTTCCAGGTCCTCCATAGGGTTTTACTGGAAAAAGTAAATGAGTCTTTTCTAATACATTTAAAATTTCTCTAATAGATTTTTGAGGTCTAGCTAAGATTGTAGCTAATTTTTTATCTGAAGTTCCTCCAGGATATTGTAATGCTAGATAAGTGATAATCTGTGATATTGTAGATCTTGAGTTAGTACTAAAGGTCTGGAGTGAAAATATATCTTTTTCTATTATTCTATCAATCATGTTAAAAGTTCTCCTGTGGATTTCTTCGTCTTCCATATTTAGTCCAAAAGGGAAACTTCCATGTAATAAGAATTTTTCATGTTCTTTTTTAAGAGATTTATTTAATTTTAATAGCTTTTTTCTCATTTCATTTTCTTTTTTTCTCATATTTTTTAACATATCTTCATTTAATTTTTCTGATAAGTTTTCATTAAAATTATCTGATAAGTTTTCTGATAATTTTTCATTAAAATTATCTGATAAGTTTTCATTAAAATTATCTGATAATTTTTCATTGAAATTTCTTGATAAGCTTTCATTGAAATTTTCTACTAGATTTCCATTTAATATTAAATTAATAAGAGTATCCTCATAATCTTTTGGAGGATGTAATTTATTTTTTAGCCTATTATACTCATGAAAGTTTAATGGAAAAACTGACTCTTTTTTTATTCTTCTTACAGCATCAACATCCATTTCAAAGTTCAATGCAGAAGACCCAGTAAAAATGAGAAATATTTTTTTTGTTTTATCATATAGTATTTTTCCTGTTTTTGACCAGTTTTTATCATATTGAGCTTCATCAATTAAAATAAATATTTCTTTTTCTAAACTTACAGCTCTTGTTTCATGGATTTCTTCGATAAAAACATTTATTGCTTTGTATAAGTCACAGGCCACATAACCTTCAAGTTCATCAGCGGGAATATAAAGTACTCTATCTTCAGCTATCTTTTTTTCATTTGTTAAGTAGTCATGAATTTGTAATAATAATGTTGTTTTACCAATTCCCCTTAAACCAGCTAAAGTGAGGAATCTGTTTTCAATATATCCTTCTAAATAATTGTCAATATGTTCTTTAATTTTAAAATATATATTTCTATATTCTAAAGGTGTTTCATCAATTTTTAAACTATTTTTTGATAATATAGGAGCATCTACTAATTTTTCATCAATATAATTAATTATTCTTTCTTGATCCATTATTTCACTCCAATTTATTTTTGTATCTTTAGTTTTTTAAGATTTTTAAGTTTTTTATAAATTTTTATAGTCTTTACAAATTTTCTTATAAATTTTTTAAGTTTTTTTATATATTTGAATATTTTTATATTCAATATATATAAATATTTGGATATTTAAATATTCAATAATATATTCTATTTGAATATTTTTATATTCAAATAAATTTATTTTTTATATTTCAAAGAATCTTTTTATAAATAAAAAATAAATAAAAAAACCTTTAAAAATCATATCTTAAATAAAAAAAATACAAACCATTGAGAACTTGTATGTTTTTAATTTTTTATTCAAGAAATATTACTTTCTAAACTTAACACTACTGGTCTCAATGATTTTTGAATAATCAGTTTCTCCAATTATATTTCCAATACGGAGATATTCTCCTTTATCATCCTTGGCAACAGAATATTCTACCACTTTATCAGCATGTCGTGTCTTAGGGATTCCTGCTGCAGAATAAACATAATAAAAATCAGTAAGATATATCTTACCATTAGATGTTTTATATTTAGCTTCTAAATGATACCCTCCGTGACGAGTATCAAAGAATTTACATGTTCCATCTTTCAAAAAGAAGTATTGAACCAAATATACTTTATAATAGTAGGTTCCATCATAGGAAGTACTCCATCCACCAATCAATTTTGAATCAATGTCAGAATCCACCTTTTTCTTCCATTGTGCATGATATGTCACTTTATTTTTAACCTTAGTAGTGGAAGTAATCTTTTTTCCACCAGATTTCTTAGTGAACCAACCTTTAAATTCGTATCCTGTTCTTTTTGGTGCTTTAAGAAGTTTTCCTATCTTAACATTCTTTTTAACAGAAACTACTTTTGTTTTTGCAGTTCCAATTTTTCCACCATTTCCATTCCAAGTAACTTTCACCTTTTTAGGTGTAGCATCAACAGCTTGTACTGAGTTTAATGCTACTGTTAGCATTAATATAGCTACAATAACAATAACAAATAAGGATAACAATTTTTTAGTTTTCATGTTTAATTTCCTCTATTTATTCATTTTTAGAATTTCTTTATCTATATATTTCTATATTAAAAAATTATTAAATTTTATGAAAAAATTAAAAGTTATCTAAAATATTCTACATCTTCCATGAATTTGTTTATTTTTATAAACATTAATATATAAAGACATGTTTATTTTTATAAACAAATTAATTATAAATAAATAAAAAGAATTGAGAAAAAAGTAATTAGAACCAATTTTTAGACGATTCTAAAACTTCATCAATTATTCTTTGTGAAGACCCAATGTAAGTATGGGGATTCATTATCAAATCAACATCTTCTTCGGATAAGAATTCTTTTACTTCTTCCTTAGCTAAAATAACATCTCTTAATGGCTCATTCTCCCGATTAGCTTTTATTGCACATTCTCTCACAATACCATAAGCAGTTTGTTTTCCCATGCCCGCACGAGTTAACTCAGCCATGAGACGTTCTGCCATAATTAAACCATTGGTTAAATTAAGATTCCTTTCTATATTATCATTATGGAAAACAAGATTACTCATTAGCTTAATTGTAAGATTTAAAATATAATCTGTAAGAATACAGGCTTCAGGAAACATTATTCTTTCAGCAGAGGAATTAGTTAAATCACGTTCATGCCATAAGGGGTTATTTTCCATAGTACCAACAACGTAACTTCTTACAACACGAGAAACACCACAGATCCTTTCAGCTGTAATTGGATTCATTTTATGAGGCATTGTACTACTACCTACTTGTTTTTCAGGGTCAAAATATTCTCCAACTTCTGCAATTTCAGTACGTTGTAAGTTTCTAATTTCAAGAGCTATCTTATCAAGTGTGGTAGCTATGTTAGCCATGGTCATCATAAATTCAAGATGATTGTCTCTTTGAACAACTTGATTGGTAATTGTAGCATAAGGAAGTTTAAGAATTTCAGCTACTTTTTTATGAACATCCCATCCAATTTCACCAAGTGCGGCTGTTGTACCAACTGCGCCATCCATCATAGCTACACATAAATTCTTTTTAGACACTTCCAGTCTATCATACTGTCTTTTAAGTTCATCTGCCCAAAGTGCAAATTTCATTCCATAGGTAGTTGGAAGAGCATGCTGACCATGTGTACGACCTATGCAAACAAGGTCTTTATTATCGCGGGCTAAATCTAAGATTACATTAGCTAATTTTTCAACTTTATCTTCAAGAACATCTATAGATTCTTTAAAAAGGATTGATTGTGAGCTATCTACAATATCATTAGAGGTAGCTCCAAAATGAACATATTCTCCTGCATCACCAACACATTGTTCAGCTAAACCTTTAACAAGAGCAGCTATATCATGGTTTGTTTCTCTTTCTATCTGGTCAACTCTTTCTAACTTTACAAATTTTGTATTAGCTTTAGTTTTTATTTCTTCTGCTACTTCTTTTGGTATTATTCCAAGTTCAGCTTCTGCTTGTGATAATGCAGATTCAACATCTAACATCTTCTGTAATCTATTCTCAGATTCCCAGATATTTTTCATTTCTGGAGTTCCATATCTAAATTCAATAGGGTGAATAGCCATTTTAAATTCTCCTTTAAGTCTAAAATTCTTAATTGTTAAATCTTCTTTTAATTTTAAAATTATAATTATTGATAATATATATTTTATTTATATTTTTTAATTATTATAAATTTATATAAAAATTTTTAATTTTTACTACTTTAATCTTTACAATTTTATATATTTTTTATATATTAGATTATAAAAATTATGAAAAATTAAATATAAAAAAATGAAATTATAAAAAAAGTATTACAAAAAATTTATATGTTATTAAAAATTAATAATAAAATAATAATAAAAAATAATAAATTAATAAAAAATATATTAATTAATGGTTTTTATTGTAAAATAAAAAGATGTGGAAATATGAATAAAGATTATATAATAAATAATTATAAATTTGAAAAACTAAGTGAAAAACATGATTTATCAAGATTTGATTGTGGTAACAATGATTTAAATGATTTTATAAAAAATGATGCTTTAAATCAACAAGAAGATAATTTAAGTGCAACTAAGGTAGTTATTTGTGATGGAGAAATAATTGGCTTTTTCTCACTGCTATCTGATTCAATAGAATTAAAAAAAATAAGAGATGAAAAAACAAAAAAATCCATAAAAATTCATTTACCAAGAGTTAAAAAAGCACCTGCAATTAAAATAGGTAGATTTGCAATAGATAAAAAATATTCAAACAAAGGTATTGGTTCTAATATTATGGAGCATATTTTGCTGAATATATTAGAATTAACAGCAGATGTAGGTATGAGGTTTGTATTGATTGAAGCTTATGCAAAGGCCTATAATTTCTATGTAAAAAATAATAAATTTTTAAATCTAAAAAAAGATGATATGAAATTAGAAAAATTAGATAAAATAATAGAAAGAAATCCTCAACATACTTTCTATTTATATCATGATATAAAGAAATTGAAAGTTTAAAAAGGAACTCTTCTTTCTTTAGCTAATTTTTTTAATCTTTTGGCCATTTCTATCTCATCTTTGGTTGGAGGTTCTTCCATTCTTTTTAAAAAATCACGAGCCTCTTTACCTTCTAGAGCAGGTGTAGCACCTATTGGTCTTGCCATATTTTTTCCTCCTTTTTTATTAATAATTAAGAAATCTTTATTAATACTTTTGTTAATCTCCTATATATAATTTATTTTTTTATAAAAAATTCATAAAATAAGGAAGAAATATAAGTTAAAAAATTGATAATCTCAATAAAATAGCTATAATTTATCAAAATGATAAGAAAATATCTTAATAATTAAAAAACTTTAATAATAATAAAAAAGATATTAAACTTCTAATTTAATTAAAATATAATTAAAAATTAAAAAAAAATAAATTTAATTAAAAATAATAAAATAATAAAAAATAAAATTATTTAACTCTAAATACTTTAAAAAAAGTTAAAAATATAAAAATTTAAAGAGGTAAAAAAATGGAGAATTTTAAAAAATTAAAATCATTTGATTTAGAATCTTTAACTATTATAGGAACTTCAATAGAATTTATTTGGGGAATCATAGCAGCTATAGCTTTCTTAATCTATTTAATTGTTGGAACTGGAGTAATCAATGGAAGTATATTTATTATGGCTATTGCTATAGCTTTCTTAATATTAATAACAAGTATACCTAAGATCTTTGCAAGTGGATCTCTTTATAATTATTTAATAAACAGACTGATGGATGTTAAAGTCAAAATTATAGATATGGCTGAAGTAACAAATGTCTCTATAATTCCAACTGCAACAATTGTAGCTATAATAACTGTAATTCTATATGTAATTGTATATCCAATTATATTTGTAATAATTTCAACCATGCTTCCAATATTATCATTGTTTGGTATGGATGCATTGGCACTAACAATAGTTAGCCCATTGTCTATAGTATATGCTTTTGTCCTTCCATTTTTCTTAACCATAGTTGCTTTATTTGTATTTAACAATGTAGCTCCACGTATTGGCGGAATAAAAGTTTCATTAGCTGTAGAAGGAGACAAAGTTGCATTGAATAATGTAAACCCTGTAAGTGCAGGTATTAATGCGGGAATCATATCTTTAGTTTTAGAATTAGCTATTGGATTAGTAATAAGTATCGCAATTATTGGAAACCTTCCAGCTTCATTAACATTGATTGGAGTATTAGCTATTTCAGGATTAGTTGGTGGATTCATATCTGGTGTAGTGAGTTCATTTTTGTATAATGTCTTGGTAAAAAAACTTGGTCCAGTAAAATTAGGCTTAGAAGATAGCGAATAATTATTAATCTTAGAAGATAGTGAATAATTATTAATTTTAGAAGATAGTGAATAATTCATTACTCTTCTTGTTTTTTATTTTAATATAATTAACTTTTATTTTAAATTAGATTAACTTTTATTTTAAATTAGATTAACTTTTATTTTTAAACTTAATTTTAAATTTATATCTATATTATATTTATATATTCTTTATTTAGATTTAAAATCATTTTATTTATATATTTATTCTTCTTCTATAAAAATAATAAAAAATATAATATAATTAATTAAAAAAAGATAATATAGCTATAATATAAAAAATATAATATATAATATATATTTATAAAAAAATGAAATATATAAAAATATAAAATATATAATATAAAAAGAATAATTTAATAAAAAAAAGAGCTAATTAATCAATAAATCATTACAATCGTTTTATAGGTGGAACATATCTTTTTAAAAGTAGTGAAAGTGAAACAACTGTAACTGAACTTAATGCCATAGCTAAACCAGCAAGTTCTGGTCTAAAAACGATACCAAAGAAAGGATAAAGTAAACCAAAAGCTATCGGAATTAAGATTAAATTATAAGCAAATGCCCAAAATATGTTTTCTTTAATTCGAGTCATTACTTTTTTAGAAAACTGAATAGCTGCAACTACATTTTCTAAATTCCCTTCCATAAGAACAATATCTCCACTTTCCATAGCTATATCGGTTCCAGTTCCCATAGCTACACCAACATCAGCCCTTGAAAGTGCGGGAGCATCATTGATTCCATCTCCAACAAAAAGAACTTTTTTAGATTTTTTAGATAAATTCTCTTTTTCTATATTTGAATCTTCCTGATTTTGAAGTTCAACAACTTTATCAAACTTCTCATTTGGTAAAACATTAGCTAAAACATTTTTAATTCCAACAGTATTTGCTACACCCATAGCTGCCCTTTCATTATCTCCTGTAATCAAAAAGGTATCAATATTCATATTGTGAAGTTCATCAATAGTTTTTTTGGAATTATCTCGTATTTTATCCATTAAAGTTATAATTCCTTTAATATGGTTGTTAAAAACTAAAAATATAGCTGTTTTACCTTGAGAAATAAATTCATTGTATTTTGTAATAGCATTAGAATAAGTAAGGATATTTTCAGTTGAATCAATATTTTCCATTTCTAAGAGAGCTTGGTTTCCAGCTAAAATACTTATTCCATTTATATCTCCTTTTAAACCATAACCTGGAATATTTTCAAGGTTAGATACATTTTCTAATACTAAATCTAATTCTTTAGCTTTTTTCACAATAGCTTTAGCTATAGGGTGGGTTGAGTTATATTCTAAACTAGCTATAAGTTTGATTATTAGATTTTCAGGACTTAATTCACCTTCACTAATAATTCCCTCCTGAGAACTATCTTTAAAATCTCCTTTTACAACTTCAACAAGTCTAGGAGGAACTATCGGATTAACTACTACACTCCATCTACCACCAGTTCTTTCAATAATCTCATTTTGCATTAAAATTATTTCATTTTCATCAAGAATAAAAATATCTTCAATTTCAGGTTTTCCTTCTGTAATAGTACCAGTTTTATCAAAAATAGATACCTCCACATCACAAGCATTCTCTAAAGTTTCACCATCTTTAATCAATATACCATATTCAGCAGCTCTTCCAAGACCTACTGTTACAGCAGTTGGACTAGCTAAACCTAAAGCACATGGACAAGCTACTACGAGTACTGAAATAAGTGTTGTTAAAGCAAATAATAGTCCAAAATCAAAAATAAAGTACCAAATAATAAATGAAAAAATAGCTATAAGTAATATGGTTGGAATGAAATACTTTACAACCTTATCAGCAATTCTTTGAACACTAGCTTTAGAACTTTGAGCTTTCTCAACAATATCAATAATTTGAGAGAGAACAGTTTCTTTACCAATCTTTTTTGCAGTAATTTTTAAAATTCCATCTTGATTTATGGTACCTGCAAAAACATCCTCCCCCTTAGTTTTTAACTTAGGTATAGGTTCGCCTGTAATCATAGCTTCATCAACATAGCTATTTCCACTAACAACAACACCATCCGTAGGAATTTGATCTCCTGGACGAACAAGTAATAAATCATCAATAGCTATATCTTCAATGAGGATTAATTTTTCTTTTTCTTTATTACTAAATTCACTTTCATTATCTAAATTATCATCATTGATAATCAAAGTAGCTGTTTTAGGTTGGAATCCAATTAAATCTTTAATAGAACTGCTTGTTTGTCTTTTAGCTCTTGCTTCTAGAAACCTCCCTAAAGATAAAAATGAAGCTAACATTATAGCTGTTTCATAAAACATGAAGCTTGAATCAAGAATTATATTAAATGTTCCAAGTAAACTTGATATAAAAGCTACCAAAATACCCATAGTATACATTAAATCCATATCTAAGTTTTTGTGATAAATTGAATTTAAACCTGCCTTAATTATAGGATATGATACATAAATAAATGGAAAAATAGCTATTAATAAAGAAACAATAGACATTGAAATGCCTATTTCATGAAAAAACATATGAGGAACAAACATTAGGCTCATTAATATACCTGAAAAGATAAATCCCACTATGATTCTATTAAGTTTATCTTTTAAATCCTTTTCATATAGCTTATCCTCTAAGTCTTCATCAATTTCACTAACTAATCCTAAATAATCAAATCCTAAATCACTGATAGCTTTATTCATATCTTCAAGAGTTACTAAATTATTGTCATAAATAACAATAGCTTTTCCAGAATTTAGATTAACTGATGCTTCAGTAACTCCATCTAATCCATTTAAAGCTTTTTCAATATTTAAGACACAGTTAGCACAGTGAATTCCACCAATTTTTATGGTGGTTTGGGAGATAGTTTTAGCTTTAATATTGTTTTCAGTCATATGCTCATTATCCAATAAAATTTATTTAAAATTTATTTTTATTATAATATTTAATTTTATAGGATATTTAAATTTATATAAGTTATGAAAAAAGAAAAAAGAATAAATTAAGTTAAAATTATGTAAATTATTTAAAAAAAATCTGAGATTTAATATGGAAAAATATAATGAAAAATTCCATATTATAAATTAATAAAAAAATAAATAAAATATATTAAAAATTAGGACCCTCATCGTCCATATCATTTACTTTCTGCATCCATTCAAAATCTTCATCAGATAGATAATGATAATCTTCTCTTTTTAATTTTTTACCTTTTGGCATAATAATCACTATAATATTTCTTATTTTTTATAATATATATAATTTTAGTTCAAAATTATTTTCTTTAAACATTTTATTAATTTCTTTCGCACTACTTTCTTGATTTTTAGCAAAATAGGATCTATACAAATCTTTTTTTAACTTGTCTTTTAATTCTTCTCCACTAAAATTACTTCTTATATATGAAGCCTTTTCAGGGTATAATTTTTCAATTTCAAGCTCTTTATCCCTCATAAATTTAGCATATTTGTTAAAAATCAGCTCTTTATTATTCTTATTTAATGAAACATTATTATTAATTAATAAACCCATTTTATCAGGAGAATAAATAGGATTATATTTGCTCTGAAGTAATGGTAATGTAGCTATATCTTTTTCAGAAGGTATAATTAATCCATTTATATGATTATGTGACATGACCTCCATTCCATCTTTTACAGCAATTTTTATGATATAATTAGATATTGAAAAACCGTCCTTTTTACCATGAATTATGGCTAATAACTTTCCCCCACCATATCTAAAAACTCCTACTTCATTAGTTAAGCTATTGGGGAAAAATTTTTCTTTATCATTGATTATATAGTCTATTAAATAATAATCTTCTTTGGGAATTATTTTTTTTAGCTGTTTCCTAATTTTTTCTTCATTGAAATTAGCTTTTTCTGTAACTTTATCTGTTCCAAATGGCGAAGATAAGTTTGTTTTTTGTTTTCCTGGTGCTTTTAAATTATCTGATTTTTTATCATTTATTTCCATTTTATCCTATCGATTTTTTTAATTAATAGTCTTTATTTTATCTATAGTTTATAAATATTGTGTATTTTTGGAAATAAATTTTTATTAAAAGTTTATTTTATTATTAGAGTAGTTTTTTTATATAATAATAGAAAATAAAGTTTAAATATATTTTTTATTTGAAAGTGGAATTTTTTTTAATTAATAAAATAATTTTACTAAAAAATTTTTAAAATATACTATTATCTATTTTGTCAATTGCTTTTTCAATAAAAAAGAGTATTGGGCTATTTAAATTCCCTGCCATTATTTGAAAAGCTTAAAAACTTATTATTAATGAAAAAAAAATTATTTTGAAAAAAACTATTTTTTACACTCAATAATAAGAAAAACGATGATAAATAAAATTAAATATTAAAATATATATTTATTAAAAAATAAGAAAAATAAGAATAATTAAGTGTTTTTACAAAAGAATTAAGAAAAGATAAAAAAATCAGCTATTTAATGTCTTTAACAACCTCTCCATCTTGAATAACCATTAAAATATTATCTGGGCTAGCTAAATGAGAAATATCTTCTAAAGGATTTTTAGCTACCATAATCATATCCCCTGCCTTTCCAATTTCAATTGATCCAACATCATTATCTACTTCTAAAGCTTTAGCTACTTCAATTGTTCCAGAAGCTATAGCTTCATGAGGTGTCATTCCAATATCACATAAAAGTTCTAATTCTTTTAAATTATTACCATGCTCAATAACACCAGAATCTGTTCCCATTAGCATCTTTACTCCTTCTTCGTAAGCTATAACCATGTTTTCCTTATGGACTCTATCCGCTTCATAGGCATTTTCTGCACTTGGACCTTTTATTATTCCTTCACGAGCTTGTTGGGAAGCTCCACCCATTACAGCACAGGTAGGTGTAAGATAAGTACCTTTTTCAACCATTAATTTAGCTGTTTTTTTATCAATATATGTTCCATGTTCAATAAATTGGATTCCTGCTTTAATTGAATTTTGAATTCCACCAAGACCATGGGCATGGGCAGATACCTTAGCTCCCCCTCTCATTTTTGCTTCATTTACAATAGCTTTTAATTCTTTTACATTGAATTGTGAAAATTCTGGAGCATCATTTGGACTGATAACTCCTCCAGTTGCCATGACTTTTATAAAATCAGCTTGTGCTCTAAATACTTCTCTGGTTTTAGCTATTACACCTTCAACACCATCACAAACAGATCTTGGAAATCCTGGATAGTTTATTATGGTATCAATACCAGAGTTAAGTGCAAAATCAAAGTGTCCTCCAGTTATAGAAAGAGGCATTACACTTATTTTCATCTTTGGAGAGGGGAATAGCTTTTTTTCTACTGCCATCTTAACTCCAATATCTGCAAGACCACAGTCACGAACATAGGTGACACCAGCTTCAAGAGTATCTCTCATGTTCTTAGTAGCTTGATAAAAGTAATTAGCTAAAGGATTGATAAAATCATCTTCTTTTACAAAACCATTAGCCATTAGATGAACATGCATGTCAATAAAACCTGGAAGAATGAACTTACCTTCACCATCTATTATTGTGGTTCCATCATCAATATCAATACAGGTAGCTTTATTGATATCCATAATCTTTTTATTTTTTATTAAGATAGCTGTGTCTTCTAAAGGTTCTTCATTTCTAGAATCAATAATTGTTATATTTTTAATTAGAATAGAGTTCATTAAATCAACTCACAAAGTTTATATTTTTACTTTAATTTTTTTATACCTTTACTATATTCTTTAATATATAAATATAATTTCATAAAAAATAAAAGTATATTAATAAGATTAATAAGATATTAATATAGGGTGGAATTGATTGGAGCAGATTAATCAAAAAGTAAAGTCCTTGGTGTAGCACACCAACTTTATTTCTTAAATATAATTAAATAAATAATCTAAGAACTATAATGATACAAATTACTATTTCGAGAAAATATTTATTTAAAACTGTGCAAATAAACAATATTGCTCTTGACTTCATTAGTACCACCTCCTCAAATTTAGTGAGAAGGCTCATTGATTTGGGTAAAATCGAGTCGGAGGTTATGAATATACACTTCAATCTTAATGATTTAATCTTTATTCATTTGACCTCTATTCCTTTTTATTTATTATTTTTATGTATCTTATTTTTTTCGTAGCTAAAATCCAATCTAAGTAATTCTTTATTATTGGGTAAATTATAGCTTTCCTCTAAAATAATCTTATAATTAATCTCATTTAATCTATTTATTAATTCATTTTCATTAATATTTGAAAACACAAGGTCTTTAAAATCTTTTGAATAAATAGAATCTGAAACAAAGTCATTAGCTCCATCTTTTTGAATAATTGAGGATAAATATTTTGGAGAATTCTTAGCTATTTGCTTGATAAAATTATCTAAACCTATATATTCAATTAATAAATTAGCTATAACTAATTCTACAGAAGGTAAATCAGTAGTTAAATCATTTAAATCTAATTTTTCTAGATATAAACAGTCTAAATTAGAATATCTATTTTTAGCTTCATCTAAATATTTTTGATTAATATCAATACCATAAACAGAATCAAAATCATTACAAGAAATGTGTTCTAATCCATTTCCACCAGTTATTCCCCAAATAGCTACAGAACTAACTTTATAATCAAGCTGAGATTTCATTATTTTGTTTAAAAGTTGAAGTTGACCAACTGTATCTAAACCCATATGCTTTTCATAGATATTTAAATCAATGTTTTCCCATGGATTAGTCAATTATAACACCTTAAACTAATTTAATAAAAGAAAAAGAGTAAAATTACGCATAATAAATAAATTAAGATAATTATAATAAAGTTATTTCACCTTTATCAGCACTAACTACTACCTTAACACCATCAACAAGACCTTCAATAGATTCTGGAGAATCAACCATAGGAATATCAGATATGATAGCTCCAGTAGCTATTATTGGTTCTGCATTTAAACATATAATTGCTAAAGGCGCAACATTATTCTTTTTCATTTGAAATATAACATAAGAACCAACAGTAGAACCTTTTCCACCTGGAATAAAAAGTACTTTACCATCAATAAATTTACCTTTTAATTCATGATTAGAATCTATAACTTCTCCTGTATTTGGATTAACTCCTCCTAAAAAGCTAATCGGTTCTGAACTTACAATCAACTCCCCAGTAGCTTCTCCTTTTGAAATAGTTCTGCATTTAATAACCATTTTATCTAATTCCTTTAAAATATTAAACAATAAATTTTATTAATTTCATTTAGCTAAATTAAGGGACTATAATTAACTAAATTAAACAACCTCATTTTTCATGATTTCACGAAGAACTGCTGTTGCATAAGACCCTTTATTAATAGAAAACTCACATAAAACACCATCTTCAGTAGCTATAGCATTTGTATCCCAAACTTTAAAACGCATACTTCGTCTTAATCCATGACTTCCTAACTTTGGTGTTTTTGGACATTCGAAATCTTCTTTTTTTAGATTTTCGTTTTTTAAGACTTCTTTTTCCATATCTCCTATTTTACCACTAGCAAATGGAACTTTTGTTCCATATAGTGGAGAGGTAGAATTAGCTTCAAATTTATCAATCAGGGATGTGAGTTCTTCTGGAGATTTATCATGCAAGAGGTGTTCATCTGTATCTATAACTATATCTCCCTCAATATATTTATTAATTCCCATAGCTACTCTATTAGAAACAACTTTATTAAAAAGGTAAGATTGATAAGCATGGACAAACATTCTTTGAAGAGGTTTTGGAAGAGAAAATAATGCTTTTTTATAGGAAATATCATCAAGATTCTCACCAACTTTATCTCTCTTTTTCTTTTCTTTTACAAGCTCTTTTAACATCATACGTTCATAACGCATACCTGTTGGCATAAGTTCAAGAGATTTTTCAATATCTCCATCATCATATGCGGTTCTTGCTATTTTAACTTGATCTGGTTCCTCATCATATGGATTTCCAATGTACATTCTTACTGCTTCAGCCAAGTCATTAGCTACTAAAGCTTTTCCAACAAGGTGAGTGTTAGTCCTTGGTTTTCCAAATCTCTGCCAACCAAAGTAATTAGGAACTCCTGTTTCTTCAAGTTGTTTTAAAACATTTTTAGCTATTTCAGCAGCTTCTTCATCCTTGAATTTTGAATCGATATTTTTAACTAGAATTTTAAATTTATTTCCAGCTAACTGACCCATTCTTAGCTTTTTTCGACCTCTAATGATTTTTAAAAATTCTGTGTTATAGATTTTACCATCTAATGCTTTAACTTCATCAAGTTGCTTCTCACTATCCATGTTGCTGATGCAGATCCACTGACGAGTTATTGCTTTTTTATCTTTCATTCCAGCAAATCCCATTCTTTTTCTACTTATGTGAAGGTCTCTGGAAATATCCATAAGAACATCAAGAGTAGTTCGACCAAGTTTTTCGATCCATATCCATACATTTGGTCCTTCACCATTAGGTAGTAAATCTTTAAGAGGAATTTCTTCTACATAAAAATCTTCATATCGATTTCTTATATTCCCTCCAATTCCTGGGTTGTTTGTAACAAAAGTTTTTGCATTGAGCATTAGTATCTTTATCCTTGTAAAATTTGTTTATTTTACATTTTATAGGTTTTTATTCTTTTTTATTTAATAAAAATATATTTTTATGTATTTTTTATATATTTTATATAATAATTATATTTTATATATAATATATTAAATTATTTTATTTTAATATATATTATATTAAATAGCTATATTTTAATATATAATATATTAAATTATCTTATTTTATAATATAATTAATAAATATATTATAATTTTAATTATATCTTCATTTATATTATTTTTATATTATATAATTTATAAAAAAGTAAAAAAGATATAAATAAAATAATAAATGCCCTGACCGGGACTTGAACCCGGGGAATAGGATCCGCAATCCTACGTGTTATCCAACTACACTATCAGGGCTAATGTTAAAATAAATACTAAAAATCCATAATTATAATTAATAAAAATTTAATTTAAAAATTATATTAATTAGATATCATAAAAAAATTTGTTTTATCTTATTTAAAAAAGTTTCGATATTGTAAAAAAAATTTAATAAAATAAAATAAAAAATAATAATAAAAAATAATAATAAAAAATAATAATAAAAAATAATTTAATAAAATAAAATTAAATGAAATAAATAATATTAAAAATAAATAAGAAAAATTAAAAATAAAGAGAATTGAACCTCAAATTCTCATTTATCATTTAAATTTCAATAAATTATTTTTGTAATTAGATTCGATTAATTTTTTATCAAAGTTAAGACTAACATACTTATAATATTTAGCAGGAACAGTCTTTTCATAAGATAATGTAATCGCAATACTTGTTCCAGGATTTATTTTCTCTTTAAGAGTGGTGGTATAATAACTTTTAATTTTGCCTTTTACCTTATACCATATAGCTATTTTGAAGGCTCCTGATTTTGCAGTACCATTATTAGCTATTACTAAAGTATATTTGCTTTTAGATATCTTTTTAACAGCTATCGGAATCAAATCTGCTTTATATCTTTGATAATCCTGATTTTTAAATGATACTCTGTTATTGTTATAAAAACTTTCTTCAACTACTCGATCATGATTAATTTCAGCAAATTTTTTGTACTTTTTATGTGCTTCATATTTATAGAATTTAACTTTAAGATTAACCGATTTATTTTTATCTAAAGACTTAACTTTAAAAACTTTATATTTAGAACCATAGCCAAATTTAAGTTTAGAAGAAGTACTAGCAGAAGAACCTATATTTTTAACAGTAATTTTATAGTAATTTTTGTTTAATTTTTTAATCCCTGTAATAACTAAATCTGCCAATGGTAAAACTTGTTGATAAACTCTTACACTAGTTTTAGTTATAGCTGCATTTCCCTGATAAGATGCAATAATAAGAGTATTTCCTGCTTTTAAATTAGGAATTGAAACACTTCCAGAACCAGTGTTATCGGTTACTATAATATAACCCTTATTACCAAGCTGTAATAATACGGCATATCCTGCTAAAGGACTTCCATTAGCTGTTAAACTAACCTTTACAAGGGCATTTTTTCCTTCCTTTATAGGACTTGTAATTACTTTAAGTGAAGCATTAGCTAAAAGGTTAGCAGTCCCACTAGCTGAACCATTTAAATAATCCACATCATCGTGAGTAATGGCACTTGTTGTTACTTCTATAGGATAAACCCCTGGTTTTTGTTTTGAAGGCCATACATAATATGTATGTTCTGGCCCATTAAAAACAGCTATTCCATTACTATCAGTTTTTTTTTCAGGAATAGGAACACCTGCAGCATCGATTCCATAAAAAGGAGCTCCATTTAATTTAAGATAAACAATAACTCCTTTAAGAGGAGTTCCATCTGGAGCAGTTACTTTAACTGTAAATATAGGCTTTTCCCCAGGTAAACAATCAGTAGCATTTACTGTAACATTAACCGCAGATTGTGGGTTACTTGTAGCTACAATATCTGTAGTTTTCTCCACAGGAGTTGTAACAGAGGCAATTCCTTGACTACCTTCATTTCCAATATCACCCATCATAGGATCACCACCTAAATCAACAGTAGCTGCCGTAGTTGATCCAATAGCTAAAAATGTTAAAATAAAAATTAAAACAACCATATATTTTTTCATTAATCACACCTCAAACATAAAATGAAATCGCTCATATTTATTGAATGTTTCTTTTAATGTTTTTTATAAAATATTATTAAAATAGTACTCAATTATTAAAATGTCTTTAATTTATAATTATCACAATAATTTTTCAAGTATTAAATTAAACACACATCAATATATACACTCATCAAAATTTAATTAAAATTTTCATAAAAAAATCAAATCATCAATATAATATTATAATTATATTATATAATTCCTATATAATAAAGTTTTCTAAAATCAGCAAAATTTATAAAAAAAATAAAATATTTTGAAAAATATGATTATAAGAATTAATATTATGTAAAAATTAATAAAATTGTATAAAAATTGTTATATATTATATTTTCCTTGTGAATTAATTAATTTAATTTTTTCCTTTCTGTCAGATAATCACTGATCTCTGCAGTGAATGTAGAATGTTAATTTCGGTCACACACAAAACAACACAATACAGTAACAGTGGTATTGTTAGTGTATGTGATGTTTAAATAATTATCATTGCAACAGTTGATTGAATGTTATAAACTAAGGACTGTAGTTTATAAAATAGAGTCAACTGTTAAAATGATGTCCTGTTATGTGTGATTGTAATGTACATTAAGCAAATTCTAAACAACAAAACAAAATGCCATAATTTCATATTATAAATGGTAGTTCATGTTTAAAGAACTTAGATGGTGTCACTTCAAAATTTATTTTCTTTGTTTAATTGTGACACATTTTGAGAGCATTTTGAAGTGTGAAACATTGGCACCAGATCATTTGAATCAATTTCACAAATAATGCTTTTAATGCAGCACACAGATCCTGATAATTTTATTGAAATTACTGTCTTTCCTCAGTTTTAATTCAAGCAATAAAATTGCATATTAATTTCACATCCCATGAAACCACTTGATACATTTGGTATCGGTGATTCACTATACTGTCAACCCTCAGATGATGGTCTTTTGGGTTATTATGCCTTTCCATACACATACACAATAAAGAACCCAAAAGATGTATCCCTTGATAATATTAAAACAAGTTATTGTTACATTACACTCCTGCTAGTGATTGTGGTCAGTGGGGTCTCACCCACTTTCATCTTTAACCTTTTGGCGCCGGAATTATTTTTTTAATTTTAGCACACACTGTATATAAAATGTGAATAATACAGGAACCAAACAAGTTAGAATTATGAAACAAACTGCATTTTAAAGAGAAAAAAACGGAGAGTATACACC
>Ga0082212_10002514_pt1 | contig 26691 bp, 17 predicted proteins | sample TergutNt197P3_FD_71548 | JGI IMG/M metagenome (GOLD analysis project Ga0082212, IMG submission 71548) | Neocapritermes taracua P3 segment gut microbial communities from Petit-Saut dam, French Guiana - Nt197 P3 | ecosystem: Host-associated > Arthropoda: Insects > Digestive system > Gut ...
GCAGTTTCTCGATGGACTCCATTGTCACGTCGTCGAAATTGAGGTGAACACCGAGCGTGAACTTTTCGATTTCGGCAAACAACTTTTTTGGGTCGGCAGTAGCGGCGTACTCGACGGCACCTTCGGTCGCAATGATGAAAAAGCCCGATTTCTGATAGGCAACGACATTGATAAGAGGCGTGTCAATCGTGTACTTCGTTCCCGATTGTTTCATGATGGAGCGAAGCATCATGACTTGGTCTTCCACACCGGGAACGGTGAATTTTTCAAAATCGCTGATGGGCAGCACGATGACGGCATCGAGTCCGATGGGGCTCTCTTCGTTGAATTGCAGTGCCAGTCCGATGGAACCGGCGGGATTCACGCCGGGCAGATTTTTGAAGGGTGCCAGTTTTTCTTTCATTCCGCCTGCATCTGCCGGATCGAAGAGTCCGGTAACTCTTTCGGTGATATTGGCAAGTGTACTGGGACCGGCAATTTGCAGTGTCATCACCGGCTTGAACTCTGCCGCTTGAATGGCAACGGTACCGAACAAGGCAACGCAGATGAGAAAGGAAAACGAACGACGGAAAATGGTAAGCATAATTTTTTTTGGGGAAAAGGTTCCTCGGAATTCTAGGGTACGGTGGGAGCGGTGTCAATGGTCGGGCGAGCGTTTTCCCTCTCGCCAACACTCGCAAGAAGTGTTTTACACAACCCAGTTGCTGACTCTCATACCTTAAACTGGGCAACAATTTGGTGAAGCGTTTCTGCCATGCCGGAGAGGTCTTGTGCCATTGATGCCGTCTCCTCGGAATGCGCCATCCGCTCCGTGGTGCCTCGGCTGAATTGTTCCACTTCGGAATTGATATCGTGTAGTCCTTCAGCCTGCTCCGTCGATTCGGTATTGATTTTAGCAATGAGCACACTCACTTTCTCCGCTTGCTCTGCCATCAAATGGAGCGATTCCGATGTTTCCTGTACAACCAGATTGCCGGTTTCGACCTGTTGAATTGATTGGGCGATTAAATCGGCAGTTTCTTTTGCCGCCTTGGCACTTCGGGCAGCCAGATTGCGGACTTCTTCAGCAACCACTGCAAATCCTTTGCCGTGCGCTCCCGCTCGTGCCGCTTCGACGGCAGCATTAAGAGCGAGCAAATTCGTCTGAAACGCAATGTCGTCGATCACTCGAATAATTTTGCGGATTTCGTTTGAACCCGCCGTGATGTTGTTCATCGATTCCGTCATTCGTTCCATTCGGCTGCGTCCCTCGGTGGCGACGGTTTGCATGTTTCCGGCAACGCGATCCGCTTCGGCAGCATTGTTTGCATTGTCCTTGGTTTGTTCGTTCACTTTCGTTAAATCGGAAGTGAGTGTTGCGATTTTGGCGGCATCCGTCTGCGTGGAGCGGGAAAGTTCATCGCTCGAAGATGCCATTGCTACTGCGGAGGCACTCACTTTATCTGTGGTTGCCGACAGTTTCATCATCGTATCTCGAAGACTGGTGATCATTTTTTGAAACGCCAGTCCGAAGAGGTCTTTGTCTGAAGCCAAATGAACTTGATGCTGAAGGTCGCCGTCGGCAATCATCATGGCAAGTTTGGCTTGATCCTCAATGTTGGCAGCCGCTTCGTCCAATTCTTCGGCGAGAACCCCGATTTCGTCTTTTCTGTTCAAGTGCAGACGAGTGTGAACGTGTCCTTTGCCGATCTCTTCGGCAAACCAAACTCCTTGATCCAACGCTTTGACGATTCCACGTGCCGTAAGGTATGCAAACGGTAGCGAAATAATCATACCAACAACAAACACGCTGATGCAGAAATAAAATTGGCTATTCCGCAGAACTTCTGCACTGTTCAGATGGGATTCCGCCTGCATGCTCGATTGCTGGAGCAATTCATCCAAAACGCGGAGCAATTCCAACGCTTGCGGCACAATTTGCTCGTCATAGATTTTTTGGGCTTCCGCTTTTTCCCCTTTTTCCCAGTGGTCAAGCATTGTTTCACCGAATGAGTGAACGTTCAGATGGACGGCATCAATTTTTTTGAGACCGTTGGCAAGTTCCACGTTTAATTTTTCTGCTGTTTTGACTCCGCTGTTCGCTCCGTAGTACCATTTTCCGAAAGCGCACTGGTGACCATCGGTCGTGATGGTGATATTTTCTTCATTTTTTCTGAATCCGGTTGTGATTGTTTGTAGAAATTTCAGGTGGGCAACTTCTGCCATTGTAATATGTGTTTGAAAATCAGCGTAGGCTTTTGCCAGTGCTTCTTCTTGAGAAACGAGATGGGTTCCGTAAATACCGATGACAGCAAGTAAAATTCCAACTAAAACCGCAGGGAAAAAACTAAGTAAAATTTTCGTTTGTAATGACATGGCTCTAAAATGGGTTACATGTTCTCAACTAAATTAGTTGACCGCCTGAGAATGAACGGTAACATGAGGCAGTGTATATCAGATGCAAGCACACATCAAGTAGGCATCGCTACGGAGCAACTTGATAGAGGGAGTTTTTTCGTCATTTTGACCGCAGGGAGAAATCACTGACCCGTTGGAGTCTAAAATTTCTGCTCTTTCGAGAGCGTTACCGGCGGGCTTACGCCCACCGCTCTTTTTTCGCTTTCTGCTTTCGAATCTCAATTTTCGCCCGAAGTGTAGCACACGGCATGGCGGAAAGCGTCAGGAAATCTTTTGACGGCATGTCAAAAAGGCATACCGCTCACCTGCACTGGCACCGTCGGCAACTCCTCGGCAGTCAGCACAACTTTGCCATCGACATACACTCGCAAGCCTTTGCCGATGCCGTAACGCTCGCCCGTCTTGTCATACATTATCGTAATGTACTGATTGCAATACTTGATGCCGTCCAAACAAAAATACTCAATGTCGTTCGAAACCAAAGGATACAACATAAACGCTTCGCCGCCCATCGGCTTGAAACCAATCAACTCGTTAATCACCAAGTCGCAAAACGTCGAATGGTTATAATCCTTTCCGCGTTCAACACCCCCTTTGCCCGCATCCCAAGTGCCGTTCCTCCACGTTTTCAATCTGGTTCGGGAAATCCAATCGCCCGTCTGCGGATTGAGATTCTCGTCAATCCACGGAATCGTTCTGCCGTCGTCCGTTTTGATCCGATGCGAATTGGCATAAATCCGAAACGTTTCCATCCACGCCGAACGTAGTTTTTCCACGTCGGCATTTTCGTCGGTCATTTTTTCGCGGGAAATTAAATTCGACAGTGCCGTCAACGTGATGGACGTAGCAAAGGGCCAACTCGGACCATTCCACTGACACTCATGCCCCTGATATGACACGGCAAATTTTGGATGCCGCTGTTCCGCCGATGTCGGTCCGAAGGGTGCGTAAAAACCTTTGGGATCCATCAACTGTTCCCAAGCGACTCGGTACTCCGGCTTCGGAATTCCGGGAAAGTACCAGGGGGTAAAACCATGCTGTTCACGCACGTCCGCCAATTTCAACGGATCGTCAGGATTTTTAACGCGCGGAGCAACCTTGTAAAACATTGCCTCGTCGTCCCAAAGTTTGGTGTTGATCAATTCCCGAAGGTTCTGTGCTTTGATACGAAACTTTTTCGACATTTCCGCATCGTTTGAAAGCAAGGCAAACACAGAAATCGCCACTGCATCGCCGAACATGTACGAATTGATCGTCGCCCGGTATCCGCTGCCGCCGATGGAGACTTCCATTCCATCACGGTCATCGATCTGCCAAAATAGTCCATTGGGATCAAGTCGATCCTTTTCCCACGCGGCGTAGTTTCGAATCAAATCCGGCAGGAGTTCTTTCGCCAACGCCACATTGCCGGTTACGAGATATTGTTGCCAAATGGAATCGGCGATCCAAAAACTGTATGACCGGACGGCACCACCGCCGCGAAGCCAAAAAACAGCGTAATCGTTCAGATATTTCGGGTCGTGCAACCAGCGTCCTTCTCGGAAATGATGTCCGCCCGGACACGAAATCGTGTTGAATTTTCCTGCCCAGGGAACATTCGGCAGAAATTCCGTGATGACGAATCCCGACTCCGTTCTTTTCAAGTGCTTGCGGAACGTCCACCAACGAAAATAGTAGGTTCGTTCAATCTCCTTGTCGGGATAGTCAAAAAACGGAACGTTTTCACGCAGGAAATCCCAAGACTTTTCGTTGGTAATCGCCTGCTGTACCAAATCGTTGTCGTCTTTGTTGAACTGATCGACGTAATGTGTGAACCGGTCAGGGTTCAGTATCGTCAGTTTTTTTTTTCGTCTTCGGTTGCCGGAAAGCCGAGGTCTTCGCCGTCGTGAAATGCCATCCCGATCTGTTCCGAACCGCCTCGCCGACCATTATACCAGAGCCGCCATTTTTTCTCGGCAGCATCGTACAGCACAAACGGCTTGTAACAGGCATCGTGATCCCATTTGTCCCGACCGGGAGAGAAGATGATCGGATTTGCCGGATGCCGCTCCCAATTCGTGATGCCGTCTTTCGACCGGGCAATGCCAATGCGTGCCAAGTCTTCATTTTCAAAGCCGATGTAGAACATCAGATACCAGTCGCCGTGCTTGACGATTTGGCATGCCGTTACTTTATGCTGTTCCCACTTGGAATTTTTATCGGCGGCAAAGATCGGATTGTCCTTGTGCTTCGTCCATTTGAGTCCGTTGGGACTGGTTGCGTAGCCAATCGCATTGGGTTCGTACTGTTCGCCGCCGGAGTACCACATTTTGAAAAGTTTTTCCTGTTCGTCCCACTCGACGTGCGGACACATGACGGCAACTTTCTCCCACGGTTCTTCGGAAACCAGCACCGGCGTGGGGGATTGCCGCTCCCAAGTGATGCCGTCTTCGCTCGTTACATAACCGAGTTTTGATTTTCCGTCGGCTTGCCCGGTGTACCACATGTGGTAGGTGTCCCCTTTTTTCACAATGCCCGGTCGGTTCAAGTCGTGTTCCCAATCATTACGGACAGGACCGAGAACGATTTTTGGTTCCGACCAAATTGTGCCGTCTTTGCTTTCGGTATAGGCGATGGCTTGTTTCGGTCGCCAAGAAAACCACATTCGGTAGAGATCGCCGTCTTTGAGCATTGTCACATCGAAACAGGTCCCGAGATCACCGCCGAGTACGGGATTGTTTTCGTATTTTTTCCATCCTGCCGAGGTTTCCTGAGCGGAAACAGAAGTGCAGAACATGAGCAAAAGACAACAAAAACGCAGTGAATTTTTCATGGGATAGTTCTTTTGGAAGTTGAAACGCCATCAGAGGTCACGTCTTGTCGGATATTGTACAGGTTTCTCGGAAAATTTTACACCCCCGGATGTCGAATGATACTTTTCCCCTAATCTCTTTTTGTTCTTTCTTTAATAGACAGACGATTCACAAATGTCTTGAAATGTTTCAGGAACATGTTAGACTCCGCAATAGTTCATGCCCAATTGCGAAAAAACCGTATAGTCATACTCACGTTAAACTGCGAAAAAGTAGTACAACATTGATCCGTGATGCAAATTTCCCCTCTTATTCAACGCCTCGTTTTGATTCTCCTAGTGGGCTTTATCGTTTTTGCCGGTTTTGCCGCATCGGCTCAAGAAAAAAACGAGTCCATCACCGAGTCCGCTCAGACAGCCGCTGAAAATGTGCAAGAAGACGAAACCGAGCATGGAGAAGACAATGGGCACCACGATGCCCGTAGTGCGGCATCGCACTTTCCCCCGATTGTTCATGACCTCGGTTTGATCCTCATCGCCGCCGCCGTGATGTTATTACTGTTCAAATGGTTGAAGCAACCGGTCATTTTGGGATACCTCATTGCTGGTTTTATCGTCAGTCCCTATTTTCTTCCCACAGACCCTACCCATGAGTTGTATGAGTCATACGAATGGTTGTACCGATACCTCCCCAAAGTGATCCCAGAGACGCTCAGTGTCCGGGATGCCCAAAGTATCGAGGTGTGGGCAGAAATAGGTGTCATCTTTATGCTTTTCGGACTTGGATTAGAGTTCAGTTTTAAAAAACTTCTCGCTATCGGTCGCGTTGCTGCGATTTCCGGCGGATTCGAAGTTATTTCGACAACGATCATCGGCTTTTTTATCGGACGACTGCTTGGTTGGAATAATATCGACAGCATCTTTTTCGGAGCCATGCTCGCCATGTCGTCGACGACGATTATTCTCAAAGTGTTCGATGATTTGAAATTGAAAGCCAAGCCCTACGCTCCAATTGTTTTCGGCGCATTAATCGTCGAAGATATATTAGCGATGTTGCTTCTCGTGATGCTCTCTTCCATCGCCATCTCGAACACGTTCGCTGGCGGAGAACTCTTCTTTTCGTCGATGAAACTCGTTTTTTTCCTCGTGCTTTGGCTGATTTTGGGAATTTTTCTGATTCCTTTATTACTAAAAGGAAGCAGGCGGTTTTTGAACGATGAACTCCTCCTGCTAATTTCAGTGGGACTCTGTTTTCTGATGGTGATGATTGCCTGTGGAGTAGGATTTTCTTCTGCACTCGGTGCGTTTGTCATGGGATCAATTCTAGCCGAAACTTCCAAAGGCTCACGGATAGAACATGTGCTGCATCCGATCAAAGACCTGTTTGCGGCAGTCTTTTTCGTGTCCGTTGGTATGATGATTGATCCGGTCATTCTTTACGAGCACATTTGGGCAATTCTCATCGTTACCGTCCTTACCGTAGTGATCAAGTTTTGGGGAACAGGGTTTGGTGCCTTGCTCGCCGGTTGTAGCATTCGTAATTCCGTGTGTGCCGGATTGAGTATGGCACAGATCGGTGAATTTGCCTTCATCATCGCCATGCTCGGTAAATCACTCAATGTTATCAGCGACTTCCTGTATCCGGTTGTTGTCGCGACATCTGCTATTACCACGTTGACAACGCCTTACCTGATTCTGTCGGCAGGAAAGATAGCCAAATGGTTGGATCATCTACTTCCCGAAAAAATTGCACTATTGGCTCTGCGGTATGAAGTCGCCATGAACGAAAAAATCGGTCGGGAAAGTGTTCCATCTTTGTTCGGTCGGATTCACGGTTTGCCCGTGATACTCAATACGGTGTTGGTGATTGCCATCGCGCTGGGGACACCGTTGCTTTTCCAAGATATTCATCCGATTGTTCTGCTGACCGTTGCCGTGTTGATCGCATCTCCGTTTTTCTGGGGAATTTTCCGAGGACGGAAACTCCATCCTGATAAACATGACGCAGAAACGTTAACTCAATTGCAACAATTACAATTCGGTTTTACCGGTATTCGATTCTTGATCGTCTTCACTCTGGTAATTTTTTTCGTTCACAATTTTCTGACAGTTCCGTCTCTTGTTGGCTTGACAGCAGTTTTCTGCGTAGTGGTTTTTCTGTTTGCATGCAGTCGTCCGCTCGACTGGCTCTACCAACGGGGCGAAGCAAGGTTTGTTTCGCATCTGTCCGATAAAGAACGTTCGCTCGTCGAAGACCGGGCAACACGATCCCATTTGGTTCCGTGGGAGGCGACTCTGACGCAGTTCACGCTTTCGGAGTATTCGTCGCTGGTGATGAAAACGCTTCAAGATTCGAACTTAAAACAGAAATTCGGTGTAACAGTAGCAATCATCAAGCGGTGTGGGAAAGACATTATTGCACCGAAAGCGGACGAGCGACTTTTACCATGCGACCATTTGTACCTGATTGGAACCTATGAGCAACTTGCTGCAGCACAGACGGTCATCGAGTATCGACCAGAACATGAAGATCACAATGCGCACATCGGCGACCATTTCGGTATGGTGTCTCTTCGCCTTACCCCAGAACACGTCTTTGTGGGCAAAGCGATCCGTGATTGCGGCATTCGGGAATCAGCCAATGGTCTGGTTATCGGAGTGGAACGTGGCGGAAAGCGTGTTTTGAATCCTGATCCGAACATGCTCCTTGAAAGCGGTGATGTCATGTGGCTCGTCGGCGAAAAACACTTGCTTGCCAAACTGTAACGGCAATCGTATTAACAATTTCGTTCGATGCGAACCTTTTCAATCCGGCGGCGTGCAACGACGACTGCCGTCAGCCGGACTTTTTTGCCATCGTACTCGAAATCGACCGACTCTCCCTCTTCGGGAATGTGTCCCAATGTCGAAAAGATGAATCCCGCTACCGTATCGTAATCCTCTTCTTCCGGCAAATGCAAGTCCAGTTGCGAATTGATGTCGTCAATTCGAACCTTGCCCAACACAATGAACGCATCAGAACTGATCTCCATGATTTCTTCATCTGTGACGATTGCATCGTGTTCGTCGGTGATTTCTCCAACAATTTCTTCCAAAATATCTTCGAGCGTGATAATCCCTGCCACACCGCCGTATTCGTCCAGCACAATGGCGAGATGCCCTCTCACGCGGTCACCGGCTTCGTTTTCCGTCGATTGAACATTTTGAAATTCCTGCAACAGGGTATCGATGGGCTTTGTTTCAGGAATGAAGAGCGGTGCCGACATCAATTCCAACCACGGACGACGATGATCGGGTTCAAACATTGCCAATTCCCGAAGCAGGTTTCGCACATGAATGACTCCCACGATGTCGTCGCGGGTTTCCCGATAGACGGGAATACGGGAGTGAGGGGTTGAAAGTATGGATTGGAGCATTTCGTCCCATGAAAGAGCGTCTGAAACGCATTTCATTTCCGTTCGCGGGGTCATAATTTCGGAGACGGTAACATCTTGCAGTTCAATGACACCTTCGATCATTTCGCGGGCATCTCCTTCGAGCAAACCTTCCCGATGTCCTTCGGTAACGATGGTACGGATTTCTTCTTCAAATGCATCAGCATCTTCGGTATAACCTGCGAGGCGAAAAAAGAATATGGTAATGAGTCGGTCTGTGATGAGGAATGGATAGAGCAATGTTGCCGTAACATTCCAAAAAAACCAGCCGAAATAGACAACGTAGGTTTCCAAGAGTTTTGTGAGAGCACGGGGCAACCAAAAATCGGTGAGTACGACGAGAAACACAATGGCAGCAAAAAAAACGAGTTTCGTGCCGAAAACGGGCACCGCGTGAAAAGATGAAACGATCAACACGAGTGAAATCAACAAGATTCTAGCGAGATAGACCGCTGAACCCACATCTTCGTGGTGTTTGATAATCACGTCAAGTCGCGCATCGGCATTGCGTCGCCGACAGAACGACTCTAACTTATGTCGAGAAAACGATTTGAGAGACCTCGCTCCCAGTGAAAAAATAAAAACAACGAGCAATCCCAAACTCAACGGGACAAGGTCGAACATTCGTGTCCAGTGTATCGTGAAACAGTAGTTCCGCGATTCTACATGGAAGTGACTCGTGCGTCAAGACATCAAGTCCGTTGTGGCGATATTGATTTTCGGCACACGTCGGTTAAAATGGATGCCAATAAGAGGTTTCTATGAAAATCGTTCCCGCTAAAAATTGGTCACAGCAAAAAGCATTTTTGGATTTTCCCCATAAAATCTACAGAGATGATCCCTATTGGATACCGCAACTCCGCATGGAACAGGCGGGACTCGTCGGATTTGGTATGTTCGGACACAAAGATCCCTTTTACGAACATAATGAATGTCAGTCCTTCCTCGCCATCGACGGGAAAAATATACTGGGGCGAATCTGTGCGATTTGGAATCGGGGACACATCGACCGATACAACGATGGAGTCGGCTTTCTCGGCTTTTTCGACTGCATCGACGACACCAGCGTTGCTCAGGGACTATTCGATACCGCCGCAGATTGGCTCAAACAGCGGGATTGCACCATCCTTCGGGGACCCGTCAATCCTTCCCTCAACCACACGCTCGGCTTGCTCATCGACGGCTTCAACAGTTCGCCGATGTTCATGATGACCTATAATCCGCCGTACTACGAAAAACTGTTCGAGGAGAACGGCTTTGCCAAATCGCAAGATTTGTACGCCTACTGGGGGGAAATCGGTATGTTGCCGAAAATCAACGAAAAGTTGACCCCGATTTGCCAACAGATTAAGGAACGGACGGGTGTAACAATTCGGTCGGTGGATGTCAAGCATTTTCAGAAGGATGTCGAAACATTTCTTCAGATTTACAATCGGGCTCTCACGAACACCTGGGGTTTTGTCCCGATGTCGCTCAAAGAAGTCAAGGAGATGGCATTTTATCTGAAATACCTGATCGTTCCTGAATTGACGGTGGCGGTCGAAGTCGATGGAAAAATGGTCGGGGCTTCGTTTGCGCTGCCGGACTTTAATCCGCGAATCAAAGAAATCGGCGGACGAATCGGTCCGCTTCGGCTGTTCAAACTGTTGCGGCGAAAGGAACAGATCAAGGCGATTCGAGTATTGAGTACCAACGTTTTGCCGGAATATCAAATGTTGGGGCTCGGTTTGGTGTTGCTGAATGGTCTGGTGCCAAAGGTGATGGAGAGCGGCATTACCGAAGCAGAGTTTTCTTGGGTGTTGGAGTCGAATTCGTTTTCTCGCGGCAGTCTTGAAAAGGGAGGAGCCGTCCGCACGAAGACTTACCGGGTTTACGACCGACCGATTGCATAGGGAGCTGTTCCCGTAAGGAAATGTGTGGAATAGGAATTAAACGGCATCATTTCTCCAAAATAGGGAAAGGTGTCGGAGAAATTGACCGCTATTGTTACCGTACTTCGTCCGGTTCGATGAGACCGTTGCCGTTTTTGTCGAGTTGCTTGAAAAGTTCTACCCGTGCAGGAGAAAGCGTTGGGGCAAATTCTTGCAACGAAACCTGACCGTCGCCGTCTCTGTCCAGCATCACAAACCAAGCCGGTACGCCCTGAAGCCGCTCCGGCAAGACATGATAAGGACGTGCTGTTGGAATCCGACGTTCTTCCAGCAAACGCTGATAAACGTCGTCGTCAATCGGTTGCTGATTTGCCTCCATCATCTCTTCAATGCTGTTTTCCGATGAGTCTCGCGTTTCGGTAACGGTAATCTGCGGTGCAACTGTCCGCGGAAAAGCAGGGATAAATATCCGCAAGTTGTCCGCATCAAAGCGATAAGGTTCCGAAGTATCCCTTACGATGGTACGGTGAATAGTCCGTCCGTCCCCGTACAGTCTAAAGGAAAAGATGAGTTCATCCAGCGTGATTTGCTGATCGCCGTCCAAATCCATTGCCTGTGGTGTACCGGGCATCTTTTGCCATTCTTCTCGTTGCAAAATGCCGTCGCCGTTCGTATCATACCGCTTGATGACCGACATCGCATAACGCATCACTTTTGCCGAAGCGGGCGGAGGCTCATTCGCCAACATCGCGGGTAACAACAAGCAGGCGATTCCAAAATGAATAATTAGTGTTCTCGTCATGGCAACTGGCAGGGTTGATCCGTATATGTGTTAATTCTGTGCGAGTACGCCGCCGTAGTGGAAGCAGAGGGCAACGATGACCGGATGTTCGTTATCGACCATCACTTTGCAAACGATTCCCAGCGACGAATAGGCTTCAGAAATGTCCGGCAGACCGAAACCGATGTCGGGAACCGTCAGTGTGAATTCGCCGCCGAGTTCTTCGAGCAACAGCATCAAGCGACCGCCGAGGACGTTTGTCAGTTCGGCAATCAAGTCCCGAACAATTGGCGCGTCCAGTTCGATACTTTCACCGGCATACATATTTTCCATGAGGGCAGCCGCCAAACTTTGTGGGATGATAAACCAAACGGAATGCACGTCGGGAGAATTCACCTTCATACATGCCCAACACCATTCTTTTTGCGTTTCAACGATTTGATCAAAATCGGCTTCTTTCGGACGATTTTGACCTTCTGCACACGCATCAATCATGTTGGAATCTCCCCAGGGATCTGAATGTGTCGTCGATGTAGCGTCTAATGTACCCACATGTCCCCAGTCGGCATCGTCGGCAACTTCTGCCGGATCGTCCATTGTTTCCCAATGATCCGCTTCAACCGGCGGTTCGGACGAGGTGGGTTCGGGACTATCAGCCCAACTTTCTGTTGGCGGCTGTACGACGGGTGCGGCGGTTCCCCACGTGTCGATGGGGTCTTCTGATGCGCTGCCATCTCCCCAGCCGCCGGTGTCCCTCTCTGGAACGCCGAGTGCAACGGCAAAATCATCGTCGTTCGCAAATTCCTCGCCGGAAACCTTAATGGAACAAGGAACTACATCGGCAAACGCCATCGTTTCTAACGTTTCCCGAACAGCATTGTACAACAATTTTCCGCAATTTTTAGGCAGCATAACGACTCAACTCCATCGAATATATCTCTGTATCTTATACTTTTCCAAGAGAAAAGTCAAGGACGGGCAATGAATTTTCTGAATTCAACAATTTTCCTTCTGTCTAGTGGTGAAGGATGATTAGCGAAGATAACCGTCTGCGTCGCATCTTTTACTTGCACAATCAAAGATCATGTGCTATACTGCTGATAACGCTGTACAGGGAGGTCTGCTCGCATCCATCAGTTTTACGCCGAAAAAACCGGCAGATGTATTCCCCATGAGTGCAAATCACAGTTTGATCCTCTTTGAAGGTGATGTTACCAAGAATTTCGCTGGAATTTTCGACTGTTTCGGACTCAAATTTACCGATAATATCGAACGAGCCAATGGACTCGCCGAAATCTGGGAATGTACCGGTTGGCCCCGAAAAGGGAAACCGAGAAATCACATTCACAAAGCCGCCCTTTATAACGGTATGTGGACGGCAGTACTCGACCGCGAAATGACCATGATCCTCGATCAGGAAAAGTGTGCCGCTTGTGCCGAACGTTGGAAAATTAAAATTTTCGGATATATGGTCGAAAGCGTGTCCGGCTCCTGTGCAATGTACTATTTTACTCCTGAAAAAATTCGAGGGCTCAACATCCAAAACTTTGAAGTTCTCGAAGACTTCGGAACACCACTCCCGCAAGAAGAGGGAATCTCCATCGAAGATATGCTAGCCGATGGAGCGATGCGAATTTCCCGACGAATCGGATTTTCGGACTCCCTGTTTGCCCACCCGACCTCCAAAGTGTTGATACTAGGAATGGAAGACCCGCAACGTGAGGCTGCCGATCATGAACGGTCGGCAACTCTGGCGACGCAACATCGTTCCGGTGCGCATCCACAGAAAAAACCGGAAAGCCGACCAGAAAAACCCTGGTGGAAACTATGGTAGAATCCTATCGTGATTAGAATCTCGGCGAAAAACAAGCAACGCAAACTCAACAAACAACTGCTATTCCTCATTGAGGGGAATTTGATTTGAACAGCCTAACGCTACGGAGTTCCCGACCGTGCTGGAGTTGTTGCAGTACCAGTATTCTTGGGTAACGAAATGACCAAACTACATTGAAAAGCATATCGGGAATTTCCCGTTTCAGGACGAAGGTCTCTCGCACGAGGATCGTGATCCGTATCCCGAAGTCCCTCTTCCATTGCCCCCAGCATCGACTGATTCCGCAGCAACGACACACCAGCAATGGAACCGCCGTTCGACGAACTTAAAACCAAATTGCGAACCATCATATCTTGCGAAGGTAACGCATTTTGACTCAACCATCCTAACTGCTCGAACCAGTTGATATCTTCCGCAAGCCATGCGTCAATCGCATCAAGTTGTTTTTGTTGTGCAACCACTACACCCGCCGTCGGATTCAAATCATTCAATCGGATTTGCAGTGCATCGATTTCACTCTGCAATACTGACCGGCTGTAAAACGTATAGCCGAAAAGACCGGCAACGAGAAGCAATACTGCCGCCGCAATTCCCGTGAATAGATTCCGTTTTCCCGTATCTTCAAGACGTTTTTTGGGATTGCAAAAATCAATTTGAATCGGCTCTTTTCGGGCAATTTGCCGAATGGCTCCGAACAGTGCCGCGTACCGACCGTCGGCGGCATCAGGTTTGGTTTTCAATCCCTTCAAGGGATCAAAGAGCCGCACGGGTGCTTCGAGACCTTCGGAGAGTTGCTGGGCAAGCGATTCGAACATTCCTCCTCCGCCGCAAAGGACAACTTCGTCCACGTCGTTTCCCTGAATTTCATTTCGGACTGCAATGCGGGTTCGTTTCAGTTCGGCAAGCAACCGGGCAACGAAGTCGGGAGTGCTGACATCCTGCGGACAGTGAAGTTTCGGCGACCGCATAAAGACCGGTCCACCGTGTAAAACAACCGTTTGCGATGTTTCATTCTGATCCAACTCGACGAGCAACGTGGAGCGGTTCGGCACAGAATCTCCCGATTGCCACCAGAGTGCAGCCGTTGTACAGGGTCGGAGAACGATGTGCCGAAGAACGAGGTTGTGTTCATCGCAAAATGCCTTGATTTTCTGAAAAGTGGCAAGCCGAAGCGTTGATGCTAAAATGTGTTTAGGCACGCCATCGGAAGCGGCAGTCGCATCTTTGACAGCGGAGGCTTTGACGGCGGGAAAAAGGGTGCTTCGGGAGACGTTTTCCAGTTTGCTGGTTACGAAGAAATCGACCGGGGCGTTGGGTTCGTAGTTGTTAAATTCTTTTCCTGCCTGAAATCTGACGAGGTCGGGCAGTTCTTCCGTGGGAACCGGCGGAAAGAGCATCGGTCGGACTTCCACGTCGGATCGGTTCAGCAGGACAATCGTTTCCGTTTTGGCGAGTCGATGCTGTGCGAGCAATTCGCCGAGTTTTTTCGGATCGTCGAGCGTGGCGGCATGTTCAAACGTGACCGATTTTCCAGAAACCGATGCCGACAGGAATTGAAGCCGGTTATTTTCCCAAGTAATTGCAACCCAAGTAGCCATGTACAGTATTTTAGCAAAATGGTTTTCCGAAATCAAGGGGGCAGACCACGCCGTTTGCAAGTTCGGCGAGCGTGGGGACTTTGTCGGCTTCGGAAACGCAATGCTGTCCCGAATGTTGTCCAAACCGCCGAACAACATCACCAATCGGTCGAGTCCCAAAGCAATTCCCCCATGCGGCGGAGCACCGAACTGCAACGCCCCCAACTCAACTCTCTACAAGATTCTGTAAATCATCAGGAATGTTGGTATAATACAATCTTCAAACGACGAGGAATAGCAACCAATGTCCAACTGGTTTTATTACGATAATGACCGGCAGAAGCGGGGACCCTTTACCGGCAAACAAATCAAGGAACTTGCCGAAAAGGGAAAAATTACGCCGGACACCATCCTCGAAAACGAGACAGGAAAAAGCACACCGGCAAAAAATACAAAAGGGTTGACCTTCCCTGAAAAGCAAGCATCCGAAGTACCGACGCAACCGGTAAAAAAACATCCCAATCCGCTCGCTGCCCCCAACAGTATGGCGGGCATCTGGCCGACATTGGCAACCAAAGAAGAATACGAGAATTATCGAAAGTCGATTCTCACGCCGCTCGCAACGCCTCTTCCCATCGTCGAAAAATCGAACGGATACACATTCGGACTCATGCTCCTCGCTTTCTTTCTCATTCTGTTGCCGCTCGTCTATTTTTCGGCAATCATCGGACTGTGCGTCGTAGAATACCACTATTGCACAGTGGTTCTTCCAATGGCAATGGAACATGAGAATGCTAAAGTGTTGATATACTATTTTATTCCTCCGACGGCAATTCTAGCGTTGATTCTCATTCTGCTCAAACCACTCTTCTTCGGCTGGGGAAGAAAGCCAACCGAATTTGAAATCTCTCGTGAACGGGAACCATTGCTCTTTGAATTGGTCGATCACGTCTGCGATTTTGTCGGCGCACCGGTTCCCAACAAAATCGTCGTGGATTGTAGAGTGAACGCCGCCGCCGGATTGAGTCGCGGCTTTTGGGGAGCACTCTTCGGCGGAAACGACAGCGATTTGTACATTGGACTGCCGCTCGTTGCCGGTATGACCACGTCAGAATTCGCCGGTGTCTTGGCACACGAATTCGGACACTTCACGCAAAGCGGCTCACGGCGGATGACTTATATCGTTCACACGTTGCTCAACTGGTTTGCGCACATCTATTATTATCGAGATTGGATGGATAATTGGCTTATCGCTGGTTCGAAAACAGGATTACCCATCAATATTGCGTTTTGCTATGCCGTTCGGGGAGTCATTCGGATCGGTCGCGGAATAATCTGGTGTCTGATGATGCTCGGCAATCTGGCGGCAGGGTATATGAGCCGTCAAATGGAATTCGATGCCGACGAATTCCAAGCCCAACTCTGCGGAAGTGAATGCTTAGCGGTATCAAGTCTTAAAGGAATTATGCTCGGTTTCGCCGATCAAAAAACGATTAACGATCTCAATTACATGTTGACCGAAGAACGATTGGCGGACAATTATCCGCTTCTCATTACGGTCAATGCCCGAATTCACAGCGTCGAATTGCAACGTTCGGCATCGAAGGTCATACAAGAGGAAAAAGCAGGATTGTTCAGTACACATCCATGTACACGGGAACGAATCAAAGCGGCACAGGACATGAACGTACCCGGCGTGTTGCACGTTAATCTTCCGGCGAGTCTGCTGTTCCGCAATTTTATCGGGCTGTGCCGTGAAGTTTCGCTCCATTTTTACCGAGATGTGGTCGGCATCAACGTTGAATCGCACATGCTACGAAATTCCGGTGACGTTACCAAACAATTCCAGCGGGAAGACATGAGCATGAAGGCGATTACGAATTTTTTCCAACGCACCGTACAAAACGGGTTGCTTCTGCCTTCGGTAAGGGTGGATGAGCAGCAAAATTTTCAAGAGGCGGTACGTCTTTTGCAAAAAGTCCGGGATCAGCAGGCGAATTGTGCCGCCGATGCTTATGATGCCATCAAAGCGTATGATAAAGTGTACACCCAATGGGCACAGGCGGAATTTTTCCGTGCATTGGTGAGAATCGATGTCAAGCCGAACTTTTCCGGTCTCGATTTTCGCTTTCGGACTCGCGATGAAGCGAATCGAACGGTTGACAAGTTCGCAACGAACCGGGCGGCACTCGAATCACGATTGGATTATCGAAGAAAGGTGGCAGCGGAGCGGCTTACCCTTGCCCTTCGACTCTTGAAATTCTCGGAAATTCAGAATCGCATTGAGGACGGTCCCGAATTGCTCCACCGCATAGAAACGCTCATGCCGATTCTGACTGCCTGCGGGAGTATGCAAAGAGAACTCGATGAAGTCTCTGACCGCCTAAACTTTGCGTCTTTCGGACTCGGAATGTTACCCACGATGAAACCGGAGAAAGCGCAGTTGCTTTGGGAAAACATTTTATCGGACAACGATCTTTACCGGCGAGTTTTGCTACAATTTCGTAAAATGTTCGAGTCGGTGCCTTATCCGTTTGACCACGGTAAGAAAGTGATGCTCGGCGAATTTCTGATACCGACGTTCAACGAGGTTGCATTGGAGCCGTTGGAGTATTATTATGGAGTCAGTCTACTCATGGCTCGTCTTTTGACGACTAACCGATTTATGTTGGGGGAGGTGGTTGCGGTTGCTTTAGCCGTTGAGGACGTTTTGGATTTGCCTCGCTTGCCGGTGCCGCCGGAAGAGGAAACATAGGAACAGTCCGCAAATTAAAACCGCATATTGTTACATTTTTACCTTGAAAACCTGCGTTTTGGCGAATCAAAATGCGGGCAATGATTGTCCGAAGCACGTATATTTTTTCTGTTGTCACTGTTTTTTCCTTTTGAATTATTCTCAGTTCAATGTCTGGTATACGCTCCCGAACGGTCGGGTATCTCCAACTCCGGTACGATTCCGTGTTTCCGAAGATACTCTTTACCATCATCTTCGCGCTCCTGCATTTGCACTAACTGATGAGTTAACGTCTGCTGTAACATTTGCTCTTCTCGTTGCAACGTTTCCTCGTCATCCGGTTGACCATCGACCATCGGTGTCCCCAATGGTCTGACCGGACCTATTCTGATTCCGCCAAGTGTCATTTCTTCGCTGGTTGCCTGCCGTTTCCATTCATCGCTAAAAATATCAATGCCTGCCATGGTTCTCTCCTTTGGTACTATGTCTCTATCGATTCAAAATACGTCAAATAGTCATATTTCGGGTCGTGTCCCCCAGAGACCATTTGGCAAGTATTTGCATAAAAAGTCTCTGCGCCTGGCAGGGAATGGAGTCCAACCCTTCCGGCAAAACCGAGAAGACGACTAAAACGAATTGCCATTTTGTAAAATTCCGTGCCGATGCCGGAGTAACGAATGGTATCGCTATACTCTTTCACGTTCCACGGTGCCGACTCGATGTATGCTAAATAGACTAGCGGTCTTCCCTGTTGTATACCATAGCGGCAAACAAATTTACTGCCATATTTGAGCATCATTAAGCCTTGCGGTTCATCACGAACAATCGCAAAACATTTGTAAAACGAATTTTCGAGTCGTTCTTGTTCCAATTTTAATTTCCAATTCCAATGGCTGTGTTCCGGTATTGATTTTCCAGCGGCACGACGTTCTCGAAGGACACGGCGTTTGTACACCGACCACAGAGAGTCTACCGTTTCGACGTAATCGTCGCCGGGGTCTTCCAACATTTCCGCCTGGATAAAGGAGCGAATCCGCTGGTCAAAAATTTGAACGTTCGTTACCTTCGTGGACACTATTGATATTATATCTAGTTTATTCTGTAAAAACAAGCCTCATTTTGCGCAATTTTACGCTTGCGGCTCCGCTTTCTTCACCGCAATCGCCAATTCATCGAGTTGTTTCTCCGCGACGGGACTCGGTGCGCCGGTCATCAAGTCCGCCGCCTTCGTCGTCTTCGGAAAGGCAATGCAGTCCCGAATGTTGTCCAAACTGCCGAACAACATCACCAATCGGTCGAGTCCCAACGCAATTCCCCCGTGCGGCGGAGCACCGAATTGCAAGGCTTCCAACAGAAAACCGAACTGTTCTTTTGCGGATTCATGAGTGAAACCGAGAAGATCGAACACCTTCGATTGGATCGTCGAGTCGTGAATCCGAATCGTCCCGCCGCCCAACTCGAAACCGTTCAACACCAAGTCGTATGCCTGCGCTCGCGCCTTGCCCGGATCAGTATCGAAATAATCCAAATCACCTATTAGGGGCGCAGTAAACGGATGATGCATCGCAATCCAACGTTTGTTTTCCTCGTCCCAATCGAACATCGGAAACCTCACGATCCAACAGAAATTCATCTCGTTGGGGTCAATGAGTCCCAACTCCGCTGCAAGACGGCGACGCAAACCATTGAGAACCCTGCACGTTACGGAAAATGTATCTGCCGAGAACAAAATAAAGTCATTCGCTTTGGCATTCAAGCGTTGGGCGATTTTGTCCAATTGCAGTTCGGTAAAGTTTTTTGCAATCGGTCCCGCCAGTTTGCCGTCAGCATCAACTTTGAGCCATGCCACGCCCTTCGCTCCGAACTGTTCAATGACCCAAGTGTTCAATTCGTCAATGTCCTTTCGGGAATACTTTTCGGCAGCCCCCTTTGCATTGATTGCCCGAATGCGTCCGCCGCTGTCGGCAACACTACGAAAGACCCGAAACTCCACAGTTTTGGCAATGTCGGTCAAGTCAATCAGTTCCATTCCAAAACGCAAGTCGGGTGCGTCGTGTCCGAATCGCTCCATTGCTTCGTCATATCCTATTCGCGGAATGGGCAATTTCAAATCCCGTCCCAGCACGTTTTTCATGAGCCGAACCATCAAATTACTGATGAGTTCAATAATATCATCGTTATTGACGAAGGACATTTCGACATCTAACTGAGTGAATTCCGGCTGTCTGTCGGCGCGGAGGTCTTCGTCCCGAAAGCACCGGGCGATCTGAAAGTACCGGTCATACCCGGAAATCATCAGAATCTGTTTGTAAATCTGGGGTGATTGCGGCAGAGCGTAAAACTGTCCTTGTGCCACGCGGCTGGGAACGAGATAATCTCTTGCTCCTTCCGGCGTGCTTTTTCCGAGGATGGGTGTTTCGACTTCGACGAAATCCAGTTCGTCAAAATAGTCCCTGATGACTTTGCTGACTCGATGCCGAAGGAGCAACGTTTTTTGCATCGGTGGGCGACGGAGATCGAGATAGCGGTATTTGAGTCGGGTTTCTTCGGCGGGAATTTCAGGAGCGGAAGGATGAAAGGGGACGATGGCGGTGCGGTTCAGTATTGTCAACGACTCGGCAGTTACTTCGATTTCACCGGTAGGGATTTTTTTGTTGACGATGCCTACCGGACGCAATCCGACGGTGCCGACGACTTGCACCACATCTTCGGGGTGGAGCGACCGCACGGTTTCGGAGAGTTGTTCATCCTTTTCTTGAAGAAAGACGATTTGTGTGAGTCCGTATCGGTCACGCAGATTGATGAAGAGTACGCCGCTGTGATCGCGAACGGAATCAACCCAACCGGCAAGCATGACCGACTGACCGCCATGTTCTTTCCGAAGTTCGCCGCAAGTTTTGGTTCGTAACACGAGAAGGTAACAGTAAATGAAAAAAATGAAGATAGAACGCGTAAGTATAAGAGATATTCTGCCGTTTTCAAGCGGTGATATGGAGCCGTGCAGTTGCCGGACAGTCCGTTAACATGTTTCACGGCAAACCTCTGTAATGATCACAAGACAATAAAATGGGCAAGATGGGGAATGCCTTTTTGCCGATGTTCGGCGAAAACACGAAAAACTATGGCATAAACAGGGCAAATCGTGAAACATGTTAACGGTCTGAGTTGCCGGACACACAGAGGGGGGGAATTGATTGTATTACCGTAACATTTTAGAATAAGTGTGTGGTTGGAACCTTTGTCTCCTCATCCCATCCTTCTCTCGATGAGTGAAGGGACTATTTCAAGATCATGAAATTACGTCTCATTCGAGTGGATTTGCCGCTCAAACATGTTTTTATCAATGCTCGGCGGGAAGTCAGCGTCGTTCGCTCGGTGGTCGTCGAATTAGAGCAGGATGGTTTGCGCGGACACGGTGAAGTTTATGAAGACTCTTTTTACAGCGTCACCGTCGAAGATATTCATACGCAACTGGATCGGTGTCGGGAAAAAATTGAACCATACGCCCTTGCTGATCCCGTTGCTTTTTGGCATTTCGTGCAACCGATACTCGGACGCAAGACGTTTGCCCAAAGTGCCATAGACTGTGCCGCTTACGATCTTTGGGGCAAAATGCGGAATCGTCCCCTTTGGAAACTTTGGGGATTAACCCGCGACCATGTGCCCGATTCAAGCCGTAGTCTCGGCATTGATGCACTGGATAAACTCGGAGAACGTTTTGACGAAATGCCTGACTGGTCCCTTTATCGAATCAAATTGGGTAGCCGAAACGATGTTGACATACTGCGTTTTCTTCGGGAAAAGACGACTGCCCCCTTTTTCGTGGATGTCAACGGCGCATGGACATTAGAAAAGGCACTCAGTATGGTTGAACCGATGAAACAATTCGGTGTTCAACTCTTGGAGCAACCGCTCAATGCCTTCGATTTTGCAGGCATGAAAAAACTGAAAAAGGAGATGAAGCGAAAAAAGTGCGACATTCCCATCTTTGCCGACGAATCGTGGCGGACAGTCGAAGACTTTGAACGTTGCGCAGAAGTCTTTGACGGTATAAATATCAAACTGGCAAAATGCGGTGGTCTCTCTCCCGTGCGTGAGGCAATCGCAAAAGCACGTAAACTCGGTTTGAAAGTCGCGGGAGCCAATACGGTGGAATCCTCGATCGGTGCGTCGGCAATGGCACAAATTGCTCCGATCTTGGATTACGTCGGCGTTGACGGTCCTCTTCTTGTGGACAAGAAAGTTGGGAGCGGAATACGTTTGGAAAAGGGAAAAATCCTTTATCCTGACGAAGGGGGAACCGGAATCCGCGTTGCATTTAGATAGCCCACAATGCCTGCCAATTTTTGATATGTGAGAATTGTTTTGTTAAAAAAATAAGGTAAAAATAGGGTTCCGTTCAGTAACCCATTGCTCCGTAGGACTCACTGATTTTATGAATTCGACTGAAGAAACATTTGAGGAGTCGATCCTTCGACTCGAAGAGATACAGAAGCAACTCGAAGGAGACAAAGTTGATTTAGAAACTGCTCTCTCGCAGTATGAAGAGGGAGTTCGGCTTCTTAAAAAATGCCATGGAATCCTCGAATCGGCTCGTCAGAAAATCGAAATTCTTCGTGGCATCGAAACGGATGGAGTTCCGGTCGTTGAACCATTTGCGATGTCCTAGAGCGTATTCGCCATTCCTCCCCGTGAGTCCGAATTAACGGTTACATTCACATTTTTAGCGTTGTTACTTTGACTTTGGCAGCAACGGACGTGAGTTTGCCCGCAGTGGCTTTCACCTCAAACGTGTACTTCATCTTTGCCTTCAAGCCGGAGATCGTTATCGTCGTCGTGTTCACATCGGTAATGGTTACAACAATTCCAAGGGAGACCTTGCCGGTGGCATCATAGACCTCGACGACATAACCATCAGTGTCCGCTTTTGCAGCCGGGGGCTTCCACGTAAGTGTAACCGATTCAGAGGTTTTTGCCGCCAATACCGATTTGAGGCTCCTGACGGCAGTGTATTTTGCCGTTGTTGCCGAGATGGAAACAGGATTGGCTTCCTGCTCGCCATTTGTAGCAACTATGGAAAATTTATACTTCGTTTTGTGATCTAAATTTCCGATTGTCATGACCGCTTTTTTCCCCGTGATGGTAATCATGTCCGGCGTAACTTGAATTTCAGGATGCGAAACACAAGTAATCACATAGTTTTCAGCAATGTAATCAGTATTCTTTGTGCTGATCGTCCATGTGAACGTAACACTACCAACGGTAGTTGATTTTTTATCCACCCTGATGACCGGCTTCACCGGAACAGCGGTTCCCAAGTCAGGTGTTGGGAGCGTTGTTACCGATTTCTCCGTCGAATATGGGGAATTTTCGTACTCGGTATCGGTTGCCATCACACGAACGTAGTAGAGCGTGTCCGTACGGAGTCCGGTAATCGTCGTTGAAGTGGCCGTCGTATTGGCTGTGCCAATGACGGCATCAAATTCCGGGTCGGTTGCATACTCAACCACATAGCCGCTGGCATCTTCCACGTCCCCCCATGAAACCGTGAGCGAGTTGCCGGTTACAACCAGATCGTCGAGTGTGGGTGCGGTCAAATAAACCTTTTCGGTTGTTACCGACATTGTTGCGGAGTAATTAGAAGGGCTACGTCCACCAATGTCCGTTGCGAAGACACGGACGTAATAGAGCGTATTATCCTTGAGTTCGGAAATGATGACCGAAGTGTCCGTCGTATCGACTCTACCACCGCCGGTGGTGAATGACGCATCGGTTGCATACTCAACCACATATTCACGGGCATCGGTCACCACGTTCCAAGCAACACTAATAGAGGCACCGCTTGCAACCGGACCGTCGAGCGTAGGTGCGGCTAAATTAAGCCTATCGGTCAATGCTGTTTTTGCCTCGGAATAATCAGAATCGCAGTAATCACCGGTACCTATTGCCTTCACACGGACATAGTAATGCGAGTCCGAATAGAGTCCGGTAATGGTGTGTGATGTGGCAGATGTTTTTACACTACCAACGTTTTCGGTAAATTTCGCATCGGTCGCATACTCTATCACGTAGCCCATGGCACTTGATGCGCCATTCCACGAAATACGAATAGAGTTCGTCCCCATCGGAATGATTCCACCGAGTGCCGGTTCGCTCAATTTGATCTTCCCAACCGTTACCGATTTGGTTTCGGAGTAATCGGACGTGTGAAATGAATCGACATCAAGCATCACTGCCATGACACGGACATAGTAGGTCATCCCTGTACTGAGTCTAGGAATGGTCGTCGATAGCGAATTGACAAAGACCGTGCCTGCCCCCTCAGTAAAATTGGGATCGGTCGCATATATGATCGCATAGCCGTTGGCACCCGGCACCGCACTCCATTTAACACTGATGGCGTTATCGCCAATGGCAGTAACGCTATCGAGAGTTGGTGTGTTCAGGAGAAAGGGAGAGGGATCATACGAATACATCCCCGCCCCGATGTCAATGGCAGGTGAATCGGCGGCAAGGCGCAGATTCCAAGACCGCCATTGGTCTTTTGTCCACAATTCATACGGAGTAAAAGCAACAAACATAGGGTCAACTGGAAATTCTGCCGTTCCGATGATGTTTTCATTCCCTTCATGGAGCAGAAAGGAAATAGAGGCAATAACATCATTTTCAACATCGTCTCCTAAATGATAGAGAACAGAACCATCTCCAATCAGATTATTACTTCCCGATATTACAGCATACGCGCCGTAATCAATATCACCGTTGATGGCATTGGAATTTTGGGCGACAATCGTATTGTTGATTGTTAAATCTCCCTCATACACACGAATTCCGCCGCCGCGATCAGAGGCTAATTCGAATCCGGCGTTTCCGACAATGGTACAACTGGTTATGTTCATTGTGCCCTGGCTGAGGTTAATTCCGCCACCACAGTCTCCAGAGTTTCCGGCGATCATGCAATTTGTTATCTCCGCATGACTGAAATGATGTTCACTGTGTATCCCGCCGCCCATATCAACGCCGAGGTTGCCCGTAATAATACAACCCGTTACGGTAAGTATCCCTGGATTGGGATAAACAGTTCCGGTATCATCTACAGTAGTTCCTCCGGTGCTATTTCCATTGCAAATCGCTCCTCCGCGATTGCATGCCTCGTTTTCTGATAACGTACAGTTTGATAGAGTCAGTGTGCCTACATTGCTGAATCCGCCTCCACGATTGTTACTCACGTTTCTCGTAACGGTCGAACTTGACACGGTCAGCGTACCCCAATTGTACACACCTCCGCCGTTTCTGATCGCCGAATTCGCCGAAATCGTGCAATTTGACACAGTATTGTTGCGTGTGCTGATGTTGTAAATACCGCCGCCGTAACTCGTAGCCGAATTTCCTAATATCATACTGTTGTTCGACAGGGTCAGTAATCCATTCGTGCTGTTGTAAATACCGCCGCCATGGGAGGACGCAGAATTCCCAACGATCATACTGTAGTTCGAAAGGGTTAGCGTGCTACTAATATCGTTGTAAACACCTCCGCCGTTTCTGATAGCCGAATTGCCCGAAATTGTGCTGTACAAATTGACGGACAACGTACCACCGGTGTTATTATAAATACCGCCGCCACTATAGGTAGCCGAATTATTTGAGATCGTACTGTAGTTTTCTACGGTGAGTATGGTGCTACTGAAAATACCGCCGCCATTATAGGCAGCTGAATTACCGGTAATTGTACTGTCCGATACAGTTGTTTGTATGCCAATGTTATAAACACCGCCGCCATCACCGAATGACGAATTACCAGAAATCCTACAGTCTGCGTTGATGATGAGTGTGCCTGTGGTATCATTGAAAATTCCAGCACCATGACTGTTGGTTCTATGTCCTGAAATTGTTCCTCCCGTCACAGTCAGAGTACCGGTATTGTGGTAAATTCCTCCGCCGGTTCGCGTCGGCAAGTTAATATTATTTGCTATCGTGCAGTTCGTTACGTTGGTCTCCGAGCCAATGGAGTAAATTCCGCCCCCTGAGCCACTTGCTCCGTTCTCCGAAATCGTGCAGTACATTATGTTGATCAGCGGACATGTGTTGTAAATCCCGCCGCCGTCAGTTGCCCTATTATTAGTAACAGTACTGCCTGATACTGTTGCCGTTCTACTTCCGCCGTTGTAGATTCCGCCGCCATGGGCAGCAGAATTATCCGTGATTTCGCTGTTTTCAACAGTTACCATGCCGATGTTATAAACACCGCCTCCATCGCCGGAAGTCGAATTTCCTGAAATCCGGCAGTTCGTGTTGATGATGAGTGTGCCTGCGGTATCGTTGTAAATTCCAGCACCATGACTGCTGGTCGAATGTCCCGCAATGACCCCTCGCGACACGGTCAGTGTACCGATATTGTTGTAAATTCCGCCGCCGATTTGCGTCGGACCACCCATCGTGTTATTATTATTTGTGATCGTGCAGTCCATTACGTCAATCTTCGTGCCCGTGTTGTAAATACCGCCACCGGAGTTGCTTGCCATGTTCTCCGTAATCGTGCAGTTCGCTGCTGCGACCTGCGTGCCATCGCCAGTGCTGTAAATTCCGCCGCCATCAATAGCCGAATTACCGGCGATTCTGATATCCTCTACAGTCACCGTGCCGCTTCCGCCGTTGTAAATACCTCCGCCGGAATTGCTTGCCGTATTCTCCGTAATCGGGCTGTTCGTTACGGTGATCTGTGAGTCAATTCCTGTATTGTAAATTCCTCCGCCGTTGACAGCCGAATTATCCGCGATCGCACTTTCATCTACAGTGGCTGTACCACTTCCTCCGTTGTAAATTCCACCGCCGGAACCGCTTGCCGTGTTCTCCGTAATCGGGCTGTTCGTTACGGTGATCTGCGAGTCAATGCCCGTGTTATAAATTCCTCCGCCATTGACAGCCGAATTATCTGTGATCGCACTGTTCTCTACAGTTGCTATACCACCTCCGCTGTTATAAATTCCGCCGCCGGAGTTGCTTGCCGTGTTCTCCGCAATCGTGACGTTCGTTACGGTGATCTGCGAATCAATGCCAGAGTTATAAACTCCTCCGCCATTGGCAGCCGAATTCTCCGTAACCGTACTGTTCTCTACAGTCGCTGCGCCGCCTCCACTGTTGCAAATTCCTCCGCCAGAGTCGCTTGTTGTGTTCTCCGTAATCGTGCAGTTCGATATGATCGTCGATATACAACTGTTGTAAATTCCGCCGCCGCCACCAGACGTTCTGTTTCTTGTGATGGTACAGTCCGT
>Ga0082212_10002515_pt1 | contig 26691 bp, 23 predicted proteins | sample TergutNt197P3_FD_71548 | JGI IMG/M metagenome (GOLD analysis project Ga0082212, IMG submission 71548) | Neocapritermes taracua P3 segment gut microbial communities from Petit-Saut dam, French Guiana - Nt197 P3 | ecosystem: Host-associated > Arthropoda: Insects > Digestive system > Gut ...
CAAAAATTGGAATATAGAAAGAGACGAATTCAACGGCAAATGGAATTATATCATAAAACCTAAATTGAAAGAATAATTATTTGACAATTCCTAAGCCATAAACTTATATATCCCAAGCAGGCAAACATATCCTGCCTGAGCGCAGGTTGAATGCAGCACAACAGCAAAAAGCAGGACAACAGTATATCAGCCGAATTGATTTGTATTGCTTTGCGAGGAAGAAACATAATACATCCGGCAGGCAGCAGAAACGCCATGCCGAACAGGTTTGCCGCAGTGTTGGGCATGGCGCCTCCAAACCGGAAAAAGGGAAGCGCAATAACCGGACAAAGCGCCAATAAAAAAATAACAATATGCCGGCGTTGCATTACATACATCAACTTCTATTTGGAAAATTTTTATCTGTTGTTCATTTCTCTCCTCCTCATATCTTCCTTTGCCTGCCTGATCACTCTCTGCGCTTCCGCAGGTGGCGTATCCGGTCGGGTTTTTACCCATTGTTCCCGACCTTCCACTATCTTTCTTTCATATCCTTTGCGTATCAATTCATCCTTGTTTCTTGGCTCTTGATTCGTATCGGGATTGTTCAAATCAAATTCAGGAAATATTTGTCTCTCCTGATATGGATTCTGTTCAATTGGCATTTCGGTACGCCAATCATCGGATATACTAAAACTCCATCCATTTCCGAATATGATACCACATGGATTACCTGTGTCTTCCCAGAAAGCAACGCGCACAGCAAAATCATATTCTAATTGTTCTTCTTCCTTATTATAAAGGAAAAGAACGAAATATCTTATTCGCCCCGCCAATTCTCCCGTAGGATTAAATTCTCCTTTAGGAGGTACTTGATTACGTTCAATTACTGGCGGTTTATACTCACGATAATAATCCGGTCCATATTTCATTACTATTTCCTTGGCGGTAGCGATTAACATTGATTCGCGCTGCCGTGTCGGCATTCTGTCCAATTGCTGAGCTATTGACATTAATATATTGCCCGTTAACAAAATGATTGTTAAAATTTTGAACTTGGTTTTCATTTGCAATATTTTATGCTAAAACTACCGAATACAAACTGGAATAAAGGTGACGCCGTTTGCGTTTTCATCACTTTAGATTGAGGTTTGAAAAGATATTTGCGTAATAACCCCATTCGAGTGTTTGAAAACAAGCGGGTCATCGCTATTATTCCTGTTCAGGTGGTAGTTCCCGTTACTTTGCAACACAGGAGTTCCCAAGCCAATTGCCTGTATTCTCGAAATATTATCCCCTACTTTTATACCTCCGCTAAAAGCGGTGTATACAGCAAAACTTGAGGTTTTGATGTAAAATGAATTAAAAACACCATTGTCGCTAAATCGAAATAAATTATCGGAATAACTATATTCTTCGTCTAATCCAAATTCAGACATCCCGCTCCAATATTTTGTCGGGACTCCCCATTTAGCCTCCACCTGAGTTTTGGTATACTTGCCACCAATGAATATGCCTTTTACATCCATATCGGTAGCGCTTGTGTAACCTGATTGAGAATACCCATAATACGGCAACAAAATCAATGTTGCGTAAACAATTTTTTTAACTATACTTTTCATGGTAATATTATTTAATTTATTATTATTTAATCACAAGGAGTGGTAATTTCTGTTGCTGTCGTGCTTACCGTAGCGTTCAAATAGTCCGCAGGATTAGTAGAAGTTCCGCCAACACTTGTGGTCAAATGCAAATGCGGTACGTCAGGATTGGCATTCACCGTTACATGGCAACTTGCACATAAAAAAATTACAAAAATGATTCGTTTAATGATTTTCATTATCATGTTCCTATTTTCAGTGAAGTCTTCGCTCAACAGAAAGACCTTAATCACTTTGAAAAGTACAAATGTACAAAATATTTTATTAAAATAATTTTTCATCAAAATAATCTTTATTTTTGCATCAGCACAGTTCAGCACAGTAAGTTGAAAATCTTGTGTTCATCTTTCTGATTTATAGAAGATAACATTATAAAAAGTAATTAAATGTCACAAAAAATCATCGTTTTCGCAGTGATAGCCGCTTTTGCGGTATCCTGCGACCGCAACAAATCAAAGCATGACGCTTCCGGAACTTTTGAAGCGACTGAAATCATCATATCCGCCGAAGCGTCGGGTAAAGTGGAAGTTTTTGATCTGAAGGAAGGAAATAGTCTTGCCGAAGGACAACAGGTGGGATACATTGACAGCACGCAGTTGTATCTGAAAAAGATGCAGTTGCTGGCTGCGCAGAAGGCTGTGGTAGCCCGCCGTCCGGATGTTGCCCAACAAATTGCCGCCACCGGCGAGCAAATCGACAAAGCCAAATTTGAAAAGGCGCGTTTGGAAAATCTTTTCAAAGACGGCGCCGCCACGCAAAAGCAGATGGACGACGCCGATTCGCAGTTGCGCGTGCTGGAAAGCTCGCTGGCCGCGCAATTGAACTCGTTATCAACGTCGGTGAACAGCATCGACGAAGAAAGCGCAACGTACCGTATCCAAATTGAGCAGGTGAACGACCAGTTGGCCAAATGCCGTATTGTCAATCCGGTGGAAGGCAGGGTTTTGAGCAAATACACACAGGCAAAGGAGATTGTGGCGACAGGCAAACCGCTTTACAAAATTGCCGATACACGCAACATGTTCCTGCGGGCGTATGTGGTTTCGGGACAGTTGGAAAATGTGAGCGTAGGACAGGAAGCCACCGTATTTGTGGCATTGTCCGACGGTACCGGCAGAAGTTACCCCGGCAAAGTAACCTGGATTTCCGACAAGGCCGAATTTACTCCCAAAACCATCCAAACGCAGGACGAACGTCAGAACCTCGTCTATGCGGTGAAGATAGAAGTGGCTAATACCGACGGACTGATTAAAATCGGTACCTATGGAGATGTGGACTTTGGAAAAAGACAGTAAGAGATATTTCAAACCAAATAAATGATTTCAAAAATGGCTATAACATCAGCATATTCCAAAATATTTGTACTTGATACGAATGTCGTATTGCATGACTACTTATGTATTTATAACTTTCAGGAAAACGATCTGGTAATTCCCATTGTCGTTCTGGAAGAGTTGGACAGGATGAAAAAGGGCAATGACCAGATCAATTACAATGCCCGCGAATTTACGCGTGAGTTGGACAAGATTGCCGGCGACGAAATGTTTGCCGCAGGTATCAGTTTGGGAAAGAAACTGGGAAAACTGAGTATCGAAACAGGTAAACCTTTTTCTGCGGAATTGAAACGATCGTTTCCGGAAGAAACGCCGGATCACCGCATATTAGCCATTACCGAACACGTGAAGTTGTCGCATCCCGACCGTCAGGTTATCTTGGTCAGCAAGGACATCAACCTGCGCATGAAAGCCAAATCGGTCGGATTGCTGGCTCAGGATTACAAGAGCGATAAGGTGCAGAACATCGAAGAACTCTACAAGGTAGCCGAAACCGTGTCGTGTTCGCCTGAACTTGTCGCCAAACTTTATGAGTCGCGCGAAGGGCTTTCTGCAAAGGATTTCAGGATAAAAGGACTACCTAAGGGAAACGCCTATTATCTTTTCGATTGCGGGCAATCGTCCGCTTTGGCCTATTACAACAGCGCCTGCGACCGCATGGAACGCGTGGACAAGCATCGCTGTTTCGGGATAGAACCGCGTAACGCCGAGCAGACATTTTGCATGGACGCCTTGCTGCGTCCGGAAATTCCGTTGATTGCCATCACCGGAAAAGCCGGAACGGGAAAAACATTGCTGGCGCTGGCGGCAGCCCTGTCTCAGAATCAGTTGTACGAACGGATTTATCTCGCCCGTCCGATTGTCCCCTTGGCCAACCGCGATCTGGGATTTCTGCCCGGAACGGCTAAAGATAAAATCGAACCCTACATGCAGCCGCTGTTCGACAATCTGGGCGTCATCAAACAACGGTTGAAACCAAACAGCGCCGAATACCGGAAAATAGAGGAGATGCAAAAAAATGAAACGCTGGTATTGTCGGCGCTGGCATACATTCGCGGGCGCAGCCTGTCGGAAACGTTTTTCATTGTGGACGAAGCGCAAAACCTGACGCCGCACGAAGTGAAAACCATCATCACCCGTGCCGGCGAAGGAACCAAAATCGTGCTCACGGGCGATATTGAGCAAATAGACTCGCCCTATCTCGATTCGCAATCCAACGGACTTTCGTACCTCAGCGATAAAATGAAAGACCAGTCTGTCTTCATGCACATCAATCTGTTGAAAGGCGAACGCAGCAAATTAGCGGAATTGGCAAGCGATCTGCTGTAGCGTAGCATCCTGCAATGGTTGGCGATAACGTATCCGAACGGACGCGCGGCGTTCGTCGCCCGGATGCATTTTCAGGTCGGGACGCACCCGGTGAATATCCTTTGAAGCAATAAAGAGGGCTGAATGATACAGACCGGGATGCTGTTCGCCCTGTCCGGCATACACCACATTTTTTTCAACGTCTGTCCCTATCACAAACAAAGGTTTCACCACCCGGCTTTGGCGGTTATTTCCATATTATCACCACTTTTTTTCCCTATTTTTCAACCATTTGAGAAGGTGGGAAACTTAAGTTATCAAAATTTAATCAATGTTCGCCTTTCACTTCATACAGCGGCGTAATCGTTACCGCGCCGGTAAGTCCCGACGGCGACACAGCCCAACTGTCGAACCGGATATCCCTGTAAAAGACGCTGACGATATTGATGTCTTTAAATATGCGCCAGTTGATACCGCGTTTGTCGAAATCGCGGATACGGTTGGCCGGCAGGTTGGTCGCATCCACTTCGAGGATATTCGCGCCCTGTTGCAGATATTTCCCGATTTTGACCGTGAAAGGTAATGCCCATACGATTCCTGCATCCTGCCCATTGACGCGCACGCGGGCGCTTTCGCACAGTTTGCCCAAATCGAGCAGCCATTCGCCGGCCTCGCCGTTCACCCCGAAACTGACCGTGTAACGGCCTGTGCCTGCGTATACCGTAGCGCTGTCATTCGCCAGTTCTGTCCACGATACGGGAGCGTCGGGCATTTGATATTCACCTTCGATGACAGGCATACCTTCGGTGAAGCGAAACGCCCAGTCACCATTGATTTCTTGAGGAATGCCTTTTTTATAAAAATGATATGCAGGCATACTGACGTCTTTCGATGCGAATGTTTTTATCATCAGCGACTGCCCGGGTTCTAACTGTAAATATACTTCGGTTTGTCCGTTGTTGTTGCGGATGTTGGCTTTACCGCTTGCGCCGGTCAGAGGATCGAAAATCATGGCCGAACGGGCTTGGGTAGCAAGAGCGACCCATCCGTCGACGGTTTTGTTTTGAAGCATGGTTACAAAATAATGGTATCCGCCGACGTGACTGCGACGCAATATGTTAGCGCCGTATTTTACAGGCAGTTCTTCGGCTTTGGCAGAAGTTGCCTGAAGGAGTTTCCCGTAATCTGTACCGAAAAATACGCGTCCCTTGCCAACCGGTTGTTGGTCGAATGCCGCGAAGGGCTGTGCGGCAGGTATCTCTGCCAGAACTTCGTTCAGTTTGGCGCGACGGTCTTCCAGAGCGTACAACCCCGGTACATCGCCGGGCAGGCAGCCGGCAAAAATCACCGTAGCGCCATCCTTCGCCAATTGCGCCAATTTAGCGAGAGTTTCAACCGGTATGTACTGCACATTGGGCACAATGACGGCTTTGTACGATGCGCCCGGAGTTTTGATCATTCCGTTTTTCACGGTGGTCTGTTCAAGATAACGATCAGAAATGTAATCGGTATCGAAACCCGATTTCTGTATATCCACCACCATATCGAAGAACGAAGGCATCAACGTTTGCAGCCTGTGGATGTCGAACATCAGGCAGAGGCCGCTCTGCTGCTGCCACACGTCCCAGATGGGAAGGTATACGAGAAAATCGTTGTCGGGCTGTCCATATTGAAGAAACGACTGTGCGCGCGTAATGTAATCATTCAGCCCGCGTACATCTCTGAAAATGGTATTGTTGGCGTTCATGTTCACTGAAGCGTAGAACATCCATCCCGGCCATGCCGCATCTTTGGGCGAGTAGGTCGATCCGTGATAGTAAACATGGTTGACGCCCGATGCAAACATCTGGTCGAGTTCGGGTTTCATCTGCGAAAGCGACGTTCGGAAATGCTCGGTAAGCCATGTGAATGTTTCGGACGAGACGAATGTTTTTCCGGTGATATGGGCTGCCGACGAAGCAAACTTGAGCATCGACGGGTGCGCGTCGCTCTGTCTCATGCCGCTATCGACGCGCAATCCGGGAATATCGAAAAGCGTGCGCCCGAACGATTCGCATTCGGGAATATCCACGGCGGCGTAATAGTCGATGAGGTTACCGGGCGAACCGTGCGCCTGATTACGTGTGGTGACGCCGCGTCGGTTTGCCCACCGCGTCCATGGTACGGTAAACTCGTCTAACAGGAGTTCGCCGAGCGTCTGACGGTAATCGCACACCACGCGGGCGCATACATCCGGGTCGCCTTCGCGGTTCAGTTCGGGAATATAGTCCTGTAAGCGGTAGCCGCGTCGCTTTTCAAATTCGTCCAACAGGTTCTCCGACCAGTCGGCGCCGTACACTTCATACGAATCGTTGAAAAAACTGTGCGGCCACGATGCTTTTGATGATGTAAAGGCTTCGTCGAAACGTTTCAGGTAAAAATCCAGTACGTGATGCGAATAATGATTCATCACCCATCCTTCGCCACCCGGGGCGGCGCGTTTCACTCTCTGGAAGGTCTTCCCGTTGAACGCCACCCACACCGTCCAGTCGCCGTCGGGCGCTACCCAGTCAATCATCCGGTCGGCGGTGATTTTGCCGGTCAGATCAGTTCTGCGCGCGCCGTCAGAAGCCACAACGGCAGCAACCGTAGCCGCTTCCAATTGTCGCGGATCGTTGGGGATGATTTTTCTGCGGAACTGTTCGCCTCCTTTTACCGTGTATTTTTGAAAAATAACCTTCGTTGCGGCAGCGTCCGTCGCTATGTCAGGCCCGCCGAAGGGCCAGCCCGTGCCGTTGTTCATATCAATCTGTATACCAAGACGGTTACCTTCCGATACCACATGTTTGTACATGTTCATCCAGCGGGGCGACAAATAGTCGATATGACGGCGTTCGGCGCCATTGATACCGTATATGGGCGTTATTTCCACCGCTCCGACGCCTGCCTGTTGCAAGTCCTCCATGTTGGCGGTCAATCCGGCAGAATCGACCGCGCTGCCCGGCCACCACCACCTGACGCCGGGTCGGGCTTCGGGTTTTACTTCCAGCCATGAGGTTCCGGCAGGCGACGAGCAGGCGGCAATCCATAAAAAAGAAAACAGGTAAAGAATAAAATGTCTCATTGGTTAATAAATTGTTGAGTCCTCTTTACTCTTTTGGGATGCTGATTGATAAACTCTTTCCAACTTTTGGACATGTTGCCGGCAGATGACGCCGACGAGGGAGTTTTCTGGTAGAAATGGCATACCGCGGCGGCTAATCCGTCGGTAGAGTCGAGGTTGGAGGGTAATTCGGCAATGAGAAACATTTTTTGCAATAATACGGCTACCTGTTCCTTCGAGGCGTTTCCCCGTCCGGTGATGGCTAATTTGATTTTTCTCGGAGCATATTCATAAATATCGAGCGAACGCGATAAAGCGGCAGCAATGGCTGTTCCCTGTGCGCGGCCGAGTTTGAGCATTGATTGTACATTCTTTCCGTAAAAAGGCGCTTCGATAGCAAGTTCTGTAACATGAAAATGATCAATCAACCCGGTAACACGGTCGAAAATGACTTTCAACTTCGTGAAATGGTCGTCGTATTTATGCAACTCAAGCGCGCCTAATGCCAACAATTCCGGTTGTTGGATATTCTTACGGCGAATCAGGCCATAACCCATAATGGTTGTACCCGGATCGATACCTAATATGATGCGTTCCTTTTCCAAAATAAATTAATATTTTGCAGCAAAAGTAAAATATTTTTTGGAAAAATAATTCTACGCATTGTATTTTTATAAAAAATATATAATTTTGTAGCGATTTCAATTTTGAGATTTTTAAAATTAAATAACAAGTTAATATCATTTAAAACCATGAAAAAGAAGTTTATATGTACAGTATGCGGTTACGTACACGAAGGTGATGAGGCGCCTGATTTTTGTCCTCAATGTAAGCAACCCAAATCAAAATTCAAAGAAGTGGTGCAGGGCGAAGCTATTGAATGGGCTGACGAACACCGCATAGGAGTCGCCAAGGATGTTGATCCTGAAATCGTTGAGGGATTAAGAGCGCATTTCAATGGCGAGTGTTGCGAAGTGGGTATGTACTTAGCCATGAGCCGGCAGGCCGACAGGGAAGGATATCCCGAAATAGCCGAGGCATACAAAAGAATTGCCTGGGAAGAAGCCGAACATGCCGCCAGGTTTGCAGAATTGTTGGGCGAAGTGGTCTGGGACACCAAAACCAACCTGAAAGCGAGAGTTGAGGCCGAAAGTGGCGCCTGCGCCGACAAGAAAAGAATCGCAACCCGCGCGAAAGAGTTGAACTTAGACGCCATACACGACACAGTTCACGAAATGTGTAAAGATGAGGCGCGTCACGGACAGGCATTTCAAGGTCTGTTAAAGCGGTTTTTCTCCTAAGAGGAATTTAATCAATGAAATGATCATGAAAAAGTACGAATGCAGCGTTTGCGGGTACATATATGATCCCGCGCAAGGCGATCCCGATAGCGGGATACAAGCCGGAACCGCTTTTGAAGATATTCCGGACGATTGGGTGTGTCCCCTCTGCGGGGTGGGAAAAGAAGATTTCTCTCCTGTTGAGTAAAGAAGTTGTTAAAGGCTGTTCCTTTGTACCGGAACAGCCTTTTTGTTACGCCTGTTTTGTGCGCAATCCCGTCTGAAATATACTGCATGTCTCACGATCTTCCCAACAGATGTCGCGCGTTGGCCGTTGCTGCTTCGGTTATCTTTTCGCCGCTGAGCATTCCGGCGATTTCCGTCACGCGTTCGTCGTCGGTCAGTTTGCGGACTTTGGTACGGGTCGCGGCGTCATGATCTTCTTTGTACACCTTATAATGATGCCGGCCTTTTGCGGCTATCTGCGGTAAATGAGTGACATTGACAGTCTGTGCAAACTGTGACATCTGTTCGAGGATGTTTCCCATCTTTCCGGCTATTTCTCCCGATACGCCTGAATCGATCTCGTCGAAGATCACTGTGGGAAGATTGATTTTTTCGGAAATGGCCGCTTTGATACTGAGCATCAATCGTGATATTTCGCCGCCCGAAGCCACTTTGCTCAATTCCTGAAGATTCTGCTGACGGTTGGCCGAAAACATGAACCGTACCGTGTCGCCGCCTGTTGGCGTGAACTGTCCGGTTGATGACAGTTCTGCCTTGAAAATAGCGTTGGGAATGCCCAATTGTACGAGTAGCGCCAATATTCGTTCTTCGATGGCGGGAATGGCCTGTTGCCGTTTGCCGGAAATAGCCGACGACATATTGTGGAGCTGTTCGCGGCTTTGTTCGGTTTGCGTCTGTAACTGTTCAATGCGGACGTCGTAATCGTTGATTTCACCAATCTTTTCATTCAACTCATCGCGAATAAGCATTAATTCCCTGACGGAAGCGACACGGTGTTTTTGTTGCAGCGAATACAGAAGGTCGAGCCTCGCATTCACCTCGTCCAAACGGTCTGGATTCATTTCCACTGTTTCGGCAATGCGGCCGGTTTCCGTGGCGACGTCGCGCAGTTCGATCAGCGACGATTCGATACGCCGCCTGAACTCTTCAGCCGGATGATACACGTTTTGAAGTTTCGACAACGTAGAAAGAGCCGATTTCAGCATTTGCGCCACCGACGCCTCGTCGGCGTCCAACAGGGCGCTCGCCTGAGCCAGTCCCGTTTTGATTTCTCCGGCGTGGGTGAGCGCAGTCAGTTCTTCTTCCAGAGTTTCCTGTTCGCCATCCTGCAATCTGGCGGCTTCCAATTCGTCGTACCGGAAACGGTGATAATCCAATTCCATCCGTTGCCGGTTGGCTGCCGACTGCAATTCTTCCAAACCGGCCTGCAATTTGCGGTAACGGGTAAATGTGCGTGCAAAGGCTGCGACCTCGTCCGTCTGACGGGCGTAGGCGTCGAGTATTTGCAACTGAAAGGCCGGCGACTGTAAATAGATATTCTGATGCTGCGAGTGAATATCAATCAGTTGTGCGCCTATTTCTTTCAAAACGGACAGATTGACGGGCGAATCGTTGACAAAGGCGCGGGATTTGCCGTCGCCGGCTACCTCGCGCCGTATAACCGTTTCCGGATCGTATTCCAATTCATGTTCGCCGAAATACTTTTTCCACACGTCGCCATGCAGGTCAAATACGCCTTCCACGATACACTTTTTCGATGTATCAAGCAAAGCGCTGCTGTCTGCACGTTGTCCTGTGAGCAGGCCAAGCGCGCCCAGCAGGATGGATTTTCCGGCGCCGGTTTCGCCCGTGATGATGGACAAACCTTTGTGAAATTCAATCTCCAATTCCTGTATCAGGACGTAATTACGTATGGAAAGACGCTTAAACATTTCGGGTTTCGGGTTTCAGGTTTCAGGTTTCGGGTTATGTGGCTTCGCCCAACCCGAAACCCGAAACCATTAAACAACTCCCTGATCGAGCATGGCGTTGGCCACTTTCAGGAAACCTGCGATATTCGCGCCTTTCACATAGTCAGTATAACTTTCTGATTTACCATATTTCAGGCATGAAGCGTGGATGTTCTTCATGATTTGTTGCAGACGCATATCTACTTCATCGCGCGTCCAGTTGAGTTTCTGGGCGTTCTGGCTCATTTCCAATCCCGATGTGGAAACCCCGCCTGCATTCGCTGCTTTGCCGGGGGCAAACAACAGTTTGTTTTTCTGAAACACTTCTACCGCCTGCGCTGTACAGGGCATGTTGGCGGCTTCGCACACGCACGAGCAACCGTTGTTGACGAGCGCCTGCGCATTGTCGGCGTTCAACTCGTTCTGCGTGGCGCACGGGATAGCGATGTCGCATTTAACCTCCCACGGACGCTTGCCGGCATGAAATTCCGCTTCGGGAAACTTTTGCGAGTATGGAGCCACAACGTCGTTGTTGCTGGCGCGAAGTTCAACCATATAGTCTATCTTTTCGCCGCTCACGCCATTCTTATCGTAGATATAGCCGTCGGGGCCGGAAATAGTGATTACTTTTGCGCCCAGTTCGGTCGCTTTCAGGGCTACGCCCCATGCTACGTTTCCGAAGCCCGATACGGCAATGTTTTTGCCCGCAACGCTTTCGCCGATGGTCGACAGCATTTCACCGGTGAAATACACCACGCCAAAACCTGTGGCTTCCGGACGGATGAGGCTGCCGCCCCAGTTCAGTCCCTTGCCGGTAAGCACGCCGTTGTGCTGTCCTGTCAGTTTTTTGTACATGCCGTACAGATAGCCTATTTCGCGGCCTGCAACGCCAATATCGCCTGCCGGAACATCCGTTTCGGGACCAACGATTTTCCACATTTCCAACATGAAACTCTGGCAGAAACGCATCACTTCCATCGATGATTTGCCTTTGGGGTCGAAATCCGAACCTCCTTTGGCGCCGCCCATAGGCAACGAGGTGAGACTGTTTTTGAAAATCTGTTCAAATCCGAGAAACTTCAATATGCTGAGATTGACGCTCGGATGAAAACGTAACCCGCCTTTGTAGGGGCCGATAGAGTTGTTGAACTGTACGCGGAATCCGCGATTGACATGCACTTTACCCTGGTCGTCGAGCCACGGAACCTTGAAGGTTAATACGCGGTCGGGCTCCACCAAGCGCTCGATAATACCCGCCGATTCAAATTGCGGGTTTTCATTGTACACATCTTCAATAGATTCCAGTACTTCGCGGACAGCCTGAAGAAATTCCTGTTCGCCCGGATTTCGTTTTTCCAACTCTGTTAAAACTTTGTTAACATTCATGGTTTAATGTATTTGATATAATATAATCGATAAATTTTTATGATGCAAAAAAATGAAAAAAATCTCAATCTTGGTGCTTTTTGCAGATTTTTTTTTGCAAAAAATTATCGTATAGCCACTTGTTCCTGTTTCAATTATTTTTCACTATTTTTCTCCACCTTCCTGATACAAACTTTCCACTTTTGAACTTCATTTATCAGATTTCATAAAATATCCTGTTGTATAATTATCTATAAATCAACAAAAATAGAAATTTTTCTAAAAGAATATTGCAGATATAAAAAATAGTATTACCTTTGCAGCAATCATTCGGGGTGTAGCGCAGTCCGGTTAGCGTATCTGCTTTGGGAGCAGAGGGTCGCAGGTTCGAATCCTGCCACCCCGACGGTGAGAATCAAAATTTTATGTTTAATCTTAATAAGTGTTTTAGATGAAAAAATCTATTCAATTGTTGATGCTTGTTTTTGCATTCAGCGCAATAACGGCATATTCCTGTAAAGAAAAGGAACCAACGAGCCTGCCGACAGAAAAACTGAATTTCTCTTTTAGCGCTGATCATAATGCTTTGCAGGTTGCTTTTACGGCCATGATCAATTATGGCGATGTTTTCTTGTGGGATTTCGGCGACGGGCAAACCAGTAACGAACGAAATCCGGTTCACATTTTCACTAAGGGCGGCACGTACGATGTGAAACTTACGGTTACCGGTAAGGGAGAGACGAAGGAAATCACCAAGGAAGTAATTTTGGGGCTTTCAAGTTTTAAACTGGATTTCTCTTTTAGCGTTGACCATGACGCCTTGCAGGTTGTTTTTACAGCCAAAATTGATTATGACGTTGATTTTCTGTGGAATTTTGGCGACGATCAGACCAGTAACGTAAAAAATCCGGTTCACGTTTACGCTGAATACGGCTCCTACGATGTGACGCTTACGGTTTCCGCCAAGGGGGAAACGAAAGAAATCACTAAGCAGGTAACTTTGAGACTTCCAAATTAATCATATAAACAGATTAGAAGATGAACTGTATAAATACCATTAAACTATCATTAAAGCAAATATTGTTTGTTTTTATCATCACCGCATTGTATAGCAGCATGGCGCTGGGAAATGCAGCCGTGCAACAGGACGTCGTCATCAAAGGAACGGTTACGTCCGACGCCGAAGGAATCGGGTTGCCCGGCGTCAGCATTGTGGTGAAAGGAACCATGCACGGCGTGGTTACGGACTCCAACGGCGCATATACCATTACGACGCCTTCCAACGCCGTTTTGATTTTTTCGTTTATCGGCTACAAAACGCAGGAAATTGCCGTTGAGGGACGTATCATCATCAATTTGGCCATGAATGAAGATGTGACTGCGTTGGAAGAAGTGGTAGTGACCGCATTGGGGATCACGCGGCAGGAAAAATCGCTCGGCTACTCCGTTGGAAAAGTCAGCGGCAGCGATATGGTGCGGGTGCCTCAGGAAAATTTACTGAATGCCCTTGCCGGAAAAGTATCAGGGGTACAGATATCTCAGACAGGCGGCACAGGCTCTTCTGTCAGCATGGTTATCCGCGGGGCTACCTCGCTCTTTGGCGATAATCAGCCCCTGTTTGTGATCGATGGCGTTCCCGTATCCAATACGTTGAATAACATTGGGTCGTTCGGGAATGATAACCGCGTTGACTATGGTAATGCTATTTCCGACCTGAATGCGGAGGATATCGAGAACATTTCGGTGCTGAAAGGGCCAAGCGCCGCCGCATTGTACGGTTCCCGCGCCGGTAACGGCGTAGTGGTGGTGACCACCAAATCGGGAAAGAAAACAAAAGGCCTGCGCATCGACGTCAGCAGCAATACCGTATTCGACATCCCATACCGCTTTTATGAAAGGACGACAAAATTTGCCAATGGCGGTCAATCTTTCACGCCCGACGATTATGCGGAGGGTTATGTGATGGTTGTGGGTAAAGAAGAAAAATATGGTTGCGGCATTGAACTTGACAAAGGTTACTATGCCATTCAATGGAGCAGTCCATGGAACGTCGGCGCGTTGGACGCCAACGGGCAACCTGTTCCGAGAGAATTGGTTTCGCATCCGAATAATGCCAGAGATTTTGTTCAGACCGGCATCACCTCCACCAATTCGATATCCGTTGCGAACAGTAATGAGAAGATCAACTATCGGGTTGGCGTGACCAACATGTCGAACCGGGGAATTATTCCGGGTTCCGACCTGTACAGAAATAATATTTCGACTGCCCTATCCATGAAAATGGCCAAAAATCTGACGCTCAGTTCGAATATTAACTACGCTCAGAACTGGTCGAACAACAGACCGGCAGGTAACAGGGGAACCAATCCGCTGCAACACGCATATTTTTTTCCGCAGAACATTGATATTAAGGAGATGAAAAATTACTGGATGCCCGGCAAGGAAGGACTTGAAGTGGTAAGACTGAACAACGATTACGAGAATCCGTACTTTTTGGCGCATGAGGTGAAAAACAGTTTCCAGAGGGATCGCATATTCGGCAATATGATGATGGAATGGCAAATCATTCCGAAATTAAGCGTCATGGGACGTTTTTCTATGGACAAAACTTTTGAACGGCGCGAAACGAAAATACCTCCCGGCTATTCCAATGAACCCAACAACGGAACTTACGGACTTCGTAATTCAACCGGTTATGAGCGGAACATTGACTTTTTGATCAAATACAGCGACCGCCTGGGCGATTTCAGTTACATCCTTTCCGCAGGAGGAAACGAAATGTATGCCAAAGGCAGCGCTATGGAAGCATCAGCGAAAGGCGGAACGGGAATGATTGTTCCGGGCGTGTTTACGCTGGGTAACATTACATCGGGAAATTTATCATACGGCAGCAGTTGGTCGCAAAAATTAATACGGAGTTTATATGCGTTTGCGAATTTGGGATATAATGACATGGTATATTTGGATTTAACGGCGCGAAACGACTGGAGTAGCACGCTTCCCAAGGAAAACAGATCGTATTTTTATCCTTCGGCATCATTGAGTTTGTTGCTCAACAATATGTTCAATCTCGGACGCGATGTATCCCTGTTGAAACTGAGAGGCGGATGGGCGCAAGTCGGGAGAGATACCAATCCGTACGAATTGCTTGCAGTTTACTCCAATGAAGGACAATGGGGTAACGCTGTGCGATGGGGTGAATCGGGTACTATGTTAACGCCTGATCTGAAACCGGAATTGGCGACGTCCATGGAATTTGGTACGGATTTGGGATTTTTCGGCCACAGATTAAAATTTGAAGGAACTTATTTTGTGCTGGACAGTAAAAATCAGATCATACGAAATGTATCCGACGCCAGCTCAAGCGGTTACGGAAATTCAAATATCAACATGGGGTTGACGCAAAGTAAAGGATGGGAATTTACCATCGGAGGAGTACCCGTCAATAACAACAATTGGACGTGGGAGGTAGGCATTAATGTAACCAGAGTCCGCGTAACGCTTAAAGAGCTTGATGCGAATAATCCCAACATCGAAAAAATACAGTTCTGGAATGATGCCAATGCCGGTTCATGGGCATACGTCAACGACTACATAGGCGACATCTACGGCAGTGAAATCATGAGAGTGACCGACGAGTACTCGCCTTATCACGGTTATCCCATCATTATTGGCGGCGGCGGTATGCGATGGGAGAAAATCCCGATAGAAAATACCAGACATAAAATAGGTAATTATAATCCGGATTTTATTCTGGGGCTTAATTCCGCTTTGTCCTATAAAAACTTTTCATTGAACTGGACGCTTGACTGGAGGTGCGGGGGTAAGTTCGTATCTCAATCGGAACGTCGTCTTTTGGAAGACGGTTATTCGGCAACCCATCTGAAAGATTTAATCAATCCCGATGGTCGCGAAGGCAGAGAATTGAGAGACTGGTTGGTTGCCAATGAGGATAAATATATCAAAAACGGATTTAATGTGATTGGAGGTCCCACAAAAGAGTATGGCGGATTCCGCGAAAGTTTAAGCGGCAGAGCCGTAAACGACGGTTGTTTCGTCCCCGGCGTGTATCCTGTATACGACGCAAGAGGGAATTTCATCGGCTATCAGGAAAATCTGGGCGAGAAAGACACCAAAATCTATCCTTATGTATTTTTCAGCCCATGGGATTTTGGTGAAGGCAGCCTGTTTCCTGCCGATTATATCAAACTCAGGGAAATATCCATCACGTATCAGATTCCGGAAAAGTATATAGACAGATTCGGAATCAAAGGTTTGGCAGTTTCTGTTTACAGCAGGAACATCATGCTTTGGAAAAAAGTCCCTGTAAGCGTAGATCCTGAAAGAGCATTTCAGGTTGAAGGAGGTACCGAAGGGAGAAGAGGAACGCAATTCAAGCAGGGAATTGAGATGTATAACCTTGATCCATGGGTCATGCCAATCGGCGTCAAATTAAACTTAACTTTTTAATATAAAAACGATGAAAACATATTATTCAATCATCATCTCATGTTTGACAAGTATTTTCATTTTTTCATGTAAGGACATGGACAAAATGAATATTAATCCCAATGGCGTAGATCCTTCAATAGCGGATCCAAGCCTGGTGATCAGTACCGTGATCACCAAAAGCGGTACAGAAACACTTGGCCTTGGTTGGGGCGATCTTGCCGGAGTAGTGCAGCACACGCAAAAAGACGGCTGGCAGGGCGGTCATAATCAATATGACTGGAACAACCAGAATTGGGGCGGGTACTACGATAATCTCAGAAATGCAAAAGAATTGTTACGTAAAGCAGGGGAAAAAGAAAATGATTTTTATGCAGGCGTAGCCAAGTTGTTTCTGGCATATAATTTTGGCGCGATTACCGATTTATGGGGCGATGCGCCTTTTTGGGGCAATGCGCCTGTTTCTGAAGCGCTGCAAGGTAAGGAAGGAATTAAAAAACCGAAGTACGACCTGCAAAGGGATATCTATATGGGTATACTTGAATATCTTGAAGAAGCAAACATTTTACTGTCCAAGAACCAGAGCGAATATGTCGTCAATGTGGTACAGGACGTTCTGTATGGCGGCAACGTCGCTAAATGGAGAAAATTTGCCAACTCGCTCGCCCTCAGATATTATTTGAGAATTTCGGAAAAAGAACCGGCCATTGCAGAAGCGGGAATCAAAAAAATATTAGGCGATCCCGCTATGTACCCCTTAGTTCTGGATGTAGCTGACGACGCCACATTCGAATACCCCGGCGGCGGTCATTACTGGCCAAGCAATACCGTATACGACCTCAGTGAAACCGGAAACTGGTACAGGTTAAAAATGTGTTCAACATTAGTTGAAAAATTGCGGGAACTGGAAGATCCAAGAATAGCGGTGTGGGCAAACAGGGTTGAGATACCTTTTGTTTTTGATCCTGATGATCCTGACCGCGACGAGGTCGTTGACGGGAAACGTTATGTCGGTGAAAACGTTGAACAGGAATATAACAAAAATTCAAAAAGCGTTGATAATCCCGACGGAGACTGGTTCTGCTATAATCAGGATTATGTCGGTTTACCTCCCGCCGTTACCAGTGCGTATGCTTATCAGGACAATCCCAATAAGCAGGGAGGACAGGGTATTTACAATCCGCATGTGTCCAACACCAGCGACCTCTATCGAAAGGCTACCGATCCAATGCTGAAAGTAAGAATGCTGTCGGCTGCGGAAATACACTTCAGCCTTGCCGAAATAGCGCTGAAAGGATGGGGAGGAAATGCCGGAGAGCAATATGATGCAGCTATCAGAGCCTCTTTTGAAACCTGGGGCGTAAGCAGTAGTTACGACGAATATATCGCCCATGCCGGCGTTGCGTTTAACGGTACTCTGGAGCAAATCATGGAACAGAAATGGATTGCCAGCTGGACAGCCGCAACCGAAGCGTGGTTCGATTATAGAAGAACCGGACTTCCCGCTTTTCAACCGGGTCAATCCGTCAAGGTAAAAGCGCTTCCGTTAAGGTTTTATTATGGCGATAACGAGTTGAATTATAATGGGAATAATGTGAAAGAAGCCATAGAAAGACTTGAAGAAACCAGATATAATCTTACGGAAGAAGGCAAAAACAGCGCATGGTCAAAGATGTGGCTGATGCAGGGTAGCAATAAGCCTTGGTAATAAATGAAAATATAGCGCAATAATTCCTAGGGCAAACGCATCAAAATATCGCATATTTTCGTATTTGCAGCGCTATACATCGATTGCATTCCCGAAGGGAAGAAATGATGATAGAATATGGAAATGATGCGTATTGCACAATCCCGAAGGGTGGGGTGTAAAAAATTCTCATCATTTTTCAAAAAATTACGTTCAGGAATGGTTACCGGATTGTTCCGTTAGGGGCGTGATATACAAAATGTTGCGTACCTGACGGCACGCCTAAGATCGTGGGGACGTCCATTATCTACCAATATCCTATCCCTATCGGGATAAAAAAGGAACGAACATTTTTTAAGATTTATCCACATTTTTTACACCCCATCCTGCGGACTACTTCTGTTCAAGTTCCCACGAAACGTTCAGCGGAATTACACCCGCCATTACGCCAAACCGCTCGTTGTAGGCTGGCCTCTTTGTCCGTATGTTAACCATTTTCCCCACTTTTAGAGTTTAATTCTTTGAATATGACTCCTGTCGAATAAAATATGAATTATTTTGGATACCAGAGTCGTATTTTAAAAAGTATATCAAAACTAATAACATGTTCGTATGTTAATCCTCGTTGTGGTGATAGTTGGTAGATGGAAGGTCTATACACCGCCCCAAGGTATAACCAACTCCATAGTTGATAATATGAATTAAATGTAAATCCTATTGTTTTATTTGCTTTACGGGTATATTCTCTTTCTTTGAGAATGGGTTTACCAGATTCATCATATTTTGTATATGGGATGAATGTCCAAATATTTTCAGAAAAATTGATTCCATATCCAATTGAGAATCGACGAATTTTCCAATTGTCCGTAATGCTGACATACCATGATATAAGGTTTTCGTGGTCATCTCTATAATCAATTGGCGCGGGTACTGGTACCCAAATCGGAAAGTCAATTGTTACATCTGCTTTAACTTGGAAAGACTTTGTGTTTGTATAAAAATATTCGACTCCCATGCCTATTCCTAAATATCCCTCCCATGCCTTTAATGGTTCGTTTTGTGGTTTAAAATAATAGATGTTGGCTTGGGGATTTGAAAATACCAAGTTGATTTGCCCTTTCCGTACAGGATACTGCCGGGTAAAGAAATCGTGTAATTTAGGTGTTATCTTGGGACGTATTACGCTAATGGTATCGTAAAAATCGAGAAACAATTTATTGCTATATGTGAATCGTCGTGAATTGGTCAAATCTATACCCCAGCCGACAGGAGCAAGATACATAAGGATAAGTGGGTTTCCAAACCAGAATTGTTTATTTAAGCGTGATTTGACAGAAAAATCCCTTTTCATGGAATCTGCAAGCAGAGTAATGTGTAAATCTGATTCAGAACGTGGCACCTTTATTTTCGATGGGATACTGTATTCTGTTTCATCATACACAATATGTGCGTCAGGGTTATTCGTGGAAACTTTCAACGAGTACATATTTCTGTTTATGATGGTAGCGCATGACGAAAATGCAAAAACAATTATCACTCCAAGAGCAATAAGATTCAATATTTTAAAAATTTTTGTCATCTAATCATCACATTTCACTCGTTTCTGTCTTTGTCGACCACACTCTCGCGGCTTGCCTACAACGTGGCGGCGGCTTAGCGCAGGCGGCGGCTGACACTAAACGTTCTGCGGGCTACTGCCGTTCATGTTCGCACGTCACTTTCTGCGGAGTTATTGCCGCCGTTGCGCCAACTTAGCGAAGCGTTCTCACCGAAGGTAAACCGCTCGTTGGCTGCTGTGCATTTTCTTTACAATATTTGTCGGCTTCATCAATAATCTCGTCAATACTCATACCAACAAATAAATTATTTTTTCTCCACTCGGTATAATCGAACGGCTCTCTTAAAATCAATGCCATAAATCGTTCGGCATCTAAAATTCCCAAGTCATTGTTGAGGCATCTCATGCCTCTGTCCAACAATACAGCACTATTTGTCATATTTCTATGTGATTTATAAAATCTATCGGATTGCAAACTATGATACGGTTATCTTGATATTTTAACAACCGTTTGTCCACTGTGATAAAATAATCACAATTCCCGACTATGGCACATGCCACATGAGCGGCATCGGCGGCTTTAATGCCAGTTGTCATAATTTCTTTTGCTATTAATTTGATTTCTTCCGATTTTTCAACAGAAGACGAACTCAAATTTTCCCATTGCGAAATAGCCGTTTTCTTCGCGTTAAATATATTTTGGCTATTTTCAAACGACAAGATAAAAGACCAGACAAGGTCAATTTTTTTTTCATAGACCAAACTTTGAACATGAAGTTTGGCTTGTGTTTCCAAGTAAATTTTCAATTGTGTTTGGTCGTCGTATGGACGGTTGAAACAACAATTATCCAAATATATACGATATTTCATTCTTCTTTTTGATATTTGAAACAAGTAAAAAATAACAGGACAAAGGTAATCAAAAATTAATTCATTCTGACAATAACCACATTTTTTTTCAATTCGCTTTCAATTCGATTACTCACTCTCGCCGCCTTGCAGCCAACGTGGCGGCGACTTGTCGCAGGCGGGGCTTCCACTACACTTGCTGCGGGGTAGTAACGTACAATTTCGCACAAAATTGTCTGCGGAGTTACTGCCCCGCTTGCGCCAACTTAGCGAAGCGATCTCACCGAAGGTAAACCGCACGTTAGACGCTGGCATAATTACCTCAATATTACTGAATTATCTTATTTGTGCAAGAGCAAATTTCCTGATTTCAGTATCTACTTTGTCATCCAAGGCAATTTGTTTGAACACGTTTTGGTCTGTTACTTGTGTAAGAGCAAGTATTCTGATTTCAGTGTTTTCTTTACTGTTCAAAGCAATTTGTTTGAACTCGCTTTGGTCTTTCATACATATAAGAGCAAATTTTCTGACTTCAGCATTTACTTTGTCGTCCGAGGCAATTTGTTTGAGCAGGCTTTGGTCAATTTGTTTGACCACATTTTGGTCAGTTAACCTTGTAAGAGCAAATATCCTGATTTCAACGGTTTCCTTGTTATCCAAGGCTATTTGTTTGAGCAGGCTTTGGTCAGTTACCCTTGTGAGAGCAGATTTCCTGATTTCAGCGGCTTCTTTTTCGTTCAAGGCGATTTGTCTGAATACGCTTTCAGCACTGTATTCCTCTTGCGCTTGAACTGTCATCGTTGCAGCACACATTAGATAACCGCAGATTAGAGCAAAAAATAATTTGTCCATTTTCATTGTTTTAAATTTTAATTATTATTTAACTATTTATTTATCTTTCGTTTAACTTCAATTCTCTATATCATTGTCCACCGCGCTCTCGACGCCTTGCAGCCAACGAGACAGCGGCTTGGCGCAGCGGCGGCTTTCACTAAACGTTCTGCGGGCTACTGCCGTTCATGTTCGCACGTCACTTTCTGCGGAGTTATTGCCCCGCTTTCGCAAAACCGACCGTTAGCCGTTCGCCCATTTACGCTTTCGTTTTTCAAAAAAAATCTGTCCGAAATGAGAAAGTTTGTTTATGATAATTGATTAATTTTTTGGTAATACTTATATTTCGTCCTTAAATTTGCTCCCGCTTCCAAGAAAGTCGCCTTCGCGATGATAAACTCCGCGTTCGCCTTGTTTCCATTCAACTCCTTGGCTGTCTGTAATTGAGGAAGGATTTTCAGAGTTTGATTCCCCTTGCTCTGTTTTGGCATTGCCACCGCCACCGAAAAGGTTGCCGAAAATGAAAAACCCGATGATAATGAAAATTGTGCCTACAATCCCCGCCATAAAACCGAAAATACAAAACACCGAAAGAAGTATCAGTCTTAGCGTTGTCGACAGAATGCCGGACGATGTTATAAAAATCATAACAATTCCATAAAGAAACAGCAACCAGAATACTATGGACAGTAACACGGTAAGCAAAGATATGAAACCGCTACCGGTAGCAGAAAGGCTACCCAAACTTTCTATGCCTTCGGAACGCCAAAGTAAATACCCATATATACCCAGAAACACACAAAAAAGAGGCGCAGCATAGGTAAAAAAACCGTCAAACCTGTCTTCAAAACCTCGGTATAAAGAAAAACAAAAGATAAAAAGAACAATAAACAACAGCGGGGTTAAAATCCACGCCACAATATTGAGTGCAATGGAATTAAAGCCAAATCCCGTCCGTAAAATAGCACCACGAGAGCCATGCCATGTTATGATTAGCTTAGCCGGAGCGGTGCCCTTCCCTTCAGAGTACCATCGGTCACGCAACTCCTCATAAAAATCGACTAAAGCGGGAACTTTTTCTCCGGTAATCGCCCGCAAACACTGCCTCGATTCGTTGTCATGCTTTTCAATAGCTATTTGAAAAAGTTCAATGGCGCGAAGCGTGTCCTTTTTTACATGTTCGCCCTTCAGGTACTCCATTGCCAACCTGCGCATATAATATGCCGATCCTTTCTCAACACCGTAATGATGCCATTCGATATATTCCTTCCAGTTTTTTGTACCTTCCGCTTGTTTTATTTTATGGTCTATTGCCCAATTGTAACCGCTATCCAGTGCCTGTTGAAAGGCGAGACGGCGAATTTCTATAGGAAAATCCATATAAAAATTATCAGGAGAAGAAACTCTGCGCAGTGCTGCCGGATCACCGCTGTTTGCCTTGTCGAGCAGTTCTTGCTTTTCTTTATCGCTCAAGCCGGGTGTCGGCATGCCGCTGCACGACATTAGTGCGACCGCAAAAAACGTAAAAACTATCTTTTTCACTTTCCTTTGATTATTAAATTGTTGTGCTATATTTCAATTCTTTACATCTTTGTCCACCACGCTTTCGCCGCTTTCAGATAACGTGCTGGCGGCTTTGCGAGGTGGCGGCTGACACTAAACGTTCTGCGGGCTACTGCCGTTCATGTTCGCACGTCACTTTCTGCGAAGCTACTGCCGCCGTTGCGCCAACTTAGCGAAGCGTTCTCACCGAAGGTAAACCGCACGTTGTAAGCAGTGCATTTTATCCGCTATTCAGGTCGTTTCAGTCTTTGTCCACCACACTACGCTATTAACCAATAATTTGACTGAAACTTAAAATGTTTTCAAATTTTCATCGTGTATTTCAACCATATCGCCTACTTGCTTAATTACCGCAATACCATTTTCCTTACACTTTTCTTCAATATCTTCATCAAAAACCATTGACGCCAAACCCAAATACAGTTGATGATTTTGATATTCAGGAAATCTGTCTCTGAAAGGTTTAACTTTTTTCAACACCTGTTCCACGTGCTTATCCCGTGCCCTGAATTTTACCTCAACGATAGCAACTGATTTCCCGTTGACTAATACAATATCGAATTCGCCTTTTGTTCTATTATTATCGTCTTCAACTATTTTAGTTTTTATCAATTTATCAAATTTTTCGCCCAACAAGGTATTTTCGCGTTCCTCCAATGAATTGATAAAGTATTCTTCCGCAAATAATCCATGATTATTTGAAACCCCGCCTATCTGTTTTTCCAGCCTTGATATTTGCTGGTCGGTTTTTGCCATTTGCCGATTGGTTTCTGCCTGCCTTTCGGTTGTTTCTGCAAACTTTTCGGTTGTTTCCGCAAACTTTTCGGTTAAGATACGGTCAGTTTCTGCCTGCCTTTCGGTTAGTGCCTGCAAAGCAGCCCAAAAACTTTCAGCGGTTGCCGATGGTATGTTTGTCATATTTTCCATGATTTCTTAAATATTAATTCACTGCAAAAATATATCTTTTTACGATACCCAAAGCATTTTCTTAATTTTTCTTTCAAACTGCGTTGTACGTTGTCAGGTTATACTCTCTTTTCGAGGCTGCCCTCTCGGACGACGCTTTCGCCGCATTGCTTACAACGACCAGCGGCTTGGCGCAGCGGCGGCAGTAACTCCGCTGAAAGTGCAGTGCGGACAGGAAGTACCCCGCAGAAAGTTCAGTGAAATCGCCGCTTCGCCAACCCACGTGTTGTATGCCACCCTGCGACAGAATCGTACTAATTGACTGAGTGAGATTTTTTTCCTGACACGCTCGGAATATTCAAAAAAGTATTGTACCTTTCTAAAAAAAAATGAGGTCATTTTTCCAATTATTCGTGTATTAAAAAATCATGAAATCCGCTGTGTGCAAAGAATAGAGTGTTTTCTGTCAAGCACTATATATCAGCATTTTAGAAAATGATCACATAGATTTTAAGGAACTAAAAAGTTGGTGGAAAACTTGAGTTTAAACTATAAATGCGCACATAATCAATGATATATTTTGCAGGAAAAACGGCATCATCAATACCCTGTTGCCCGCCTGTTAAAGCAAGGTTTATCAGCAGATACTGAGGAGCGTCAAATGGCCATTCCCCGGCGCCTTCACCTAACTTCCGGCAGGTATAATATAACTTGTCGTCAAAGTAGAAATCCATGCGGTCGTCGTACCATTCGACAGCAAAAATATGGAAATCTTTCCATGGTTCCTCAAAACTGATATTTCCACCGCGACCTTTTCCTTTTGAGTGGTTGTAGTCGCCGGTGTGGACGTTAGCATGGACAGAGTTTGGATTGTGTCCCCAATATTCCATGATGTCTATTTCGCCGCACTGAGGCCACCGTACCTGATTGATATTAGCCCCAAGCGTCCATATTGCAGGCCATACGCCGCGTCCTGAAGGAAGTTTGGCACGTACTTCAATTCTGCCTTTATGAAATTCAAATTTGCCTTTCGTATTAATGCTCGCCGATGTGTATTTAGCATTTTTAAAGTCTTCTTTTATAGCGGTAATGATCAGATTTCCGCCTGTAACATACGCATTTTCAGGGCGTTCTTTAGTGTAATACTGTGGCTCTCTGTTTCTGATAAAACCTTCTTCGTAGTTCCATTTCGACTTGTCAGGAAGCCCTTCGTAATCAAATTCGTCCGACCAGACAAGCGTTTTTTGTGGGGGGCTAACGCCAATACTTAAAAGATAATCAACCGCATTCAACATCAGGTTCCGAAAACTTTCAATTTTCCAGTCGTCCCAATGTCCGAGCGAAGTATATATCACATTTTTATTATTGACCCAAAGCACTGGTTCGTCGGGTACGCCCGGATTACTGCCCAACAACAATACCTGAATTTTGTCGGAACGCAGGGGCCGGTTTTTATACAGCCAGTTGAGGCTGTTGAATTTCGGTTCAACGCCTTTCAACAGCGGATGACCTTCCATTCCGGGAACAATGGACACATCGGTTCCCGTGTTCAAATGTCCGTAATGCCCCTGATAGTTGCCTCCCAGCACATCTTTGTCAAATTCTTTCCATTGCGCAAGAAATTCCGAAGCATTTTCCTTAGCGGCTTCAATACCGCCACCTTGACGGGGAACGTTGGCGTTAGCGTCGAAGGCATGTGAAGCGGTGCGTATTCCAAGAACTGGGCGTCCGCTGGCTACGTAATCCCTGATGATTGCCATCTTTTCCGGTTCCAGCGCTCTGCGACGAATAAAAAATACTGCCAGATCAGCATCATTCAATATCTGAAGATTCTCAATATTATGTCGTGTCGGCGATACGGTTATTTTTCCCTGATTGTCGACGGGCATTCCATAAGCGGTATATTCGGCTTGCACTTTTGGGGCGGCGTCAGGTTGGGCGTCGGTCATAATGGGTATTCCCAACGCAAAATCGCAATGAATATTTTTCATGGTCAGTTCGCGGGCAAACTCAGGCAACCGCTGATTAGCGCGGTACTCGCTTTCGGCAGTAACGAATGCGATGCGTGGCCGCGTGTCGCCTTTGAACCGGAATTGTTTTTTACCGGTAAAGTCGGTGGATACGATAGACGGGCAAACGTAGGTTTCGATATAATCGACAATCAGGTCAAGTCCGGTGAAATGATTGACGTATGGCGGCATTTTGCTGTTGTACATCAGGTCGGTCATGTCGCGCATCAATACCACGTTCATGCCCATCCGCGTCATGGCGCGAAGGCCGAACGAACGGCCAATGACGCACATGTTGGTGTGTACGCCCATCAGAATTACGTTTTTAACGCCTTTTTTCTTAAAGTAAGCGCCGATTTCTGCGCCCGAATCGCTGATCAAATCCTGATCGGTAATGGTCAGTGCATCAATTTGTTTTGTCCAGGCTTTGTGCGGTTTACAACCGGCATTTTCGCAACCTTCATCCGATTGATCTACCGGCCAGGGAGCGTTTGCTTCGGAAGGAAGTTTACTGCCGTCGGCCAACACGGCAATTTTCGCATCCTTGTATTTCAACGCTTCTTTCCTGCCCGGGTAGTTGGCGTAATAGCCCATACAGTCGCTCGGAGCGTGAACTATTTTTACACCTTTTTCGCGGGCGATAGCGAGTACTTTGTTCATTTCCGGCGCTATTTCCGCTACGCGCGCAGTAGCGTCGTCGCACCAGTGCCTGTCCCACATATCGCAGATGATGATCGCTGTCTCAGCGGGTTTCCATGCCTCGATGCGACTAATCATATCCCACGCGCCTTCCTCCAAAGTGGAAGGGACTTTCAGTTGTTTGGAGATACGTAAAGGAATATCATTGTCTTTAG
>Ga0082212_10002516_pt1 | contig 26688 bp, 20 predicted proteins | sample TergutNt197P3_FD_71548 | JGI IMG/M metagenome (GOLD analysis project Ga0082212, IMG submission 71548) | Neocapritermes taracua P3 segment gut microbial communities from Petit-Saut dam, French Guiana - Nt197 P3 | ecosystem: Host-associated > Arthropoda: Insects > Digestive system > Gut ...
AGAATGGACGGCCATCCCCCGCGACAACACCACCTGGCAATATCCGCCGTTTCTGTCTTTCGGCGGTTGGACCTGAAATCGCCATTGAAGATATTTGCCAGGCTTACCGAACCGTTTGAATCTCCGGTTTCGAAAAGAGACATAGATCTCATTTGAAGCCGGGCAATGCGCCCGGTTCCGCTATGATGTATCGAGTCTGATTTTGGCTTTGAAGATCCCGTAAGAATGAATAAACCCTTGCTGTTTCCCTGTTTGTCAACACGCCGTCGCGCGGCATCCCAGATTTCAGGAACCTCCTGCCATTCGTCGATGAGGTGAGGAGACTCGCCGTCAAACACCAATGAAGCATCCATTCTAGCCGCTGAAAGCGTTGCCGGATCGTCAAGTCTGTCCACGCTTCGCGCGTGTGCCAGGCCTGTCCAGGTTTTGCCGCACCATTTCGGGCCGGTAATCTCAACGCAGCCAAACGATCCAAGGAGTTTTTCAAGCCTTGCGTCCAGAACCCTTGGCAGGTACCCTTCCGGTCTTAGGGTACCTGAGTTTTTTCGATCAGCCAATTCACGCCCCCGTAACTGTATAGTCACATTTTATATTATACACCATTGATGATTTATGTTTTACACCGAAAACGCTTTAGGTTTTACACCGAAAACCTTTGCAATTATATTGACTTCCGAAATAAAATCAACTTTTCCATGACCGTCGGTAAAGTCACCGACGGTCATGGAACTGACTCTGTTGACATAATGGAATTTATCGGAAGCAAAATACCGGAGGCCGGAAAGAAAAATGCAGCTTATACTTCCTATCCGTTATCCGTGTGAACGAAAGGGTCTTTGTGCAGATTCGGTAGTTTGCGATAGGCAGTAGCCACTGCACCATATCGCCTTGCCACTCAGGGCGTTTGAACGCCCGCTTAACTTCGGAATCCGGGTTAAGTTATACCGGGCGTTGGCGGATAACACCGTCGGCGGTTTCTATTAACAAATGATGACATAAAAGATTTCAACCCCGGGAGCGCTGGCGCTCCCGGTATGTCTGTGGTCCCATGTCAACAGTTCAACTACCCTTGAATGAAATTCTGTAGTATTATCGGCTTTTTACTGAAATGGCTGGCAGTAACGTGTCCCATATAAGGAATGTTGATGAACGCTAAAAACATGAAAATAATTTACGAAGGCAAAACAAAAACGGTTTTGACGAACGAAGCAACCGGCGAACGCTTCCTGCTTTTTAAAGACAGCGCCACAGGCGAAAACGGCGTCTTTGATCCCGGGTCGAACACAGTTGGCGGCAGTGTGTCAGGTAAAGGAAAAACCGGCCTTGCGATATCAAAATATTTCTTTGAACTGATGGAATCAAGCGGCATCCCGACACAGTACCTTGACGCCGACCTTGAGCAGGGCCTTATGAAGGTTCGCGGCATCGATGTTCCCAAGCTTGAGTTTGTGCTGCGTTACTTTACGGCCGGCAGCATGTGCCGCCGCTTTACGCTCAAATCAGGCATTCCATTTGATCCGCCGTACCTCGAAGTCACGCTAAAGGACGACGAGCGGGGCGATCCGCTTATCAGCGAACGGCTCTGCATTATGAAAGGCTTGCTGAACGCCGGAGAATATGAAAAAGCGCTGGCGGTTCTGGTCAGGGCGGGCAACGTCCTGCGAGCGGAACTTAAAAAGTTTGGGCTAATCCTGATTGATTTCAAAATTGAAATCGGCTTCGATGAACAGCGCAAAATCTATATTGCGGACGAAATCACGCCTGACATTTGGCGAGTACAGGATGAATCGGGCAATATACCGAATCAGATCGACTGCGCAAAATTACTCCTTGCTAAAATCGACGCGAAATAACGCTGCGTTGTGTTCATTAGTGTTTATTCGTGGTTCAAAAAGCCATGAGAAAAATATACGAGCTGGATAAGCAGGTTATTGTTCCGACATATATGGAAGTTCTGGCATGGCAGAAGATGCCGGAGCGTTCAGCGTCGCCCAGAGTAAAGCAGCTGATGGATGACACCATCGGCCTTTTTGGGGAACTCGTGGCGCCTCGTGGACTCGTGGATGACTTCGAGACGGGCGAATTTCCCCGCCTGTACGAAGGCATGGGCCTGAACGCTCCGGACGGGCCGGTTCCACTAATCGCCGCCCGCGCGAACGCAACGGCCCTGATGGCGGTAACAATGGGCGATGCTCTGGCCGTAAAAAGCAACGATCTTTTCCTGCATGGAAAAGTTTCGCTTGGTTACATGCTTAACGTAGTCAGCTCCGCCGGAGCCGAACGATTGGGCCGCCGGATGTGCCGTCTTTTCCTTGAGCGTTTGCGTTTAGAATCATCTGAAGCACCTGAAATAAAAAATCTCAAGGTTCAATATTACTGTCCCGGTCATTGTGGTTGGCATATCTCCGGGCAGGAAAAACTGCTTGTCGCGCTTCATGCCGATGAAATCGGCATATCGCTCAACAAGCATTATGTAATGCATCCTTTCAAATCCGCTTCCGGCATCATGATTGCCGCTCATCTGGAGGTTCACCGCTTCCGGCAGGGCTTTTCTTTCTGTGCCGAGTGCCGTGAACATAAATGTGTCGAACGGTTCAAGCTGCTGGAATCCGAAAATTGATTGCGGCTGTTTAGCGCCAAATTTTATGAGGAAATAATGGAAAATATTCTTGACAGATTAAAACGCGGAGAAATTATCACAGGCGACGGCGCTTTGGGAACGATGCTAATGCAGCGCGGGCTTAAACATGGCGAGCCGCCCGAACTTTTCAACGTTGAACGGCCGCAGGTCCTCGAAGATATCGCCGGGCTCTACCTTGCCGCGGGCGCGGAAATCATCGAAACAAACACGTTCGGAGCTTCGCCTCTGCGTCTCGAGCAATTTTCGCTGGAAAGCAGGGTTGATGAACTGAACCGCGCCGCTGTCGAGGCCGTCCGCCGTGCCGTCGGCGACAAAGCATATATAGCCGGATCCGTCGGACCGTCCGCCAAAAACCTCGACCCGATGGGCGATGCCGAGCCGGAACAACTTTTTAAAAGCTTCGCCGTACAGATTCGCGCCCTCGTTGCGGCCGGCGCGGACATAATCTGCATAGAAACCATGATGGATGTCAGGGAGGCAGTTCTCGCCATCGAAGCGGTGCGTTCAGTCAATAAGGAAATTCCCGTCATCGCAACGATGACTTTTAATAAAACGCCGAATGGATTTTTCACATTGATGAGAAATTCTGTTAAAGACGCCGCGGAGGCGCTCAAAGAAGCGGGCGCAGACATTGTAGGTTCCAACTGCGGTGACGGTATGGAGAATATGATCGGCATCGCGCGGGAATTCCGGCAATGTACGGAACTTCCGATTATCATCCAGGGAAACGCGGGGCTGCCGATACAGGGAGAAAACGGCCTCGTCTATCCGGACTCCCCGGAATGTGTGGCCAGTAAAGCCGCCGAACTGCTGAAACTGGGCGTGCAGGTCATCGGCGGCTGCTGTGGCACGACGCCGGAACACATACGCGCAATACGCTCATTGGTTGACGGAAGTTAATTTCCCCGGAACGCTTGTTTCAGGAAGGCGGATGCCGTAGAATACCGTTTTTGCCGGAAGGCTTGAAAATATTGACGGGCCCCGGGCCCTGTGCAATATAACCCTCGAACCATGTCAGGTCCGGAAGGAAGCAGCATTAAGAGGTATATTATATGTGCAACAGGTACCCCGGGGTTCGACCCTTCCTCAGCGTTTCCATTTTTATCTTTAACTATGCAATATCAGGTATTAGCCCGCAAATGGCGGCCCCGGAATTTTTACGAACTTGTCGGACAGGAACATGTTTCGCGCTCTCTGTTAAACGCCCTGCGCGCGGAACGGCTGGCACACGCTTTTCTTTTCTCCGGCCCGCGAGGGAGCGGAAAAACCACATCGGCGAGGATTTTGGCTAAAGCCCTGAACTGTCACGAGGGAAAACCCGGCGAGCCGTGCAGCCAATGTCCCGCCTGCGTCGAAATTGCGGCGGGCAACTGCCTGGACGTTCTCGAAATCGACGCGGCTTCAAACCGCGGCATTGACGAAATTCGGGAGCTGAAAGAAAAGGTCAGATACAATCCGGCGCGTGATCGCAACAAGATTTTCATTATCGACGAAGTGCACATGCTTACTTCGGAAGCCTTCAACGCGCTTCTGAAGACGCTCGAAGAACCGCCGCCGCGCGTAGTTTTTATTTTGGCCACGACCGAGCATCACAAGATTCCCGCCACGATTTTATCGCGCTGTCAGCAATACACTTTTAAGCTGATCCCATATCCGCGAATTCTAGACAGGCTGCGCGAAATAGCTACGGCGGAAGGGATTCAGATCAGCGACGGCGCGCTTGAACTTGTGACTTTTGCAAGCGGCGGCAGTATGCGCGACGCCATGTCGGCGCTAGATCAGGTGCTGGCTTTCTGCGGCGGCGAGGTGCGCGATGAAGACGCCGCCGCGCTGCTGGGGATGGTGGAATCGAATGTCCTGGGCCGGACCATTCGCGCGATTGCCGAAAACAATCCGACTGAGTTGCTGGAAGTCGTCGCGGAATTGGCTGAAGCCGGACAGGATTTAAACAATTTCTGCCGCCGACTTTCCGGGCAATTCAGAAATTTGATGGTTTTAAAAGCGGGCGTTACCGACACCGCTTTGTTAGGTGTTCCGGAAAGTTTGATACCGGAGTTGCGCGAACAGTCCGGGCTTTTTTCCCGCGAGGAACTGATTCGCCTTTTCGATACGTTTCAGAAAATAGAAACCGGCATGAAGTACGCGACGCAGGTTCGTTTCCTGCTTGAGATGGGACTGATCGAATTGGCTCATGCCGCCCGCCTGCGACCGATAGAAGACCTGATCGCGGAATTTTCCGATTTCGCCGATACCGGTTCTGGTTCCAATTCAAGTTACGCCGCTGAAAGCCATGCGCCTTCGAGGCCGGGAAAATCTTCCGTTCCCGTCGATCCGCCACCCGCCGGGCACAGCGACCAAGGCAGGGCGCCGGTGGTTTCAACCAGCAGCCTTCTTATGAAAATCGCGGCGGAGGTTGGAAGAGAACCATTAATGACGATGATACAGTCTTTTTCGGAAGCGCGGCTTGACGGAAACAGGGTTGTTTTGGAATCTGCCGGCGCCGATGAATTTACAAGAGAGAGAATCCGTCAGGATCTTGCACTGGTTTCCGAGGCCGCTTCTAAAGTTGTCGGAACAAAGGTTTCCGTAGTAATAGCTGAAAGCGTTAAAAACGCCGAAGCGCAAAAGCCTGTAAAATCCGAACCGGCGCGAAACAACGCCGCACCGTCGGCGCCATCAGCAGTATCCGCCGCTGAAAACCCGAAAGACGATCTTCTGGAAAAAGCGAAGAAGGATCCGATAGTACGTTCATTTATGGATATTTTCCCCGGTCCGGTGAGCGCCGAGAAGATCAAAAAATGAGCGACTACGCGGAACCTATTGCGCGATTGATTGACGAGTTCCGACGCTTTCCCGGCATAGGAACAAAGAGCGCGCAGCGGATGGCCTATTTCGTGCTGCGGCGCGGAAAACAAGACGTTGAACGGTTGTGCAGCGCCATTTCCGACGTTAAGGAAAAGATTCGCACCTGCACGCTCTGCAATAATTTTTCGGATTCCGACCCCTGCCGTTTTTGCAGCCCGTCGCGTTCCCCTGAAACAATATGCGTCGTCGAAGAACCCAACGACATCCTGGCCGTTGAAAAAACACGGGAATATCACGGACGGTATCATGTTCTGCACGGTGCGCTTTCGCCGATTAACGGCATCGGGCCGTCGGATCTAATGATAGGAAATTTGCTTGAAAGACTGCGCGAGGGAGCCGTGCGGGAAATTATTCTGGCCACAAATCCCAACGTGGAAGGAGAGGCGACCGCGATCTATCTTTCAAAGCTGCTCAAGCCGATTGGAGTAAAAGTTAGCCGTATCGCGCTTGGCCTGCCGGTAGGCGGTGATCTTGAGTATGCCGACGAGATGACGATGTCAAAAGCCCTCGAACACCGCCACGAAATGTGACCGTAAAAGGCATTCATAGTATAAAGCTGTTTTGTTATATTCCCTGACGTGGTGTTTGATGCCGTAGTGGAGAGGTATGATAATTGGCCTATGACTTACGCAAACCAGTTAACCATTTTACGAATGGTTTTTGTTCCCTGTTTTGTGATTCTGCTTATTTACGGCGCTCCGCGCGCGGCAACCGTCGTTTTTCTGCTTGCCGCCGTAACGGACGGCCTGGATGGGCTTATTGCGCGCAAGCTTAATCAGCTCACTCCGCTTGGTTCCTTCCTTGATCCGATGGCCGACAAGATCCTGCTGACCGCCGCGTTTATTACTATGACTATGCAATCAGTATCGATTGCGCTCCACATCCCGGCATGGCTGACTATTCTCACAATCAGTCGTGATATCATAATTGCCATTTTTGTGCTTATTATTCACATGCTGACTGGACATTCCCGCTTTCCCCCAAGCCTTTTGGGCAAATGCACGACGGCGATTCAGCTTATTCTGGTCGGCGTCTGCCTTCTTGCCGGATTTGAAACAAAAACGGCCTCAATGTTGTTCCCTTTTGTGCTTTACGCAACGCTTTTTTTTACGGTTGCTTCCGGCCTGCACTACTTCTACAGATCGGTTAAAATAATTTCTTCGTATCAGGATCAAGACAATGCCGGAAACCGGAATCAAAATCCTTGACGTTGTTCCCGATTCGGCGGCCGACAAAATCGGGCTTGTGGCGGGGGACCGGCTTCTGACCATCAACGGATATGAAATCGCGGATGAACTGGCGCTGCGTTTTTACCTCCACTCGGAAGAAACGGTTGTCCTGCGCTGGCGGCGTGCCGGAGGCGCAATCCGGCGCGGTAAAATTAATTTCGCGAATGAAATTGATTTTGCCGACCCCGGCATTGTCGTCGAGGATTTTCCGACGCGCCGGTGCTCAAATGCCTGCGTATTCTGCTTCGTCGATCAGCTTCCGCCCGAAGCACGTCCAGCCCTCCGCTTAAAAGACGACGACTACAGGTTGTCTTTCCTGCACGGCAATTACGTTACGCTTACCAATGTAACGGAAAAAGACATAAGCCGAATTATCGAACAACGCCTGTCGCCGCTTTACGTATCCGTACATGCGACCGATCCGGAATTGCGCGCGCACATACTGGGCCGAAAGAAAGCGGACAATCTGGAAAAAAAGCTTGCGCGTCTTGTGCGAAACGGGATTCGGATTCACGCACAGGTTGTCTTAATGCCGGGGATCAACGACGGCGTACACCTCGAAAAAACGATTATGGATCTTTACCGCCTCCATCCCGGCGTGGAATCGGTCGCCGTTGTTCCGTTGGGAATGTCGGATTACGCGCCGCGTGGAAATGGACTGCGTCCTGTGACACCTGCATACAGCCGTGTTTTCGTCCGTCGCATCAACAAATGGCGGCGGCGCTTCATAGACAGGGCGCAGAGCGCGTTTGTGTTTCCCGCCGACGAGTTTTTCCTGCTGGCCGGAGAATCAATTCCGGAACAGGATTATTACGAAGATTTCGCGCAGATCGAGGACGGCATCGGCATGGTGCGGCATTTTCTGGAAGATTTTGAATCGGCATCGGCACGTCGGCGCAAGCCTTGGGCCGGCCTGTGCGGAACGCTGGTGACGGGCAGGCTTTTCTTTCCCATATTGGAGCGATGCATAGAGGAATTAAACCGCCGTACTGGCGCGAAACTTATGGTATGCGCCGCTGAAAACCGCTTTCTCGGAAAACGTGTTACCGTTGCCGGGCTTCTTTCCGGCGGAGATGTCATTACGGCTTTGCGCGGCAAAAGTGATAAAGATGTCGGCGATTTTGTGATAATACCCGGCGAAGCGCTTGCCTTCGACAATCGGCTGCTGTTGGATGATTTGACGCTGAATGATTTATCACGTGTGCTCGGCATGCCGGTTTACTCCGGCGGACGGAGCGCGGGCGAATTCTTCAAAACGCTTGCGCGGTTAAGTGTACGCCTGCCCGCGGTTTGCCTGTAAGTTCGGCTTTTTCGTTATCCATCAGCAGTATTTATTGGTTAAATTGGATTTTTTGAAAGGCGTTTTGGTGGATGATGGGGGGATCGAACCCCCGACCTCCGCATTGCGAACGCGGCGCTCTCCCAGCTGAGCTAACCACCCACTGTAACGTTACGGGGCGCTATTATCGCCGATAGATTGCCCGGTGTCAACCTTAGTTATTCACATATCAGGGCTGGCGCGTTAAAAAATTAAGTTACAACGAAACAATAACTTACAAGATTTATGAAAATTTACGCGCGAGCTGTAATCCATTGTTTTTAAACAACATAGTATTTTTAATACGTTAGCCCTGATTCCAATGTTCCCATGCCCGATCCCGCCTGTTAAAATGCCTTTTTTAGAAACGCAAATCTTAGAACAAGGAAGACGTTTATGACATATTCACTTAAATCCGACCCTTTGATCCTGGCGGGAAAATCATTTCAATCGCGTCTCCTCGTCGGGACGGGAAAGTATCAGACTTTCGCGCTGATGAAGGACGCGCTGGAAGCGTCCGGCGCGGAAATCGTTACCGTGGCCGTGCGCCGTGTCAATCTGGACAGGTCCAGCGAATCAATGCTTGATTACATCGACACGAAGCGATACATGCTCCTGCCGAACACCGCCGGTTGCTACACTGCCGATGAAGCAATTCGCGCCGCCATGCTTGGGCGCGAGGCCGGGCTTTCGGAATGGGTAAAACTGGAAGTGATCGGAAACGAAAAAACACTGTTCCCCGATACCGAAGGCCTGCTCTCAGCCACAAAAACACTGGTGAAGGAGGGATTTATCGTATTGCCGTATACGAATGACGACCCGATTGTCGCCCGCAAGCTGGAAGATGCCGGTGCCGCGGCCGTTATGCCTATGGGCGCGCCGATCGGTTCCGGCATGGGTATACGAAATCCGGCGAATGTCAAGATTATCCTTGAAACAGTTTCAGTGCCGGTTTTGATAGACGCGGGAGTCGGTACCGCGTCTGACGCTTCGAATGCGATGGAACTTGGCTGCGACGCCGTATTGATGAACACCGCGATCGCCGGCGCCGAGGATCCGGTTGCAATGGCGGAAGCAATGAAACTTGCAGTGCAAGCGGGTCGTATCGCCTCAAAAGCGGGACGCATTGCCCGGAAGCTTTACGCTACGGCCAGCAGTCCTCTTGACGGAATCAGTTTTTAACGAAATGAAAACTCTTTATGTATCGCTGAAAAATCATCGCTATCCTATCTTTGTCGGGGCGGGAACGCTCGCCCAAAGCGGAGCGATATTGGCCGGATGCGGATTCAAGAGCGCGCCGATTGTGATTTCCAATCCTACCGTCATGCGGCTGCACGGGAAAACACTGCTCGCGTCGCTTGAAAAGGAATTCGGTAAAACCCCGGTGATTAAAATCGGAGACGGCGAGCGATTTAAAAGCCACGAAAGCCTGTTTCAGATATACGATGCGATGTTCGGACTGCGCGCGGGCAGGAGTTCATGGATTCTGGCTTTCGGCGGCGGTGTCGTCGGCGACATCGCGGGATTTGCCGCGGCGACTTTCATGCGAGGCATTCCTTACGCGATGATTCCCACGACGCTGCTTTCGCAGGTGGACAGCTCCATCGGCGGCAAAACGGGCGTCAATGTTTCGCAGGGGAAGAACCTGATAGGCGCGTTTCATCAGCCGTCCGCGGTTCTGGCAGATACGAAAGTCCTTAAAACATTGCCTGCGCGCGAACTTGCCTCCGGCATTTACGAAGTTATAAAATACGGCGCGATCGCGTCAAAGAGCCTGATCGTGTATATTGAAAAGCGGCTGCCAGAAATTTTGAAATGCGGCGCGCGCGAACTTGAATACATAATCCTCGCTGCGGCGCAGATAAAAGCCGACGTTGTCGCGCTGGACGAAAAAGAAACAGGCCCGCGCGCTATCCTGAATTACGGTCATACCGTCGGCCACGCTTTTGAAGCGGCGACGCATTATAGAAAATTCAAGCATGGCGAGGGGGTTGCATGGGGGATGATCGCCGCGTTGAGGTATGGCCTGGAGGTAGGCCTTCTTAAAGAAACGGAGGCTGAACGTCTGATCAAGCTTATTCGAGGTGTGTGCAAGTTACCGCCGATCAAAGGTATCAGGTTTGACGATGTCTGGAACGCCCTTATGCTTGACAAGAAATTTCAGCACGGGGACATCAGGATGATACTGCTGAATAGCCCCGGAAAGGCCGCTATTTATAACGGCATTGAAAAAGATTCGCTTCGCGGTTTTCTTAAAAGATTTCTCAATAAACCTGACATGGAAGCGCGGGCGTCCTCGCCTGTGAAAAATAGCGAAGGCAATAAAAGCCGGCAATGAGGTTAATGTGAAAATATGCAACAGTGTAATAGATCAGCGACTTTCCGCAGACGAGGACGCCCGCGCTTCCATGAGAAGGCGAGAACGCCCGCATGTCTTCCGGTATAGGCACGGCGCATGAGCGGTCTGGCTTTTTCCATCCCTTACAACAATGATCCCGAAAGTCTTCAGGAGATATTTCGCCTGAAAGAACACAACGGCAATTGCATACGGGAGATTTATCTTTCCGGCCCGCAGGAATTTTCGGGAGCCGGCCGCATTGCGCCGGCATTAGGCTTCGACGAATTCGCCCGCGTCGTACATTCCATTCACGACCAGGGAATCCGGGTAAACCTGCTTCTTAACTCGATCTGTGAAGGGGATTACTGGTATTCGCCGGAAGTCTTGAATTCCACCATGGAATATCTGCGCCGCGCGCATCAGGATCACGGCGTTGAAGCGGTTACAATCGCAAATCCTCTCTACATTCGCGAGGTGCGCAGGCGATTCCAGCAAATCGAGATCATCGTGTCCGTGCTCGGCGACGTCGATTGCGTGGAAAAGGCGGTTCTATTCAGGAAAGCCGGGGCGGACGTGATTACGCCGCATGTCGATATAAACCGGGATCTCTCGCTATTGAAAAGAATCAAAGAAAGATCCGGAGCCGAAATCAAACTGATGGTCAACGAAGGCTGTCTTTTCCGTTGCGCCTTCCGGAAATTCCACTTCAACTATATTTCACACAAATCAAGAAAACCCGGCATGGGCAAAACTGCGAGTGTGGAAGACAATGTTTTCAGCATCAACTGTATGCAGCTTTCTAAAAACGATCCGTCGCAAATCCTGAAATCCGCATGGATTCGCCCTGAAGACACGGTCCGGTACAGCGAGATCAGCCGCTATTTCAAACTTGTCGGCAGGACGAGTTCAAGCGGCATGCTGCTTCGATCCATCGAAGCATACCTTGGAGAGAATTGGGACGGTGATCTGCTGGAATTGATGGCCGGCAATATATACTCGGTCGGCATGTCGCATCTGCTGCACCTTGACAACAAGAGCCTTGATGAGGCCGGTTTTTTTGACAAGACGGCTTCCTGCGACAAGGAATGCAGTGAATGTGATTATTGCGCCGCGCTGGCCGCGAAGCTCATCAGGCGTGGTATGTTAACGCCCGCCAAAATCAAAGATTTCGGTTTTAACAATATTGAGGAATCAAATGAGTGAAATACACGAATCGTTGCAAACGTATTACGGGAAAACCATCCACGACGCAAACGTCATGAAAACAAGGGCCTGTATGTGTACGCCGGACGCCCACTCCGACGAAGTGCGCGCCGTAATACCGCTGATTGCCAATAAAATATTGTCCAGGTTCTATGGCTGCGGTTCACCCATTCCGCCGCTCCTTGAAAATAAAACGATTCTTGATCTGGGTTGCGGCACGGGAAGGGATGTGTATATCGCGGCAAAACTTGCGGGTGAAAACGGGCTTGCGATCGGCGTGGATATGACGGATGAGCAGCTTGCGGTCGCCCGGGAATTTGAAGAGGAGCAGCGCACCCGTTTTGGATTTAAAAAATCCAATGTTCTTTTTCATAAAGGATTAATCGAAGATCTCGCGGCTATAGGCATAGGCGACGAAACTGTCGATGTGGTCATCTCGAATTGCGTTATAAATCTCTCTCCACACAAAGAAGCGGTATTCAGGGATATCTACAGGGTACTGAAACCGGGCGGCGAATTTTTCTTTTCCGATGTTTTTGCCGACCGGCGTATTCCTGAAACTCTTTCAATTGATCCCGTTCTTCGCGGCGAGTGTTTGAGTGGAGCAATTTATGTTGAAGATTTCCGCCGGATAATGCAGCGGGTGGGCTGGGCGGATTTTCGTACCATGAGCGTTCGCGCTATCACTCCCGACAATGATGAAATTGAAAAGAAAATTGGATTTGTTCAATTCTCGGAACGCACTATCCGCGCGTTTAAAATCGACGGTTTGGAGGACATTTGCGAGGATTACGGACAAGTGGCTTACTATAACGGCGGTATAGCGGGGTATCCGCATTATTTTGATCTCGACGATCACCACCGTTTTTATACGGGAAAACCGATGCTTGTCTGCGGAAACACCGCCGCCATGCTTGAACAAACCCGCTTTGCGAAGGTCTTCCGCGTGGTCGGAGATAGGACTACACACTACGGGGCCTTTGATTGTTCAGGAGGAAGCTGCTCCGAAGGGGAACCGGCTATGGAAGGTTCCTGTTGTTAAGACTCGTATTGAATAACAGAAAGGGAAACCGGTACGGCCCAGGCATATTCGTACCATATGAACGGTAAAATAATGAAAAAAACAAATGACAACAGGCGCCCAACTGAAAAGGCAACGGAAGAATACGCGCATAATATCCATGAGCTCAATCAATATGTGAAAGCCATAACGGACAGCGCGTTCAGTTATGCCATTTTGTTGGATCGAAATGGAATCATTTTATACTACAGCGACAGCCTTCTGAATTTGGCAAAGATCTCAGATAAAAATACTTTTATTGGTATGCCGATTATCCAGGCGTATGAAATGCTGTTTGATGATAAAAGTTTTATCAGCCAGGCGACGCGGCGGCTCGCTCGCGTCATGTCCGGCGAAAATGAATTTTATGAGGACGATATTGTCACCTGGCCGTCCGGTGAAAAGTTTATATATCGGATTACCTATAAACGGATAGAGAATGAAAACAACGATTTTGACGGTATCTTTCTTTTCACGCGCGACATAACCGACATCCGGATGGAAGAAGCGAACCAGCGTTTAGATGATTTGTTGCGCTCAACCACGCTGCCTTGCCTGATATGGGATGAAAACGGCAATATCGCGGAATACAATAAAGAGTTCATCTGTACTTTTGATGTGCCGGAGGATTTACCCGCTGACAGGCTTAATGAGTTTTTCAGTATTATCCAGCCGGAGTGCCAGTCTGACGGAGGATATACTGAAAACAAGCGGCAAAGCGTCATCCGAGAAGCTTTGGAAAAGGGTTTTTCGCAAAGCACGATTTGGTTGCGTAATAAAAAAGGGACTCCGATCTGCTGCACAGTGAATATTACCCGAATTTCGTGGATGTTCGGTTATCGGCTGGTTGTTTACTATTGCGACCAGACCGAAATAATGACTAAAGACGCCACGGCAAGAAAATCTGACGAACGAATGAAATTGATGCTGGACGCCGCCCCCCTCGGCTGTCTTTTTATCGGCGATCATTTTGAAATAATAGACTGCAATCATGAATCAATGGAAATATTCGGCGTCCCTTCCAAGAACATGGTTATGGAAAATTTTTTCAGGTTTTCGCCTGAACTCCAACCGGACGGCCGGAAGTCACGGTTATTAGCCGCAGAATATGTAAATGAAGCGCGCAAATCAGGCAGTGTGACTTTTGAATGGATGCACCAAAACTATCGCGGCGAGCCTGTCCCCGCGGAAGTGAAGCTCGCATGCATCAAACATGACAGCGATTTTGCCATAATATGCTATATTCGGGATTTGCGCGAATACAAAAAAATGATGGCGGAAACCACTGAAGCCAACGAACGCGCAAAACTGATGCTGAACGCGACGCCGTTTTGCTGTACTCTGTGGGATGAATACTACCATTGCATCGACTGCAACGACGAGGTTCTAAAACTGTTTGACCTTAAAGATAAATTGGAATATCTAGAAGGGTTTTTCAATTTTTCCCCTACTTACCAACCTGGCGGACAACTCTCCAGCGAAAAAGCACATGAAAACCTGAAAAAAACTTATGCTGAAGGCAGAAATGTATTCGGATGGATGCACCAGCTTCGAGATGGTACACCGGTGCCGACGGAAATCACCCTGGTTCGCATAGAGTATGAAAATAAATATGTTGTTGCCGGATATACGCGCGATCTTCGTGAATATGAACTTCTAATGAGAAATGAAAAAGAATCGCGGGCTTTGATGAATAAATCCGTCGCTATCCTGGAAAATATCGACGCCCTGATATCCGTAACCGATTTGGATTATAACCTGATCTATATGAACCAAAACCTGGCGAACGCTTTCGAATTGAAAAGGGACGAGTGTATCGGCAAGAAGTGTTATAAAGCAATGAGGAATCAAGACGCGCCGTGTTCCATATGCCGGCTGCCTGAGCTTCTTCCTGACAAAGACGCGCTGCCAACGATACGCGACGAATACCTTTGGGATGAAGTTTTGGGGATGTGGACTGAAAGCAAGGCCTCCATCATCCGTTGGGTAGACGATTCACTTGTCCTTTTTCACAGCATAAACGACCGGTCGGTCAAAAAAGCTTATGAGGACGAACTGCTTAAGGCGATGGAAGCTTCTGTCGCGGCGTCAGCGTCCAAAACGGCATTCCTTGCGAATATGAGCCATGAAGTCCGGACGCCCATGAACAGTATCATCGGATTTGCCGAACTCGCGCTGGACGGCGATATGCCGCCTAAGACAGCAGATTATATCAGCAAAATCATCGAGAGCGCCAAATGGTTATTGCATATTATCAATGATATTCTGGATATTTCAAAAATTGAATCAGGAAAAACGGAACTGGAGAACGCGCCTTTTGACTTGGAAAGTGTTCTTTCGCGCTGTCAATCGGTTATTCTGCCAAGCGCCAACGAAAAAGGTCTTGACTTTCGTGTCTGCGCGGAACCGACGAGTGGGAAAAAAATGTTGGGGGACTCGGTCAGGCTGTACCAGGTGCTTATGAACCTCCTTTCCAACGCCGTTAAATTTACAAGCTCCGGCAAGGTGGAACTCTCATCGACAATCAGGCGCTCAGATGAGAAGGCCATGACGGTGCGTTTCGAGGTGAAGGACAGCGGTATAGGGATGACCCCTGATCAAATTCAAAGAATATTTGAGCCGTTTATGCAGGCGGACTCCAGCACAACGCGCAATTACGGTGGGACAGGGCTTGGGTTGACGATAACAAAAAATTTCGTGGAACTGATGGGCGGCGAGCTTACGGTGGAGAGCGAACCCGGTGTCGGCAGCACGTTCAGCTTTGAACTTAGTTTTAAAACGATCGATGTGACTGCTAATACTTCCGAGCATATCGAGATAAAAACACTCAAAAAACCTCATTTCGACGGTTTGATCCTGATATGCGAGGATAACCACATGAATCAGCAGGTCATTTGCGAGCATCTTACGCGGGTGGGTCTGCAAACGGTGGTGGCGGAAAACGGCGAGATAGGCGTGGAAATGGTGCGAGAGCGAATGGAAAAGGGGCTGAAACCATTTAACTTGATTTTTATGGATATGTTCATGCCGGTGATGAACGGGCTCGAAGCCGCGTCGAGGATTGCCGCGTTGGGTACGGGAATCCCCATCGTGGCGATGACGGCCAATATCATGACAAGCGAACTGGAGACATATGAAAAGAACGGGATGGCCGACTGTGTAGGCAAGCCGTTTACGTCACAGGAATTGTGGCACTGCCTGCTTAAATATCTCACGCCCGTAAACACCTCCAAAATAGATGAAGATGAACAGCCGAGGGACGACGGTTTTCAGAGAAAGATGGAGATAAACTTTGTCAGGAATAATCCGGGTAAATACGATGAAATCGCCGAGGCTTTTGTAGCGAATGATCTTGTTCTGGCACACAGACTGGCGCATACCTTGAAAACCAACGCCGGCATGATCGGCAAAGCAAAACTGCAAAAAGCCGCCGCGGATATCGAGGTTCTGCTCAAAAAAGAAACGATCCCTGGCGCGGAACAAATGAATTCTCTGCAAAGTGAATTGAAAGCCGTTATTGAAGAACTGAATCCACTGCTTGACGAACACGTGGAACAGGCTGAACGCGATCCCATGAGCGCCGAACAAAAATCGGCGCTGCTTGTGAAACTGGAGGCCATGCTTAAAAGCAGAAACCCGGAGTGTTTGGCTCTGCTCGATGAAATTCGCTCCATACCGGGAACGGAAGAACTCGCGCGGCAAATAGAAAGATATGACTTCAAACTCGCGGCCCGAACACTTCTCAAAATTAAGAATGACTGGGTGTGAATATGGATGAAATAAAAAAAGGCAGCGTGCTTATCGTCGACGATGAAGAGTCTAATATTATCGCTCTGACGCATATATTGAATCCGGATTATTCCGTTTTGACAGTCAAAGACGGACAGGATGCCATTGAAGTTGCGGAAGAATTCCATCCCGACATCATTCTACTGGATGTTATCATGCCCGAAATGAATGGGTATGAGGTGATCAGGGTGTTGAAAAGTTCCAAGAAAACACACGATATTCCCGTTATATTCATCACCGGGCTCAGCAGCGCCGATGATGAGGAAAAAGGATTGAATTGTGGCGCGGCGGATTATATAAGCAAGCCTTTCAGTCCCGCGGTCGTCAAACTGAGGGTTCATAATCAAATTAAAATACTCAATCAATTCCGTATGATAGAAAAATTAACAATAGTTGATCAACTGACGGCCATACCAAACAGACGCGGATTCGATAATCGATTGGATATGGAATGGACCCGAGCGATGCGGGAAAATACATTGATCAGTATTCTGGTCATGGATATCGACAAATTCAAAATATATAACGATACATACGGGCATCAACAAGGCGATGTCGCACTACGGGCAGTGGCGCAAACGCTGGAACGGTCACTCAGCCGTCCGGGTGACTTCGCCGCCCGCTGGGGCGGCGAGGAATTCGTTGTTTTACTTCCCAATACCGATATGAACGGCGCGGAGAATATCTCGGAGAGAATACGCCTCAAAATCAGCGGCATCATTATTCCCTGTGCGGACGGTACGGAAACAAGGGTAACGGTCAGCATCGGCGTCAATATGCAAGCGCCGGGGCGGGACAGTTCGCGCGACGGTTTTATCGAGGAGGCTGACAAAGCTCTCTACAAAGCGAAGGAAGCCGGCAGAAACCGGGTGTGCCGCTCGGATAAAATCTGAAAATAAACGCAAACGGATGTAGAATCATGAATGGTAAAAAAAGGGAAACAGCGTGCCATGGATATGACGGATTAGCTGTATAATCCGCCACGTGTTGATTATAAATGATTTACAGATTTATTTTAATGCCGCCCACCATTAAACTCGCTATTACATTGACGATTGCATAGTACGGTATCGGAAGATTTCATACAATACGGTTCAAGGAAAATACGGTAATCATGTTTACGTTAAAAGCAGATATTAAAAATCATATGGCGGACTTGCGCTCTTTTTCTTTTATCGGCGATCCGGGGTGCGACGGACTCGGAGCAGAGATTATGAGTATTTTTTATTTAGCGCTTAGCCATGCCGCCGGCGATTTCGTGTTGATAGGCGGCGATATTGTACCGAACGGATCAAAGCATTTCTATGAAGACATCACGGCGTTAATAGACGGGGCGGCGCAAAAACCTGTCTATATGCTTTGCGGCAATCACGATACCGAAGGATACGAACATTATTTTGGAAAAAAGGACTATTATGTTTATTCCGATAAAATGCTGTTGGTTGTTCTCGACAACTCGAAACGTGTCTTTTCCGAACAAACATTAAATCTGCTTGACCTTGCGTTAAAAGAAAATCACCGCGATTCTATAGTCATCGCGTTTCATATACCGCCGCCAAATTCTGTGTCCAAAAATTCAGTCAGCCGTGAAGAATGGAACAAAGCGCTGAAAATCATCGGACCGTATCGTGAGCAGGTAAAATATCTCCTGTGCGGCCATATTCATTCCTACTTTGAAGATACCGTTGATGGAATGAAACTGATCGCTTCCGGCGGTGGCGGAGCGAGGATCGAAAAAGTCGATGGAATCGAAACCCCATACAACCATTGGGTTGAGTTTTTCTTCGATGAAGACGGTTCATTGCGGTATGAACGCAAAAATGTATCATTGAAAGATATGCAGCGCGGCATTTCAGATGAAGTCAAAAAGGCTCTTAACGAGTCTTTTACCAACGAATGCAAAGCTCATGTTCTGTATCGCCTGTATGGGGAAGAAGCAAATAAACAGGGGAAGAATGGCATAGCCCGTTTGTTTTTCGCCGCTGCCGACGCAGAGTTTTTTCATGCCCGTAATCATTATTACACAATGGGCGCGATTAAGGATACGCGTGACTCCATTTTACAAAGCATCGAAAACGAGCATTTTGAAGCATCTACGTTTTATAAGGATTTTATTGAGCTTGCAAAAACAAAACGTGACGGGCTTGCCCAAAACGCTTTCAGGGACGCGGCGGCGGCTGAACGCGTACACGCGGGATTTTTTGAGGACGCGTTAAAGGCGCTGGACGATCATGGCGATTATCCGGAAAAACAGTATTACACATGCACTTCATGCGGTTTTACATTTTCAGGATCGGAAAAACCCAAAATATGCCCCGTTTGCGGCGCTCCGCACGATAAAATCAAAGATATTTTGTGATGAAAAAACGGATAATACGGGGCGGTTCGTGAACCGCCCCTTCGTTGTCTATTAATACCAGTTTTAGAAGTAACGTTTCAGCAATCCTTGGAAAGCCATGCCGTGCCGGGCTTCGTCTTTGCACATTTCATGCACGGTGTCATGGATTGCGTCAAGGTTAAGCTGCTTCGCTTTCGTTGCAATATCCTTCTTCCCTTGCGTTGCGCCATGTTCCGCCATAACGCGCATTTCAAGATTTTTCTTCGTGGACACATCCACCACTTCGCCGAGAAGTTCCGCGAATTTTGCCGCGTGTTCCGCTTCCTCGAACGCTATCCTTTTATACGCCTCAGCGACTTCGGGATAACCCTCTCTGTCCGCCTGGCGGCTCATGGCAAGATACATGCCCACTTCGGTACATTCGCCTATAAAGTTTTGACGGAGACCTTCAATTACTTCAGGATCAACATTTTTGGCAACGCCGATCCTGTGTTCATCGGCAAACGCAAGCACTTCGTTGCTCTGTTCATTGAACTTGACTTTAGGCGCTTTGCATTGCGGACATTTTTCCGGAGCTTCCGAACCTTCATGTACATAACCACAAATTACACAAACAAATATTTTCACTTTTTACACCTTTCTATTGTTACAGTTTTGACAGATACCAGAAAACACAACGCCGTGTTCATCGACTTGACTCCCGTATTTTCCCCGTACCGAATCATCTATTTATGCAATATATTCGATATCGACATCGTAGATATTGTCGCAATTCTTGCGTTTGAAATGATAGTGTTGATAAAGGATATTTTCAATGTTGGACATAATGCGATTTGTCGTCTCCAGCTTGCCTGTAACTGAGTCAGACGGGGCGTCAACCTTCCGCGGGGATGCCTTTTTTTCCGCGTTCCGACGGCTTCACTCGTATCACCGAAACCTTCCGTAGCCTTTTGCATATGTGCGCTACAAAGACAGACGATGGCTGTTCGCCGCCTGCAGTTTCATGACGCGCGTAATTTCGCGACATATTTGTGAGATATATAGAAATAATATGTTATAATAAGTAAGTATATGTAATAATTATTCTGTTGTTGCGATAATATGAGTACGGTATACACGTGGTTAAGGTAAAGGAAATGCTGAACTAACGAAGGGATTTCATTATGGATGAAAGCAAGAAGTCGGGCGAGTCCGGGAAAGTGTTAAGGCGTGAGTTCCTGACCCGCGGCGCCGCTCTCGCAACCGGGGCGCTTGCGATGGGCGCGCCGGTTATCGGTTCGGCGCAGAATATCGAAACAAAGGCGAGCTATCCGGCATCGACGGGATACATCGTCTACGACAGCCGGGCCTGCTGGGGCTGTCAGAGCTGCATGTATGCCTGTTCAATCGGGCATCAGGGAGAGGCGAATCCTTCTCTTTCCCGCATACAGATTATCCGCGACGCGCCGTCGTTCACGAAATATCCGCAGGATATCGTCATGGCGCCCTGCAGGCATTGCGTGACGCCGGTTTGTGTCAACAGTTGCCCGGTGGGCGCCGCGCATGTGGATACGGCGAACGGCAATATCAGGGTTATAGATGAAGAAAAATGTATCGGCTGTCAGATGTGCCTGAAAATGTGCCCGCAACGACCGCGCCGCACGGTATGGAATCCATACAAAAAGAAATCTTCAAAATGCGACCTGTGCGTAAACACGCCCTATTGGGATCGCAAGGGCGGACCGGACGGCGAACCCTCGTGTGTAACGATCTGTCCCGCTCGCGCGCTCAAACTGGTTCGTGAAACTCCTTCCCAGGAAGATATTAACGGATACGACGTCAATCTCGTAGCGGCAAAGCCCAAGTCGGATCGTAAACCCGGGACGCCGATCGACCAGACGGCGCCGAAATCATAAGGAAGGAGAAGAATATAAATGTCCAACGGATACGCAGGAAAAATAGCTCGAATCAATCTGACGACAAAACTGATTACGCGGCTTGATACCGCCAAATACGAGGAATACGGCGGCGGTTACGGAATGGGCGCGGCGATTTTCTGGGATCTGGCCGTAGCGCCGGGTGAATGGGATTTGAAAGACCCTTTTGATCCGCGGCATGTCCTTCCCATTATGGTCGGCCCCCTGGCTGGAACCGGCGTTCCAGGCGCCGGCAGGACAAGCATCTGCGGCATTTCTCCGGAAACGTTCCCCACCTGCGAATTTTACCGGGGAAATTTCGGCGGGCGCTGGGGCACGATGTTGAAACAGGCCGGCTGGGACGGCGTGGTTATTGAAGGCAAGGCGGACGAGCCGGTATGGATCAATATAATTAACGACCAGATCATAATTGAATCCGCCGTTTCGCTGTGGGGAAGGGATACCTGGGAAACACAGGACATGATCCGTAATATGGTTGGCGGAAGAACACGTTTCGGCGAGGAATGGAAACAGCTTGAGGATCAGAGTTTTTCCACGGGCATCCCGCAGATCGTTTGCATAGGCCAGGTCGGTGAAGCGAAATCCCGGCTTGCGGCGCTGATTACAGGCAGCGGTGTAAGCGCGCGCATCGGCGGCTATGGCGCGGTATTCGGCGCGAAGAACCTGAAGGCGATCAGCGTGCTTGGTTCCGGAAACGTTCACGTAGCCAATCCGAAAGCCATAATGGAAACACGGCTTTGGCACATGGCAAACGGCGATATCACGACCGGCAGTTTTGCGCCGGCGGGCCCCGGATCCGTTTCATGCAACCCCTGTTTGCGCGCGGATCGTCGTCGCGATACCTACCGGGCCGGTGAAACCATGTGCGTCGATCAGTTCTGGCTGAATAACCCCGAAGAAGAAATACAGGCTACCGATACGGAGCGCGATACGGCGTCCGAAGCGCTGATGAAATACGGCGCAAGCGGCTGGGCGGCTCATTTTCTCGGCCTGTTCGTGTCGGATATCCCCGGAGCGCCTGATTTTTTCGATAAAAAAGTTCCGGTGGAAACGGGCATCGGCTGGTATCTCCGGTATCTGTACAGACTCGGAGAACTCGGGCCTGGCAAACGTATTGATTCCGCGCCGCTGCCGATGGATCAGTGGGGTTCGCTGAATTTCCGGCTGACCTTCCTTGACGCCGTTTCAAAGCGCATTGGTATTGGCGACGCCCTTGCCGAAGGCTGTATGCGCGCGGCCCAAAGATGGGGAACGCTTGAACGTGATTACGAAAACGGCGCGCTTCGTTTCCCGGCCTGGGGCGCGACGGGGCACTGGACTCTTCCCACCGCGGAATGGGCGTTCAACTATATGCTCGGTGCGGGCGACCCGAGCTGGCATGGATTTGTGGAGGCGGTCGGTACGCCGCACGACGGAAATCTCGAAAGAGCGCTTACGGAACTGTCGAAGAAAACCATTCCGTACACCGACGACATCATGATGTTCAACTATTCATGGAAGGGCGAAGACGCCTGGAAAATAGGGATATATTCGCCGCATAAGGCCAAACAGGTGGCATGGAGCCGGCATTACGCTTCATTCTGGAATGAGGCGATGGCGTTCTGTGAAATGTTCCTGCCGTCTCTTGAGAGTATAACGCCCGAAATCGAAATGAAATACTACGCGGCCGTGACCGGAAAGAAAGATTCCTTTGCCGACACGATGCGCGTCGGGCAAAAAATCTGGACCCTGGAACGCGCGATTCGCGTCATGCACGGCAGAAGCCGGAAGACCGAGGACCTCGCTCCGTTCATGTATAAACCCGGCGCTTCGGGAATGACCTTCTGGGGTGGTGTGCCGATCTATGAAAAAGGGAAATGGCGTTCGGATGAAGCGCCTGATATGTACCTCGATCGCAAGGGCGTGGATGATTTCAAGACGCATTACTATGCGCTTGAGGGCTGGGACAACGAAAACGGCCGGCCGACCCGCAAAACGCTGGAAGGTTTCGGCATGAAGCATGTGGCCGACGGTATGGCCGCCAAAGGGAAGCTTGGCAAAGATTAATTTGATGGGCAACCTAAGAAACCCCCGAAATCAAGGCTTGGGACCGAGACAAAAGCGGAGTTTATATCAGCGTTTTCTTGGGTAAATAAGCATTTTGTCGAGGAAGCGTAACGCAGAATTTGGGGTTTCCGGGGCTTGCCGATGGTAAATGTTTATGAGTGAAAGGGTAAATGTTTATGAGTGAATTTGTTCGTTTTCCGCAAATGTCGGAAATTCCTGATGATCTCAGATCGTGCATACCGCTGCATCAGAGGGACTATCTGGTTGACGGCGAAATAAAAACCTGGAATGGTGATGTTCAGGATGTCTATTCTCCCGTCTATTACAAATCGGGTGATTCATATAATAACCTTATCGGCAGTTATCCGCTAATGGGTGAAAAAGAATCTTTGGAGGCTCTTGCTGCCGCGGTCAAAGCTTTTGACAACGGTAAAGGCGAATGGCCGAAAATGAGCATTGCCGGACGCATAGATTGTATGCGTAATTTCGCGATTGAACTCAAAAAAAGGCGGTCTGAAATCGTCAACCTGCTGATGTGGGAAATAGGTAAAAACGGAAAGGATTCGGAGAGCGAAGTTGACAGGACAGTCGAATACATACTGGACACCATAGAAGCGTTAAAAGAACTGGACAGGAGCAGCTCAAGGTTTACCGTTGCACAGGGCGTAATAGCACAGGTACGCCGCGCTCCTCTCGGCGTCGCTCTTTGCATGGGGCCTTTCAACTATCCGCTCAACGAGACTTTTGCCACGCTCGTTCCGGCGCTGATTATGGGATGCACGGTTATTTTTAAGCCGCCGAAACTTGGAGTATTGCTTCACCATCCTTTACTCGAAGCGTTCCGGAAATGTTTTCCGAAAGGTGCCGTAAACACGGTTTACGGCAGCGGCAGGGTCATCACCGCCCCAATTATGCGATCGGGACTGATCGACATTCTCGCGTTTATAGGAACGAGCCAGGCCGCAGACACACTGAAAAAGACACATCCAAAACCGCACAGGCTCCGCTGCCTCCTTGGACTTGAGGCGAAAAATCCCGCGATAATTCTCCCGGATGCCGATTTGTCCGTCGCCGTAAACGAGTGCGTGGAAGGCGCGCTTTCTTATAACGGACAAAGATGTACCGCGCTCAAGATAATATTTGTGCATGAATCAATCGCAGCCGGTTTCCTCGAATTGTTTAATAAAAAAATTGCCGCGTTAAAATTCGGCATGCCCTGGGATGATGGAGTGAACATAACTCCGCTGCCGGAACCGCATAAGGCTGAATATCTGGACGCGCTTGTCCAGGACGCCATCGCAAACGGGGCGAAGGTTATTAATGAAGGGGGAGGTCGTTTCGATCGGTCGTTTTTCCATCCGGCTGTCCTGTATCCGGTAAACGATAAAATGAGAGCGTATCACGAGGAACAGTTCGGCCCTGTTATTCCGGTTCTAAGTTTCCGGGATATTAACGAACCGCTGACTTATATCGAGAATTCAAATTACGGTCAGCAGGCGAGCATATTCGGGAACGATTCAACCCTGCTGTCGAACCTTCTGGATACGCTTGTCAACCAGGTATGCAGGGTTAATCTGAACAGCAAGTGCCAGCGCGGGCCTGACGTTCTTCCGTTCACAGGGCGTAAGGATTCCGCGGAGGGCACGCTTTCGGTATCCGACGCTCTGCGCGGTTTTTCGATACGGACTTTGGTGGCAGTAAAGGATAGCGATCAGAACAAACAGATAATGGCGGACATAGTAAAAAACAGAAAATCTGTTTTCCTGAATACAGACTTCATACTGTAAAATGCAGGTATGTTTGAAGAAGTTATAAAAAAAATAGATACGGGCAATGCTTTGACAAAGCAGGACGCCGTGACATTGTTAAACATAAAAAACACGTCTGAGGAGTTTTATAAAGTAATATCAAAGGCAAATAAACTTTCTAGAATAACGTATAAAAACAGAGCTTATATATTTGTCCAAATAGGCATAACGTCCTCTCCCTGCATCGAAAATTGCAGGTTTTGTTCTTTTGCGAAGGACCGTTTTTCAGTCGATGCGCAGTTAGAGAAGGATCAGGCACAGGTTGTTTCCGAAGCGAAAATCATTGCTGACAAAAATATTGACGCATTATTTTTAATGACAACCGCCGGATATGATAAAGGGAAATTTTTATCAATCGGCAAAGCCATCAAGGAAATACTCCCGGATAACGTGCAGCTTATCGCAAATATCGGCGATTTTGATTGCGGTTATGCCCGCAGACTGAAATCAGCCGGTTTTTCGGGCGCTTATCACATCGTAAGGCTGCGGGAAGGCGTTGACACAGATATAAGGAAAGAAACAAGAATAACCACCCTTGACGCCATAAAAACTGCGGGACTTGAATTGTTCTATTGCGTTGAACCGATAGGGCCGGAACACACATACGATGAAATCGCGGAGGAAATGATAAGGGCGAGAGAATACGGAGTAAACGTAATGGCGGTGATGGATCGCGTAAACGTTAAGGGAACGCCTTATGAAAACGCGGAAACATTATCTGCATTGGAAATCACAAAAATCACCGCCGTCACAAGAATCGTGACAAATCCGCAAAAGGCCATGTGCATTCATGAACCCAGGAAAATGCCGCTTTTAGCCGGAGTAAATCAATTTTACGCGGAATATGGCGCAAACCCGAGAGACACTGATTCAAAAACCGAAGCAAACCGCGGGTTTGACATAAAAAGCGTACAAAAAATGCTTCGGGACGCGGAATACATTACGACATAACAGGTATATTTTCTACATGAACTTTCAGGAAATAGGGGTTTACGCGAACGAGTGCTTCCGTGACGCGCCTCCGCCCTGCGCCTGTTCCTGTCCGTTTGGGCTTGACGTGCGGGATATGGTCGCCAGGGTGCGAAAGGGAAGTTATGGAAGCGCGGCGCGCGCTTACGGTGACGCCGTACTGTTTCCAGGCATTGTAAGCGCACTCTGTTCCGCTCCATGCCGTTCAGTATGCGCGCGTGAAGTAATGCCGGACGGCGGAGGCGCGGTTGATCTAAGGAGAATCGAACAGGACATTGTCGCCAAAACGGAACGCCGCGCCGCCGTCAGATATGCGATCCAGCAAAAACCTGAAAAAATCGCCGTAATCGGCGCCGGCCTTTCGGGGCTTGCATGCGTATGGCGCCTTGCGTCTAAAGGTTATCAGGTAACGCTGTACGAAGCGACATACAGACTTGGCGGATCTGTGCGCGGAGGTGCGCTCTCAGATGAAGTTATCGATGCCGATATTAACAACAGGATGGGTTTAATAAATTACGACTCGCGATACGGAGAGCGCATTACTGACATCGCGCCTTTGCTTGCCGAAAACTCCGCCGTCTATATCGCGACAGGTAAAAATTGCCTGGATTTCGGACTTATAAAGGGATGGAACGAAAGGACGCTCGCGTCCCTGACGCCCGGAGTTTTTTCCGGAGGTTCGCTGACATTGCCTTCGCCTGATCCAAGCGTCTCTGACGCCATCGAAAACGGCATGCGCGCGGCGAGCGCGATTGAAGAATTCCTGAAAACCGGCCGCAACGAGGGTGTAGGGCCTCTGTTTAACAGGCCGCGTATCAATGAACAGTTCTATTCTCTCAGGTACGATTTTGACGCGGAAAAACCTGAAGAATTCGCGGGCGATTGCGCCTCTGAAGCCTTTCGCTGTGCCGGATGTAATTGCTCCAAATGTATCGACGCCTGTACAATGATTCGTCACTTCCGGCAGAATCCCAAACGCATCGCGGCTGATCTTGGCGTTACAGTGCTGCCCGTCGATGAAAAAATAAAACATGTTGCTTCGCGTATGCTCAACAGTTGCAACCTTTGCGGTCTATGTACAGCCGTCTGCCCGGCGGGAGTTGACACTTGCGCGGCCATGCGGGAAAGCCGGAATATTCTGAAAGAAAACGGGCATCTTCCTCCCGCC
>Ga0082212_10002517_pt1 | contig 26686 bp, 22 predicted proteins | sample TergutNt197P3_FD_71548 | JGI IMG/M metagenome (GOLD analysis project Ga0082212, IMG submission 71548) | Neocapritermes taracua P3 segment gut microbial communities from Petit-Saut dam, French Guiana - Nt197 P3 | ecosystem: Host-associated > Arthropoda: Insects > Digestive system > Gut ...
CGGCGGAAGTTACGTCCACAAAATGGGCATCGTGGAAGGAGGCAATATGGCACTGTTGGCAGGTGCAGGTCCCATGGGGATTGGGGCAATCGACTATGCCATTCATTGCGACCGGAAGCCGAAGATGGTCGTCGTTACCGACATTGACGACGCAAGACTGAAACGAGTCGCCGAGATTCTAACGGTCGAAGAAGCGGCGAAGTGCGGTGTGGAATTGATTTATAAAAAATCGTCTGATCCTAAAGAATTGCTCGCATTGACCGGTGGAAAGGGGTATGACGACGTGTTTGTCTATGCACCGGTAGCGGCGGTGATCGAAGTGGCGGATAAGATATTGGGAAAAGACGGTTGCTTGAATTTCTTTGCGGGTCCCACCAATCCGGCATTTACTGCCCCGTTTAATTTTTACAATGTGCATTACGCATCCACGCACATTGTGGGAACCAGCGGCGGCAATACCGATGATATGATCGAATCGCTTCGTATGATGGAGCAAAAATTGATTGACCCGGCGGCGATGATCACGCACATCGGCGGCTTGGACTGCATCATTGAGACAACGATGAATTTGGACAAAATACCGGGCGGAAAGAAACTGATCTACACGCACATAGAAATGCCGCTCACTGCCATCGGGGATTTTGACAAAAGCGACTCGCCGCTGTTCAAAAAACTGGCGGGAGTCGTGAAAAACAACAACGGTTTGTGGTGCGTGGAAGCGGAGAACCTATTGCTTACTGAACTCAAACGGTAGGCTCTGGGAGGAAACTGCCGTCGGGCGATTGCAATTTAGCCGGTACTACGGGCAACAACGAGTGCTCCGAACCGTTTCCAGTCCGCCAGGTCGAGGCACCGACCGTGTGTATAGGTTGACAGATACATAGATTATGTATAATGGGCGCGAGAGTCGGCGGGCACACCACCAACACCAAAAAACGATCTATGACACAGCGAAAAGTTATCATCATTGGAGCAGCAGGTAGGGATTTTCATAATTTCAATACCTTTTATAGAAATGACCCGTCCTTCAAAGTCGTCGCCTTCACGGCAGCACAAATTCCCGACATTGCCGGACGCAAGTATCCCGCCGCTCTTGCCGGTAATCTCTATCCCGAAGGAATACCAATCTACGCTCAAGATGATCTGGAACGGCTCATCAAAGACCTTGATGCCGATGCATGCGTTTTTGCCTACAGCGATGTTCCCTACTCAACGGTCATGGGCATTGGAGCCAGAGTGAACGCCGCCGGAGCAGATTTTGCTCTCTTGGGTCCCAAGAAAACAATGCTCAAAAGCACCAAACCCGTTATCGCGGTCGGGGCAATTCGGACAGGATGCGGCAAAAGTCAAACCTCACGCCGGATTGTCGAAATCCTGATGTCGCATGGTAAAAAAGTCATTGCCATCCGGCATCCGATGCCTTATGGCGACCTCGAAGCCCAGAAAGTCCAACGCTTTGCCGCTCTCGATGACCTTACCAAGCATAAATGCACCATCGAGGAGATGGAAGAGTACGAACCGCACATCGCTCGCGGCAATGTCATCTATGCCGGAGTGGATTACGAAGCCATCCTTCGTGCGGCAGAAAAAGACCCCAGTGGGTGCGACGTAATTCTTTGGGACGGCGGAAACAATGACTTTCCGTTCTACAAACCCGACTTGATGGTTACGGTCGTTGATCCGCACCGACCGGGACATGAACTTTCCTATTATCCGGGAGAAATCACCTTGCGTTTGGCAGATGTGGTGGTCATTAACAAAATCGACAGTGCTGATTTTGAGAATATCCAGACGGTAAGACGCAACATTGAGCAGGCGAATCCACGAGCAGTGGTCGTCGATGCTGCTTCGACGATTAGCGTGGAAAAACCAGAGGTTATCAAAGGAAAACGTGTCTTGGTGGTCGAAGATGGTCCAACCCTCACTCACGGCGATATGAAAATCGGCGCAGGCATCGTAGCGGCAAAACGTTTCGGAGCGGCGGAAATCATTGATCCGAGACCGTTCGCCGTGGGTAAATTGGCGGAGACATTCCGCATCTATCCCAACATCGGAACACTTTTGCCGGCAATGGGTTACGGCGAAGAACAAATGCGTGATTTGTCGGCGACGATTGAACGTACCGACTGCGACTCGGTGGTGATTGCAACGCCGATTGATTTGGGCAGAATCATTAAAATCAACAAGCCCAATACGCGAGTGGAGTACAACTTACAGGAAATCGGTTGTCCCAATATGGAAGATGTTCTGGAGAAGTTTGTTAAATGAATCAGAGGGTGCTAGTGCTTGGGCACTGCCAAAACATGGGATACGGAAATCATTCGGCGTTGGGATATTAAGCACAAAATGCGCCGAATGTCCCCAAAATTTCGTGGGACAAAGCACTACCTTCAAGCAGGCATTTTTCACTTAAGCATGGGCAGAGCAATGGTCGGCATTTTTTCCGCCAGCGAACGCTCCGAAGGCATGTTGGGGACTTCCCCATTCGTATAACGTACATATTGCAACCACCGATTGATGTCGCGTCCGTAATCTTTGCCCGTAATTTTTTGAAGCGATCCCATTGCTTCATAGCGCACCGCCGGCACCTTGTCGTGGAGCAAATTGCCTAATTCAACAATGGCATTACTACGCAACTCGGCTTCCTCTTTGACCGGCAGTTGACCAGGGGCTTGTTTCAGACCAAGTCCACGACAAGTGTCCCCCAAAATCCGCACTGCACTCAATCGGACATCTTTGTCCGAGTCGGTTTTCATTTGGTCGATGAGCAACGCTACCAACTCCTCTTTTGGACCGCTGTACGTTTTGTTCAGTGCTTCCAGAGCGGAGAGGCGAACGAAGGGATTTTCATCCTGTACAATTTCCTGCAAATACTTGTCCCGCTGCGGATGAGGGATCATTGCCAGCGCGTCGACCGCCGCCCGTCGCATGTTGGGGTCGGGAGACGTTTGATATTCGTACACCAGTTGTGCCACGAGAATTTCACGTTCCTCTTCGCTTGCCTTCGCTCCCTGTTTTCCTTTTTCCCGAATGAGTTTTGCCCGAAGCGGTGCCGGATCAAGTCCGGGAATGACATCGCTTTTTGCCCCAAAAAGGGGTAATTTGGCAAGGAACTGGTTTTCCACGGCGCAACCGGAGAGCAGGATTGCCAGTCCGGCAAATGCCGGGAACAAGTTTTTGATGATGATTCCATTCATGTTGATATTCCTTTTGTCGTTTTTATACGCAATCTAAAGATTGCGGCTCTGTGTGTTCATAAAATAAGGCGAAAGTTAGGTTTTATCTCTCCTTTCTCCTTTCTCCTGACTTCTTTCTTCTTCCTCCTTTTTCTCCGTTCGCTTTTTGTGCCAACGGTCAATGCCTTCTTGGACAAATTTTTCATGGGCGGCAGATAAAATAGGGTCTTGGTCGAAACTGCTAACCAGTGCCATCGGATCATTCTTCAGTAGCGTCATCGTATCCATCGTATGTCTCCTTAAATTCGGGGTTATCGTTCCAAGCCATCGTAACACGGCATAGCGTTTGAGTAAACATGGACGGCTTACTTGTTGCGTCATGGTGTTCATACACGATATAGCCTTGTTCGTAAAAATCAAGAGCCTCGTAGCGGTTTTCCGTGAAAATCCGCTTGTTCGAAACCGGCTCGATGACCTCATAAGTAATGGTGAGTTGTGTTTCCATTGTATCGTGTCTGTTGTTCGCTGTCCTGCTGCCGGAGTACCGGCTAAAACGCAATCTAAAGATTGCGGCTCTGTTAACGTTACTCCGTTCCCGGAAATTTTCTGCGTTCGTTCCGCTGTTGCCGATACGATTCGGGAATCGCATCGCCCGGCTTCCACGAATTTGGTCCCGGGGTCCACACTTCCTTTTCCGGCTTTTCGGCGGCTTGTTTGGTCTTCTCCTGTTCCTCACTTTCGCCGTTCTGTTCCTTCAATTTCGCACGAAAAATCTTGGCATGTTCCGGCGGATTGTCGATCAAGTGTTGCAGCCGCAACCACTGCTCGTCAGTCAACACGTCGAACATTTGCGTCTTGAATTTCGTCGAAAACGCTTTGCCTTTGGACATTACTTCCTCCTGTCGTTTTTTGTTGAGGGTTGGGTCGTCTTCCGATTTGTTTTGCGGGGCGATTATACCGTTTACGAACTCATCGAGGACGGCTTCGAATTCGGGTTCGAGTTCCGTTTTGATTTGTTCCATTTCCTGCCGTTGGGCAGCAGTCAGATCGAGGGCTTCAAACATGTCCGGCGAAATGAGGGGCAATTCGTCCATGTTCGCCAACTGCGATTCTCTTACTCTTTGCCACTGTTCCGGTGTCAGCGTATTATCTAGGGCTTCGATTGCAGCATTCATGATGAATGCACCTGATCGTTCTGCGATGGCTTGTAGTTTCTTAATTGCTTCCACGTCGGTCTCCCAACCTTCCGACTGTATGTCTTCCGCTACCACGGAAATGGATGTTTTGTCTTCAATTTTCTGTACTCTAATGCCGATTTCCTTCGCTTCCTCCGATGATGCCAAGTTGAACATGTAGTCTGCGGATTGTTGATGCTGTTCGTCCGAAATTCCCCATGCGGCACGGACGGCTGGATCGCCAAATACCTCAAACAGCATAGGGTTGATACCTTGATCGTTCCAAAATGGACGGAAAAATGATTTCATTATTGCTTTACCGGCTTCTTCCTGCGTAAGTTTTACGTCGTCAATCGGCGTTGCCGGTTGGTCTGCTGTTTGCGCCAGTGCGAATCCTGCCAAGCAACAGAGGCACGCGAGGGTTAAAAATAGGTTGGGTTTCATTGTTGTTGGGGGGTAAAAATTCCATAACCCACGAGCGGCATACGCAAGTATGCCGGTTTTACGCGGGTTGATTCGGACTCACCGGCGGACTTGCGTCCGCCGCTCTTGGGTTGTTTGCGCAATCTTACGATTGCGGCTCTGTGTTGTCTTCTCGTTGGTCAATAGTTCGTGTTCTCAAAGCCTTCCAAGCCTCTTTCTGTTCGGTTTGTATTTTACGTCTTGCCTCTATCCTCTGCCGGGTAGTTTCGGGGGCTTCTTGGGCAAGCACTTCTAATCTTGCTAAGCCTTCTTCTCTCGATATGATTTTCATTTTACGCCTCCTCGTACTAGGGTTCGGGGTCATCGTCTTTCCAGTCCGACACTACCTGAAGTTGTGCGCGGTCAAATGGAGATTGTAGTGTTATGGTCGTGTGGGTTTCGGACACGTTGTAGCCTATTTCATAGTGGTGAAGGGCTATGTAGTGGTCTGTCGTTACAAAACTCTCGTGTGTAAACGGCTCGATTACCTCGTAAGTGATGTCAGTGTATGTTTCCATTATATCATTTCGTCCGTTGTCCGGTTGTCGGAATACCGGCTAAATGGTACAATCATGAGCAAATAGTACCGATTTCTCCCGATTCGGACAAGATGAATTTCCGCAGTTTTCTGCTCCTGCTTGCCCTTGCCTTGTGTTCCGAAACCGCCTCGGCACTGGAATCTGTCCGCTTTCAACACCAGGGGCAGGAACGCAACGAAGAAGGACGCATTATTCTCGAAGCACCGAAAGGGATTGCCCTTGAAGCACGGGATGGGCAGTTTTATGTCATTACGCCGAAAAATCTCGTCGCAAGAACAAGTGATGATACTCCGTTCGTTCCCTACACCAAGGCGGAAATACTCGAACGGCTCAAGGACGAGTTCCCGCCAAGCGAAGGGTTTTATTTTTTGGAATACGATCCCTTCATCGTCGTCTATACAACATCCAAAGCCTTTGCCAACTGGTACGGCAGACTCCTGCAAAGGCTGCACGAACAGTACGTGTTGCATTGGAAACGCAACGGCGTGGAACTTTCCAAGCCGGAATTCCCCTTAATTGCTATCGTGTTGTCCAGTGAGGAACGGTTTCGGCAATACGCGAAACAGGATGGAGCCGCCCTCTCCAATGAACAGTGTGCGTACTACCATAAATTGACGAACCGTATTGCCATGTATGACATGTCGGGAAAACAAGCCTTTCAAGAAGGGAATCAAAGACGTGCGACATCGGTGGACATTGAGAGGTTTTTAGCGCAACCCGATTCGTACAACAACATCTTGACCGTGATTCATGAGGCAGTTCACCAAGTCGGTTACAACACCGGCATGCATCCCCGGCATGTTCCCGCAAATCCCGTCTGGCTCTGTGAAGGCTTGGCAGTGTATCACGAAGTCCCCGACTTAAACAACAGATACGGCTGGACACCGGGTCCGCATATCAATCGTCCCCGATTGAAACAACTCAGATTGTATCTGGGAAAGGGACAACAGGAATCCCCTATCCAAACAATGATTCAGGAGGACGAATTGTTTAGAAAACCGGATTCCGCCCTCGAAAATTACGCTCTCGCTTGGGGTGTCACCTATTTCCTTGCCAAAAAACGTCCGAAAGAACTGGCAATGTATTTGAAGAGACTCCAAGAAAAAAGACCCGATTCGGAGGACTCCGGCGAAATTCGAATCCATGACTTTGAATCCTGCTTCGGCAGCGATTGGGAAAAGTTATATCGGGAGTTTTACGGATTTTTGCGAAGGCTGTGAAAAAACGATGACCACATTTGAAGTAGAAATCAAATTTCCTGTCCATGACCTTGCGGAACTGGAACGCCGATTGCATCAATTCGGCGGTACAGGATTCGGCGAGCCGGTTACGGAGTTCGACTCCTTTTTTCAGCATCCCTGCCGGAACTTTGTGCAAACAGATGAGTGTCTGCGTCTGCGGAATCGTGTTTTGTCAGACGGTACGTCGGAACATTCGCTCACGTACAAGGGACAGAAGATTGATACAAGCACTAAAACGCGACGAGAAATTGAAATCCCCGTTGCCGAGCCGGAACAATGGAACGATCTTTTTTCGGCACTGGGCTTTTACGAGTCGGCATCGGTACACAAGATTCGCCGCCGACAAGGATTGAACGTGAATCATCGGCATATTGAAATCGTTCTCGACACCTTACCAGCATTGCCGGAGTCGGCTCGGCTCTTTGTCGAAATGGAGGTATTGGCAACCGAAGAAGAGGTCGAAGAGTGCCGGGTGTTAATTCTCGACGTTGCCCATCAATTGGGATTGAGCGATCCGATTCGAGACAGTTATCTTAAATTAGTGCAACGTTGTAGGGAACCTGTCCTGTAGGGCTTTCGTTTGAAAGTAATAGACCGTCATTTCGCTATGTTCCATTCCGGCTTCTATTATCCTCTGCAAACCTTGACATTCGGCAATCCAAGTCTTACAATAAGGGAACGGTGGATGGTTTCCACCGTTTGAATAACCTCTTACCCTTTGGAGAAACTACAGCCATGAAAGCACTTTTGAATGTTACCCTGCTGGGTATCCTGTTTTCCTTCCCCGTGATGACCTACGGACAAGGCGTGGGAACCGGTGCCTCTTTTCGAGGACCCGTCGGATTGCAAACGTACTCGCTTCGCGACCAAATCGCAAAAGAGGGAGCCAAAGCCTTTGACTATGTCAAAGAACAGGGCTTCAAAATAGTCGAGATCGGTCTCAGTCCCGATAGCCATTACGGAATGACCCCGGAGGATTTACGAGATACCCTGAAAAAACACGGAATCAAGCCGGTTGCCGCATTGACAGGGCTTGACTACATCCTGAATAACATTGATGCCGCCGTTGAAAATGCGAGGTTTTTCGGTGTCAAATACGTCGGTGTGGCTGCATTCGGACACACCCCTCCGCTCGACGAAGCCCAAACACTTAAAATTGCTGAAGACTTTAACACAGCGGGTAAACTGCTCAAGAAGCATGGCATCCAATTCTACTACCACAATCACGGTTATGAGTTCCAACCTTATAAGGGCGACCTGACGCTTTTTGACCTCCTCATGGAGAAAACCGACCCGGCACTTGTCAAATTTCAAATGGATGTCATGTGGGCGGTGTTTCCCGGTCAGGACCCCGTCAAACTCCTAAAAAGATACCCGAACCGATGGATTTCCATGCACCTGAAAGACCTTCGTAAGGGGGTTGAAGGAAACCTCAGTGGCGGAACCCCTCCGACAAATGATGTTCCTATCGGTACAGGACAAACGGACTACCCCGCCTTGCTCAAGGCTGCCCAGGAAGTTGGGATTAAACATTATTTCATCGAAGACGAGAGTCCCGATGTTCTGACACAGATACCGCAAAGCCTGAAATTCCTCTCAACGGTGAAATTCAGCAATGATAATAGGAGATTGCGAGGAAGGCGTATGTGACAGATAGGCTACACCACACGGCACCCATGGGACATTTTTGCGGAGTGCCCAAACTGTCGTCCCCTCTCCTAGAGGGAGAGGGAATGACAATAAACCCTCTCCCAGTGAGAGAAATGGCAACGTTTTATCCGTAATTCTGTGTCAGAGCAGTTTCAGAGACGCTCTAACCCTTAATCTCCCTTGTGAGTTCCCGGAACCGTGTTTCGATGTCGGTGTCTTTCTTTTTGAATTCGGCAATCGTTCCATTGAACACCAACCGTCCCTCATCGATAAACAAAACTTTTGAAGCCACTGCTTCAACCTCTTGCAATATGTGTGTCGAGAGCAAAATGGTTTTCTCTTTGCCGATACGCCGCAACATCTCACGAACGCCGTGTATCTGGTTCGGATCAAGTCCGGCAGTGGGTTCATCAAGGATCAGCACGTCAGGTTCGTGTAGCATCGCTTGTGCCATCCCGACTCGTTGCCGATATCCTCGGGACAGTTTGCCGATGGGCTTGCCATAGACCGATTTGAGCGAACAGAGTTCGACCACGGCAGCGATTCGTTCGTTCAGATAACGTCCCGATATTCCCCGGGCTTCGCCGAAAAAGCGGAGCAAGGAGCGAGGAGTCATGTCTGGATAGAGCGGACCGTTTTCGGGTAGATAGCCGAGTTTTTGTGCACCGGCAATCCGGTCGGTTGCCATATCGTGTCCTGCGATTTTGGCGGTTCCGCTTGTGGCGGCGAGGTAGCCGGTCAATAATTTCATTGAGGTGCTTTTACCGGCACCATTGGGACCGAGAAACGCCGCCACTTCGCCGCTGTCGATACTGAAGGAAACGCCATCTATTGCAGCAAATTCACCATAGTATTTGGTCAAACCGACCGCTTCAATCATTGCTTGGGGCATCTTTTGAACGGAAAAAGTATTATCAAAATATCTATGGGGAAATTATCCTTGAAACGAAAAAAAAATCAAGGCACCCATCAGTACGTCCCCGTTACATTCCCAGTCCGTCGACAAGTTCTGTTTTTCCGTCACTCCCGCGGGAGTCTAGAAAAATAGGGTTCATGTTTCTCATCTGGATTCCCGCCTTGCGCGGGAATGACGGTGTTTTGGCAAACTGGTCGGCGGACAGTAAAGAATACAAGAAAAACACATTTTACCCTTGCTTTTTTCGGAAAAAATGCTACCCTTGTCCGCTATGTCTCGCATTCCCATTTTTTCCTCCCTGTCTGACATGCTACGAAGTTTTCACCACAGGAATTCGGCAGAAAAGCCGCGTTCGGTGGGCGTGATTATTTCCACGTACAATAACCCGCTTTGGCTCGAAAAAACACTGTGGGGCTATCAGGCACAACAATATGACCGCACTCCCGTTGAACTGATTATTGCGGACGATGGGTCCAACGACGACACCCGAAAACTCATAGACCGTTACCGTTCCGAGTTTGCATGGACGGTCAAACATGTTTGGCATCCCGACGATGGTTTCCGCAAATGCGAAATACTAAACCGCGCCATTGTGGAATCCGAATCTGATTATCTTGTATTTACTGACCATGACTGCATTCCACAACCGAATAATTTGGACACGCATTACCGGTATGCACAGCGTGGTTGGTTTGTTTCCGGCGGCTACCTAAAATTGCCACTCGATGCCAGTCAGCAAATCACCCAAGACGATGTTCGATGCCATACAATTTTTGATCTGAAATGGATGTGGATACATTGCTTTGCAACTAGAAAATGGAATCTTTTCAAGCGGTTTTCTGTATTTCTACCGCCTTCCATGAAAAATTGGTTGACGACGACCTCAGCCACTTGGAACGGCTATGGCAGTTCCTGTTGGCGTGACGATGCCCTCTTAATCAATGGGTTTAACGAAGCGATGAGATACGGCGGTCTGGACCGTGAGTTCGGTGAACGGCTCATGAATGCGGGCATTCAAGCAAAACAGTGCCGCTATTCGCTCACGTATCTACATCTTGATCATACACGTCCTTACGAAGACCGCTCTATTTGGGAGCGAAACCATGCCATCCGACAGCAAGTCCGAAAAGAGCGAATCGTCCAAACGGCACAGGGTATTCGACAACACCTCGAAGACTGAGAAGGGGACACTTGCCAAGTACTGGTTAATCCCGTAGCATGAGAAGAGAATCAATATAAAATAGGTTATGTCCAGCAAACTATTACGAATGTATCTGGCGGCAGCGATCTTCGTCGGTGTCCTGGGTTATTATGTTTTCTCTGCCATGCAACGTGGCAACTTCTTTTCCGGTGTCCGCAAAGGAGGAATGTATAGCCTTTCCAAACCTGACTTTGGCGTTCCTTCTCAACGATTCTCAGGAGCCGAAATGTTGCGAAACATCAAAACCGAAGAACTCATTGCCGAAGTTCGAAAGGTTATTGGGCAGGATGGACTTCCCGCAGATGTATTCTATGGTTTGTCTTCCAAGGTTCCCGATGAAAGACTGCTGACTCAACAAGAATATGACCTAGAAAAATTGGAACAGCAAAAATACAACATTGCTGTCACTCTTAATGATGAATTTCAAGTATATGATACGTCTGAACCTAATGACTTGCACAAACTTTGGGAGGCGAGTCCTATCGGAGAGTGGAATGTGGACAAACAGAAACTCGAAAGTGTGAGGACAACACTTACATTCATGGAAACGAAGCGGCAAACCATCCGCAAAAAGTTGGAAGACGTGGACAACACCCATTTTAATTACATCTTTGTTCGTCCTGAATCCTTGAAATCGTCGAAATCATTGAAAGCCATGAAGTCGTCGAAAACTTCGGAACTCTCTTCGCATGCGGGAACACTGGTCAATACATGGGCATCAAAATATCTTGCCGACTATGCGTTGTTGGAGGAATATGCCATTGCCCAGGCTCTTCTCGAAGGAAACATGGATACCGCAATAGATGCGTTGGCATATATTTTTCGAATTGCCCAGTTAGCATCGACACTCGGGAACGTGGGAGTTCGTGCAGATGCAGCAATGGTTCGGCTTCGGGCATTTGACGTGATGCAGCGGGTCGTCCTTGATCCCCAATTTGAAAAAAAGCACATGAGCCGCCTCCGGGAAATGCTCATGGAGCAACGCGAAAATTGGACAGCAGAATACTTTGCATGGTTCGGAGACCGAGCAAGCGGATTGATGCTCTACCAACGCATGATCGTAGATGGACCTGTCAACGCATTGACACCGGAAGAACTTGAAGTTTGGGAAAAACGCGGGATTTACGACAGCGAAGATGCGAATACACTCCAAAACACATTCGTTCGAGCATTTAGAAAATATCACGAAGCGGATATGGTTTTCTATCTTCAGTCCATGCAAAAAATTTTGGAAATCAGCAACAAACCTTTTGCGCAACGGCTGGACGTGCTGAATCAAATCAATCGTGATCTTCTTGCCTCGCAAGATACAAGGGACAAAAACGGAATTGGCATGGAGTATTTTGCGGCAAATCTCCTGTTGAAAGACATGGATCGCATGATGCGGGTTTTTATCCAAGACCAATCGGCACTAGACCGTGCGTATGTAGCAATGCTCCACTCATTGGGACAACGCAAAACGAGCAGTTTCAGTGATCCCTCTACGGGCGAACCCTACGAGGTTCGCAAAGTAAATGGTTTGTTTAGTATTGCAACAACGAACCTACCCCGTCCCTTTCAAGTACCGATTTTTACAGACCCTGAGTGATGATTAGGGCATGATGACGTATAAAAATGTCTTAATATGTAACATACCATGTCCGCCCGATTCCTGTCAAAAAACCGCCCATCTTACCAACCACCCTCTGAACGGGTGGAAAAATTTTGGAAATTTTTTTCGTAAAATGGCATTTTCCTCTTGACAAAAGTATTACTCTGTCATAAAATAGTTATGAGTGAGTAATAAAACACTCTCAAAAATCAGGTCCCTAATGAAAGGGTAACAATGCCAACGAAAAAAATGAAGTCGATCACACTCGCGCCGGGCGAGTTTGAATTGCTCGAACTTTTCTGGCGCAAAGGGCAAATGACCATCGCCCAAACGCACCAAGAACTGCTCGACAAGGACCGCAAACTCGCATATCCGACGGTTCAGACCCGGCTCAACCGGCTGGTCGATAAAAAACTCGTCCGGCGGAGTGGGCAATATCCGGCTGTGTATGTTGCCGCCGTCAGACAAGAAGATGTTGCCGGTCCATACTACGACCAACTCGAATCGTTCTGCGGCGGAAACATCGCTCCGCTCATGCTCCACCTGGCAGAGAAACGCGATTTCCAGCCGTCGGAAATCGATGCTCTTAAAAAAATCATCGAACGCTATGAAGGGAGGACCGAATCATGAATGCCGCAGAGATCGTTTCACTATTTGCCATCAAGACACTTATCCTCGGCACTACCGCACTTTTCGCCTGGGGATTGCTCAAAGTGTTGCCGATCCGCAGTCCCGGATTGCATCGACTCATTTGGGGCGGCATCCTACTGCTCGGCGTGTTCGGTGCCGGATTTCCCGTTACGATTCCCGTGGAAAACTTTCCCGAAACTATCCGAATCGAATCGACGGCACCGATTCCGCATGGCAACTTTGCTCAACCGGATACCGCAACATCGCACCATGTCGAAGTTGCACTCGTCAATCCGGTTCCGCATGTTGCCGTACCGGAATTCATAGAACCGAAGGATGCGGCGATTGCCAAGCCTACAGTTTCATGGTTAGAACGATTCACGACTCTCGAACAACACTTTTTTCCGGCAGTCCTTTTCATCTGGATCGGTGGAATTGTCATGTTGTCCTCACGGCGAATGTTCCAGCATTTGGCTCTTCTCCAACATCTGAAAACAGCGATTCCGGCTTCGGGAAGTGATGCGACGGAGTGGTTCTCCCTTTTGAAAGAATACGGTATCCGACCGAATCGGATTTCGCTGCTTTTGACCGACGAAATTGGTCCTGCCCTGGTCAGAACGCCCTACGGTATGGCGGTTGTCGTGCCCGAAAATCTCTGGCGGGAGGCGAATGGACGGGTCAAATCGGGTATTTTGCGGCATGAACTTGCGCATTACCTGCGGCACGATTTGCCGCTCTGCTTTATCGTGCGATTCCTTTCGCTCGTTCATTGGTTCAATCCGTTTTCGTGGCTCGCCGCCAAGAAATTCGAAGAGGCGACCGAATGGGCTTGCGATGTCGCCGCATTTGGAAATCACGAACTTGGTGAACTGCACTTTGCCGAGTCATTGCTTGCGATTCACGAAGCAACGCCGAGATTCGCACTTCGATATTCAGCGTTCGCAAGCGGCAGGTTGTCTCGCCGCGCTTCATTACTTCGTTCAATCATCACCCAACCCAAGGAGTCTATCATGAAAAAATCCATTGTCCTTTTCGTTGTATCATTGCTCCTGATTGCCGGAGCGGTACATGTCCGGTTCGTCCTCCTCGCGGAAAACGAACCTTCCTCAACAAAACAACAGTCCGTTGTAGGGCAACGTGCGAAATTCCCGACGACGCTCGTCGAGTCGTTCGATCCGAAAAACGCCGCTTCCGAACACCCGACGATGACTTTAACAGTACTCGACCCGGATGGTAAACCGATTGCCGGTGCGACAGGCAAGACACACCGTTTCGACAATGATCAACAACGGATTTTCAAACGATTCACCACCGACGAGGACGGCAAGGCGGTTTTCGAACTGCCGAAAAAATCGAATGTCGGTACATTCACGTTCACTGTCCAGACACCGGGCTACACGCCGTTTCATGGTCGTTGGGAGCGTGAAAATTATTCCGGCGATTTGCCGTCGGCATGTTCTGTGAAACTGGAAAAAGCGAAAACCGTCGGTGGAATCGTCCAAAACGAAGATGGCACGCCAGTAGCGGAAGTCAAGGTCGAATTCAGTTTTTCGCTTGAACGCCATACGAACGGACATGACCATGATCTCGGTTGTCCCTGTGAAGCAATGACCGATGCGGAAGGTCGTTGGACTTACGGTTGCGTACCCGAGGACGTTGTGAAACCGCGAGGTGGTTTGACGCTCCTACACGCCGATTACCTTCCGACCCGAATCGACAACGTGAGTTTTGCAAACCTCGTTTCCAGTCCCGATGGCGTGTTTTCGCAAGTTTCCACAATCCGTAACGGTTTGGCATTCAGCGGTACTGTCAAGGACGAATCGGGAAAGCCGATTGCGGATGCGAAGGTTCAGATCGAGTTCTCCGATGTCCCCGGCGGTGCAGAGGAACGCTCTCGCCAAACGACCACCGATGCCGAAGGACGCTTCACTTTGCCGAACTGCCCGGTGTCGAAGCGAGCCGTCATCGTCGGTTTCGCCGCCGGTTTTGCCGGACAATGGCTCAATACGACAGTCGGTCCCGATGTGCAACCGGTCGAACTGGTGCTTCCACCGGGCAAGCCGATCAAGTTGCGAATTGTCGATACTGCCGGAAAACCAATTCGTAATGCTTATGGTTGGACCAACAGTTGGGGACAGTTTACCTCTTACGGACTGATTCTTTCACAAATGTTACGTGACGAAAAGAATTGGGGTGCTCCTCAAATTCTTCCTGTGGACGATACCGGACTCTGGACATGGAATGACGCTCCTGCCGGACCGATTACCATTACGGTCGAGGCACCCGGTTTCATGGGGCAACGTGTCGAACTGGAAGGCGGAAAGGAAACGAAAACCATAACGCTTGCCATGTCTCTGCAAATAGCGGGAAAAGTTGTGGACGACGCAACCGGCAAGCCGATTCCCCAATTCAACGTGACCGAAGGGATGATCGTCAATCACCCAGACTTGCCGAACCAGACGGAAATAACCAGTTGGCAAACGCACATGACGAGACACGAAACAAACGGTACGTTTTCGTGCCAATTCAACCGTCCAGAGAATCAACGACGGCTCCGTGTTGAAGCGGATGGTTACGAACCGTCTGATTCGCGAGTGATCGGCAACGACGAGGGTTCCGTCGAACTGGAATTCCGCTTGAAACGACTCAGTGTACAGGAACTCGCAAGGCAGGAGAAATCTCGAAACGACCGAAGTGGTCGGATCGAAACGCCGGACGGCAAACCGGCTGCCCATGCGACGATCATTTATGCGACTTCCTCTCCTAGTGGTGGAATCGGGATCACGATGCACTATCTCGAAGGGCACTCGCACCGGAGCACGAAATCGGACAAGGAGGGCCGGTTCACGCTCCCGCCGATCTTGCTGGACGAAACGATAAACGAGTGTTATGCGTTCGTCGTCGTCCATGACAGTGGTTTTACCCGCGTTGAGCAAGCCGATTTCGAGAAAACCTACGACACTGCGCAGAAAAGCAATGCTTTGCCGATCACACTCCAACCGTGGGCGACTGTCGAGGGAATCGTCAAGATCGGTGCGAAACCAACCGGCGATGCGGGTTTGGACTTGTCGTCGAGTGACGATTATGCTCGAATGGACAGGAGCATCCCACGCATTGATTTTCACTATTCGACCAAGACCGATCATAATGCCAGATTCAAGTTCACCCAGGTCGCTCCGGCACACTACCGTCTTGCCCGGATATTGAACGTGCAACAGGGCAACGGGATGTCGGTAAACTACCCATTACAATCGACGACCATCGTCGTTCAGTCAGGTGAAACGAAAGCCGTCTCGCTTGGCGGTACGGGCAGACCGGTCATCGGGCGGGTCGATGCTGTGGGCGAATTGCAAAAACTGCTGGAGAAGGGTGGGCAGCGTGTGACTCTCCATGCCGCATTGCCGCCGATGCCTCGTTCGGAACCGCCAGAGTTGCCGGAAGAACTTCAGAAAGAAGTCGAAAAGATTCAGACCGAGGCGGAAAAGATCAAGGACGATCCCGAAAAACTGACAGCCCTTCAGGAAAAATGGTTCGAAACCGAATCGGGAAAGAAAATCAAGGCGATCATGGAGGATTGGCAAAAAAATGACCCGACCATAAAGGAACGCGAGGAATGGAACGCCAAGAGAATGGAGGTTATGGCAAACGGGTTCATGGCGATGATCGGCAAGGACGGTTTGTTCTGCATTGAGGATGTTCCTTCCGGGGATTGGACAATCCGTACAGATTTGTACAAGGACGACTTCCAGCACGCCGGTGCGGCGGCACCTCGGAATTTCACGATTCCTGCCATGCCCGACGGAGGGAGCGATGAATCGTTCGATCTGGGAACGATTTCGATAAAATGAATCTGCATGCTACTCAGCCCGCCGACAAGTTTAGGATTCCGCCGAGAATTAACTGGCGACAATGGGACTCTACGAAAAACGCCTCGTGCGAACGCCAGCGGTTGATCGGTGGAGTCTGAAAATTGAATCAATAAAAGACACCTGTTAATGTCCGGCGAAAGCCTAAATTTGAGCGCACCCTTATGTCCTGTCCGCACAATGATCCCTCTTGTATTACGCAACGTCTGACGGTAGAATGCCTCAAAATGTCTTGCAGAAAAACAAAATGAAACACCTCTTTTCATCAATAATCGTCGCATTGTTCTTGATGACTGTTGTCCTGTCCGATGCCTTGTGCGGACAAGAAACACCAACGCTTGATCTATCGCCCGCAAAGTGGATTTGGTATCCTTCAGGAAGAATCTTGCAAAACACCTTTATCCTGTTTCGCAAGGAATTCGATCTGGAAAAACAACCGATCCAAGCGAAAGGATGGATATTGGCAGACAGCCGCTATCTTCTCTACGTCAACGGCGAGCGGATTCAATGGGGACCCGCTCCTTACGATCCCCGATGGCCCGAAGCCGATCCCATCGACATCGCAAAATATTTGAAGCCGGGAAAAAATGTGATCGCTTGCCAAGTGTTGTATTACGGTGTCGGCGACGGGACTGCACCTATCGGAAAGCCAGGATTCTTGTTCAATTTAGATGTCGATGGTAAGAAAATTGTTTCGGATCATTCTTGGTTGAGTCACCTCGCAAAAAGTTGGACACAGGGTCAGTACAAACGTTGGTTTTTGCGTTCGTTGCAGGAAATTTTCGATGCACGACACCATCCCTACGGATGGAATACCATTGAATTTGAAACCAATCACGACTGGATACCGGCAATGCAGTCCGAAACGTCTGCGGCAAAACCTGCTATCGTAACGCATTTCCCGGAATATCAATGGGACGCATCCGGCGACCCGAATACTACGGAAATACGAAAACGCAGCATTCCCATGATGCTGGAAAACGATGTAAAAATTCAACGTTTGGTCGAATCGGCTTGGGTAAAATGGACACGTCCCGCCGAAGAGTATTTCGACGTGATGCCGCCGAATGCTTATGAAGCGGAGTGGATGACCGCCGTGAAGCAAACGAGCGGCAATTCATGGACAGTCCCGGAAAATAAGGGTAAAGCGGCGGTTCTTACATTCGACTTTACCGACCAGGCGTTGGGGTGGCCTTATTTTACGATAGAGGCACCTGCCGGAACCATCGTTGAATTGTTGGTTCACGAAGCCCATCAACCGGGCGGACCCGTCATCATCAATTCACATTTCAACTCGTGGTCAAGGTTCGTATGCAAAGAGGGAATAAACCGCTTCGAAACGTTTGATTTTGAGTCGTTCCGGTGGATACAACTTCATATCCGCAACTATGCGGGAGAGGTTAAAATCAGCGACGTAGGAATGCGCCGCCGTCAGTACGATTTTCCTGTAATACCCAAAATCAATCTATCCGATCCGGCGTTACAGCGTTTGATGGATGCGTCGGTGAACATGCTTTACAATTCGGCGCAGGAAACGATTATGGATGGCGGAGGGCGTGAGCGGCAACAGTACAGCGGAGATGGAAGTCATCAACTTCATCCGCTTTATCAGGTGTTCGGAGAAGTTCGATCACCTGCCCGATTCATTAAAACCTTCAGTCAGGGAATGACGCTCGATGGTTATTTCATGGACACGTGGCCCGCGTTCGACCGGTTGGCACGTTTGATGGAACGTCAAATCCAACTCACGACTTGGGGACCCATCCTGGATCACGGTGTCGGATTTTGTTTCGACAATCATTACTATTACCAATACACCGGCGATACGGTCGCTCTGCAAGAATCGTTTCCCAGATTGCTCCGGTTTTTCGATTATTTGCACTCTATCCGTGGAAGCGATGGATTGTTGCCCGTGGAAAATTTGGGCATCCCTTCCGTTTGGATTGATCATGCTGCCTATCGGCAACAGCGGCATAAACAATGTGCCTTCAATTTGTATTCTTCTGCAATGTGTGTCCATGCGCTGGCTCCTCTGTGTCGAGTTTTCGGAAAAATGGAAAAAGCCGACGACATTGAGCAATTCGGAAAAGAGTTGCTTGTCCGTTGCGTGGCTAAATTCTGGAGCAAAGAAGAACAGACGTTCATGAACAACTTGCCGTGGCTCAAAGAAGAAGGTTCCCCGCGTTATTGTGACCGCTCATTAGCGACTGCTATACTTTATGGACAATGTCCCGAGGGCAATAACAAACGAAGCCTTGAAATACTAGAAACCCGTCTTGAGACTATGGGAATTTCCTATCCTTGCAATGCCGTATGGCGTTTATGGGCATTGTGTTATGCGGGAAAGATTGATACTGTGCTGAATGAACTGCGTCAGCACTGGGCAGGCATGGATTCGGTGATTCTGAATAACACCATTCAGGAAGATTGGCATGCCGCCCCCGATTCGGGATCACAATGGAGCCATTGTGCCGTTGCGCCGATTGTGATGATGTATCAGGGCATCGCCGGCATCAAACCGCTCACGCCGGGATATGAAACTTTTCAAATACGTCCGCAACTCGGCGATTTAGAAGAAGTGGAACTTTATCCGCAAACGGTCAAGGGTGCCATCGTATTCAAGAGTAAAGGAGTCCGGGGAAATCGCGAGTTGTCTCTGGAAATCCCCGAAAAAACAACGGCAATTCTATTGCTGGATGACCGGGAAACAGTACCATTGAAAGCCGACGGAACCGATGTGTGGACAGGTTTGAAAAGATATATCCTTCCTGGCGGCACGAAAACCACGTTGAAATTGAAATTTCAGTAGTCCTCGTCCGCCGTTCACTGCGAAAGAGCAATCAACTGGTTGAGTTTATCGAGGGCAGCACCGGTATCAATCGATTCCCCTGCCCGGCGGATGCCCTCTTCCATCGTTGCCGTCGAACCTGCGCAGAAAATAGCGGCACCGGCATTTAGCAAAACGATGTTGCGTTTTCCTCCATGTATCTCGCCACAAAGGATGCCTCGGAGAATTGCCGCATTTTCGGCGGCATCACCGCCATGCAACTCCGCCGGATTTGCCAACACGCCGTCGAAATAATGCTCCGGGAAAAAATCATACGTTCGCGTTCGACCGTCGATCAATTCCGTAACCCGGCTATGCGTTGTAGCGGTCAGTTCATCCATTCCATCGTAGCCGTGAACAACCATCGCGCGGCGGCAACCGAGTTCGCACAGAACATCGGCGAACATTTCCGTCAACTGCGGAGTATGCACACCCAGCAACACGCAACCCGCTCCCGCCGGGTTCGTCAGCGGACCGAGCAAGTTGAATAATGTGCGGACTCCTAATCGTTTTCGTAGCGGGGCAACACGCCGCATCGCAGGATGAAACCGCTGAGCGAACATGAATCCGATACCGATTTCCGCCACGAATTCCTCGACTCGCTCTGGAGCAACGGTCAAGTTGACTCCGCATTGTTCGAGTACGTCGGCACTTCCGCATCTTCCCGAAGCGGCGCGGTTCCCATGCTTGGCAATGACCAAACCGGCACCGGCGGCGACGAAGGATGATGTGGTCGAAATATTGAACGTATCCAGCGAGTCGCCTCCGGTGCCGACGATGTCCACGACCGGCGATCCGATCACTTGAATCCGTTTGGCGTGACGGCGCATTCCTCTGGCGGCACCCACGAGTTCGCTGACCGTTTCCCCTTTCATTGCCAACGCAACAAGCAGACCGGCGAGAACGGCGCACTCTTCTTCGGTCAAATCTTGCTCGCTGTTCGACAACAACGCATTAAAAAGCGTTTCGATGTCGCTTTCCGACAAGTTTTCCCGTTTCAATAATCGCCCAATATAGCGGCGGCAGTGTTCTGTTAGTGTCATGGAACTTCTTTTTTACAAGTAACTTCGAGGAAATTTCGCAACAACCGTTTTCCGATGATTGTCATAATCGATTCAGGATGGAATTGAATTCCTTCAAGCGGAAACTCTTTGTGCCGGACAGCCATAATTTCGTGGTCATCTTCCGATTCCGCCGTAATGGTCAGTTCATCCGGCAGTGTCTCCCGCCGGGCAACGAGCGAATGATACCGCATTGCCTCAAAGGGACCGTCCACACCGTGAAACAATCCTTTGCCATCGCTACGTATTCGGGAAGTTTTGCCGTGCATGATTTTCGAGGCACGCACCACCTCGCCGCCGAACGCATGGACAATCGCCTGATGTCCGAGACAAACGCCGAGTATTGGAATCCGTTCCGAAAAGGTTTTGATAATATCCAACACCACTTCCGACTCGGAAGGATGTCCCGGTCCGGGTGAAATGACGATTGCAGTTATGTCCGAAAGACTCTCTTCTATATCGTGAAGAGTGATTGCATCATTGCGCTCGACTCGAACTACGCTACCGAGTATTCGGAAATACTGGACGAGATTGAACGTAAACGAATCGTAATTGTCTATCATGAGGATCATCTTTTTTCTCCTATGGTTTGAATTTCGGTTTGCCCCAGTATTTCCAAGGCGCGGGCAACGGCTTTCGCCTTGTTGACGGTTTCAAGACGTTCTTTTTCAGGAACGGAATCATAAACGATTCCACCGCCAGCACGAGCGGTCAATATCCCTTCTCGAATCGTCGCTGTGCGAATGGTGATCGCAAAATCAATGTTGCCGTTGTAGGCAATATACCCCGCGGCACCGCCGTAGGGACCCCGAGGCATCGCCTCCTGTTCGGCAATGATCTGCATCGCCCGAACCTTCGGGGCACCGCTTAACGTTCCCGCCGGAAAGGTCGCACGGAAAAGATCAAAACCGTCGTAACCGTCTTCCAATTCAGCAGTTACATTGGAAACAAGGTGCATTACATGCGGATGCCGCTCAACGAACATCAAGTCCGTTACCTGCACCGTTCCCGTTTTGGCAACACGACCGAGATCGTTGCGTCCAAGATCGACGAGCATTAAATGTTCCGCTTTTTCTTTCGGATCACGGAGCATTTCGTCAGCAAGTTCGCGGTCTTGCTGTTCCGTTGCACCGCGAATACGCGTACCGGCAATCGGACGAAGCGTGGCGGTGCGCCCTTCGAGTCGGATCATCGTTTCCGGCGAGGAGCCGGCAAGAATCGTACCGCCCAGATGCATGAAAAACAGATACGGAGCAGGATTGGCAAACCGCAACGCACGGTATAGTGAAACGGCATCGGGAGTCTCGTCGGCAACGAAAGGCTGCGAAAAAACGCATTGAATAATGTCGCCGCTACGAATCGATTCCTTGATCGTTTCGACCTTCTTGCGGTACTCCTTTTCCGGCATTACCGGCGTGAGGGTCAAGTCTGTTTCCCCTTTTGGTAACGCAACGTCAAGCGGTTTATCCAGTTCGGCGGCAATTCTGTTGATCTCGCTGACGGCATGACGATAAAGCACCGCATGATCATCGGTCTCCCTGGGAAAGGTCGTTACGCAAACAGTCAAGACCTGTTTGAGATTATCGAGAATCAACATCGTTTTCGGAATAACGAAGGCACCGAAAGGCTCTTTTTCCAATTTATTCGGAATCTTTTCAAAGAACGAGACCATTTCGTAGGCGAAGTAACCGACGAGTCCGCCGAAGAATCGGGGCAACTCCGGCTGCTCGGCGGCTCGGTAGTCATGCATCCATTCACGCAACACTTCAAGCGGCTTGCCGTTGTGCGGAATGGTATGGAGAACAACTCCATCATTTCGTCGAATGGTCACGTTTTCCGCTTGAATTTCAATGAAAGCATGGGCATCAATACCGATGAAGGAGTACCGCCCCCATTGTTCCCCTCCTTCGACGCTTTCGAGGAGGAATACGCCTTCCTGTCCTTTGTAAAATCGTTGCAGGAGCGTAACGGGCGTGTGCTGATCGGCAAGAAGTTTTGCTGTAACCGGCACAACGCTGTACTGTTTGGCTTGTTCGAGGTATTGTTCTAGGGATAGCATTGTTTTAATGTGAAAAATGGGCAATAAAAAAAGCCGTGAACATCGAGTGCTCACGGCTTGCTTGATTTAGGGTCGAAGTCAACATTCCTTCGGCGCATCGTCAACCGGAGCAGCATCGGTGTACCACCACCAGCAAAGGTCGATGACAAGTTCGGTAAAGGAATGACTCATAACAGTTTAGGATCGTCGAATGTTACCGGAAAACCGAGTAACATTGCACGTCCAGGAGCATTCTACCTGATCCCGGCAGTTGTGTCAAGAGGGCAAGCGACACCCCTTCAGTATCACGCACTCCGATTGCAAGTTTCAAGACAGGTGCTCCGAAAACATGGAATTCAAATAACCAAACAATTTTTATGTGACGACTACCTATCTTGTATGGTCAGCACAAACGTTCCGCCCGGTTCGCATCGGATCGAACCGCCGAGCATCTGCATAATCCTCCATGCCTTAGGAAGTCCGAAGCCGAGACCGCGTCCCGCCTCCCTGCCCGAATAGTAGGGATCAAAAATCAACGGACGAATCTCTTCCGATACGCCGGGACCATCATCCTCGACGACGATCTCCCACATACTCTCGTTACGGCGAAGACGCAGCCCAACCGTGCCGCCCGCCAGTTGTACCGCCTCACGTGCATTGGTACACAAAATACTCACGGCAACATGGATCAGCACAGGATCAGATTTCACCACCGGCTCTTCCGCCGAATCGATCTCGACGTGAAACGTCACGCCCGCCTCTTCCATAAGGGGCGTTTGTTCGGCAACGAGCGTTTTTAATTCTTCGGTCAGGTTAAACGTCACTGCTTCCGGCTTCGGCGGTCGGGCAAAGAAGCGAATGTCGGCAATCATTTCGTAGGCTCGTTTGACTTGGGCAACGATGACTCCCAATTGACGGCGATGTTCAGGATGTTCGATTTCACGAAGGAGCAGTTGTGCCCGTCCGCTGATAATGGCAAGCGGGTTGTTGATTTCATGTCCTGCCCCGGCGGCGAACTCTGCCAATGCTTCCAATTTTTGTTGCTCAACGTCGTCCATTTTAAGAATTTTCTTTTTTAATTTCACGCATCAAACTATTGATTGCCAGTGCATAATTCCGAATCGCCAGAGCAACGTTTCCCTTTTTGAATTCTTCGACCGCTTCGTTTTCGTGACGATGTGCTGTCTGGATGGAGACGGTAAACTGTTGCCCCTTCGTGGCTTGAAATAATTCTTCCAGGATTTTTTTCAGAGCGGCACAAAATTCTACCGAGGGGGAACAGTTCCATGATCGGTAGGGTGCATTTCCGCTGGAAAAAGACGGCTGTAAAAACGGAGACGCAGAAAAGAGAGTTTGCTGTGCCATCACAAAGAAAGTAATACCGAGAATCACCGCTACAAGTGCGAGAAAAATACCTAATTGCAGATTTCCGAAAAACAAGCCTGCCGCTGCCGCAAGCCCTGTTGCCAGTGATCCCGTCATGATTCCCCAGCACCATCCAGATAACCTCATTTCGTTATCGACCGCTTGACGTACATCTTCATTTTCCGTTGTTCGTGCGATGACTATGGTGATATTATCATGCCCGCCGCGCAGATTTGCCAGATTGACCAACGTTTCTGCGGCGGTATCCGGCGGGAACACCGCAAGAACTTGTCCGATTTCTATGTCGGTAACCTGACCAGTCAAACCATCGCTGCATGACAAGTAGGTATCTCCGACCTCAATGGGAATCGGTCCTTCCAGATCGACGAGCAGTTTTTCCGTGGGACCCAGCGACCGTGTAATCTGATTTTTGGGTATGTGGCTAGGCGGCTGATCGAAAGAAGATTTCGTTACCGAGCAAATTTCCCAAACAAGGCTGTGGTCGAATGTCAGTTGGTCAAGGGTATTTCCCCGAAGGCGATAGACCCTCGAATCACCGACGTGGGCAATAAAGAGTCCTTGCGGTGTTAGGGTGACGGCATCGCAGGTCGTTCCCATTTCCCGAAAGGCATCTTCGCGGCTTTTTAACCGAATGGCATCGTGAGCCTCATAGACCGCCTGTACAAGGGCTTGCCCAAGTGGTTCATCGACACGAGCCAAATAACTTCTCACGATGGTTTCAGTAGCCAATCGACTAGCGACTTCACCTGCGAGATGGGCACCCATACCGTCGGCAACAACGTAGATATGTCCGCGATTCAACCATTGCCGGGGATTCGAGGCGAGCCTGACGAGAAATGAGTCCTGATTGTTTGACCGTCGCAGTCCGATGTCCGACTTCGCTGCGTGGCTGAGGCTCATTATCCAGTGGTCGGCTTGACTCATTATTCGGTCGTAAGGAAAAACGTGCCTACATTGTAGCGAAAGAATGAATAGTTGGAATAGTAGAGGTAAAGAATTCGGGACAAAAAATCAGTCCGTCGACAAGTTCGATTTTCCCGTCACTCCCGCGAAGGCGGGAGTGACGGGAAACAGGGTTTACATCTCCCATCTGGATTCCCGCCTGCGTGGGAATGGCGGTCTATTACTTTTCAGCGAAAGTCCATAACCTCGGCTCCACTACTGGGGAGGTTCCACTTCGATGTCGAACTTGGTGGGACCGTCGACTGTCACCGTCAGACCGGAAGTAGCGGGGGACATATATTTTGTGGGAACGAGGTCCACCGTAGGTGCAACCTCTAAAATCACTGTACCGATAGACGTTTCCACCCCGGAATTGCCGCTCATCTCGCCAAAAGTCGAAACCTCGGAGAGAAAAACCTGATACGTTCCTGGGGGGAGTCCGTCTCCATCCTTTTGTTTTCCGGCGGAATAGGTACCGTCTTTTTTAATCGAACCCGATCCGATAAAACCCTCTTTTTGAAACATCACCTGACCCGTTGTCAATGGCGTTCCATCGGGAAACGTAACTTTTCCTGTTACCTTGGGGTCACCGCAACCTGCTACGAAAACGAGTACAAGCAACGGCAAAACGATTGATAATAACTTTTTCATCTTTGCTTTCTAATGGGTTAATGGTTAACAGAGCCGCAATCTTTAGATTGCGAATCGAACAGCGCAATCTAAAGATTGCGGCTCTGTTTGAAATGGTTCGACGGGAATGAAACTTACTGCAAACTCACGGACTTACCGTCTTTCGTGTCGCCATAAGCGGCAAGAATAACATAAGCCGTGGTGATGGAACATCCGCGCACGGAGCCGTCCCCCAAAAGGAAATTGCATGTGCCCGGATGCCAACTGCCGAAACCGGAATTAATTGCCGCCCCATCTTTTTGGTCTTGTGCTCGGAGCAAGCGCATGACATCATGCCAAGGGTTGCCATCTAGGTCAACCGCCATCTGAATGGCACGTCCGTGGGACCCGGCATCCGTTGCTTCAGACGTTACTAAAATGGAACAATCCCATATTGTGGTCCAACCGTTCGCTCCCTGCGGTGCGGGATCACATTCACCCAATCGTCCCTGGGGAATATGCTTTTCCCCGATGAGAAATTGGTTGGACGTTCCATCTGCCCACCAAGACATTTGGTCTCGCGGAGCCCAAGTTCTGAAATGGGGGTGTCCATCAGGTTCGGCTCCCGTATAGTTACACTGTCTGAACGGTCCACGTTGGGCAGCCACGTATGCCTGTGTGCTTGGATTACACCGTACCCAGCAATGGGCATCATCTTTTCCAGCTTCGCATCCATATGCCGCCCCTCCCCCTCCTCGAACCATCGTCGGTGTCGAGAACAGGATTCCATAATCTCCTTGTGGACCTGCATGGGCTGCACCGCCTCCACCACCTTCGTGAGTACGATTGTCTGCAATGGCAGTTCCACTACGACGCGTCGGACATTTCCACAGAGGAATGGAGCCAAAACCGTTACGGAGTTGATCGGTCATTTCTATTCCACCTGGTCCACCTACTCCCCAGCCAATGTACCACCAGCGAGTATTAGAGACCGGTCCATCGGTCACATGAACAGGATTGAGTCCATTGTTCATAAGGACATCATAGAGTGCCTGTTGTTCCATTTGGGGAAGGATCAGTCCCCACATCGTCGAACGATGCCAGCCGACTTCTGACGGAGGGAGTCCATTTTGAGAATCGTGGTAGGTGTGAATCGCCAATCCAAATTGTTTGAGATGGTTCGTACACTGCATCCGCCGAGCGGCTTCTCGAGCGGCTTGAACGGCAGGCAACAACAGGGCGATTAACATTCCGATAATCGCAATGACGACAAGAAGTTCCACGAGCGTGAAACCTTGTGATTGTCGTAAACTCTTTTGGGTTAAGGACTTACGATACCCCCCCCCCCCCCCCCGGGGGGGGCAAAAAAAGATAAA
>Ga0082212_10002518_pt1 | contig 26684 bp, 21 predicted proteins | sample TergutNt197P3_FD_71548 | JGI IMG/M metagenome (GOLD analysis project Ga0082212, IMG submission 71548) | Neocapritermes taracua P3 segment gut microbial communities from Petit-Saut dam, French Guiana - Nt197 P3 | ecosystem: Host-associated > Arthropoda: Insects > Digestive system > Gut ...
CCTCACAGCCAGCCCCAAGTCGAAATCGAGGTGGCTGTCGGGTTTTGCATTGAAGAAGAACCTGCACGCATCGACTGATATCTCGTCGAGAAGATCGTTTAGCGTCAGCGCCTTCCCTGTCCGTTTCGAAACTTTGACCGTCTCGCCGTCCCGCATGATCCTCACCATCTGCATAAGGAGAAATTCGAGCTTCGAGCCATCCACACCGATGGCTTTTCCCAGTTCCGGGGATGAAAGCGATGCTTTCATGCGGATTGCATGCCCGTGGTGGTCCGCCCCCCAGACGTCGATCACTTTGTCGAAGCCGCGCTCAAGCTTGTTGCGGTGGTAAGCGATATCGGCGGCGTAATACGTGAGGAACCCGTTCGCGCGGCGCATGACCTCGTCCTTGTCCGCACCAAAATCAATATTTCGCAGCCATAAAGCGCCTTCCTTTTCGTAGAGCAGTCCGTTTTTTTCAAGCAGTTCCACTGTCTCCCCTATATACCCGCTCTCATGCAGTTTGCTCTCGTGGAACCATTCGTCGAAATAGATACGGTAGCGCTCAAGGTGTTCTTTCATTAGGGCTATGTTGTATGGCAGCGCGAAATCCGTGAACCTCCGGATGCGCTCCGGTTCGCTCAAATGCCGGAGTTTATCCCCTTCGATCCCGAAAATCATAGACGCCAGGTCTTTGATATCATCGCCGTGGTAACCATCCTCGGGGAAGTCGTAGTTTTCGGCGCCGAGGCACAACTGCATATAGCGGGCGTCGATCGACCTGCCGAATAACTCAACCTGGTTGCCGGCGTCGTTGACAAGGAACTCGCGCCATACGTCATATCCGGCCCTTTTCATGACTGAGGCGAGGGTGTCCCCGAGTACGCCGCCCCGGGCGTTCCCGATGGTCATCGGCCCGGTCGGGTTTGCGGAAACGAACTCGACCATCACGCGTTTACCCCGGCCAATGTCTATCGATCCGTAATCTTTCCCCTCAGCCTCTACGGTTTCAAGGACTTCGCCATACCATTTCCCTGACAGGTTGAAGTTCAAAAAACCCGGCCCGGCGATCGAGAATGACTCAACGTAGCTCCCCTCGATTTCAAGAAACTCTGTCAGCGCCTCCGCTATCTTCCGGGGGGCCAGTTTCAGGTCTTTTGCGGCGGCCATCGCATGGGTGGCGGCAAAATCCCCGTGGGACGTATCGCGGGGGATCTCGACCGAGCCCGCCCCGAGGCCTTTGCCCGGCCCCACATCAGAACGCCCCGGCAGTTTTCCCGCCGCGAGCGCTTTATTGTATGCTTCCCATATCATACCACCAATTTGATTTTTTGCCTTTTCAACCAAACTATCGTTCAAACTCCCGCAACTCCCATTGTATTATTGAGGAAAGGACCGGATGTCTATCCTGAACAGGTTTTGGCTGACCGAGACGCTGTCCACCTCGATGTCATACCGTATCTCCAGGCTTCCTCCATCGTCGTGCATGTTTTTCTTGATGCTGTGCGTATCAATCCCCATCATTATCGAACCGAACGGGGTTTCATACAGGAAGTGATGCTTCTGCTTCTCGGAAAAAATCATGTCTCCGGAAAACCCGTCGCCCCGGCGCAGTATTACACGGTCAGGCTCCACGTCAAACGTCGTCGTCAGCCCGTTTTGCCCGGTCAGCTCGCTTTCTGTGTAACTGAACGTTGAGTACCCATCTTTGCGCGAGTACTCGCCGTCGGTAAGAAGCTCAAACGCATCGTCGTCCCCGGCCATCGGGGGCGATCCCTTTATTGATATCGTAACTTTTCTCATTTTTCTCTCCTGATGATATATGGGGCATAAACCCCGGGGTAAACCCCTGTCCCGCCGCAGGTTGGCTTTTAGCGCGACCTCACTCAAGCGTTATCTGCCCGATCTGTCCTGTTATGTCAAAGCCGATGAAACGCGACGCCAATACCGCAAACCTGTCGCTGCTGTCGGTGATAAAATACTTGATGGTCCCGGTTTTTCCACTCCCCGACCCGATATTCATAGTGCTTATCCCGAGTGCCACCGCCTTTGCGGTTTCGGCTCCCGAATCGACGAGTGTGACCCCGGGGCCCATTACCTTTGAAATGACCCCCCGCATCAGAGGGTAATGCGTACACCCCATTATCAGCGTATCGACTCCGGCAAAACGCATCCCCGCGAGGTAGTCTTCCGTTATTGCAAGCGCCGCGACGTCATTTACATCTGTCCGGCCGTTTTCGACAAGCGGTACGAGAAGGGGGCATTCCGCCGTAAAAACCTCATACCCGGGCGCCGCTTCTTTCAGCGCGACCTCATAGGCGCCGCTTTGAATCGTGGCCGCAGTCCCGATGACCCCGATCCGCCTGTTCGCGGTAAGCTGCACCGCCGCTTTTGCGGGGGCTTTTATGACCTCGAAAACCGGCATGTCATATGCTTCATCGAGGGCGTCGAACGCTACAGAGCAAGCTGTGTTGCACGCGACCACCATCGCCTTGATATCGAAACCCGCCAGAAACGCCGCATCCTGGCGGGCGTATCTGATAATTGTCTCCCGCGAGCGCGACCCATACGGCACCCTACCCGTATCCCCAAGATAGATTATATCCTCGCCCGGCAGGAACTCGACAAGTTTCTTCACCGTAGTGAGCCCGCCAAGCCCTGAGTCGAACACTCCGATTGGCCGTCCGTCCATCCAACCCCCTCGTCCATTGGCACTTCGCAATGACATTGCGGTCCCTATTGTTCCAATCGCATCGTAGCATAATACGCTAAAGATGCAAATAATACAAGACCTAACATGTAAAATGTTTATTACATTGTTTAGTAGGGTAGCGTCTAATGCATATTGCCCGTAAAAACGCGGTTAACATATTTACCCGCCGTTTCCTGCAGCCTAAACATGCTCTCCCGCGAAGTTGGCGCCCTGTCCGAGTACAAGTAGTTCGGGAAAAAGCGCGACAAATGCAGGGGGATATCGGGATCTATCGATGCGAGCCACTTTGCGATATCCTCTACGTCGCCTTCGTTCTCCCCCGGGATAATCAGCGTTGTTACCTCAATGTGGCATCTCCCGGAAGAAATCTCTATTGACTTGAGGACCGGGTCAAGCCGCCCTCCGGCTTTCTTATAGAAATCATCCGAAAAACCCTTTAGGTCGATATTCATTGCGTCAATGAACGGTAAAACCGCCTCTAAGGGTCCTGTCTCAATAAAGCCGTTGGTAACCAGGACATTAAACAACCCCTCACGGCGGACAAGCGCGGCGCAGTCCATGAGGAACTCATAATTGATCAAAGGCTCGTTGTATGTATAGGCAACGCCTATGTTCCCTTTCGACGCCGTTTCTTTCGCGGCCGCGACGATATCGTCCGGGTTCAATAATCCCTTCGCTTTGTCTATCCCGGAAGCCGCGCCCCGGTCCATCGATATCTCATGGTTCTGGCAAAACGGGCACCTGAGATTACACCCGAACCCCCCAATCGAGAGAATCATCTTCCCGGGATGGAAATCATACAGAGGCTTTTTTTCTATCGGGTCGAGCGCGACGGCGGATACCGCCCCGTACCCCTGCGGGCAGAGTTTCCCGCCCATGTTGAAACGGACGCCGCATATCCCGTTGGCGCCGTCCGGTATCGAACAATGGTGCGGGCAAAGACTGCACTGCACATCACCATCTCCCGCAGGAGTCCAGAATAAAGCCTCCCTCATTCCCCTAGACTCTGCGGCAATCATCACTGCCCGGTTTTGGGGTGAAGCTGCGTCGGTTGACGCAGGTGATCATAAAATCATAGCTTTTACTCATGCCTTGTGACCTCGAAACGTTCCAGATTGAACTGCATGCCTTCCGGGATCCCGGCCTTTTGCCGAGCTATTTCAATCTGCTCCCGGACCGTATCCACCCCGTCCAGGTTCGGGAGGAGCAACCCGCGCCTACTGCCGGATGTGACGATGACTCCATACCTCTTCACATCCAGCTCTTCGGGACCGCTAATCGGTTCAGGCTCCGACAGCACGTCTACCTTATATGTCAAGTAAGGCAACTCCGATGGGGACACCGGGTCGAACCTTGTGTCGTTCAGGCCCGCGGAGACCGCGTTTCTGATAATCTCCAGCGCGATGCATTGGGTATTCGGCGCTATCGTGCCTATGCAACCGCGCAGCCTTTCATTCTTATACAGCGTTACAAAGACCCCGGCCTTGTTGGTCACCATCTCATCCGGTAACCCTTTCGGTAGGGTCAGGTCCCTGCCCTCCGCAATCGTGTACTCCAGCGATTTCCTTGCCAATGCACGGTAATCGTCCTCTGCTTCCCTTCTCAGCAGAGCGTCGTCAAGCGTGATTTTCATATGCTTGTCAAGTATGTTCCTGCCCTCGTCAGGCCCTGCCGCCTCAACAGCCGCGATAGCATACCCCACTCCGTACGTACCCTCGTATGAGAGCACCCTCGCCTTGACATTTCTCCGGTCGAAGCACCCCGCCATCACCATCAATGAGTTGTATCCGCATTCAGCCGCGCGTTCCAGCGTTGACTCCGGTATTTGCATCAGGGCAAGAAAGTCCCCGTCTTTTAGGCACTTTACGACCTCCACGTCAAACTCGGGGCCTTCCGGCGTATACCCGTACGGCCCGTCGCTCTTTAGCTTGTGGGACAAGTCGGACGAAGCGATCAGCACTGTTTTCCTTCCAAGCCTGGCGGCGACTTCAGTAATTACCATGCCAAGTCTGTAATGCTCCGACGGGTTCATACCGGACTGCGAAATCCTTATTGCTGAGTAATCACTGAAGCGCTCGTTAATAAACCACATTGGGACCGTAGTGCCATGGTCCAGTGATGCGTCCTTCTCCCCCTTATTGCCTGTCGATATGCCTTCCCTGTTGGCAGCTTCTATAATCGCTTCCGCCATCTCCTGGTCGTATCTTGCCTCCAGCTTCGTCCCCGGGGCGTTAAAACGGGAAAAATCCCCATGAGCTGCCGGGCCCGGCGATATATGGAAGTAATCCGCATAAAGGACGTTGTGCGGGGTTATGAACACAATAGTCTCAGGTCTTTCCCCCGCTATTTGGTCCGCGACCTCGCGGAATGCCTTGATGGTTTCCCCGATACCTTTTTCCTGTCCCCTCCCAACGTCGGGTATGGCGAGCGGCGGGTGCGGCAGCACATATACCTTATCCAATGACATAATCCTTAGTCCCTTCATCAACACTAATTCCCGATTAGTGGAATTTTGAGCTATTTTTCGCTCCTTTTGTCAATCGATTTACTTATCTTGCCATTACTTCTTTGTCTCAGAGTCTTGCCGGGCTGTTTCCATGTCCCCTGTATTTTTCTTCCGGATCTTATGAAGTTTCTCTTGACATTTGGGAAATTCCATTTTACAATGCATGTAAGGAATGCATTCTATTTCGGAAGTGAAAGGATGGCTCTATATGGAAATGGCAAAAGTGACCAGCAAAGGCCAGATAACGATCCCCGTATCGATCCGCCGCAGGCTCTGTATCGAAGAGGGCGATAAACTGCTTTTCATCGATAGCCCTGAAGGCGTGATTATGGTAAACCCAAATCTTCTACAGGGCGGGAAAGAGAATGAGGCCCAAAACGAAGCCCAACTTGAGGAAGAAAGCAGAAGCCCATCCGCCGCGAACGCTCCATCGAAGAAAAAGGTAATGGATCCGGGGCCTTCAAGAGATAAAGTCGCGGCATCGCCATCCAAGGTCACGCCACCACCAAGAGTCCCGACGCCTTCTGATGCAAAACCACATAGCAGCGTCGCGGTTGCTTCATCCATGGTCACGCCACCACCAAAAGCCGCTTCACCCATCGCCTCCCCTGTTCCATCCGGAACTGCACAACCTGTTTCCGCGGTCGCGCAACCCTATAATAAGGTCACGCCACCCTCTGAAACCGCCCCCCAGCTCGTTAACTCGGCAAAGCCTGCGGCGCAACAGGTTAACGGGCTTGATATTGGAGCCCTGCTCGACGAGATAAGATTGATTGGGTCGAAGATATAGGAAGATTTAGTCGGACAGGCGTTAACTGTCGGTAGCTTCTATAAGACCGTAGTCACCTTTCTTCCTTTTATAGACGATTGAAAATGCGTCTTCCCTATCCTGGTTTTTGAATACGAAGAACTCATGCTCCAGCAAACTCATTTGAAGTACTGCCTCCTCGGGCGTCATCGGCTTTACCGGGAACATCTTAGTCCGGACGATTTTAAACTCGGGTTCCTCTTCCTCCACCCCATCCGGCGCCTCATGCTTGATTGCTGGGGGATACTCCCGGTCGAAAGCCCCGTCCCTCAACCGCTTTTCAAGGCGGGTCTTGTTTTTGCGTATCTGGCGCTCGATTGCCGCCACTGCAGAATCGATAGAAGCTTGCATATCGCTGGTAATCTCTGTGACCCGGTAGAAAATACCGTGGTTTTTTATTGTAACCTCCGCGATGTAACGGCCCCGCTCCGTAGTATACGTGATGAATGCTTCAGATTCAGATTTGAAGAACCTGTCAAGTTTACTGATTTTCTTTTCTGCGTACTCGCGCAGTTCGTCTGAAGTCTGGATTTTCTTTTCTGTGATTGTAAATTTCATTCTTGTGACCATTCCTTTCACTTTTTTCACGCATAAACAACCATGGATGGTTTGAAAATGCGTACATTGGCGCCGGCTGGGCGCAAACAGGCGCCCCCCGCTTGCGCATTACATCCGGATAAGTCTGAATGCATTCTGACCTTATCAGCTACCTATTATGTTCCCGGCGTCAAGCTCCGATTTCATAATCGAGAGCCTGTCGCATGCCTTGTCGAGTACCGCCGGCACCCCTGCTACGGCCGCAGCAGCCGCGTTGAGCTCCGTGCAGGCGTTTGCCGCCGCCCTCTCTACGTCGGCCCGTGATTGCTCAAACAACTCCTCCAGCTTGTTGAGGACCTTGCCCGCCGCTTCTATGGCCTCGGCTTTATAGTCCTCAGCCAGCTTACGCACCTCCTCCAGCTCCAACCGGAGCGCCGCTGTCTCCGCTGTCAGGGTACGGACGTCCTGCATGGCTTTCTCGGCCACCGCCGCTATCTCATTTCGCTCCTCAGACAGTTTTACAATGTATGCGACAACATCACGCCTGTGGAACCCACCCATAAAACTTTTTCTGAAGAATTCTTTTTCACCATTCATACTTGATTACCTTTCTTTGTTGATATATTCCTAACCCGGACCGTCGGGATTTAACCGGCGGTTATCCCGGGTTGTTGTCATCCCCCTCAGCGTCAGGGTCGTCCTCCTCATTCGGCGGCAGCGAAGGATTCTGCGGGTCTGTATCATGTCCTCCGGAACCATCGTCAGGTTCTTCGACCGGCATATCAGGGTCATCCGAACCGTCAGTGTCGTCAGGGTTTGAATCCTCCTGGTCGCCATCCTCGTCAAGCTCCTCATCCGGCTGCGCCACTACGTCTTCATATGTCAGCGGCCCTTCGCACCTGACGGTAGATTCAAAATCCCATGTATAACGCTCCCTCTGGATCTGATCGTTTTTCAGAAACGACGTCTCAATCCCTTCGACCGCCCCCATCGCCACATCTATATGATAGTAATAGCCTTGCAAAAGTACGATGTTCCAGGCGTGTACCATCCCATCAACGGATCCCAGCACCACCCTGCAATCGAACTCCAACTCATCGCAGAGCGCTTTATACGCCATTGCGAACCCTTCGCCGACTGCGCTGCCGTTTTCAAGCGCGCCGTACGCAGTCGCGACTAGATTCTGCGAACCGTGCCCGCTGATAGCCTGGGCCGCCCCCTCGTTAAAGCTCGTAGAAGCTATGAGGTTGCTTGCCAGTGAGAGAAGTATCTCGGCGTCCGTCTCCCCGACTGCCCTCTGCGCGTTCCTGCGTACGTTGATATTAAGCAACGTTGTATATCTTTGCAGGATCTCCGCGGTGTCGATATATCTGAAGCTGAGTTCATATATCTTGTCCTGCCCGGTCCCGGGGAATGTTTCGACCGTGGTCACCGGGAAGGCGACGATTCTTCGGGGGTTTTGGTAATATGCCTCCTCGATGTACTCTGTGATATCATTCTCCGAAATTAGTAAGGACGTGCGCACGACTACCTCGTCGCGGTGTTCGCTGATCGCGTTTAGTAACTCAGTCCTGAAATACCGCGGCGTTGATATGAAAACTATCGAATCGAGCTGCTGTGCTGTCCGTTTGAATGTAAAATCGACCTCAACCTCATAATACGTCACGATCTTAGTGGCTGTGCCCGATATGCTTTCAACAATATACGCACCAATCGGGTGGTTCTCCATTATCTCGTCGCCGGCCCGCGTGATGTCCGCATCGATATCCCCGTAGTAGTTGCTCGTATACATCCTTCCATGATTGGCGTGTTCCAGGACGAGCCTCAGCATCTCAGCTTTTAACTCCTCAAAATCCGATACTTCTATAAGCTCTTCAGGGGGGTTGACGTATGGCGTAGTGATAAAAGGCTTTTCCGAGTACCTCTCGCCTTCCAGCAATGAGGCGCACCCTGCAAAAGCGATTGATAGCGCCAATATTAGAAATAAAACCGGTATGGTCTTCCGCATCGATGCAATCCCCCACGCTTGCCTGAGGCTCCGGGAGCGTCTCACTTCCGCCAGTCAACACATAAGTTGACGCTATACCATGAACGTCAGTTGCTCTTCGCCCTTATCCTCCGGCTTAAGCACCGCCCCGGCGGCAGGTATGGACCTCACCCTGTAACGGGACGGGTTTTGAATGGTCGTCCCGCTCAACAGCGAGGCTTTGACGACGGTGCGCCCCCGCTTCAGCGATATGGCCCCGACGCCCTGGGTCGTCCTGGTCGTTTTCGGCGCCATGAGCGCAGAACTGAATACGACCGCCCTCTCGTCGCTCGAGAAAACAGCAAGCTCTGCATCGTCATCCAGCCGTACGATAGAGACCACCGGGCTTTTATCCGAGTACGCGCCCGTCAGCTTTTTCCTGTTTGTTTTCGTGGCGTAGGCTGAGAGCTCTATCCTCGCCGCCCTGCCGTTTTCGAAAAACAGGAGTATATGCCCTTTATAGTCGCCGGGGTCCAGCAGGTATATCACATTCTCGCCCTCATCCATTTCAAGCGAAGTGGGCAGGTATACCCCAAGGACCGACGCCTTCGTATCCTCGAAATCGCGGACTCTTGCTTTATAGACCTGCTGTTTGTCCGTGAACACGATCAACTCGCCCTTGTTGGTCGACTCAAAGCTGAGAAACGGCCCGTCCGTGTCCTTGTATTTTTGCTCGCCGCCCATCCGCAGCGACAATGGGGTTATTTTCTTGAAATACCCCTCGCGGGACATGAAGATATTCACTTCGTAGTCCTCGATATGCTCCTCCGAGTCGAAGGTCTCTATCTCATCTTCGTAAACAATCTTCGTACGCCGCTGCTCGCTGTACTTCTTGGATACTTCCTTGAGTTCCCTGACAATCGCCGCGTTTATGCGCCTGCCCGAGCGAAGCATATCCTCAAGGTCCTCAATGTCCTTCTCCAGATCGCTTGTCTCCTCAGTGCGCTTGATTATGTATTCGCGATTGATATTCCGCAGCTTTATTTCCGCGACGTATTCAGCCTGACGCTCATCTATACCGAAGCCCACCATCAGGTTCGGTACAACTTCCGCCTCTTCGGCAGTAGCGCGGATAATCGCGATAGCTTTATCTATATCAAGGAGAATCTTTTGCAGCCCGTGCAGCAGGTGCAGCTTCTCCTTTTTTTTCTGGAGTTCGCAGTACACCCTGCGCTTGACGCACTCCGCCCGCCATGCCGTCCACTCTTCAAGGATCTCCCGCACGCCCATAACGCGCGGCACCCCGGCAATCAGGATATTGAAGTTGCACGAGAACGTATCCATCAGCGTCGTCATCCGATAAAGCTTTGCCATCAGCTTGTCCGGTTCCGTACCCCGCTTGAGGTCTATCGCCAGCTTTAGCCCCGATAGGTCGGTCTCGTCGCGCATGTCGGAAACCTCGCGCAGCTTGTTCGTCTTGATCAGCTCGGCGACCTTGTCGATGATCGCTTCTGCCGTCGTCGAGTATGGGATCTCCGTCACCTCGATCAGGTTCCCCTCCCTGACATACCGCCAGCAAGCCCTGACCCTGACGCTGCCTCGGCCGGTTTCATAGATCGATTCAATCTCGGCCGCGTTGAAAATAAGCTCCCCCCCGGTCGGGAAATCGGGCCCCTTCAGCGTCTGCATCAGGTCGCAGTCGGGGTTTTCAATATACTCGATCGCCGTGCGGCAGACCTCATCGAGATTGAACCCGCAGATGTTGCTCGCCATCCCGACCGCGATGCCGGTGTTCGCGCTGACCAGGACATTCGGGAAAGACGATGGCAGCAAGACCGGTTCGGTCATCGTGTTGTCATAGTTATCCGTAAAGTCGACAGTGTCGCGGTCTATATCCCTAAACAGTTCCGCGCAAATCGGCGTGAGCTTTGCCTCCGTGTACCGCGACGCGGCATACGCCATATCGCGCGAGTATACCTTCCCGAAATTGCCCTTCGAATCGATGAACGGCGCGAGCAGGGCCCCGTGACCTTTTGAAAGGCGCACGAGCGTATCGTAAATCGGCGCGTCGCCGTGCGGGTTGAGGCGCATGGTCTGGCCGACAATATTAGCCGACTTCGTACGCGGGCCGTTCAGGAGGCCCATCTTATACATGGTGTACAGTAGTTTCCTGTGCGCCGGTTTGAACCCGTCAATCTCCGGGATCGCCCGCGACATGATAACGCTCATTGCATAAGGCATGAAATTGATCTCGAGCGTTTCAGTAATCGGCTGCTCAAGAACCTCCGCGCGTAACCCCGCGACGTTCGGGTTACTCACCCTCTCTTGTTTTTGCTCTTTCTTTTTCGGCATGACCACCTCAAGATACTAATGCGGTAGCTTCAATCTTAACCCGTCACGAGACGTCCGCGAAATCCATATACTTATGCCCGTTCTCGGTAATGAACTCTTTCCTGCCGCTCAGGTTGTTGCCCAGCAGCAGCTCGAACGCATCGGCGGTCGCCGCCGTACCGGCAGGCATGACCTTGATGAGCTTCCTGGTCTCCGGGTTCATAGTCGTCAGCCACATCATGTCAGGATCGTTCTCACCGAGCCCCTTCGAGCGGCTTATCGTGTGCTTGGCCCCGTTCAGGCCTTCAATGATTTCTGTCTTATCGCGCTCCGAGTACGCGAAATATGTCTTCCCCTTGCACTCTATCTCGAAGAGCGGGGACTCCGCGATATAGACATACCCCTCCTCGATCAGCGTGGGCGCCAGCCGGTAGAGCATGGTCAGGATGAGGGTGCGGATCTGGAAACCGTCGACGTCGGCGTCTGTGCAGATGATGATTTTATTCCAGCGCAGCGCGCCCAGGTCGAACGCGCTCAAATCCCTCGAATGCTTATTTTGTATCTCGACGCCGCAGCCGAGTACGCGAATAATATCCGTGATTATCTCGTTTGCGAAAATCTTCCCGTAATCCGCTTTCAAGCAGTTCAGGATTTTCCCCCTTACAGGAATGATCCCCTGGAAATCGGCGTCGCGGCTCAGCTTGCAGGCGCCCAGCGCGCTGTCGCCCTCCACAATGTAAATCTCCCGTTTCGAGACGTCCTTTGTCCTGCAATCGACGAATTTCTGCACGCGGCTCATGATATCGACCCCGCCTGAGAGTTTCTTCTTGATATTGAGCCGGGTCTTCTCCGCCGTCTCGCGGCTCCTCTTGTTAATAAGCACCTGCTCTGCGATCCTGTCCGCTTCGGCCTTATTCTCGATGAAATAGACCTCCAACTGACTCCGCAGGAAGTCCGTCATCGCCTCCTGGACAAACTTGTTCGTAATAGCCTTTTTCGTCTGGTTTTCAAAAGAAGTGAGCGTCGAAAAACAGTTTGTCACCAGTACGAGGCAGTCTTGCACATCAGAAAACGTTATCTTGCTCTCATTTTTCTGGTATTTGTTGTTCTTTCGCAGATAAGCGTCGATCTCGGCGACGAATGCGCTCCGCGTGGCCTTTTCAGGCGAACCGCCATACTCAAGCCACGACGAGTTGTGGTAATACTCCAGTAAACTGACCGTGTTCGAAAAGCAAAACGCCGCGCTGAGCTTTACCTTGTACTCGTCAAGATCCTCACGGTCGCGCCCGCGTTTGACCGCCTCGATAAATACCGGCTGTGTCAGCGGCTCCTCGCCCGCGATCTCTGCGACGTAGTCCACTATGCCGTTGCTATACAGGAAATCAGTCGTTTCGAACTTTCCGCCCGCCTGGTTCCGGAACCGGAACGTAACCCCGGAGTTCACGACGGACTGGCGTCTCAATGTATCGGTGAAGTACCCGGCCGGTACGTCAATATCGGTGAAAACCTCAATATCCGGCTTCCACCTGATTACAGTGCCGGTACGCTTCCCTGCGAACACTTCGAACTCCAGCTTGCCGCTTATCTCGCCTTTCTCAAAGCGCAGCGTGTACTTCTTCCCGTCGCGGTATATCGCGGCGTCCATAAACTCCGACGAGTATTGCGTCGCGCATGTCCCAAGCCCGTTCAAACCAAGCGAGAACTCATAATTCTCGCCTTCGTTGTTGCGGTATTTCGCCCCGGCGTATAGCTCGCAGAACACCAGCTCCCAGTTGTACCTGCCCTCGGCCTCGTTCCAGTCGACAGGACAGCCCCGCCCGAAGTCCTCGACCTCGTATGTGCTGTCGTCGTACCGCGTGACGGTGATAGTTTTACCATGCCCTTCGCGGGCTTCGTCTATCGCGTTCGAGAGTATCTCGAATACGGCGTGCTGGCACCCATCGATCCCGTCCGAGCCGAAAATCACACCCGGACGTTTCCTGACGCGGTCCGCCCCCTTGAGGGCGCTTATGCTGTCGTTTCCGTATTGCGTTATCTGGTTTGTTTCTTTCATCGAATCTCCCGGCAGGTGTCGTCAGTTGTGCTTATCCATAGCGGTGTAGCTGAAATCATTATATAGTATCCCATACAATAAATCAAGTCATATTACTACAATATACAGAAGGATGCATGCACGTTAATAAGGTTACACTTCACACGGTCCGGTCAGGCGTTGCAACTGCATTCCGCACATTTTACCAATAATCAGGCATTTTCTTTCTGGACGGTGAAAAAACCCTGTGATACACTTATGCGGACCCATGTTTGGCAACCGGCGGTTACATTGCACACTCAACCCACGAGGAGGCGGGCGACAGTTGGAGGACTATACCAGGTATAGACTTAAAAAAGAGGAACAAATCATCCGTCTGCTTGAGAAGGAAGACGACCTGTTTGTAATCGTATGCAAAAAATGCTTCAAGGAGTTCTCCGGCGACGACGAACCGGAGGGCGGTGAATTTCTGAAATACGCCGCCTCGCAAGGGAAATCCATCGCGGGTCGCATGGACATGGATTTCTTATGCAACAAAACATTGACGGCCCATAAGCTCGAAGACGGCGTCCCGCCGGACGCCCGTTGTATCTTTGCGATATCATGCGGGCTGGGGGTGCAGACTGTCGCCGGACTGTCGGAGCTTCCTGTATACGCCGCGGCGGATTCGATAAGCTTCGAAGGACGCCATGGTATGGCTTTGACAACAAAACTCTGCCAAGCTTGCGCCCAGTGCTATCTTGAACTCACCGGTGGCGTCTGCCCGATCGCGGACTGTTCAAAGAGCCTGATAAACGGCCAATGCGGCGGTTGCAAGAAAGGCAAGTGCGAGACGGACGTCGAAAAGGACTGTGCCTGGGAGAAGATTTACGAGAGACTGAGCCTGCAGGGCCGCACCGGAATCATGTCCGGGCAGCCCGTGCAGTTACGGGATTTTTCCAAAGCGGGCTTTGACCAGGTCGACAAATATGTGAGAGCAATCCGCGAAAAACGGCTTGACGGCTATTACGGGGGGCTGCACCCCCCCGAGGAAAAGGAACCGGGCGAGCGCTTGCCGCTCTGCCATTTCCCTTCCCCGAAAACAGTCGTCATCCCCCTGTCCCAGCATGCCGGAGCGCCTGCTCAGCCGCTGGTGGCGAAAGGCGATAAGGTAAAGCTTGGCCAGAAGATTGGCGAAGCGGGCGGTTTCATTAGCAGTTCAGTCCACGCAAGCGTAAGCGGGGCGGTTATTGACGTTTGCCCGCGCCGCCATCCGACCACCGGGCTGGATACTATGTCCGTGGTGATAGAGTCCGACGGGAAGGATGAGCTGCACGAAACTGTGAAACCGTGCGGCGACGTCGATTCCCTTTCGGCGGATGAGATCGTCGCCATCGTACGCGACAAAGGAATCATAGGCATGGGCGGCGCCGGTTTCCCAACGGCGGTCAAACTGACCTCGCCCAAACCGATCGATACGGTGCTCGTCAATGGCTGCGAATGCGAACCGTTTCTTACTGCGGATCACCGGGTCATGCTCGAATACCCCGATGATGTGCTGTTCGGCCTCAAGGCCGTAATGAAAGCGACCGGCGCGACTAAAGGCCTTATAGCGATCGAGGACAACAAACCGGACGCCATAACGCTGCTTGGGTCAATGACAGCGGAAACCACGGGCGTCGAAGTGCTCCCCGTCAGGACTAAATACCCGCAGGGCGCTGAGAAGATGCTCATAATGCGCGCCCTCGGCCGGAAGGTACCGGGAGGCGGCCTACCTCTCGACGTCGGGGTTGTGGTCAGTAATGTCAGCACAGTCAAGGCAATCTCAGATGCGGTGCAAAAAGGCCTCCCGCCAATCGAGCGCGTTGTGTCTGTCGCGGGCAAGATAAAAAACCACAAGAACCTAATCGTGAGGATTGGCGCCCCGGTGAGTGAAATCATTGACTACTGCGGCGGCACAACGGATAGCGACGTCGTAATCAAGCTTGGCGGCCCAATGATGGGGATTGGCGTCGACGATACAAACATCCCGGTGATCAAAGGGACGAACGGGATAATCGCCCTGGAAACCACTGCATCCGAAGCCTCCAACTGTATCAGATGCGGTCGTTGCTCCGACGTCTGCCCGATGGAACTGCTCCCGCTGTACTACGCGCAGTACGCAGGCAAGGAGGACTGGGAAGGTATGGCCTCAATGTCGGTGAAGGATTGCATCGAGTGCGCATGCTGCCAGTTTATCTGCCCGTCGAAGATCGCGATAACAGAGACGATCAAAGCAGGTAAAAAAGCCATTGCGGCCCTAAAGGCAACCGCTGGTTAAGCACGTCGCCGTTCAAGCCGCCAAAATGTCCGGAAACCGACTGTTGAACGCGCTCTTTGAGCGCGGCGTGGAGTCTGGAGTGTATCAATAATAGTAGTGGTACTGGGTTTCATTTCACCTTGTAGATTCAAACCTTGGTCTCAAGCGGGAGGTTACGCAAAATGCTGATCGCTCAACTCAAACCGATAGACGACATACTGTCCGCAGCCTCGGGCAAAACATTCTCAATCAACTGCGTCGGCTGCAGAGAAGTCTACTTCCCCGAAAACGAAGCCATCAACGCCCAAAAAGTGCTCTTATCCCGGGGGCCCGTCATTGGGTCTATGACCGCGGATTATATATGCAACCCACACGGGCTCGAGCTGCAACTCAGGAAACACCTCGGAGGAATCGACAGCGCGGAAACGATACTTGTATTTTCATGCGGGGTCGGCGTGCAGACTGTCGCCGACATGTTCCCCGGCGCCAAGGTGACCGCAGCGTGCGATACCTACCCCCTGCCCGGGGCCCAGGGCGTTACCCCGCTTGAGTACGACTGCGGGCAATGCGGCGATTGCCGACTCAACGAAACCGGCGGGATCTGCCCGATAACATCATGCTCAAAGAGCCTCCTGAACGGGCAGTGCGGCGGCGCGAAAAACGGAAGATGCGAGGTCGACGATGAGATGGAGTGCGGTTGGGAGCGCATATATAAACGCCTTGAAAAGCTGGGACTACCCGGCGCACCGGCGCGCGGTATAGATATCAGGGACTGGCGCGACGGGAGAGTATAGTTGGTATCAAATCAATGCACTAATGAAATATAATAAGCCAATCCGCGAGCGACCCAACGTAGTGGTCGCGAGCGGAGAGGATGAGCAACGAAACGGAGCGTATGCCCGAACTCGTGATGGGCGAAGCGAACTGAAGTTCGCCGCGGAGTGGAGTTTGCTCCGACGAAGGAGTGGTAATCACTACTATGAGAATCACAGAGTTGTTCGACCGTGGGGAATTTGTAGTCACAGCGGAAATCGGCCCCCCGAAAGGTTTCCACCTCGACGAAGTGCTGCACGAAGCTGAAGAATACCTGCAGGGCCTGAACGCAATAAACGTGACGGATTGCCAGGGGTCCAGGATGCGCATGGGCTCTCTCGCCACATGCAAAGCACTAAAAGACAAAGGCTTCGAACCGATATTCCAGCTTGCATGCCGCGACCGCAACAGGATAGCGCTTCAATCGGACTTGCTCAGCGCCGCATATTTCGGGATCGATAATCTCCTGCTGCTGACCGGCGACCATACAAGGATGGGCGACGCCCCCGGGGCGAAACCGGTGTTCGATCTTGATTCCGTATCGCTTATCCACGCTGTGAAGCAACTTGAGCATGGCGTCGACTTAGGCGGGAACGAACTCTCGGGCGAGCCCCCGAGATTCGCCAAAGGCGCGGTCGTATCAGCTTGCAGCGACTCAGCCGACGTCCAACTGCTGAAAATGGAACGTAAGATAATGGCAGGCGCGGAATTCTTCCAGACGCAAGCGGTATTCGAGCCCGAGAAATTCATCGGCTTCATGGAGAGGGCAAAACAGTTCGGCGTCCCGGTCATGCTCGGGCTTATAATCCCAAAAAGCGCCGCGCAAGCGAACTTCATGAGCAACAACATAGCGGGCATAAGCGTGCCCCCGGAGATGATCGAAGAGCTCAAGTCGGATCCCGGGAGAACCAAAGCGGGGATCGCAGGCATAGAGATACTGGCGCGGATAATAAGGCAATGCCGCGATTACTGTTCCGGGGTGCATATAATGGCGCTGGGATGGGAGTCAAAAATACCTGACATACTGAAAGCATCCGGCCTTGCATAGGGGGCCGCACTGTTCACGGGTAGCCCGGCTACCAATGTAACGATGAAATGACCTATCTGGGCAATTCCAACAAAAATACCGGGAAAATACAAACGAAATGTTACAATAATTACTCATTAACCATGAATCCGCGCGTGACTTTCCGGCAAATCTTACAAATATGATACAATTCATATACAATTTGCTTGCAAAAAAAACAAAATGTAGTATAATGGAGGACGAATTGACGTAGCAGGAACTCAATGGCTGCAATACATACACCGGAAAGCAGCAAGTGCCCGGCCGCCCTTGGTTTCCTGAAACATGTGAAAATGCGTGAGGGACCGCGCATTTGGCAAGGAGTGATCCTGTGACAAGATATGTCATCAACGGTGGCAACCAGTTACACGGAGAGGTCGAAATCAGCGGCGCGAAAAATGCTGCTGTAGCAATAATCCCGGCGGCGCTGTTAGTTGACGGCGTCTGCAGAATAGAAAACCTTCCCTCGATATCGGACGTATCGACATTACTGAGCATACTCAAACAAATGGGCGCGGAAATACGCATGGTCAATAAACGGACCGTCGACATAGACTGCACACGGGTCGGGACGACGCGGGCCACTTTCAACACTATGCGCAGGATCCGCGCTTCATACTACCTGATCGGCGCATTGCTCGGCAGGTTCGGCAGCGCCAACGTCACCATGCCCGGCGGTTGCAATTTCGGCGGCGTACGCCCGATCGACCAGCACATCAAAGGCTTCACCGCGATGGGGGCAAATCTAAGCGTAAAAGGCGGCGTAGTCTCCGCCGAAACAGATGACTGCCTCCGGGGGGCCTCGATATACCTCGACGTGGTGTCGGTTGGCGCGACAATCAACCTGATGCTGGGCGCGACGCTTGCCGCAGGCATGACATATATCGAGAACGCCGCCCGCGAACCGCACATAGTCGACCTTGCAAACTTCCTCAACTCAATGGGCGCGGATATCCGCGGCGCAGGCACGAACGTAATCAAAATCCGCGGCGTCAAGAGGATGGCCGGTGGATTTTATTCAATTATACCCGATCAAATCGAAGCGGGTACCTACATGGCGGCGGTTGCCGGCGCGGGGGGCCGCGTCGTCATCAAAGACGTCATACCGAAGCACCTTGAAAGCATAACCGGGAAGCTCAGGGAGATGGGCGTCAGCATACTGGATCTCGAGGATTCCGTAATCGTGCAAAGGACGCACCCGCTGCTGAAGACGAATATAAAAACGATGCCGTATCCGGGCTTCCCCACCGATATGCAGCCCCAGATGTCCGCCGTGCTGTGCACTGCCTCGGGGACCAGTATAGTCACGGAAGGGGTCTGGGACAACCGTTTCAAATACACCGACGAACTTGCCAAGATGGGCGGCACTATCCGCGTCAGCGGCCGGACGGCGATAATCGAAGGCGTCCCGCAGCTTACCGGCGCCCCAATCAAGGCGGGGGATTTGCGCGCCGGCGCAGCGCTCGTGATAGCGGGTTTGTGCGCGCGGGGCGAGACGGTCGTCGAGGGCGTTAATTACATCGAGCGAGGGTATGAGAAGATGGTCTCGAAGCTGGCTGCCCTCGGCGCTGATATAAGAACGATTTTCGTTCCTGACGAGCCGCAAATCGAGGAACGTGAAGCTGTATAGCCGAAATAGTGACTGCGGCCGCCGGAACAATGCCCCGTCGGCCGTTTTTATGTTGCATTACAGGAGGTATGTCTATCTTGAGTTGGAGTCTGAGGGGTAAAGAGGACAAGGGGCCCGCGTGGCCGGCCGGGGAAAACGGCGAACCGGTGCCGCCCGCTTTCCTCACGCACATTGGTGGCGGCCCGCTAGATATGGAGTTGACGCTGAACCTGCTTACCGCCTATGGTATCCCGTATGTTTGCGAGTACCCCAACAACGGGCTGTTCGGGAAGCTGATTTTGGGGCACCCTCCCAGCGGGATGGAGGTTTATGTCCCGGAAACATTGGCCGAGGATGCGCAAAATGTCCTCAGCGCCGATATTATTGAAGAGGATGGGGAGGAATAACATTGTTGGATTACAGTAAAGAGTACGATGCATGGCTGAAAAGCCCTGCCCTGTCGGAAGAAGAAAGAGCCGAGCTGCGTTCCATCTCCGCAAACGTGAAGGAGATAGAAGACCGGTTCTTCAGCCGCCTCGAATTCGGTACGGCGGGTCTGCGCGGCGTCATGGCCGTGGGCTTGTACCGGATGAACATCCACATCATCAGGCACACGACTCAGGCGCTTGCCGAGCTGGTCCTCGCCGAGCCCGGGGAGGATAAGTGCGTCGCGATATGTTACGACTCGCGGATAAACAGCCATGATTTCGCGCGCGAAGCAGCGTGCGTAATCGCCGGAAACGGCATCGCGGTGAGGATATTCGACGCATTGAGGCCGACCCCGGAGCTGTCGTTCGCAATCCGCGAGTACGGTTGCATCGCAGGGATCAATATCACCGCCAGCCACAATCCGAAGGAGTATAACGGATACAAGGTCTATTGGGCGGACGGCGCGCAACTCCCGCCGCACCACGCGCGCATAGTTGCGGAAAAGATGGAGACCCTCGACATGTTCGACTCCATCCGCTCGACCGATTTCGATAAGGCGGTCCAAAGCGGCCTTATCACCATCATCGGCAGCGAGACGGATGAACGCTTCCTCAAGAACGTCATGGAGCAGGCAAACGACCCGGGCGCCGTGAAAGCGGTAGCAGACAGCTTTAAACTTGTATACACCCCATTCCACGGCGCCGGGCATATGCTCGTCCCCGAGGCATTACGCAGGCTTGGGATGAAACACGTCGTCTGCGTCCCTGAGCAGATGGAACTCGACGGCTCCTTCCCAACCGTAATATCCCCGAACCCCGAGAACCCGGAAGGCTTCGAGCTTGCAATCTCCCTTGCGAAAAAACATAACGCCGACCTGATAATAGGCACCGACCCGGACTGCGACCGCGTTGGCATAATGGTACGCAATGACTCCGGGGACTACATCACCATATCCGGCAACCAAACGGGCGTGCTGCTGCTCGACTATGTTATCGGCGCGAAAAACAGGGCCGGCACGATGCCGGATAAGCCAACGATGCTAAAGACAATAGTGACTACCGAGATGGCGCGCCGCATTGCCGAAGAGAACGGGGTCGGCTGTTATGACACTTTCACCGGTTTCAAGTTTATGGCGGAAAAGAAAAACGCGCTTGAATCGGCAAGCGCGGGAAAAGTGATATTCTCATACGAAGAGTCCTATGGCTACATGCTCGGCGACTACGTCCGCGACAAGGACGCTGTGACCGCTTCGATGCTGATAGCGGAGATGGCGGCATGGTACGCAGGCCAAGGCATGACCCTGTACCAGGCGCTGCAGCGGCTTTTCGTGAAGTACGGCATGTATGCCGAGAAAACTGTGAACCTTGTAATGCCGGGCCTCGACGGGATCTCGCGGATGCGCGATCTTATGGATGGCCTGCGCGTCGACCCGCCCTCAAAAATCGGCGGCGTTGTTGTCAATGCGAGGCGCGACTACCTTGACGGAGTCGAGATAGACTCAAAAACCGGCGCTGTAAAGCCAATCGAACTGTCCGGTTCGAACGTCCTCAGGTTCATGCTTGAGGACGGCGCCGTCGTCATAGTGCGCCCGTCGGGCACTGAGCCGAAAATCAAAGTCTACATGATGGTCAGCGGCGACTCGCGCGCCGATTGCGACCAAAAAATAAACGCGTACTCATCCTGGGCCGAGAACCTGTGAATCCACAAAGGGTTGCACTTCACACGGTCACTTGCGTCAGGCTTTGAAAACGCCTTTCTTGCTCGCCTTGATTAGGACTATCGTGATGTTATCCGCCCCGCCGTTCCTGATCGCCTCGCCGAACAGGATCTCCGCCCCCTTCTCGATGGAGTCGGACGACGCAAGAATTCCCCGAATGGCGGAATCATCCAGCATATCCGTCAAGCCGTCGCTGCAAAGGAGATAAGTATCGCCCGGCTGGCACCCCATGCTCATTATATGCGGCGAAATGCCCATCTCGGTCTGGAAAACCCCCAAATGCTGCGTAAGCCTATGCCTGTCCGGGTGCGTCCGGGCCGCTTCCGGGGTCAGGACGCCCTTATCCATCATCTGCCGGATTGGGGTATGATCCTTGCTCAGTTGGCTGAGGAAACCATCGCGCAGCAAATAGGCCCTGCTATCCCCTATGTTTATTATCTCCGCCCTATCCCCCACAATACTGAGCCCAACGAACGTCGACCCGATCCTGGCGCCGTCGTTCATCATTATCATATTACAGATGATAGCATTCCTTTCCTTCAGGTAATCGACCATACCATGAAGGCCATCCGCCGTATTGATGCTGTTCATAGCCTGGACAGCGACGAGCGACGCGAGGGCGCCGTGCGCCTCGCCCCCCATACCGTCGGCTACGGCGAAAAAGCCTTTTTTTTCGGAAACGCCCGCGCATCGGAACGGCGAGTTGTCGTTGACATTTTCCCGGAAAACGCCGTTTATGTACAGGTTATCCTGATTATCCCGCCTGACAAGGCCGGCGGCGCAGATCGCGTAGCTTTTTAGCCTCATGGGCCGCACCGTCTTTCTATGACATGGTGGCGCTACTATACCAAAAAGGAGAAGTAAGATGAACGAGTACTATACCCTTCACGTCGCGGGGTTGCAGAGGCAGTTGCAAATATGCAAAATATCCGACGACTTAAGCATCGCCGCCTTTGTACTATTTGGCGACGTCGAAATGACCGTCGCAGCGGCCGCGCACCTGCTTAAGGTCGCCCCCCCGCATGATATCCTGATAACCGCGGAGGCAAAAGGCATCCCGTTGGTGCACGAGATGGCGCGGCAAAACTGCGAGTCAAACTATATAGTCGCGCGAAAGGGCGCCAAACTATACATGAAAGACGCCTTTTCGGTCGAACTGCAGTCGATAACCACGCAAAAGAAGCAAATACTCTTTATCGACTCGAGGGAAGCGGCGCTGATGAAAGATAAGAGGGTCCTCATAGTCGACGACGTTATTAGCACCGGCGAATCACTCCGCGCCCTGGAGAAACTGGTCAAAGAGTCCGGTGGCGCAATCGTGGGGAGGATGGCCGTCCTGGCGGAGGGCGACGCGAAATACAGGGACGATATCATCTACCTTGAGCATCTGCCTCTCATAAACCCCGACGGCTCCCCCAGGGACTAGGGACTTAGGACTTAGGCCGGCCGGGGACTTATGACCAGCCAGGCTACTTAGGCCCGGAGGGCTTTGGGACCATACGCCCACCGGCCTGCAGCGCCGGGTGGGACTTGGGACTATACACCCACCGGCCTGTAGCGCCCGGGTGGCGCTAGTCCAGGTATGCATCCAGGTATATCAACGCGAAAAACTCTATACACCTTACGTGGCGAACAAGTGTCAGCTTGTTCGTTTGCCTATAAGCGCCGTTATACGCGTCCGGGACGTCCGTACTGAAGAGCCCGATACCCCTGAACCATTCGATGATTTCATCGTCGGAGACAGTACTGCTGATTACGGACTCGTCGTGGAGCGCCAACGCCGCAGTCCTGTAAAGAATCAGCGCGGCTTCCCTTTCGGTGACCGGCCCTGTCGGGTTGAAAATACCGTCAGGCGCCTCCATCAGGCCCAACTCCACCACAACGAACTGATTCCAAAGATCGTTTATCGCAGTCGAGTCCGTGATGACCCCTTCCCTGTACTCAGGCCACGGGTTTATCGGCTCAGGGTTTGTTAGATCGGTCCCCGAGGCGAAGTATGAGAACAGCCCGAATGTCGAAGCAGTGAGCTCCGCTATCTGCCCCCTTGTCACAGGCGCGTCAAGCCTGTCAAGCGGCAGCATGAACCCGTATGAAAGCGCCCTCATTACCTCTTCGCGCGACCAGTCGTCCGGTAAGTCGGAATCATCGGCGAGAATCCTGAATGTGAAATCCTTCTCGGTGGACAAGCCCGCCGAGTTCGTCGCGATAACCGTGAATGTGTAATCCCCCGGAGGGAACTCGAACGGGAAAATCGATAGTTCGCTGTTATGGTAGTACGACCTGCCCTCATATACCCAGAGGACATTCGAATCGTCACCATCAAAAATATTACCGTAGAGCCAGCCATCCTGCATGTCGTAAATCTCAGCCTCGAAGTCAATCATCTCGGTGAGCTTGTACTCAGGGATCTCATCCTGCTCGCGAAGGATCATGGGAGCTTTATACGGTACAAGGACCCTCGGGCTTTCGGCAAGTACCGTCCGGACCCCGTCTGTCGCGTAAATGATGAAGTACCCCGAGTTAGTACCCGGAAGCGTTGACAAGTCGACCTCAGCCGATCTCCCGGTCACGCTCGACGCCACATTGTGGTATACATCCTCCGACGGGCAGTACCAAATATCAAAATACAACTCATCCCCGTCGGCGTCGTAGGCGTCCCATGTGAGCGTCACATCATCCGTGAGCTCCTGACGATTGGAAAGTCCGGAGAACTCCACCGTGGGGGCGCTTCGTGAAACATCCCTTGTATAAATCACTTCGGGACCTTTTTGGATTACGATCCGGGCCGCGTTGTCGTGGAACCCCACGTTGATATCGACAGTCGAGCAGTCAGGATCCGTATACTGCACACCCCCGGGGGTCACGGCCTGCGAGAACGACCTTGTATTGAAGTATGAGACGGATAGGAGCGCGCCGCTGCTATCGTAAGTGTAAACGCCGTATTCTCCGAGCTCGCTCGGGACGACCACGTTCCGGTCGCTTTCATATGTGTACCAGGGTGAAGTATAAAACACTCCGTCCGAGTCGATATACCCCGTAATATGGATGAACAACTCGCGGCCTTGCGATCTTTCCATTATGCCGCCTTTATCGGTATTGTGGGCCTCGAACCAGTTGTACCAAATGAAATGCTTGCAGGACGAGCACTCCATATACAAATCGTCCTGATAATCATCGAGCGTCCATGCGGCCCCGCAGCCTGAGCATTGGAACTCGTAACCGGTCACATGCGTGAACTCGAGGCAGTCCTGGCAACCTACGTAGAAGTCCGGGTCGTATGCGCTCCCGTAGCAATGTGGGCACTGCCCCCAGTAGTCCTCTTCAGTATAATCCAAACCGTCGCCCGAGGTCACCCGGCCTACGAGGCAGTAATAAAGATGGTTCCATAAATCCGAAGTGGTCCACTTCTCATAAGGACTCCTTAATCCCCCCCAGCCCATATAGCTGGAGACCTGGCCAAGCAACTGCCCCCCCTCGACCCAATAGGCGCGCTGCTCCTCGTATATGAGCGAACCGCTGCCCTCCATGCCGACGTCCAGCCCGCCTACGACATTCGGGTTCTGCGAAGTCACCTGCCGGGACGTCATGATATCGTGACCGGACATCCTGTATGGGGCCATGTTCAAATCAAGGTTGAGGGAGCCGCCCTCGTACTCGTCGCCCAGAAAATAACAATGCGCAATCTCGTGGGGGACTATTGACAGCATATCCGGGGAGTTCTCAACTATGATAGAGGACGGCATACCGTACGTGTAACCAAGCACCCCCCTGGATCCGGGCGGGTACATCGTATTTCTTACAAAACCTAATATCAGGGTATAATCCCTGTTACGCGTTTGGAGGTTGCAAATCGCCTGCCACGTCAGAAACTGCCCTTGGTTGGTGTTGAGGTCGTACTTGTCGGCGGATAAGTCCAGCTCGGGCCCGAGCACATACTCCAAATCCGCCTGGGCAATCGGGTATGTTGCGGTCAGCATCGACGAACTGCTGCGCCAATCGCCGTTGCACCCCACGACCCTGCCTGAGTAGTTTGCCAGGATTGGTACTGCCAGCACCCTGAGTTTCGAAGACTCGAAAAAGTTTGCAGTCCTTACGGCGCGGCCGCCATCCGTCTCGAAAATGAACCTGTAAGCGCCCGCTTCCCAACTGTTGACCTCGGCCATATCCCTCGGCTGGAACAATAACGTATTGCTGTCCGGCATACCCGCGGGTATTAGCTGGGCTACTACATCCCCATCCTTTTCGATAATCAGGACCGCCGGGCTGTCCGTGTCGAACGGTTCATTGAACGAAATGAACACCGCTGTATCCTTGCCGGCGACAAAATTCTGCATCACGTAAAACTCACCCGTATCGACGTCGAAACCATAACTCAGGGACTGGTTGATCTCTATCATCCTCACATTAAGGTTGTCACTGTCAAAACCGGGCGCCGACGGCGTGAACGGTAGGGTACGTTCCGGCCTGGGAATGAGCGGCGTATCGCTAATAGTGGCCGGTTCCGCGGTATTGCCCGGGTCGTCGCCGGCGTCGTCTACGTCGGGAGTGACCGCAACCAGGTCGTAGCGCGCCCTGCTATAGGTCGACGCCGGCGTATCCTTACTGCATGCAGCGAGCGCAAAGAGCATCACAAAGGCAAGCGCTAACGATAAAATACCCTTCTTTTTCATTTCGTTGTCCCCTCCAGAAATATCATCTTCTCACGATGCTTAAATCATACCTGACCGGTCCCGGCCCGAAGTACCCCGCATAGACGTCGTATGTCTCCCAAGCCTGAAGCTCCAGCGTCAGCAAGGAGTTTTTACCCCCGCCTCCATCATCGTCGTTTCCCAACTGGCTCCCATCAGGGGCATACACGATCAGGAATGGGTCTGACGCCCCGTTGTTTGACGTCCGAAACTCCCATGTACCTGACTCCGACGGAATAAACGTGAGGCCTTGCGATGCGTCAATGCTCATCACAGCTCCCGTTTCGGGCACCGTAACAGGGGGCCTCACCATCAATGTGCACCGACCCGACGCCCCGCCGTAAAATGAAGCCTGAAGTACGTATTGCGTCCCGTATGTCAGGTAAGTCACCAGTTCCGAGTTGTAGAAATCATCCCCGAATCCATCGTCGTCGGACTGGAGGAGGACCCCGTCCTCATAGATTGCCAGCATCGGGTCGCTGCTTGTACCTGCGGTATAGAACACCCATAACCCCGTCATGACCGGTGTGAACGTGTACTCAGTGGCGTTGTTCACCTGCGTTACTCCGTATATGTCCAACGCGCCACCTGACGGCAGGTCAGGCATATCTGTGGAACCGGGCGCCGTCGACATCGGATCCCCGTTTGGATCGATAGGCTTTTCCGTTGGCGGTAATGCCGTCTGCCTCGAATCGCCGGGGCCTGTCACATTTGGATCGTCTTCCCCGTTACCTGGGTTATCTGACGTACTCCCGTTCGGAAAAGTTCCACTTACATAGCGGTTTCCTGTTTCCGGCTGCGAAAATACCCCGGCAGCCCAAAGGACCAAGGCAACCACCCCTGCAAGGACTACAATCCCTATCGGTATCAAAACCTTTAGCAGCCCTTTATTTTCACCGGGTTTTTCTGTATGGGGCTGCGCCGCTGCATAGCCGCTATGAACAGGCGGCGGCGCGTACACCGGCGGCGGCGCGGGCTGTACCGGCGGCGGCGCTGTGTATACCGGTGGCGGTGTGTATACGTGCGGCGGCGCGGGCTGTACCGGCGGCGGCGCGGGCTGCACCGGCAGCGGTGCGTACACCGGTGGCGGCGCGGGCTGCACAGGTGGCGGCGCGGGCTGCACTGGCGGCGGCGCGGGCTGCACTGGCGGCGGCGCGGGCTGCACTGGAGGCGGCGCGGGCTGCACCGGCGGCGGCGCGGGCTGCACAGGAA
>Ga0082212_10002519_pt1 | contig 26684 bp, 26 predicted proteins | sample TergutNt197P3_FD_71548 | JGI IMG/M metagenome (GOLD analysis project Ga0082212, IMG submission 71548) | Neocapritermes taracua P3 segment gut microbial communities from Petit-Saut dam, French Guiana - Nt197 P3 | ecosystem: Host-associated > Arthropoda: Insects > Digestive system > Gut ...
GCAAGCAGGTGTTCGTGCCAAGCTATGGAGGGAAGCCGCCGGTTTTCAAATTCGGCAAGGAGAGCGGTTACTTTATAGAACAATCATAGGGAAGCCGCCGGAAACAATTGGGAAAGGGGGACAAGGCGCGTGTCAGGAAAATTAATCGTTTGCCCGTACTGCTTCGCCAAATTCAAAGACGAAGAAGTGCATTTCCGCATGGAGACTGTTTTTGAAAAAGAAGAAGACTGCGACCCTGACGGCCTTGGGCGGCCTCTGATCGACATTGAAGAAACAGGAAACAGGGCGCTGCTGGAAGCATTCAAGGCCAAGTATTGTTTCCTCGCGAAAAAAGACGAGCGGTACGAGAAATTCTGGTCGGTTTTTGGTGCGACCACCGAGCGGGCTTCCCTGAGCAAAGACGGCAAAAACGCAGTTGCGCCGTACCTCAGGCTTGTGCTCGACCCAAGAAGCATGGAGCACGGGAGGTTCTTTCGCGGGAAAGCCGAAGAAAACGAAGACGGCCTCGTCGTGTCTGTAACCGACTGCTTCGGGAAGAAAACGGACAGGCGCGTCTGCCCGCAGTGCCACAACCCGCTTCCGGGAACCTACGGGAAAAACCAGACGAAGTTCATTTCGGTGGTAGGCATAACGGGTGCGGGGAAAACCGTGTACCTGTCGCAGCTGTGCAAGCACTTCAAGGCTTTTGCAGCTAACTTGGGCATCACGTCCATTCCGACGAGCAAAGGGGCGATGGAGTTCATACTCAGCCATCCGGTTGCGATGGGGGAACCGCTTCCGGAGGGAAGCCCGCCGGAGGCGCTGACCCAGCCTATTTTCTACGACCTGAACTTGAGGAACGGTAGCAAAGTAGTCACAAACACGGTGGTTTTTTACGACATAGCGGGGGAGAACTGCGTTGACCACGAAAAGATGAAGCATTTCGGGCCTTTTGTCGAACAATCCGATGGAATCATGCTGCTGATCGACCCTGTGCAGCTTGGGGGCGGCGGCCTTTACGATGGCACGGCAGGGCCAACGGCGGTTTTGGAGGCGATTTACAACCGCTTTGCTAACAAAAAACAGGAGGATATACGCAGCATGCCGCTTGCTGTCTGCATTTCCAAAGGCGATACGGCAGCCCTGCAGATAACCGGCAGGAACATGGAGGAAGTGCAGCATGTGCAGGACGGGCAGAAGCATTTTTTGCCTGTCTTCAACGCCGATTCGTACAACAGCCTTCAAAGCATGCTGAAGGGGTTCGTGGACGACAACGAAGCCGAGCTTCGCACGCATCTGATAAACCTTTTTGACAATTACAACTATTTCTTGTTTTCGGCGATTGGGGCTTCCACTCATAAGATTGTCTCAGGCGGCGAGGAGAAAGAGGTGCCGGCTGCGCCGCCCATCCCAAAGAGGATTCAGGAGCCGCTCTTCTGGCTTTTCCACAAATTCGGCTACATAGGGGTAAACGCTGAAATAAACAGCCCAGAACAGCCCTGCCAAGATCGCGGGGATTGCGGCGGCGAGCATGTTACCCTGCGCAAAAGAATGTCCCTTATATTCAGAAAGGAAAGGGGTGCGCAGCCATGAAAATACACCAGGCAAGCTTCACGAGGGTCGGCGGGCAAGGCACATGTGACGGATGGCAAACCGTAAACGTGTCGCCGGGAGCCCCGGCGGACGCCGTAGCCAGCTTTTCCCGTTTTCAGAGCAGCAATGTGCACGACCCGGAATTTGACGAAGAGGACAAGGGGGAGAAAATCGTAACGGAGCTGCAAGCGGACGGCAACTGCGTGTTTCTGACCCGCATCAAATACGGCCTCAAGGATCAGCTGGGGCGCCCTTCGATGTTCGCGAACAGTTTTTTCATTGGAATAAACGAGTTTGCACGAAACCCACAGGCAGTTTTGGGGATAAAAGGTGAGAATTTCAGGTTCGACGTGGAAAGCACAAAGCCGGATGCGCACGAGGTTTTGCTGTCTGAGAAGCTATCCCTTACAGCTGCCGCAGAGTCAATCGGGCTCAGCAGAGAAATGCATTTGGTGTTGGCGAGGTGCGTGCTGCATGCGCAGGGCATCAGTACGAAAGCGGCTTTGCACCTGATCTGCGACTGCGCAGAGGAAACCGTGCGGTATGCCATGTTTTGCATTTGCATGTCTGTGCCGTATTCGTTCAGGAGGATAATGTCGTTTTCCACTTGCAATGCGCCGCCCTCCGCGCAGAAAGCGGTCGTATTCGACCGAAGGCTGAAAAACAGCAGCCACCTTTTTTTCGACCTTTCAACAGGCAAAAACAACGTATTGACGGAAGCAGCCGAAAAACGGCTCGAATGGTATGATTTTGCCGATATAGCGGCTATCGACGACGTGCTTGCCCGCCTTGGGGATCAGCTGTCAACGTCCATTGACTTGATCAAACTGGCCTGCGAAACGGCCTGCTCGGGGCTCTCGGGTGATTATTTGGAAAAGCTTTCGGACGAAGGCTTGCACAGGAGGCTCAACGAGCTGCTGAGCTCCGGCATATCCCAAAATGCGCTTATGGACGAACAGGTCGGCTTGACCTTGGGGGAAGTCGTCAGGAGGCGCATTGTACTGAACGACATTGTTGCAGAAAAATTGTCCGGATACTTGGAAAAGGCGACCAGCAGGCCTTTGATTGACACAGGCAGCGCCTACGCTGCCATGACAGGCATCGTCATTCCGGCTGCTGTGGGCATGCCTGCGGGAAAAAAAGCGAAAAAGGCGAGGAACAGCATATGGGCTTTGCTTCGGAAATAAAAAAATCAAAGGTTTTGTTCAGTTTGGCCAGCGGGTGCAACCTGTACTACTGCGACGGGTCAGAGAGCGAGGTCTTTGGCAAAACCGTGAAACTGCTGAGGCACGTGAAGCCGGCGCTGCGAAAAGGCGGAAAAAGCGGCGAGGTGTTTTACATGAGGGCTGTGCCAAGCGGGCTTGCAGGGGTTTTTGACACTAAGCATTGGGTAAACATAATACGGAAACCGGTTAACACAATGCATTACATCTGGCCGGTGGACATAGTGGATGTGGCCGATGAGCGAGGAAATCCAATGCCTGCGCTGGTTTTCCCATATCGCCCGCACAGCGAATACTCAAGGCTGACCCCATTCCTGTCGAACCTGGACATGGACAGCACTCCGCAGAATTACTGGCCTGACAGTGGTTGCTATTTGGGCCTTGAGAACGACAGGGTCCGTGGGGTTGCCGATAGTCTGCTTAAAGCTTGGTGCTCATGCAGCGCCTCGAAATACGCGTACCATGAGTTCTCGTATGAAAACATGCACTATGAGCCAAACATGTGCAAGGTCAAATTCGACTTCAGCTTCTCGATGCACTCTGCGCAGGATTTGCAGGACTGCAGTTTTGTTGAAAATTCGAGGATAACAAGCGACTATGCGGACACGCATTATTACAGCAGCGGGGCGGGCAGCATGGACTTGGCGTCCGATTATTATTCAATGGCGGCCATACTGTTCAAGCTGCTTGTCGGCAGGCTGCCCTACGCGGGAGGCATTTTGGAAGGCGAACCCAACGGCAACGAAAAAGAGCACTCAGCTTGGATGAAGGCGTATCACAGCAATCCGGTCTTCATTTTTGACCCCTGGGACGCGTCAAACAGGCTTGGCGGCGGAGAGCCCGAAATTTACGAAATCAGATGGCAGAGGCTCTCCGGCGAGTTAAGGGGCATGTTCCAAAGCGCCTTCAAACCTGCAAACGCGCTTAGGAAAGCCAAAAACCCACGGTTTTATTCGCCTTGGGACTGGAAAAACGCATTGGAATGCAATTATTACAGTTGCAGTTAAGGAGGCAGCCGTGGAATTACAGAATGTTTTAAAAACCATTGTTGACAAAAACGGCACAGATGTGTTCAACGACCCGGATCGGATGCTCGAGGCTCTTGAAGGGCAGGAAATCGGCAATGCGGCAAAACACCGGCTGCTGCTTGCCGTGGCAAGCAGCAACATTGGCGATTTCGCTGCAAACACAGAGGAAGGGTTGAACTTGGTCGACGTTGACAACGCCGTCCACGATGTCGCTGCGTCCACAGGGCTTGCGCACCAAACGGCGCTGCAGCTGGTAATGGACGTTCTCAATGCATGCGGGCTGGATTTTGCAGTAGAAGACGGCTTCGTGCTTGAAGAAGCAGGTATTGAAAAAAGGCTTCATGCCGTCATGCCAAACGAGCTGGCTAGATACGAAGAGGAGCGGGTCAGGAGCTTGGCAAAAAGGCTCGCAGAAGCCGGTTTCGCAACCCAAGAAGAAGAAGCGGCGGCAGTGCGCGAGGCAACTGCTGCGGTTGCAAGGCTATGCAGGGCAGGCGTCCCAACGGGTTTTTACCTGCTCGGCAGGTGCTATTACCTTGGGGAGCTGGGCACTGAGAAGAACATGAACAAAGCGGTGGAGTACCTGTCAGCAGCTTCGGGCATGGGCTGCGCAGAAGCCTCTGCGATGCTTGGAATGCTGCATTACAGTTCAAAAAGCTTTTTGCTGAGGGACTACACGAAAGCGCACTGCTATTTTACGCGCCCTGGGGCATTGGCTTTAGGTGCTGAGCGGCAGGCATTGAAAGACATATACATGCAGGGCTCGGCAAACCTGGCGACGCTTTTCATGAGCGGGCTGATTTTTGCGATGACTTTGCTGTTTACCATGCATTTCAGCTCTGGGATGCCAAGCAGCGGCATTTGCACGATGGCGGCAGCTTTTGCAAACGTGTTCTCTGCCTTTGTTTTTGTCTTGGCCGCAGCATCGTTTGCCAGAAAAAGGTACAACAACATCAAGGGTTTTTTAGCGGTTCAGTACTTTGCGTGGGCGTTTTATGCGTTTGTGCTGATATTGGCGTAAGGAGGCGGGAAAAATGACAGGCAGCCAGATAAAGATCTTCAGGGGATGGCTTAAAGACGCTGTGTTCTGGCAGGTGCTGTTGCTGGGGATATCAGTGTCGGGGGGCTTATTCGCCGTGTATGGCGGCTCTTGCGGACAGAAAATATCAATCATCGCTGCAATGTTCGCTTTCACAAGCGTGGCGATGTGGATGATCAACTATAAAAACGGCATAGGGGACAACAAATTCAAGAAAACAAAGACTGCAATGTCAATGGTCTTTGGATTGCTGGTAGTTGCAGTTACAGCAAAGGGAGGTTGGTAGATATGAAAGGTGGACGGCATTTTAACTTATTGCTTTTAATCGGCGCTCTGATAGGAGCCGCTGCAGGGTTTGCCACAGGCGAAATGCTGATAGCGCGTTTTGGCGCCTCTGTCAGCAGCGTGTTGCTGGTGGGCATGTACTTCGCGCAGCTAATGCTTTTTATTTCGCTTTCGGTTCTGGCCTGCGAAAAGATCGACGCAAGGCTCAACACGCAGTACTGGACACGCAGCCACTGGAAGGATTCGCTGAAAAGGCTGCCGCTTACGAGTGCCTTGTTTTTCTTTGCAGTCGGGTGCCTGCTTCAGTTCGTGTACGGCTATGCCCCGGAAAATGCGCCGCGCCAGGCTTTCGACGACTATATTCTTGCAATTGACAATTCGGGAAGCACGAAGAGCACCGATCCGGACAAGGAGCGCTTTGCATCAACAGTGTCTTTTGTAAACGGGCTGACTGAAAAAAACCAAGCTGCCGTGATTGTCTTCTCGCGTTCTACGGACGTAGCAGTGCCTCTTGGGAAGGCGGACGATGAATTCAAGAGAAACGTTGAAATGGCGTTGTCTTCGCTAAAATCCGGAGGCGGGACGGATATTGAAGGTGCACTGACAAGCGCAGCCGGCTTGTGCGTGGACGCCAAAAGAAGGGCAACCGTGGTCTTGCTGTCCGACGGCGAAAGCAAAGTCGATGTCCAGCATGTTACGGACACGTACCGCCAAAAGGGCATCGTTTTGAACACAGTAGGCTTTGCATTCAATCGGTTCGAAGGCACCGGGCTCCTTGAAGAGCTTTCCAGCCTCACAGGCGGCGAGCACTACAATGTGGAGGACATAAGCCAGTTGTCGGGGACGCTGGCCAAAATACGCATAGGGCAAGACGAGAGCCGGAACTTGCTCGGCAACATGGGCAACGATGAAAGCGAGCCTGGCCATTATAAAATTCTAAGGGTGTTGTTCATTGCCTTGACCGTCACGCTGCTGAGCTTCGCACTTGGTTTCATGCTATACAACAGCGACGTGATAAAAAAGCTGCTGCCCCAGAAAATCCTGACGGGCGTTGCCGCAGGCCTGATAATGGAATACGGCTTGTTTAACATCAGCCAGGAATTCTACGCACGGCTTATCTTGGCGTTGCTGGCAGGGCTCATGGTGACGTTTTTCAAGAATGCCACAACAAGCGAAGAAGAACAGAGCCTTGCCGGATTTGAGCTTGCTGATTCGGGGGGGCAGGGGTGGTAAATTGCCAAAGTAACCCGTGCGGAAGCCGTCGCCCCCGCTTTTTGTGTTTAAGATAGGTCTAGATAGATATAAAAGGTGCCTGCTGGTAGTTGTTGTTATCCAACTTGAATTTGTAGTGTAAATTGTTATCAACAAAATCAATAGTACCCTGCACATCAATGGCGTATTCCGGCTGAGGCAGGCTAATAAAAAACTCTTTCAAGTTTACATCTGTCATGATGCTGGTAAAACTATCAACGGCGATAATACCTATAGGTTCATCGTTATACAAAACATCATAGTCAATTCCGTTGCTGAAAACCACAATGTTTCTTACTGACTGAACCTTCAAAATGCCAGCCAAGAACCCGCTGTATTCGCGGGCTTGAGCAACTGGGTTACTATAAGTTGAAAGATGTATTTTACCTATGTTATCCGCGTCCTGCTGTGCATTGAAAACCTTGATATTTAAGCTGCTCCCAACGCCAAAAGAACTATACGCTGTTTTTTTGAAAATATCATCGTAATAATTGCTGTAAATGTATGTAATGCCTTTCCAGCCTTTAGATTCAACAACGAATAGACCTTTTGGAGAAACGATAAAATAATCTACTTTTTTAAAACCTTTAGCAGTTTCAAATTTCAAATGACTATAGATCGTGACGCCTGCAAATGTAGAATCTTCAAATAAACTTCTGAACTTCTTGATAAGCAGTATTTCACCATGCGGAATATCTTTTTTGATGTTGGCAAGAATTTGGTTCTTAAACGTTTCTGCTTCTGTTTGCTGGACACTTAATTGCTGTTTCAGACGCTTCGTTTTTCTCTTTACGGAAATAAGCAGAATAACCAGCAAAGTAATCAGAAGAAGAATAAGAATATGTTCTAATTTCACTATCGCACCTTCCCAATATTCATTCACAAAGCAGTTATTGCGACTATGGTGTTAAATTAGCTCATGCGCTATCGCACTGTCATCCCTTTGCCGGTTGTCCCATATTATCACATTTCCCTTGATTTTTCAAGCAAAGGTAAAATTAAAAAAACCTTCTTTTTTTTAGATTTTAGATTCATCGCTATCCTCTTTTCATTGGCCTAGCCAACTTACCCTTGAAAAACAAGGGTGGGCGAGGGCGCAAAATTCGTTTGTATTGTATCTACTTTTGTGTTATGCTGTTGGTGGAAGGTCGGGTGAGAGAATTTGGTTGATAAAATACTGTTGTTGCCCGTTACAAGCGATTTCATCTTCAAGCTGATATTTGGCGATCAGCGCAACGTTGACATACTGGCGGCATTTCTCAGGGCGGTTTTGGACATACCCGATGAGGAATATGAACGATTGGTGATTGTTGACCCGTATATTAAGAAGGAATCGGTGGATGACAAGTACGGGATTTTGGATGTGAAATTGCACACGGTTAGCGGAAACGTTATCCACATTGAAATTCAAGTACGTGTTCTGCATAATATGAAAGCTAGGACGATTTATAGCCAATCGAAACTGGTGACGGAGCAAATGTCGTCGGGGATGAACTGGTCGGATATCAAGCAGACGATAACCATTGTAATCACGAGAGACGTGTTCATGCCGGAGGGCGACAAGTATCATCATCAATTCCGCTATCGTACCGAAGACGGCGTTGAGTTTTCAGACCTTTCAGAAATCAACACCTTGGATTTGAACAAGCTCCCTGCTGCCAATGACAGTACGGAACTGTGGTATTGGATGAAGTTCATAAAAACTGATGACGAGGAGGTTTTGGACATGTTGGCACAGAGAAGCCCACAAATGCGAAAAGCGGTCGGCGTCCTTAAAGAATTGTCGGCTGACGAGCGGACTCGTATGCTCTACGAAAAGCGTGAAATGGCTCGCAGGGATTCTGAATCTTTAGCTGAGGCAGAACGCGAAAAATGGCAGATTGTGGTTGCGAAAGTGGTTGCGGAAAAGGATTCCCAAATTGCGGAAAAGGATTCCCGCATCGCGGAAGTGGTTGCGGAACAGGAATCCCGCATCGCGGAAGTGGTTGCGAAAAAGGATTCCCGCATCGCGGAATTAGAAGCACAACTTGCCAAACAGAAATATTATTAGCATCATATAACGAGGAGGTTTTAGACATGCTGGCACAGAGAAGCCCGCAAATACGAAAAACGGTCGGCGTCCTTAAAGAATTGTCGGATGAAGAGCGGGCTCGTATGCTCAACGAAAGTTATGAAATGGCTCGCAGGGATATTGAATCTTTAGTTGAGGCAGAACGCGAAAAATGGCAGATTGTGGTTGCGGAATTGGATTCCCAAATTGCAGAAAAGGAGTCCCGCATCGCGGAACAAAAAAAGCAGATTATGATAGCGGAATTGGATTCCCAAATTGCGGAAAATGATTCCCGCATCGCGGAATTAGAAGCACAGCTTGCCAAACAGAAATACAATTAACAACATACAGGCGCGGCGGGGAAAGACCCGCCGCGCCGTTTCTGTTTACAGCGATGTATCCTTCAGCTTACCTATAGACGACATTGGTTCCCATCAGCCAGTCCTCGACCTTGACTGCGGGAATACCCTCACGGTTCCCCTTGAATGAGCTTTCCTTGTACAACACGAACTTAGGGTAGTTATCCTTAACGTCCAAGAGGGAGCCGAACTCCCGGTTGATGGTTGACTCGTCGTTCAGCAGATAGCAGACCTGCAGGTATAGTTTATCGCCGTCTTTCTCGCCGACGAAATCTATCTCCTTGTCACCGACACGGCCGACACAGACCTTGTAGCCTCTGCGCAGGAGTTCCAAGCCTACTATATTCTCAAGAATGATTTCGGCGTTATTCAAGTTAGCGCCTACGGCTGCCTCCCGTAAGCCGTGGTCTACTACATAATATTTTTCATTTACCTTAAGCAGCTTCTTGCCGTTCACATCTTGGCTTTTTAAGCGTAACAACAGGTAAGCCTCCTCACAGGCTTTCAGATAGTTAAGGATAGTCTCAGGGGCGACCGTCCGTTTTTCAGTTTTGAAGAATTTTGATATGCTTGTCGCCGAGAAGCTCTTTCCCACGTTAGCCAAAGCATAGGAGAGGATGCGCTCTAGCAAGTCTACGTCCCGAATTCTGTTGCGCTTGACGATATCCTTCAGCACGACCGAATTGAATATGTCCTGTAGGTAATTCTTGCTGCTCTCAGGCGCGAAGCTGATACTGGACAGGAAGGGCATACCGCCGTACTTGATGTAATCGTCGAATGTATAGTCCGGGCTTACCATCATAAACTCTGTGAATGAGAAGGGGTAGACTACGAACGAGACATAACGCCCCGCAATATAGGTGGCAAGCTCACCCGACAGGAGCCGCGAATTAGATCCTGTGATGTATATGTCCGCATTGAACTTGACACGCAGGGAGTTTACCGCTTTCTCCCATCCCTGCACTTCTTGGATTTCATCGAAGAACAGGTAGAACGTCTCTTTACTGCCGCCGATCTTCTCGCATACATAGTCGTGTAAGGCGTTATAATCACACAGATGCTGGTTCCCTAAGTCCTCGAAGTTCAGAAAGACGGTATGGGGGCTGTCTATCTCGTCGCGGACTTGTTCTAACAGTACGCTCTTCCCGCTGCGGCGAATACCTGTCAGCACTTTGATTATGTCCTTACCGATGAACGGACGGATTTTCGATAAATAGGATTCACGAATAATCATAACTATCAACTCCTTATAAATGCATTGTATACTTAAACGCATCCCTTAGTCAATAGGATTATTTTATGCATATAAGATATAACATTCTTTGACCATTGGAGTAAAAAACACTTGCAAAAAATGAAAAAATGGTGTTTACTAAAATTGTAGCAATCTATGGCTAATCTATAATTTATCAATCAAACCAACAAAAACTATTGAACACAAGCTAGTCTGTTGCAAATCGGCGTATGGGATTTTTAGAGAGTAACCCGTTTATATTTAATGGTTAAGGAGGAGTTACATGAACTTTGTGTTGACGAAGGAACAGGAATTCGTAAGAAAAATGGTCAGAGACTTCGCAAAGAACGAAGTTGAGCCAATTGCTGCCGAAATTGACAGGGAGCACAGGTTCCCTGTTGAAAACGTGGCAAAAATGTCGAAGCTGGGCATCCTTGGCGTACCATTCCCGAGAGAGTACGGAGGGGCTGGCGGCGACAACATCTCATACGCAATCACAATAGAAGAATTGTCAAGGGTGTGCGCCTCGACGGGGACAATTTGCGCCGCCCACACTTCGCTGTGCTGCTGGCCGATATACAGCTGGGGCACCGAAAAACAAAAGAAAAGGTACCTGCCGGGGCTGCTGGCGGGCGGGAAACTCGGTGCTTTCGGCCTTACCGAGCCAAACGCAGGGACAGACGCCGCAGGACAGCAGACGAAGGCGGAAGACAAGGGCAGCCACTGGCTCTTGAACGGATCAAAGCTGTTCATCACGAATGGCGGGTACGCCGACGTTTATGTAATTTTTGCGATGACCGACAGAAAGAAGGGCTCCAGGGGCATCAGCGCGTTCATTGTCGAAAAGGGCAGCGAAGGCTTTTCAATTGGGAAGAAAGAAGAGAAGATGGGCATATGCGCGTCTTCCACCACAGAGCTAATATTCCAGAACTGCAGGGTCCCCAAGGAAAACATAATTGGCGACCCGGGCGACGGGTTTAAAATAGCCATGTCAACTTTGAACGGAGGGCGCATCGGAGTGGCGTCCCAGGCGCTGGGGATTGCCCAAGGCGCATTTGACGTGACGGTGGCGTACATGAAGGGAAGGAAACAGTTCGGAAAGAGACTGTCGCAGATGGAGGCGCTCCAGTTCGACGTTGCGAACATGAGGACCCAGATCGAGGCGGCAAGGCTGATGATCTACAGGGCGGTGGACATGAAGGACAGGAACCTCAACTACGGACCTTATTCTGCCATGGCAAAACTGTTTGCGGCGGAAACGGCCATGTACGTCACGACGAAAGCCGTGCAGCTCCACGGTGGTTACGGCTACACGAAGGACTACCCGGTGGAAAGAATGATGAGGGACGCGAAGATCACGGAAATTTACGAGGGGACGTCGGAAGTACAGAAAATCGTAATCGCCTCAGCCATATTCGGTAAGTAAGAAGGGAGGAAACAAGAATGACGTTTAAAATAATCGTATGCGCCAAGCAGGTCCCAGACACGAACGAGATCAAGATCGACCCGGTCACGAAGACGCTGATCCGGGAAGGAGTCCCGAGCATACTGAACCCTGACGACGCGAACGCCCTCGAAGAGGCACTGAGGCTGAAGGAGCAGTACGCCGACACTCACGTTACAGTCATCACTATGGGGCCGCCTCAAGCGAAGGACATGCTGATCGAGTGCCTTGCCATGGGCGCCGACGAAGCGGTACTGGCGTCCGACAGGGCGCTGGGCGGTTCGGACACTTGGGCCACGTCAAACGCATTGTCTGCCGTCATAGAAAAACTGGGAGGGTACGACCTGATATTTGCGGGCCGCCAGGCTATAGACGGGGACACCGCGCAGGTTGGCCCACAAATCGCAGAGAAACTGGGAATCCCGCAGGTCACTTACGTGCAGGAATGCAAGATAGACCACGAAATGAAAAACATAACGGTCAAGAGGGCGCTTGAGGACGGGTATGAAGTGGTTAAAATCAAGACGCCGTGCATGCTGACCGCGATAAAGGGGCTGAACAAGCCTAGGTACATGTCGGTCAGGGGGATATACGAGTCTGTGAAGAGCGACATCAAGACATGGGGGGCGAAGGAGCTGGGGCTTGACGCCGACCGCGAAGTGGGGCTTGACGCCTCGCCTACGAACGTGTACCGCTCGTTCACGCCGCTGCCGAAGGGGAAAGGGACGACAATCAAGGCTGAGAGCGAGAAAGAAACCGCACAGAAGCTTTTAGTGGGCCTAAAAACCAGGCACGTTATCTAAGGAGGAGGAGAGGATATGGCGATTCAAGTAGTCAAAAACAGATGCACGGGCTGCAGGGCTTGCATGAAAGTGTGCATTTTCAATGCAATAGACGCAGACGGAAAGAAAATAACAATCAACGAGCAGTGCACTGCCTGCGGCCAGTGCCTAGTGGCGTGCCCCTTTGACGCTATCGAGAAAACAGACAGCGGGGAAGCCGTGGACCTGAGCGCATACAAGCACGTCTGGGTGTTCGCCGAACAGAGGGAAGGCAAGCTGATGAGCGTAGTGCTTGAACTCATCGGCGAGGGGTACAGGCTGGCGAGGGACATCAGCGACGAGACGAAAGTGTACGCGCTGCTGATAGGGAACGGCGTAGAAGCGCTGGCAAACGACTGCTACGAGTACGGCGCAGACGGCGTTTACCTGATAGAGAACGAGCTGCTCAAGAACTACACGACGGACGGCTATTCGAAAGTGATGACTGACGCAATCAGGATGTACAAGCCTGAGATAGTGCTTTTCGGCGCCACCCACATCGGAAGGGACCTTGCGCCAAGGGTAGCGGCGAGGCTCAACACCGGGCTGACTGCAGACTGCACCAAGCTGGACGTGAAGGTGTCCAGATACATAGAGTACGCCAACGACCACACGACGCTGGACACGTCTAGCCTTGATCCGAACGACCCGAGCACCGGCCTCAAGCAGACGCGGCCGGCGTTTGGCGGCAACCTGATGGCGACTATCGTGTGCCCGAGGACCAGGCCGCAGATGTCGACGGTCAGGCCTGGGGTCATGCAGAAAAAGGAGAGGGTGCCCGGCGCGGCGGGGGAGATGATCCGGGTGAAGCACTCGCTAAGCAAACGCGACATCAGGACGGAAGTTGTCGAAATCGTGAAGAGCGCGAAGGAAATGGTGTCTCTGGCAGACGCGGAGATCATCTGCTCAGGCGGCAGGGGGCTCGGCGATGCAGCAGGGTTCAAACTGATCGAGCAGTTTGCGGAAAAAGTGGGCGGTGTTGTTGGCTCGTCCCGCGCTGCAGTGGACGCCGGCTGGATCGACCATTCGCACCAAGTGGGGCAGACCGGGACTACGGTCAAGCCGAAGATATACTTCGCTTGCGGGATATCGGGAGCGATTCAGCACATAGCGGGCATGCAAGGGTCCGACGTCATCGTGGCGATCAACAAGGATCCGGACGCACCGATTTTCGAGGTGGCCGACTTTGGCATTGTTGACGACCTGTACAGGGTCATCCCTGAGATAATCGCCGAGTGGGACAATGCGGGCACGCTGTACGACGCTTCGTTGAAAGGGTGACAAAATGAGCTACGAGACAATTATCGTCAATGCAAAAGAAAACGGGCTGCTGGAAATACTGCTGAACAGGCCAAACCAGCTAAACGCGCTGAACCAGAAGATGTTTGAAGAAATCCTTGACGCGGTTACTGCCGCCGAACTGGACGAAAACGTCAAGGTCGTCGTTTTTTCAGGCCAGGGTAAAGCCTTTGCCGCAGGGGCGGACATAACGAGCATAATGAATGCCAGCGCGGTGGAGGTTTCAGGCGTGGCGAAGACAGGCCTTGACGCGTTCAGAAAGATTGAAAGCATGAACAAGGTGGCCATTGCAGCTGTCAACGGCATTGCTTTTGGCGGGGGGTTTGAGCTTGCGCTCTGCTGCGATTTGAGGGTGGCTTCTTCAAATGCGAAATTTGCGCTTCCAGAGACGGGGCTCGGGATCATGCCGGGCTCCGGCGGCACCCAGCGGTTGCCGCGCCTTGTTGGCAAGGCAAGGGCGCTCGAGATCATTTTGACGGGTAAAACTTTGACTGCACAGGAAGCCTTGGAGTGGGGGATACTCAACAGTGTGTGCAGCCCCGGCGAGCTGATGGACGAAGTGCACAGGATTGCAGGCTCGATACTGGCCAAAGGGCAAATAGCCATAGGGTACGCCTTGGAGGCAGTGGACAAGGGGCTGCAGACGGACATTGACACCGGGCTTAGCATTGAAAACAGGCTGTTCGCGCTGTGCTTTGCCACTCAGGACCAGAAGGAGGGGATGAAAGCGTTCGCTGAAAAACGGCCACCGGCCTTTCAGGGGCGCTAGGGCAAGCTGTCTGCACCAAGCTTTTTGTAGATGCTTGAACGGTGCAGCCCAAGGCTTTTGGCAGCGGTTGAGATGTTGCCGTTGCAGCTTTCAATCACCGATTGGATATACGCTTTTTCAAAGGTTTCTACCGCCTCGCGGTAGCTGGAGCCAAAATCAAACACTGACGGCCTGCCGTTTACGGCGCTGGCAGGCTCGGGGCCTTCGCGGTTAACGTGCAAGGCCTCTTTTTTTATGTCGATTTCCACGGCAGCAGACACTATGACAAGCCGTTCGACAACGTTTTTCAATTCCCTTATGTTGCCGGGCCAGTCGTACTCCTTGAATGCGGCCAAGGTCCGGCTTGAGAAACGCTTGTTGCTCTTGTATTTCTTGTTCAAGTCGCACAAAAACTGGCTCGCAAGGAATTCGATGTCATCCTTCCGTTCGCGCAGGGGCGGCAGGCGCACAGGTATTATGTGCAGCCGATAGTACAAATCTTCCCGGAAGCTGCCTTCCCCAAGCATTGTGTACAAGTTTTTGTTTGTTGCGGCGATGATGCGGACATCCGTGTTCATGACTTTGTTGCTGCCGATGCGGATGATGTCGCCTGTCTCGAGGACTCGAAGTAGTTTGGACTGCAGCGGCAGGGGCAGCTCGCCGATTTCATCCAGAAACAGCGAACCTCCGTCAGCAATTTCGAAAAAACCGGGTTTTCCTTCCCTGCTGGCGCCGGTGAAGGCCCCCTTGTCGTAGCCAAAGAATTCGGATTCCATCAGTTCGTGGGGAATGGCGGCGCAGTTGACCGGCAGGAACATGCTCTTGCGGCGAGGGCTGTTTTCGTGTATGAACCGCGCGATCACTTCTTTGCCGGTGCCGGACTCCCCGCTTATCGTAATCGTGCTGTTGGATTTGGCGGCTTTTTCCACGAAGGCGTAGAGCTCCTTCATTTTTTTGTTGTGCGTCAGTATTGGCGTGCCGGCGTCTCTGTGCGCACTTGTGCGCCAAGCGCACTTGTCGATGGCAGACATGTTCCGGCTGTATACGGCAGCCAGCAGCTCTTCACGGGTCATGTTGAAAAGATCAGTAATATTAATGTCACCAAATATGTTATTGATAACTTTAATCAAGTCATTATTGTTCAATTCCATAGACAGTCCTCCATTTCAATAGTATCAAAAAATCATTGATAAGTCAAGGATTGAGAGCTTAAAAGAAGAATCATAGTGTGCTTTGATATATTATTAATGTCTCATAATATCGACACAATTCAAGAATTGTAAGACATATTCGGCATATTATTCAATCTGGATTTACTGAGTTTCAAATCCGTGTTAAAAAATCAACGTTTTAACATATTATTTGGGTTGGCATTAAAATTGCGTAGTAATAAGTCGCTGTTATTAGTCATAGCAATCCAGAAAGAAAAGAGGGTAAAAAACTATGAAAAACTGTGTCATCGCAAGCGCAGCCAGGACAGCTATCGGTTCGTACCTAGGCAGCCTGAAAACCGAGCCTGAGCAAAACCTCGGGGCGGCAGCCATTGCCGCAGCTGTTGGCAGGGCAGACCTGAGGAGGGAGGACATTGACCAAGTCATAATGGGCTGCGTGGCAGGGACGGCAGCCAACTTGGCAAGATCGTCGCTGCTGATTGCCGGCTTGTCAACTGAAACGCCCGGCTATACCGTTGACCGGCAGTGCGGCTCGGGGCTGCAGGCCATCATAGGAGCCGTCTGCGAGATTTCCCTTGGGCAGGGGGACGTAGTAGTGGCAGGAGGCGCGGAAACAATGTCGAGGATTCCGTATTACCTGCCGCTGTCAAGCCGGTACGACGCGTACAGGATGGGCGACAAGGCAGTCCTCGACGGCTTCAATTTCAAAGCGTCGAATGCGCAGCCGCAGGAACAGTACCCGAACCTCAATATGGGCATTACAGCGGAAAACATTGCTTCAAAATACGGGATATCAAGGGAGCGGCAGGACGAATTCGCCCTTGACAGCCAAAAAAAGGCAATAGCCGCCATTGACGGAGGCAGATTCAAAGATGAAATAATTCCTTACGAAGTGAAACTGAGGAAATCAGCCTATGTCTTCGACGTAGACGAATACCCCGTCCGGGACACGAACATGGAGAAGCTTGGCAAGCTCAGGGCTGCGTTCAAAAGGGAAGACGGGACAGTTACGGCGGGCAACTCGTCAGGAATGAACGACGGAGCCTCGGCTGTCGTTGTCATGTCAGAAGAAAAGTCAAAAGAGACAGGGATCAAACCACTTGTAAAAATCATCGATTTTTCCACAGCGGGGGTCGACCCGGCGATCATGGGCATGGGGCCGGTGCCGGCGATCCAGAAGATACTCAAGCGGCAAGGCATGAAGGTTCAGGACATTGACCTTTATGAAATAAACGAGGCCTTTGCGGCGCAGTCCTTGGGCGTGCTCACCGAGCTTGGGATGCTTCCCGGAACCGAATTGTACAACAGGGTGAACGTCAACGGCGGCGCTATCGCGCTGGGGCACCCGCTGGGGTGCAGCGGTGCCAGGCTTACTACGTCGCTTATTTACGAGCTAAAAAGAAGAAACGGCAAATACGGCATCGTCAGCCTCTGCATCGGCGGAGGCCAAGGCATAGCCATGTTGTTTGAAAACTGCTGAAGGGAGGGTATTTTTCCATGAAAACCATCAAGAACGTCTTTGTAGCAGGGGCGGGAGCCATGGGCGCAGGGATTGCACAAGTGTCGGTCGAAGCCGGCTACAGCGTCATCCTGAACGACATCAACGAGGAGCAGCTGAAAAAAGCGTCTGAGGGCATACGCAAAAACATCAATAGAAAGGCAGAGAAAGGCAGCATAACAGGGGATGAGGCCGAAGCCGCGTTTGGCAGGCTGAGCACGTCGCTGAGCATACTGGGCGCTTCCGACGCCGATCTTGTCATCGAAGCCATATCAGAGAGGTTTGAATTGAAAAAAGCGGTTTTCAACGAGGTATGCAAGCTGTGCAAGCCCGACACCATACTGGCCAGCAACACCTCGTCGATTTCCTGCACGTCCATTGCCGCCGCCACAGCCTACCCGGAAAACTTCGTCGGAATGCACTTCTTCAACCCGGTGCCGGTAATGAAGCTGCTGGAGCTGATCAGGGGGCTGAGAACCTCGGAGGAAACCATGCAAGCCGCCTTGGAATTCGGAAAAACCTTGGGGAAAGTGTGCATCCAGTCAAAGGACACGGTCGGGTTCATAGCGAACAGGATGCTGGATTTGATGCTCAACGAGGCGGTCTACCTGCTCGACGAAGGCATAGGCACTGCCGAGGACATCGACAACGCCATGAAGTACGGCTGCAACCACCCAATGGGGCCCTTGGAGCTGATCGACTACGCAGGCGTGGACATACTGCTTGCAGTCATGGAGGAGTTCTACGCGGAAACGGGCGACCCCAAATACAGGCCGGCTCCGCTTCTCAAGAGGATGGTTAGGGCAGGGCATCTTGGCCGCAAAACAGGGAGAGGGTTCTACGAGTACAAGTGATTAAGGAGATTAGTTATGGATAAAAAGATTTCTTCGAAGAAGATGCTCAAGGAAATGATGGCGGAGCACTATTCGGACGCGCTGAAACGAAAGGCAGAAGGGAAACCCGTCGTATGGGCCACGTCCATCATTCCGCAGGAGCTGATGGAAGCGCTGGACATTGCTGTCGTTTACCCTGAGAACCACGCTGCAGCCATCGGCGCAAGGAAGGATGCGCCTGTTTTCATCAACCATGCCGAGGCAAACGGTTACTCCGTAGACATTTGCTCCTATGCCAGGGTCAACATGGCGTACGCTGACATCCTCGAGTCCGAGGCAGAGAACATACCGATCCCGGACATGATACTGTCCGGCAGCAACATCTGCTGCACTGCCATAAAATGGTACGAAAACATCGCAAAAAAATTCAACATCCCAATGGTCCTTATTGATTCGCCGTTCAACATGAGCTACGACGTGTCTGCCGAAAGCGTCAAGTACATAAGGAAACAGATTGAAAACGCAATAACCCAGCTTGAAAAGCTGGCGGGAAGGAAAATGGACTACGACAGGCTCAAAGAGGTGATGAAGGTTTCAAACGAAAACGCAATATGGTGGAAGAAGGCCACTGACCTGCTGGCAAACAAGCCTTCGCCCACAAACGGTTTCGACATGTTCAATTACATGGCACCCATCGTCTGCCTGAGAGGAAACGAAAAAGGCACAAGGCTGTTCAAGACATGGTACGAAGAGCTTCAGGCGAACGTGGACAACGGTGTCGGCCCGTGGCAAGACCAGGAAGAAAAATACAGGGTCCTGTGGGACGGGATCGCCTGCTGGCCGTACCTCAAGGACACCTACGTCAAGCTTAAAAGCAACGGCATAAACGTGGTCACGTCCACTTACCCCGAATCCTGGACGCTGCTTTACGAGGTTGGGGACCTTGACAGCATGGCCAGGGCCTACGGCGGGCTGTACGTTTTGAGGAGCATAGACTACATAACGGACAGGCTCAGCGCACTTGCCACGGGCTTCAAAGTGGACGGCATCGTGTTCCACTCCAACAGGAGCTGCAAGGGGATGGACTTCAAGCAGTTTGAAATAGCCAGAAGGCTGGAAAGCAAATTCGGCGTCAAGTACGTTTTCTTCGACGGGGACCAGACCGACCCCAGCACTTTTTCGCTGGCGCAGTATGAAACGCGCATACAAGCCTTGGTTGAAATGATGGAAGGAAACAGGCAGAGGGAGGTGCATGGAATATGAGCCAGGTACAAGATTTGATCGGTGCGCTGTCAGGCGCGGGCAAGAACCCCAAAGAAACGGTTCTGGACGAAATGAAGCGCACTGGGAAAAAAGCGGTGGGATGCTTCCCGATCTACGTGCCGGAAGAAATCATTCACGCCGCAGGGCTGCTGCCAGTCGGGCTCTGGGGCGGCAACACGGAGTTCAAGGAAGCCGACAAGTACTTCCAGAGTTTTTGCTGCTCCATAATGAGGGCCAACGTGGAACAGGGGATAAGGGGGACCTACGACATGCTGTCGGCGGTGGTCATAACGTCCTACTGCGATACGCTCAGGGCGGTGCTGGTCAACTGGCCGGTGGCTGTGCCGAACATGAAAACCATTCCGATGATACTCCCCCAGAACAGGATCGAACCTGCGGCGGTTGAGTTCATGCTGGAGAAATTCGAGATTTTCAGGGGCGAGATGGAAAGCATTTCCGGCATCAAGGCGACGGAGAGCATGCTTGAGGAGAGCTTTGGGCTTTACGAGCGGTACCGCGCCGCAATGAGGGACTTCACAGAGCTCGCAGGAACGCACCCGAAGACCGTGAACGCAGTCGACAGGCATTACGTCATCAAGGCGGGCTACTTTATGGACAAAGAGGCCTATACGGAAAAAATCGAGCAAATCAACACATGCTTGAAAGGCATGCCGGACGAAAAAGCAGGCGCAAAGGTGGTTTTGACAGGGCTGCTGGCAGAACCTGAGAACTTCCTCGAGCTGCTTGCGGAAAACGGCATCGGCGTCGCCGCTGACGATCTGGCTCAGGAGTCAAGGCAGTTCAGGACCAAGTCGAGGCCGGACGGCAGCGTCTTCGAACGTATTGCCTACCGCTACATGGATTTGCGCGGGTGCACGTTCTTCTACGAAGAAATGAAGGCAAGGGGCCAGATGCTGATCGATATGGTTAAGCAGTCAGGCGCGGACGGCATCCTAGTCTGCATGTACAAATTCTGCGACCCGGAAGAATTCGACTACCCGGTTTACAAAAAGGAGGTCGAGGCGGCCCAGATACCGATGCTCTACCTTGAAATCGAGCAGCAGATGGATTCGGTCGAGCAGCTTCGCACGCGCATTCAGAGTTTCAAGGAAATGATAATGTAGGTGATGGGATGTTTTTAGGTGTTGATATCGGCTCGTCGTCGTCCAAAGCGGTGCTGATAAACCCCCTCGGGGAAATAGTAGGGCAAAAGGCCATTCAGATGGGAACCGGCACAGTCGGGGCAAAGTCCGTTGAGCAAGCGCTGCTTGAAGAAACAGGCGTCAAGCGCTCAGACGTGCTTTTCGCCGTAGTGACAGGCTACGGCCGGATGACATACCCTGGCTGCGACCTTCAGATAACCGAGATAAGCTGCCATGCAGCAGGCGTCTGCTTCTCGCTTCCGGGCACTCGCACCATAGTGGACATAGGCGGGCAGGACGCCAAGGTCATAAGGGTCGACCAAGCCGGGCGGGTCGTGAACTTCGGCATGAACGAGAAATGCGCGGCAGGGACGGGCCGCTTCCTGGAAGTGATGGCAAGGGTGCTGGGCTGCCGCATCGGTGAGCTTTCCGCCTTGGCGGGCAAATCTCAAAACACAGTCAAAATAAGCAGCGTCTGCACTGTGTTCGCGGAGTCAGAGGTAATATCCCAACTGGCTGCGGGCGCAAAGATCGAAGACGTTGCCAAGGGTGCGCACAATTCCGTCGCCACGAGGGTGGCAGGGATGTGCAACAGGATCGGAGTAGAAGAGGCGGTAGCTATGACAGGGGGCGTGGCGCTCAACCAGGACATGGTGAAGTCGATGGCAGCCGCGCTGTCTGTACCGATTTGCGTACCTGAATCGCCGCAGACCATTGGCGCATTGGGTGCTGCGCATTTCGCAAGGGAAAAATACGGGAGGTTGTAAAATTATGAAAGAATGGGAAAAAATCTATAAAGAGAGGACGATGACGGCTGACGAAGCCGTCAAAAGGGTGAAATCCGGCCAACGCGTACTGACCGGGCACAATTCGTCAGAGCCAAAGGTCCTGACCGACGCGCTGTGCCGCCGTTACGAAGAGCTGGAAGGCGTGTACCTGTGGCAGGGGCTCAACATTACAGACGCCGAATACGCGAAGCCAAAGTACGCAGGCCACATCACGCTTGAGAGCATATTCCTCGGGCCCAATTCGAGGGACGCCATACTCAACCAGAGGGGAGAGTTCGTGCCCATGCACGTGTCCCTGATCGACCGGTGTCTAAGAGACGAAGTGAAGGTCGACTACTTCTTTACGACCGTCACGCCGCCTGACGAAGACGGCTACTGCTGCTTCGGCGTGAGCGGGGACTACGCCATCGAGGCAAAAGACTACAGCGGAGCCATCGTAGTCGCCGTGAACAAGCGGATGCCTTGGACATGCAGTGAAGGCCGGCTCAACCAGATACATGTGTCGGAGATAGAGGCATTTGTGGAAATTGACGAGCCCATCGCTGAAATCGGCAAAATTGACGACAGCGACCCGGTCACTGAAAGCATAGGGAGGGCCATTGCGGACATGATCGAAGACGGCGCAACCATGCAAATGGGGCAGGGGAAAGTGCCCAATGCGATTTTGAAGTTCCTGACCCACAAAAAGGACTTGGGGATACACACGGAAGTCTTCTCAGACAACCTTATTCCGCTGATTGAGGAAGGCGTGATAACCGGGCGGATGAAGAACATTGACGTGGGCAAAATAGTGACCATGTTCATACAGGGCACGGCAGAGCTGTACAGGTACGTCGACCACAACAGCCTGTTCAAAGTGATGCCGGGGCACTACACGAACAACCCGGCTGTCATAGCCCAAAACGACAAGGTTGTCGCCATCAACTCGGCGCTGCAGCTGGACCTGATGGGGCAGGTTGTGGCAGAGGCTCAAGGGACGAAGCAGTTCAGCGGCATTGGCGGGCAGCTTGATTTTCTCAGGGGCGCTTCCTATTCGAAAGACGGCAAGCCGATCATCGCGCTGCCGTCCACCGCAAAAGGCGGGAAGATATCGAGGATAGTCCCGATTTTGCCGGAAGGCACGCCGGTTTCATCGACCAGGAACGACATATTCTGGGTCGTTACCGAATTCGGCGCGGTCAACCTGTTCGGCAGGTCAGTTGTCAAGCGCGCAGAGCTTTTGATCAGCATAGCGCACCCCGATTTCAGGAAGCAGTTGGAAAAAGGCTTTGATGAATACCTGAAGACAATGCATTAGTCCAGTGTTTTTTAGGAGGTGTGCCATGAAAAGCATTATTGCGTTATTGCTGACCGGAGTGCTCGTGTTTGCTGCGGCAGGGTGCGGGAACGCGAGCGGCGCCAGCGGAGGCGGGAAAGTATACAAAATCACGTATGGCGGAACTGTGCCCGACACGCACCAGAACACAAAGGGGGCGTATTATTTCAAGGAGATCATCGAGGAAAGGTCGGAGGGGAGGATCAGGGTGAAGATCTACCCCAACAACCAGATAGGTGCCCCCAGGGACCTGTGTGAAGGGCTGCAATTGAATACGATTCAGATGGCCGACAATTCGCCGTCCGTGATATCCGGGTTCACCAGCGCGCTGGACCCGCTGACGCTGCCATTCATGTTCCCGTCGAGGGAAGCCGCGTTTGCTTTTGCGGAAGGGCCTGTGGGGCAGGAAATCACCGAGCGCGTGGCAAAGGAGACCGGCATCCGCATATGCGGCTGGGGCGAGAACGGGATACGGCACATATCGAACAGCAAGAGGTCGATTTTGACGCCGGACGACATGAAAGGGCTGAAGATAAGGGTCATGCAAAGCCCTGTGTACATTAAAATCTTCGAAGCTTTGGGTGCCAGCGCCACGCCCATGTCCTTCGCTGAGCTGTTCACGGCGCTCCAGCAAAAAACAGTCGACGGCCAGGACAACCCGTATTCGACGATGTACACAAACAAGCTCTACGAAGTGCAAGCCTACATGTCCGACCTTGCGCACGTGTTCGATTTTGGGCTGTACCTAGTGAGCGAAGAATTTTATCAAAAATTGCCGGACGACCTCCGGCAGGTATTCGACGAATGTATATACGAGGCAACGGTCATGTCCAGGGAGCTGCTTGTCGAAGAGGAAAAAGAGATGATCAAGGTGATCGGCGAAAACTTGGAATTGACAATACTGACGGACGAGCAGAGGTCAGCTTTCAAAGAGAAGTCAAAGCCGGTGTACGACTGGTTCAAGTCCGTGTACCCGGACGAGGCAGATAACGTCGACAGGTACATTGCCGAAATCGAACGGCTTACAAGGAATGAGGTGAATGAATGAAAATTATACGATGGCTGGACGACAATTTCGAGAAGCAATGCTGCATACTGCTTTTGGCTGTTATGACCTTCGTGACGTCGCTTCAAGTAATTTGCCGCATCGCAGGGATACCTCTGTCCTGGTCGGAAGAAGTTGCGAGGTTCGTGTTCGTCTGGATCATCTACCTCTCGTGCAGCTATGCGGTAAAGGAAGACAAGCACATCAAAATAGACGCAGTCCTGCTGCTGTTCAAGGAAAGGGGGAAGTTTGCCCTTAGAATGATCTCAAACCTCCTGTTCCTCGTTTTTGCGGTAGTGGTGTCGTATCAAGGGGCGATCTTGGTGAGCAAGATAGTGACCATTCAGCACCAGACGTCGCCGGCGCTAGGCATTTCCATGGGGATACCGTATTCGTCCTTTGTCATCGGGTGCATGCTCATGAGCATCCGCTTGATCCAAAGCACCTACAAGCTTGCCAAAGAAGAGCGCCCGGGCTTGCAGGAAAAAGGAGGTGGTAAATAATGGCTGTAGGAATCTTGCTCGGTTCGCTGCTGCTCTTCCTTCTGCTCAACGTGCCGATCGGAATCTCCCTAGGGCTGGCAGTTATAGCCTGCCTTGGGATTACAGGCAACATTCCGCTTGCATACATGGCCACGAACATGTTTTCGTCGTGCGATTCCTTCCCACTGATGGCTATCCCCTTTTTCATACTGGCCGGGACGCTGATGGAAGGGGGAGGCTTGTCGAAAAGGCTCGTCAAATTGGCGGATTCCATCGTCGGGCATTTCACCGGGGGGCTGGCTATCGTCACAGTGCTGACCTGCCTTTTCTTCGGTGCCATTTCAGGATCGAGCCCTGCCACAGTCGCCGCAATCGGCGTCATCATGGTGCCGGCGATGATCGAGAAAGGGTATTCAAGAAGGTTTTCAATGGCACTGGTGGCATCGTCAGGCTGCCTCGGGGTCATCATCCCGCCAAGCATACCCATGGTCATGTACGGCGTGGCAACCGGAGCATCCATCAGCAAGATGTTCATGGCGGGGTTCCTGCCGGGCATCTTTTGCGCAGTGGCTTTGATCGCGCTGGCGGTGTACCAGAGCCGAAAGCTGGGCTACAAGGGGAACGGGGAAAAATTTTCGCTCAGCAAGGTGTGGGTGAGCTTCAAAGACGCCATTTGGGCGCTACTCGTACCCATCATAATACTGGGTGGCATTTACGGAGGGCTTTTCACGCCAACGGAAGCGGCGGTTGTTGCCGTTTTGTACGGGCTGGTGGCAGGATTGTTCATCTACCGGGAGCTGAACCTGAAAAAGGTGCTCGATAATTTCGCCAGCACGGCGCTTACTTCCGGCACGATCCTGATTATCGTCGGCACCGGCACAACGCTCGGGAAAATTATGACACTGGAAGATGTGCCGCAGATTGTTTCGCAGACGATGAACAACATCACCGACAACCCCATCCTGCTTCTGCTGATAATCAACATATTCTTGCTGATCGTGGGATGCTTGCTTGAGACCTTGACGGCCATTCTGATACTATCGCCGATACTCTACCCGATCGTCGCGGTGTACGGCGTCGACGTGGTGCATTTTGGCGTGTTCATGATCGTCAACCTGTCCATCGGGTTCATAACGCCGCCGGTGGGCGTCAACTTGTTCGTGGCAAGCGGGATAGGCGGGATCAAGTTTGAAGAACTGGTGAAGACGATCATTCCGTACATACTGGTGCTGCTCGTATCGCTCCTGTTCATAACGTACGTACCGCAGATATCCATGCTGCTGCCGAACATCATCATGAAATAATGGAAGGCTAAAGGCTAAAGCATTGAGCCGGCTAAGGTTTAACCCTTGCCGGCTCATTGTTTTCTGCGATTTGCGTCCACTGATGATAAGAACTCATCAAAGTGGCGGCTTGACGCCACACAAGTTTCTGTGTATAATAGTACACATAGAAAGGAGGGCGGCTGATGGCAACGAACTTGTCAATTGACACAAGGCTTCTTGATGAAGCTTTGGCGGCTGGCGGCTTGAAAACCAAGAAGGACACTGTCAACATGGCGCTTGACGAGTTTATCAAAAGACGCAAGGCAGCAGAGATTTTAAGCATGTTCGGCAAGGTTGAGTACGACGCGGGCTACGATTACAAGGAAGCAAGGCAGCGAAGCCGATGAAAGTGCTTGTTGACACTTCAGTTTGGTCGTTGGCGCTGCGCCGCAGCGGAAACGACAGGCAAAGCGGGCACAGCAAAACAACGGACCGTTTGGCTGACTTGATCTTGTCGTCTCTGGTTGTTGTAATCGGGCCTGTTCGCCAAGAGCTTTTGTCAGGCATACCAGACGAAAGGGTTTTTTTGAAACTGAAAACCAAGCTGAAAGCGTTTGACGATTTGGCAATAACCACTTCCGACTATGAGACAGCTGCGCAGTTTTACAACACTTGCCGCAAAAATGGCGTCCAAGGCTCGCATACGGACTTCCTGATCTGCGCGGCAGCTTTCAACAACAACTTGCAGATTTTTACAACAGACAAGGATTATCTGTGTTTTGCCGAATACCTGCCCATTCGCCTCTTGGAATAGAACTGATCTTCTGTTATTCATGCATTGTAACAAAATCGTAACATTAATTCTCAACAAACAGTGAGGAAAAGCCGCGTTTTTGTGGTATATACTATTATCATTGTTTTTCTGTTTGTGGGGGCAAAATTGGGTGCGGTAAGCAGGGAGAGTGTTGTTGACGAGATAAAGAGCAGGTGCAACATTGTGGACGTCATAGGGCAGGCTGTCCCCCTTCACAGGGCGGGCAACCATTTCAAGGGGCTTTGCCCATTCCACAATGAGAAAACACCTTCTTTTGTTGTCTCAGAGGCAAGGCAGGCTTTTTACTGCTTTGGGTGCAACGCATCAGGCGACGTCCTCACGTTCATGCAGCGCTACTACAATTTGGATTTCAAGGAAACAGTCGAAAAGCTTGCAGCGCAGTATGGGATAGAAATCATTGAGTCCAGCTACGGGCCCTCAAACAAGGAAGAGCTGTACGAGGTCAACAGGAAGGCGGCGAGGTTTTTCTACGAGTCGTTCCAAGCGCCTGGAAACCCGGGCCTTGCGTACATGCAGGGCCGTGGCATCGAGCCGGGCATACTGAGAAAATTCGGCATTGGGTACGCCGACGGCGAATGGGACAGCCTTCTGTCGCATTTTACCAAATCCGGAACAGACGTCAAGCTGCTGGTTTCCCTTGGGCTTGCCACGGAGTCGAAAGGAAAGATCTACGACAAGTTCAGGGACAGGGTC
>Ga0082212_10002520_pt1 | contig 26679 bp, 15 predicted proteins | sample TergutNt197P3_FD_71548 | JGI IMG/M metagenome (GOLD analysis project Ga0082212, IMG submission 71548) | Neocapritermes taracua P3 segment gut microbial communities from Petit-Saut dam, French Guiana - Nt197 P3 | ecosystem: Host-associated > Arthropoda: Insects > Digestive system > Gut ...
CCCAGCGTGTCCGCGGCCTGATGCTCACCGATCAGGATGCCCTCGCCCCCGCCCCGCTTCGCCTCGTCCAGGCTCAGCACGCACGCCCCGACCCTGACCTTCGCCGCGGCCTCCGCCGCAAACCCCTTCACCGCCGCGACCGCCGCCGCAGCCTGCCCCACAAACATCCTCCGCGTCATACGCATAGCAATATCCTCCGCCAATTAGCAGTTCATTCAAATAGTGTAGCACAGACGTGTTTGCGTGACCACGGCAAAGTGAGGGAAAAGTTGCCGCAATCAGATGGCGCGGGCATTCCTGCCCGTGACTCATGCGGGCAGGGATGCCCGCGCCGCTTTTGCCGCCGCCTCGGCGCAGTTCTCGCCGTCGATGGCGGAGGACAGGATGCCGCCCGCGTAACCTGCGCCCTCGCCGCAGGGGTAGAGGCCGCGCACCTGCACGTGCTGGCAGGTCGCGCGGTCGCGCGGGATGCGGATGGGTGAAGAGGTGCGCGACTCGACCCCGACCAGCACCGCCTCGCGCGTAAGGAAGCCGCGCATCTTGCGGTCGAACGCTGCAACGCCGTCGCGCAGGCGCGTGCGGATGTGGCGCGGCAGCCACTCGTGCAGGCTGGAGGCATAAAGCCCCGGCAGGTAGGATGACTCGGGCAAATCGCGCGCGGCGCGGCCGTTGACGAAATCGGTGATGCGTTGCGCCGGGGCGGTCTGCCCGCCGCCAGCCTGCTGGAAGGCGAGGCGCTCCAGCTCCTGCTGGACGCGCAGCCCCGCCAGCGCGTCATTGCCGGGGATATCTTCGGCGCGTATCTCAACGACCAGCCCGGCGTTTGCGAAGGGCGAGTTGCGGAGCGACGGGGACATCCCGTTGACGACGATGGATTGCGGCGCGGTGGCGGCCGGCACGATGAAGCCTCCCGGACACATGCAGAACGAGTAAACCCCGCGTCCGTCCGACTGGTGCGCGAGCGTGTAGCTGGCGGGCGGCAGCCACGGTATCTGTGCGGGGTCGCGACTGTACTGGATGGCGTTGATGAGCGCCTGCGGATGCTCGACGCGCACGCCCATCGCGAACGCCTTCGCCTCCAGCGCGATCCCCTGCCGGTGCAGCATCTCGTAAACGTCGTGCGCCGAGTGTCCGGTCGCGAGGATTACGGACGGGCATTCCAGCGTCTCGCCCGAGGCGAGGCGGACGCCCGCCACCGCGCTGTTGCGGAGGGTTAGCCCCGTGACGCGCGCCCCGAAGCGGACCTCGCCTCCGGCTTGGCAAATCGCCTCCCGCATTGACGTGATGATGCCCGGCAGCTTGTCCGATCCGATATGCGGGTGCGCCTCGTAGGTGATGGCCTCAGGTGCGCCATGGAAATGGAATCGTGCCAGCACGCGCGCGTTGTCGCCGCGCTTCTTCGAGCGCGTGTAGAGCTTGCCGTCGGAGAACGCGCCAGCCCCGCCCTCGCCGAAACAGTAGTTGGACTCCGTGTCGAGCAGGTGTTCGTGGTGGATTTTCGCGATGTCGCGTTTGCGCGTCGAGACGTCGCGCCCGCGTTCAAGGATGACCGGGCGCAGGCCCAGCTCAATCAGGCGGAGCGCGGCGAAGAGCCCCGCCGGCCCCGCGCCGACGATCAGCACCGTCCGCGCCGCCGACACGTCAGGGTAGTGAAACGCGGGCGGTTCCTGCGCCAGCGGCTGGTCAATCGCGGCTTCGACCTTCAGGTTGACGACAATCGGCTTGCGCCGCGCGTCAATCGAGCGGTGCAGCACGCGGAAGCCCGTGATGCCGCTGGGGGGCACGCCAGCCGCTTCGGCGGTCGCGGCGAGGAGGCCCTCGCGCGTGCTAGCGGCCTCGGGCGCAAGCGTCAGCGTCAGTTCCGCGCGCATTACAGGCGGGCGCTCACGAAGTCGCGCAACGCCGCCACGGACGAGAAGTTGCGGACATCGAAGTCGCCGTCCTCAATCACGATGCCGAACGCCTCTTCAAGCCCCACGACCAGCTCCAGCAGGCAGACGGAGTCCACGCCGTACGCCGTGATGAGCGAGGCATCCGCCTCGATGTCCGACGGCGCGACCTGGAGGAAGAGCCGTTCGACGATCATGTCCTTCAACTTCGATTCGATCTGTTGTGCGTCCATTGCGTTGCGACCTCTATTGCTTGAGTTTATTATTCAGTAACAGCACTTGCGCCGAGAGCGCGCTGACCTGTTCCCTCAGCGCGGTGTTCTGCTCCTTCATTGCGTTGAAGCGGGCATCCAGTTTCTTGAACGTGACAATCTGCACGCCGATGATGGTGAGCAGCAATGCGAAGATGACCAGCACATGCAGGAACGTGATGCCGGACTCCACGATGACCGGCTCGGGCGATGCGGCGGGCACGGGGCTAGGCGCGGCAACCGGCGCGGCCGCGACGGGCGGTTTCAGCTTAATCTCTTTTGGCGCGGTTTCCTCCGCTGGGGTAGGGGAGTCCACTGACGGTTTCTCCGAGGCGTCAGCCGCGCCCTCGGGCGTCACCTCAAACGTGTTGCCGCATTTCGGGCATTTCTGGGAGATAGGCTTGCCGAGATCGAAAACCGACAGTTTCGTCTCGCATTGGGGACACTGAACAATCCGCTTCATTCTGAAACTCCTTCCGTTCAACAGGCTCCGGCCGCCTGCCGGACACAACCTGTCGCGTGAAGAGAAGTATAGCGGAATGCGCAAGGCGAAAGCAAGGCAATATCCGGCGCACCCGCAGACAAATCATGCGCAAGGCATAGCATCGCCCTGTTCGCGCCGTATTGGCTAAATGTTAAAATTACGTTAAGATTGTATTTGGCCTTTACCCGCCGGATGAAAAATGCTACTGTGTCGGGTAGTTTAGAAGAGAGTGGCGTTAAGGACGGGCGGAGACATACACAACCATGAGAGTTAACAGGCTGAGTTTGTTTTTTGGGACGCTTCTGCTGGTGTCGGCGGGAACGTTTTTCGCTTGGGGATGGGGCGCTATCCTGCCGGGCACAGCCATGCTGTTTGTGCTGGCGACATTGTTCGGGTTGTTCATGGCGTTCAACATCGGCGGGAACGATGTCGCGAACTCGTTCGGGACGAGCGTGGGGTCGGGGACGCTGACGTTACGGCAGGCGCTCATCGTGGCGGCGATTTTCGAGGTGAGCGGCGCGCTCATTGCGGGGGGGTCGGTGACCAAGACGATTCGCAACGGGATTGTGAATCTGGATACGCTGGCAGCGTTCCCGGGCTGTGACTCGATGAGCCTCGTGTATCTGATGATGGCGGCGCTACTGGCCTCCGGGATGTGGATTTTGATTGCGACGAAGTTCGGTCTGCCCGTTTCAACCACGCATTCGATTGTGGGGGGCATCGTGGGCAGCGCGATTGCGCTGGCCACCGTGACGGTGGGTAGAGAATCGGCGTTCGCGCTCATACAGTGGCGAAAGGTGGGGACGATTGCCGTCACGTGGGTGGTGTCGCCCGTGATGGGCGGTGTTGTGGCCTATGGGCTTTTCTGGGTGGTCAGGCGGATCGTCTTGCGCTACAACGATGGCGCGGAGCAACAGTTGCTCCATCTCCACTCGCGCCTCCAGATGCGCCGCCAATTCAGGGCACATGAGCGTTTGGCGGAGTTGCAGCAGATCGCGTACGCGCACGGCGTCCCGAACGAGCCTGTTCGGCAGAAGCCCGGCAAGGATGCCCAGCGCGGGGCTCCCCGTCTGGAGAAGCGGTTGCGCGTAGGGAGAACGTCGCGCCACGCACTGGAGGTCTATGTGCCGGCCATCGCTGGTATCGGCGCGATGGTGATGACCTCCATGGTGCTGTTTAAGGGGTTGAAGAACCTCGAGCTCCCCCTGACCGCGCTTCACAAGGGATTGATTGTGGCGGCGGTTTCACTGGCCGCATGGAGAATCATCGCCGTCCTCGCCAAATCCCTGCGCAAGAAGACGCTGAGCCGATCGACACTCCTGCTGTTCAATTGGATGCAGGTGTTCACCGCCTCAGGGTTCGCGTTCAGCCACGGCAGCAACGACATCGCCAACGCGGTGGGGCCGTTCATTGTCGTGTGGGATGTGCTGACGAAAGGGGAGGTTCAGAATACGCCCATACCGACGGTTGCCATGATCGCTTTCGGCATCGCGATGTGCGCGGGACTGTGGTTCATCGGCAAGGAGGTCGTCCAAACCATCGGCATGAACCTTACCGAGATACACCCGGCGTCGGGGTTCTCGGCGGAGCTTTCAGCGGCGACGGTCGTTATGTTCGCGACGGTTTTCGGGATACCCGTCTCCTCGACGCACATCCTGGTCGGCGCGGTGCTGGGCATCGGGCTGGTGAACCGCGCCACGAACTGGCGGCTCATGCGCCCCATCGCGCTGGCATGGGTGGTGACCCTGCCCGCCTCGGCATTCCTTGGCGCGCTCGTGTTCCTCGCCTTGCGGGCCGTGTTCTGACGCGCCCCAGATTCCACGATGGAGGGCGAGCGTCCCCGCGAGCCGTCAGGCACATTGCCGCTCCCCGCCCCATTGGCCGCACGCCGCGCCAACGGGCCCCCAGTCTCGCCCTCCATGTCACGCCTATCCAAACAGGGTAATCCTCTGTCCCGTCATCTGTATTTTACAGGGCGCTAGATCCAGCGCGGGATGTACTTGGTCGTCAGCAGCCGCCAGAAGACGACGACGAACGCGCTCAGCGGTATCGCGAGCAGCACGCCCATGATGCTCCCGAACACCGCCCCCCAGAAGAACAGCGAGAAGATCACCGCCACGTTGCTGAGCCCCGTCTGCGTCTTCATGATCTTGGGCGTGAGCCAGTAGTCCAGCACCAGCACGGCCGTGAACACCGCCAGCACCAGGAGCATCCGCGTCAGGCTCCCGCCGTCCCCGAAGTACGCCATCGGCAGCGCGATCGACAGCCCGATGATGCTGCCCAGGTACGGGATGAGGTTGAGGCACCCGAGGCAGAAGCCGATGAGCAGCCCGTACGGCAGCCCCACCGCCCAGAACCCGAACCCGTACAGCACGCCCTGCACCAGCGAGATGACCACCTGCCCGCGGAAGAACGCCGAGATGATGCGCAGGAACTCGTCGATCAGGTACGCGATGTCCTCGCGCAGGTCCGCGCTGAGGAACGGCACGCACCCCGTCACGCTCCCGCCCGTGAACGGCTCGGAGATCAGGAAGTAGATCAGGTACACCGGGAGGATCAGCCACCCCACGAGGGAGATCAGGTACTTCACGCCGCCCAGCCCGTATGCCAGCGCCACGCTCCCCACCCCGCCCGCCACGAGGTTCGCCTGGATGACCCCCCTCCAGTGCTCCGCGCTCAGGTACGCCGCAAGGCCGAACTGGTCGAGGAACGCGGAGAGGTTCGGCATCGCCCCCCCCACATCTTCCGCCAGCGTCGGCAGGTAAGACACCAGCGCGCTGACCTGGCTCACCAGCAGCGCGCCGAACACCCCGAACACCAGCACCACCGGGATCAGCAGCGAGATGAGGAACGCCACCAGCGCCAGCGCGTGCACCCGCCACAGGTGGTTGTACAGCCAGCGGTAGAACGGCTTGAAAATCACCGTGAGGATGATGGCCACCAGCAGCGGCGTCAGCACCCCGGACACCACCGCCAGCAGCCGCCCGACCGCCCACAGCAGCGCCACCGCGAACGCGATCACCAGCGCCGCGCAAAACGCCGTGAACCCCGCCGCCACGATCCGCTGCTGGCGCGGCGAGAAAAAGCTCGCGCCCTTATTGCCCGCCGTATCCGTCTCTTCCGTTTTCATCGTGCGCATCCCTCCTGCGATAATAGGGTGCCTAGGGGCCCAAGGGGAAAAGAGAAACACCTGCGTCCCCTAGGTCGCCTGTACCCCCGCCGCATCCCCTGTAGTCCCGCTGTCCTATCATCCCTCATTTCCAATCCCTCCACCCGATTCATAATTTCTCATTCAAGTATATCCCATCCCCTCCGCCCATGCAAGCGCATTCGTTCACAGAGAAATCCTAAAAACTCTGTGTGGTGCAAACGGGCGATGATTGTTTTTGACAGGATGAACAGGATTTCACAGGATTATTTTCCTAGCCACAGATTACACAGATTACGCAGATGTTTTTTTAATCTGTGAAATCTGCGTCATCTGTGGTTAAATGAAACGGAGGATTATTTTTGACAGGATTTACAGGATTACTTATCACCTATTACTTATCACCTATCACCTCTCCCTCTGCGCGAGGTAAAGAAAACAGACGGTTTTTTGACGGGATGGACAGGCTTTACCTTATCAGCAGGATAAAGCCGCCGAAGCGGATGTTGACGGTGAGGGTGCCGTCGTTGGCGGTGACTTCGCCGATGGTGCCGCTTCGGCCGATGCCTTTGACTTTCCATGTGCTGACGGTGGGCGGGTTCTGGGGGTCGTAGGTGCCGATGGGGATGGAGCAGGGGGTCAGGATAGGGTCGATGGACGTGCGGCCGAAATCGACGGTGACGTTGGCGGCCGCGCTGACGTTGAGCAGTTTGTCGCTGGCGGTGGTGGTCTTGTCAAGGTCTTGCTCGATGTCGCATTTGAAGGTCACGCCCGCGAGGGTGGTGCCTTGGAGGTTGAGGCTTCCGGTCTCGCCGTCGGCCATGCCGGGGGAGAGGGTTCCTTGCGTCAACGCGCCGCCGACGATCGTGCCTGTCCCCGCGAGGGTGCCGACGGCGGTCACGTCGTTGAGTTCGAGGGCGGCGTCTTGCGCGATGGTGATGCGGCGGTCGGTGCGGATGGCGCCGTTGCTGACGGCGAGCGTCCCGGCGTCAACCCATGTGCCGCCGGTGTAGTCGTCGATGGGTGCGCCCAGCGGGGTGTATTCGAGTTCGCCTTCCACAACGGCCTCTTGCATCAGCCCTGCGAAGACGAGGGTGCCGTCGCCGGCCTTTCGGAGTGCGCCGTTGCCTTCCATGTTTCGCGCGAGGGTGTGGGTCATGCCGTCGGCGATGTCGAGGGTCAGGCCGTCGTTGAGCAGTTCGACGGTCTGGCGCGAGTTGTCGCCGCGGAAGGCGAGCACCCTGTCGTTCACGCGCGGCTCGAGGGTGCCGCCGTCGAACGCGAGCAGCACCTGCGCGTTGCCCTGCACCAGGAGCCGGTGGTACCGCGCGCGCGCGCCGTTGCGCAGGGTGAACGTGCCGTGGGCGTCGGTGTTGAAATGGATGAGCCCGTCGCCGCCGCTGTTCAGGTGCAAGAGGCTGTCGTCCGCCTCGAAACGGAAGGGGCGGTTGAAGTTGATGTTGTTGCCGTTGATGCGGAACTCGGCCTTGTTGGTGAGGGTGATGGACGTGACGCCGCCGTTCGGCTGGCTGACGTTCACGGCGTAGCCGACCTCGACGTTCGAGGCATCGACGAAGAGTCCGGGGTTCACCTCGCCGCTCGCGTCGTTCCCGAACTGGAATGTGTCCGACCACAGGTAACCCCCGTTCACGACGCGCAACAGGGGGTTGTTCAGCGGCGCGTTGGGCGCGGTGCGCCCGCCGATGTAGCAGTGGAGCGAGCCGCCGCCCTGGATGACCCTGCAATGGTCGATCTCCAGCACGGGGTCGGCGGCGCCGTCAAGCGTCCGCAGCCCGATGGACGCGGCGTTGCGCATGGACACCTCGGTTGACGCGTCCGCGCTGGTGATGCGCACCTTGCCCTCGGCGATGTTGAAGCCGCTGTAGCCGCCGAGCGGCGCCTGCCCGTTCCCCGCGAAGGCGATGAGGTGCTCGGGCTGCTGGCTGTTCCCCCCGGCCTTGCCGTTATTGACCGAGAGCGTGCTGCCGGTGCCGGAGACGTTGAAGGTGAGCGTCCCGGCGCCGCGCTTGATGAGCACGCCTTTGGTGGCGTTCGGCTTCCCGTTCAGCGTCAGGCCGCCCGCCGCGATGTCGATGATGACCGCGCCGTCGTCCGCCCCGAGCGGGCCCGTGTTGATGGCGATGCTGTTGTCGCGCGCCGCGCTTGGCCCGTCGTAACGCAGCGTGCCGCCCGCGAGCGTCCAGCGCTCGCTGTCCGGCGACGGCTCCCCGAACGCGGCCGCCGAGGTGAGCGCGAGCGTCCCGTCCTGCACCGTGAAGCCGCCCGTGAAGCCGTCCGCCCCGTTCAGCACGGCCAGCCCTGTGCCGTCCTTCACGAGTGCGCCGTCGCCCCGCACCTCGTCCAAGGCGAGCGCGCCCCCCTCGCTGATGTCAAACGCGGAGTTGCGTTTCAGCAGCAGCGGCGCGGCAATCTGGTGGGCCCCCTGCTCAACGGCCACATGCCCGACGCGCCCGCTGTTGTCGAGCGTGAGCGTCTCGCCGCTGAGGGTGTAGCCCGCCTCCGAATCGAACGCCATCTCGCCCGTGACCGCGCCGGGGGTGACGCTGACGGCCTTGCGCGATGCGCTTCCGGGGAACGATGCCTGCGACCCTCTGACGGGCGGGCCGCTCAGCCAATTGCCGGGGACGTCCCAGAGGCTGTCGGCGCTGCCCGCCCACACGATGGGCGCGGACACCGCGCGGTCGGAAACCGTCAGCACCACTTCCGTGCCGCCCATGGCCGGGACGACCGACCACACGTAATCTTTCGTGATGAGGCCGTTGCCCATATCCAGCCCGGCGATGTCCTGAAGCGTCACCGTCCCGGCGCACGCGAACAGCGTGTAGGCGCCGTTCGACGAAGGGTCGGACAGGTACACCCACGCGTTCACAGCCTCCAGCCCGCCCGGCGCCGTGATGGCGACGGTGTCGTTGTTGCCCATCATCAGGCGGCCGGTGAACGACGCGTCGCCGAGCGTCAGCCCCTCCAGCGTCAAGCCGCCGCATTCCAGCAGCGAGAGCGTCGCGCCGTTCGTCACCGTGAGCACGCCCGAGAACACGTCCGCCGCCTGCACCGCCAGCGTGCCGCCGATCACGTCGATGTCCCCGATGGTGCTTTGGCCGTTGAGGTACAGCGTGCCGAGGCCGGCCTTGACGAGCCGCCCGCGCGTGCCGGGCTTCGGCCCGAACGCCTGGTTGATTTTCGCCGGGCGCCCGTCCGTGTCCACCGTCAGCCCCGCGTCGCCCAGCAGCGCGAGGTCGAACGTCTCCATGAACGCGGAATCCGTGATGACCGCCGTCAGCGGCACCACGCGCCCGCCGTCCGCGACGAGTTCGGAATAGCCGTTGCCGCTCTTGCCGGCGGACCCGTACCAGCCCCGGACGTGGCGCGCGTGGAGCGTGCCGCCCTCCAGCACGAGCCGCCCCGAATTGTTCTCGTTATCCGCGACGTTCACGGGATACCCCGCCAGCACGCGCAAGGTGCCGCCCGTCATCCGCAGGCAGGAGATGCGCGCGGTGTCGTTCTGCGGGTCGTAGCCATCGTAGTTCGCGCCGCCGTAACCGATGCGGACGTAACCGTGGCAATCCGTCTCGCCGCCCGTGATTTCCGCGTACCCCATCCCGGCGCGCCCGACGGCGATGCCATCCATGCCGGTGACACTGTGGCGGCCGCCCGAAACCGCAAAGACGCTGTTCGTTGATGCCGCGCCGTTCCCCGTCGTGACTATCAGTGAGACCGTGACCTCGCCGCCCGCGAGCTCCGCGTAGCCCTTGCCCCCGTCACGCGCCATCGTGAGCTCGCGCAACCGGTGCGCCCCGCCCGTCACCAGGAACTCCCCCTCCGCAAGCAAGGTGTTGCCCACGGACACCACACTGTTCGTCGCGGTCATCGAGCCTCCCGACAATGTGACCCGCCCGGCCGAATCGCCGGACAGGCCGATGAGCGTGCTGCCCCGCGTGAGCCAACTGCCCGAGACCATCTCGACCGTCCCCGTCCCGCGCTCCCCGACACGGTTCTCCCCGTTCACCGTGACGGCGCCGCCGTCCAGCGTGAAGGACGCCTCGCTCAGCGCCGTGTTCGCAATGCTCAGCGACGAGCCGACCGTCAGCAGCCCCCCCGTCATCTCCACCGCCGCCGTCGTCTTGCCCGCCGCATCCGTCGCGAGGCTCAGGTTGTTCGCGCGCACCTCGCCGCCGTCAATCTTCACGATGCCCGTCGTGGTCGTCTTCGCGCACACGTTGAACGTGCCGCGCACATCCAGCAGCCCCCCCGTGACGTGCACCAGCCCCGTGCGCCCGTTCGGGTCCCAGCACATCATCCCGAAGTTCCCGAACACCGTATGCTCCCCGCCCTCATAGAAGAAAATGTTCTCCGGGCCGCTGCCCCTGAAGTCCACCTGCCGGATGCGCGACGCCGACCCCTCCTTCCACGTCACATAATGGCTGCGCCCCCCGTCATGGGCGAACACCAGCCGCGTGCCGCTGTCATCCACGCCCGTCGCGTCATAGATGTTGAACAGCCCCGACTCCAGCGTCGTGTGCAGCGCGTTGTTGCCCATCTCCGCCGTCAGCACCGCGTCAATCAGCCCGAACTGGAGCAACCCGTTGCCCGTGCCCTCCAGGTTGAACCCGTGCCCCCCGTTGCGGAGGCGGAACGTGTGGTCGGTGACCAGGTCCGCGCTGGTCGGCTTGACCCAGCTCGTGCCGCGCGTGTCGAACGTGATTTTTCCTTCGGACAGTGTAACCTCCGTCATGCCCACGTCATTCGTGAAATCCTGCGGGAAGGTGATGATGTACGCCGCCCCGTTCTGCGTGAAGCACCCCTTCTGTCCGACCCCCGGCACCTGCCCCGTCGCCCAGTTCGAGCCCTCCGAATACAGCCCGCCCGTCGTGGGCCCCACCCACTGCACATCCTGCTGCGCCACCGCGCCACTCACGGCCAACGCAGCCGCGCACCCCAACACAACACGTTTCACATTCATATTCACCTCCAAAGTTAGACCCAATGTAAAGCCCAAGTATATCGAAAAATCATCTGTCTTGTCAATGCTGTGCGAATGAGGAATAAGGGAAGAGGAAGCGGAAGGGGAGTTTTCAGTTTTCCGATAACACCTGCGTCCCCTGCGTCTCCTATGTCCCCGCCACCCCCAGCGCGTCGATGACGCGCGCGACGACGCCCGTGCGGCGTTGGACGGCGGCGGTGGCGCGCGCGCCGAGCGCGGCGCGGGCGGCGGGGTCGGCGAGGAGGCGGCCGATCTCGCGCTCGAGCTCGTCGGCGTCGCGCACTTGGATGAGGGTCTGCGCGTCGAGCAGGTCGGCCATGACGGGGCGGAAGTTCTCGGTGTGCGGGCCCACGAGCGTGGCCGCGCCGCAGAGGCACGGCTCGATCATGTTCTGCGCCCCGTGCTCGCACAGGCTCTTGCCGACGAACACGATGTGGGCGTTGCCGTGGAAGCCCATCAGTTCGCCCGTGGTGTCGGCGAGGACGATGGAGTTCGGAGTTCGGAGTTCGAAGTTCGGAGTCGGGGTTTTGCTTTTGCGGATGCACGCGAACCCGGCGCGTTCGATCTCGGCTTGGACGGCGTCGGCCTTCTCGAAGTGGCGGGGGACGATGACGAGGCGCAGGGCGGGGAAGCGTTCGCGGAGGCGGGCGTAGATGCGGATGAGGATGGCGTCCTCGCCGGGCCAGGTGGACGCGCCGAGCAGGACGGTGTGGCCGTCGCCGATGCCGCAGCGTTCGAGGAAATCGCGGGCGGCGGCCTCTTGCAGGGGGGCGCGGGCGGCGGTGTCGAACTTGAAGCTGCCGGTGACTTCGATGGCGGCGGGGTCGGCACCGGCGGCGAGGAGACGGTCGCGGTCGAGCGCGGACTGCGCGAAGATGCGCGTGAACATCCGCAGCACGGGGCCGAACCAGAGGCGGAGGCGGCGGTAGCCGGGCGCGGATTTGTCGGACACGCGGGCGTTGACGAGGTAGAGCGGGATGCCGCGCGCGTGGCAGGTGCGGATGGCGTTGGGCCAGATTTCGGATTCGGTGAGGATGAGCATGGCGGGGCGGATGGCGTCGAATGCGCGGCGGACGCAGGGGGGGAAGTCGAGGGGATAGAAGATGAGGGTGTCGTCGTCGGTGACGCGCTTCTGGGCCTCGCGCCAGCCGGTGGAGGAGGTGGTGCTGAACACGAAGCGCGTCGAGGGCGCGCGTTCGCGGATGGCCGCCATGACCTGCCCTGCGACGTGGACTTCGCCGACGCTGACGGCGTGTATCCACACGGGGCGGTCGAGGCTGCGGAGGCGTTGCGCGATGTCGTCGGGGTAACGCCCGAAGCGGTCGGCGAACCGCTCGCGATACCCCCCCCGCCGCCTCATGCGAAGAAGAAAGTGCGGCGCGAGGAGGAGGTAGGCGAGGGTGAAGAGGAGGTTATAGAGGAGCCATCTCATTTTGAATATCCAATATTCAACACGGAATATCCAATGTCCAAGTGGAATGCGCTTCGGGGCAATGACATGAAGGGCGGCGATGGGGACGGGCGTAAACGTAGAGACGGATGATTATCCGTCTCCGCAAGCCTTGCGGAATATCCAATGTCCAAGTGGAATGTGTTATGAGGCAATGTGGTCGAAAAAACTCTGCGTCTCTGCGAGAGAAATTCTCCGAAACGCATTTTACTTGGATATTCCGTGTTGAGTGTTGGATATTGGATATTCATCTCAATACCGCCGCAGCAGTTCGAGCATTTTGCGGTCGAGCTTGCGGCCGTTGAAGGTTTCGTAGTCAACGTCTTGGCGGTTGCTGTCCATGATGCCGAAGCTGCCGCGGAAGTTCCAGAGCGCCCAGCCCCAGCCCTGCTTTTTCCAGAGGGCGAGGTTGTCCTCGAGCCACGCGAGGGTGACGTCGTGCGGGGTGTGGCTGTGGGCGCCGAACTCGCCGACCATCACGAAGATGCCCGCGTCCACGACCTCCTGCCACGGCGCGAGGGTCTCGCGTTGGAGGAAGTCCGCGCCCGTCAGCGCGCCCGTGGCGGGCTGGAAGGGGGCCTTGGCGTCGAAGCCCGCGAAGCGCAGGGGCGGGTTGGTCTTGCCCCACTGGTTCTCGAAGGTGAGGGTGGCGGCCTTCGCGCCGTCGGTGAGCGTGAGGTCGCGCAGGGCCGCCCAGTCGCCTTGCGCGATGGAGATCTGGAGGCGGCGGACGTTGGCGGGCAGCGGCGTGGTGAGCGTGGAGGTGCAGTCGGCCTGCGTCATGTTCCACTCGGGCTTATGCTCGGCGTTCTCCCAGCCGTCCGCGCCGACCTTGGGGTCAAGCACGTGGTCGGCGACGGTCTTGCCGTCGGCCTCGATGCGGAGGGTGACTTTGCCGGAGACCCTGCCGGGGCGGATGGCGAGCGTGCCGCGCATCGGGCCGTCGATGACGAGCGGGATGTTCCACGGGGCCTTGTGTTCGCCGTAGAGGGGCGTGACGGCCGGGGTGGGCGGCCAGGTCGGCGTGGCGGTGGGCGGCGGGTTGATCCAGCTGGCCTTGTAGTGCGAGATGGACATGGGCGTGTAGCCGCGTGTGGCCTGCGCGACGCCGAGGGGGATGAGCGACTTCGCGGGCTTGCTGCCCCACGACACGCCGTCCGCCATGACCATGCGGTCGGGGTTCTCGGCGCGGATGACGCGCACAAGCTCCGTGGCGACTTTGAGGTAGGCATCGTCCTCGACGTTGGCCGGCTCGTTGAAGAGGTTGAAGCTCAGGTCTTTCGGCGGCACGGCCTTGTAGCGTTTCGCGAACGCGCCCCAGTGCAGGGCGCAGACGCGCAGGGCCTCGGGGTCGGTGAAGAGGTTGCGGGGTTCGGGCGGCTGCGCGACCGTGTAGCCCGGTGCGCGGTGGAAGCAGACCTGGACATGGATGCCGTACTTCTGCCCGAGCCTGACCGCATCGTCAATCCACGCCAGCCGCGCCTCATCGAGCTGTTCCCAGTCACCGTTCTTAATCCAGCCACGGTAATCCATCGGGAGGCGCACGAAGTTGAAGCCCCACTCCTTCATCCATCTGAAATCGTCCTCCTTGAACGGCTCATAGCGGCCGTTGAACATCTCCAGCAGGTTGAACCCCCGCCAGCGTTCCGTGGGCCTCCACGGCTCGGCCGCGGCATTCAGCGCACATCCCAACGCGATCAGCAACAACAGTCTTTTCATTTCCGGCCTCCTTAATAAAGCAAGTTGAAAATAGGATACGGGATATTCCGCGCAAGCGCAATGCCGAAGTGCGAAAAAGCGAAACTGTGTTGAGCTCTGCCATTTTCATGTTCACGCGTCTGCATCGGGCAGGACAATGGGGAAGCTTTCTGGAAATCCCCCAAGGATGGCGAGTCCCCCGCAAAAAAAACTGCGTCCTTTCAACTCCTTTTTGGATTTTTCCTCTTGCAACTCTGTGCCCAAACGTTCTATACTATGTGCGTTTTATGAAACTTGTCCGCAATAGGTTTTTTGTTTTTGCTGTGGGATGCCTCCTCGCATCCGCAGGGCATTCCGTGGAGTGGGGGGCGGTGAAGAACTACCCCAACATCGGCCTGATGTTCCCCACCCTGCGCAACGCGAAGGCCGAGCCCGTGCCGCCGCCCGAGGCGCACTCGTACCTGCTCGTCAGCACGGACACCCTCACGCGCGAGGACGTCTTCGAGCCCTACGAGCTCTGGTTCGCGCTCGAATGCTCCGCGCGCTGGTTCGACGACGCCGGCAACCGCCTCACCCTCGGCCGCGTCGCGCACCGCTTCCTGAACTCCGGCGACACCTTCGTCTCGCGCCAGAGTTTCACCATGCTCATGACCAGCGCGTCCGCGCAGGTCAACGCGCGCGACATCGATCATATCGGCGAATGGATCGCGGACTTCACGGGCTTGGAGATCGGCGAGCCGGAGAAGGTCAAGCTCAACGCCTTCACGCTCGACGATCTCCTCTTCTTCCCCTGCGAGGAGCCGGAAACCCTCATCTACGCGTTCTGCCCGCGCCGCATCGGCAACGCCTCCAACCCCGACTGGTTCTGCGTCATCCTCGAGGCCGCCGCCGCGCCGGACCCCGACGCGCTGCGGGCGGAATTCGAGGAGAAGTTCATCGCCAAGGTCGCGCTCCCCAGCCGCACGTCCAAGGACGAGGGCGCGACCGTCGAGGAGCTCGCCGTCGCCACGCGCGACGCCCGCCCCGTTGACCTCCCCGACCACCCCGTGCGCGTCGAGGCCCGCAAGAGCATCGAGAACTATGACACCTGGTGGATCGCCGAGACCGAGGGCTACGTCATCCTCTCCGACCTCGACAGCGCCACGGGCAAGGCCTTCGTCACCGACCTGCAGGACACCATGCCCGCGCTCAAGGCCGCGTTCATGAAACTCGTGCCGCCCCTCACGCGCGAGCCGGACATCTCCGTCATCCGCATCTTCCGCGACCGCGCCGACTACCTCCGCTACGTCGGCTCGGACCAGTCGTGGACCGGCGGCCTGTGGATGCCCGCCCGGCGCGAGCTGGTGCTCGTGCACAGCGCGGACACCGAGGCGCTCATGCGCACCCTCCGCCACGAGTCCTTCCACCAGTACCTCTCCTACGCCTACTGCATGATCGCCGCGCCGCCGTGGATGAACGAGGGGCACGCCTGCCTCTTCGAGAACGCGAGCGTCTCCTCCAAGGGCAAGGTCACGCTTGAGGAGGACGCGCGCAGGGTCGCGCTCCTGCTCGACAACATGGAGGCCGTCCTCGAAGCCCTGCCCGACCTCTTCAATGCCAACTACGCCGATTTCTACGGCGGCGCCAGCGACCAGCGCCAGCTGAAATACGCCATGGCGTGGGGCATCATCTACTACCTCCAGAAGGGCGCGCCGCAAGAGCGCAACACCCCCTTCAAGGATCTCCTGCCCGACCTCGCCCAGGCGCTCAGCGAGATCCGCCGCTACCCCCTCGCCAACGAGCAGGTGCTCGAGACGCTCAAAATGCCATCCTTCAAATCCAACTTCAGCGAGTTCTGGCTCAGGCGCCGCGCCTCCGCCATACAGTTCAACCCGCTGGACTGACGAACCGCCAACCATGTCAGACTCCGCCAACCCCGCCCGCTACCGCTACCCGCTGAAATCCGCAAAGTGCATTTGTTTGATTTGCAACAAAATCTTCGATTCGCAGCGGATGACCTCGACGTGTTCGCCTCAATGCAAGAGCGCGTTGTTCAGACGTACCCGGCGCGCGACAAAACAGTTGCAGAAAAAAACAGGGCTGCCGAACCTGACAGCCAAGCCCTTGCCCAAAAAGGGCATTTGTGTCATGTGCGGCAAGATATTCCTGACCATGCACGAAAACGCACGGCTGACATGCTCAGAGAAATGCCGCAGCCAGTTGCAGGCGCAGACGCAGGCGGCCGTGAGAACCAAAACACGCACCTGCATTGTATGCGGGAAGGTTTTCGAGTTTCCAAGCGCCAGCAAAAGCGAACGGAAAGCATGTTCAAGTAAATGTACTCGAAAGTACCAATCGCTGATCGCGAAGGAATTACGCGCCAAGACTCTCAAGCCCCCCAAGACTCCCAAGACCCCCGTCATTTATACATTAACCTGCGTAATCTGCGGGAAGGCATTCCCGACTGCCAGGAAGCCGTCCCCGGGCGACGTAAAGAAGACATGCTCCCCGGAGTGTCTCACACAGCTCCGCGATCAGACCCGCTCGCGCATGTGGCGTGTGACAGAAGAGCAGCGGATGCGCGGCATGGAAAAACGTAAGCGCAACCTGAAAACAGGAAGGTTCGTCAGCAATTTCAATGCCAAGGAATTCGTCCTGAAATCACCTGGCGGGGATGTGTATTTCGTGCGTAACCTCCTGCACTTTGCCAGGGAAAACATGGTGCTGTTTGAGAACGTCGTCAACCCGAAAATGTCCTTCGACGACAAGGCTGCGGCAGTCCGCCGTCACCTGAGTTGCGTCGCCCCATGGAAAACATGGCGGAAGCGGTCTCGTTTCGGATGGACGTGGCACGACGAGCCGTCCGGCGCCAGCCCCGTGCGCAGGGTCATCCTCTCGCTCGGCAGCAACATCGCGCCGCGCCACGAGTGGATTGACAAGGCGGTGCAGGAGATTTCCACCCTGCCAGACGCCCGTGACGTGCGCCGCTCGCCGCTCTACGAGACCGCCCCCGACGACGTGCCCGAAGCCTTCCGCGACCAGAAATTCCTCAACGGCATCGTCACGCTGGAGACCCGCATACACCCGCTCGAGATACTGAAAGCCACCCAAGCGATTGAAGACCGCCTCGGGCGCACCCGCGACGGCACCCACGGCGCGCCGCGCACGATTGACATCGACGTCATCGCCATCGACAACGTGCACGTCCAGTATCCCGACCTCCTCGTCCCCCACCCCCGCGCGACGGCCCGCCGCTTCGTCCTCCAGCCCCTCGCTGACCTCCTCCCGGACTACCGCCTCATGAGGCAGACGCTGACCGTCAGCGAACTCCTCCAGCAGCTTGACGCGAATTAGGAATCGCCGGGAGCGCAAGGGGACTGATGGCGTGATTCTGATTCTGGAGGGCGAGCGTCCTCGCGAGCCGTCAGGCACATTGCGGCTCGCGGGGACGCTCGCCCTCCATCGTGAAAATCTGTGTTTTACTGGACACAGACGAAAAGAGAAACACCTTCGTCCCTACGCGTCCTGTCATTGTCCTAATTCCTACGTCGCCATGCGCTGCAGCTCGACGAACGTCTCGACGTGCGCGGTGCGGGGGAACATGTCGAAGAGGCGGATGCGGTGGACGCGGTAGCGGCTGATGGCAAGCAGGAGGGTGAGGTCGCGCGTGAGGGTGGCGGGGTCGCAGGAGATGTAGAAGATGCGGGCGGCGCCGCTCGCGGCGATCCCCTGCACGACGGATTTGCCCATGCCCTCGCGCGGGGGGTCGGCGATGATGGTCGTCTGGCACGGCGCACCCATCCATTCGTTCAGGCGCACGGCATCCCTGCCGAGCGCGCGGGCGGTGAAGCGCCCTTCCACGCCGTGGGCCTTGGCGTTCTGCCGCGCGGCGGCGACCGCCGCGCGGCCGGACTCGATCCCCGCGAGCCTGCGGCCGCCGCGCTTCATGCACGCCAGCCCCAGCACGCCCACGCCGCAATAGAGGTCGAGGATGTCCTGTGCCGCCGCGTCCTGCGCGAAGGTGTCCATGACGAAGCGCACGAGCGCGTCGGCGACTGCGGGGTTGACCTGCCAGAACCCGTCGTGCGGCACGCTCATCGGGCCGGCGGGGCTTTGCGCGGTCAAGTGGTCGGGGCAGTTGGGCGAGCGCGTGTCGCCGCTGTACCACACCGCGCCGTCGTGCGGGGTGGTGCGGAACACGATGCCGCCGCCGGGGTCCAGCAGCTGCCGCGCGTCCGCCGATGCGCGGAAGGCATTGAGCGCGTCATTGATGGACGGGTCGGCGAGCGGGCAGGCGGGGAGATCCAGCACGCGGTGCGAGGGCTCTTGGCGGTAGCCGAGGCAGAAGCCTTCGGGCGTGGCCTCCGCGTGGAGCGCGGTCTTGTTGCGGTAGTGGAGCGGGGCCGGGGAGGCGACAGGGGGCAGGAAGGCGTCTTCCGCATGGGGTATGCGCCGGAAGAAACCTTCGACCTGCTGCTGCTTCGCCTGCACCTCCGCCGCGTAGGCGAGGTGGTCATAGACACACCCCGGCACACGCGCGTCTGCGCCGACGCGGCAGCACGGGTCAATGCGCTCGGGCGAGGGCTCGAGAATCTCAACGGCCTCGCCGCGCGCGAAGTTTTTCTTGGTCTGCGTGATACGGATGCGGACGGTCTCGCCGGGGATGGTCCCCGGCACGAACACGACGCGCCCGTCGATACGGGCAATGCCGTCACCGCCGTAAGCGAGGGTCTGGATGGCGCAGGTGTGCATGGTCGCTTTGCTCCAATTAGGAATTAGGAATTAGGAATTGGGAATTGCCGGGAGCGCAGGGCGGCAGCTTGCCGGGAGCGCAGGGCTTCCGCCCTGCTCGATTGCAATCGAACGCGATCGACTGCAGTCGCCATCAGTCGTCGTCCCGTCGTCCTGTAGTCCCGAATTGCAGGGCGGAAGCCCTGCGCTCCCGGCATCCTGCAGGGCGGAAGCCCTGCGCTCCCGGCATTCTGGAGGGCGAGCGTCCCCGCGAGCCGCCGCAATGTGCCTGACGGCTCGCGAGGACGCTCGCCCTCCAGAATCAGAATCACGCTATCAGTCCCCCTGCGTCCCCTCATGCGTCGTCCCTCGTTGCAGGGCGGAAGCCCTGCGCTCCCGGCGCGCTCCCGGCGCCTTACGGGTGCCGCAATTGGACGGGATCCGAGTGCTTGAGGTTATAGGCTTCATACTTGTGGGAGGGGAGGGTGATGTAGCCCGCGCCGCAGGGGGAGGCCGTGCGCTGGATGCGCACGCCTGTGTGGGAGAGAGTAATTTTCTTGCCGCCGTCAACGATGCCGATCTTGCCCATGAACACACCCGTCTTCGGGTTCAGGGCGAGCGCCACGCCGGTGAAGAGGGGGGCGAGCACCCCGGTGAAGGCGTACTTGCCCTTGCTGGCGCCGAAGAACGGGAAGTCCCCCAACTCATTACGGCACACGATCGTCTCCGTGTACCCCGCGGGCGGCGGGGTGTACCTCGCGCCGTAGAGGCTGTTGAGAAGGAACCTGAAGTGGTCACCGGTGAGCGGCACCTTGGCGGTGGGGGACTTGCCGGGGTAGGACCAGTCGCCGTAGCCGGAGACGGTGCCGTTGTCCTTGTTAATCATCAGCGTCCAGGAGGCGAAGCCCCGCTTGGCGTACAGCGGGACGTATTGATAGACCCGACCCTCGGCGGCGGTTATCCAGAGCGGCATGCTGGCGCTGACGGAGGTGCCGTCCGCCATCTTGCCCGCGGCCTTGACGACGCCCTTGTCGCTCACCGTCAGGGTGAGGTAGCCGCTGCCGTAGGGGAGTATCCCGGTGCCCATGATGGCCGGACCTTGTTCCGGAATACTTGAATAGGGCAGCCCGACGGTGTAGTAGCCCGCGTACCTTGCCGTGAGTTCGGCGACGGCGGTGTTGTAGGCGGTTCCGTTCTTGTCGAGGAAGGGGTTGCGCTGCGCGTAGAGGGCGTACGTGGACCCGCCGCCGACGAGCGTGCCCGTGGCTGTCGCGTGGTAGTTCCACGCCGCGTTGGAGTCAACGTTCAGGGTGATGGCGGCATCCCCCTTCTTGGTCTGCGCCTGAAGCGTGTAGGTGCTGCCGGAGCGGCTGGTCCACGAGGGCGCGGAGAAGGTGTACGTGCCGGTGGTCGTGACGGCCTTGACACTGATTTTGCCCTTGGCGGAGACGGTCGCGGTGACGGCGCCGCGGACACGCCACATGCCGATTTCCGCAGATCCCGAGAACGTCCCCTGCGCCTTCTCGGGGAGGGCGGCGATGCTGATGGTGCGGGTGCTGGTGGCGACGGGATACGCGGGGTTGGCGACGCTCTTGGCGGTGAAGGTGACGCTGTACGCCTTCGCCTCGGCCGGCACGCCGGTGACGGCGCCGGTGTTGGCATCGATCTTCAGGCCCTTGGGCAGGCCCTTGGCGCTGAACTTCACGGGGTAGGCGGTGGAGTTGATGTTGACTTGCGCTGCGTACGGCATGCCGACCATGTTGCTCGCCGATGCCGTGAACGACGAGATCGCCGGGGCCGCGCAGGTGGACTTGAGGACGAAGTACGCAGTGCAGGTCATGTTGCCCGTGGGCGTGACCTTGCGGGTCGGCGTACGCTCATTGTTACTCCACCGGACAAACACCGCGTCCTTGTTGGGCGTGGCCTTGAGGGTCAGCGTCTTGCCCGCCGCCACCTCCACCGACCCCGCGGGGGACACCTTGCCGGGGCCGCTCGCCTCGACCGTCACCGTCACGGCATTCGCCGTGAAGGCCATCATCACCGCGACCGCCGCGGCCGTCATCATTCGTATGCTCGTTCTCATCGTATGATTCTCCTTTTTTAAAGATTGTTTTAATGATAGCGCATTCGGCGGGGGAAGGCAAGAGAGAATTAGTGGGTAGTGGTGGTGCCGGGAGCGCAGGGCTTCCGCCCTGCTCGATTGCAATCGAACGCGATCGAGTGCGGTCGCCATTAGTATTGCAAGGCGGAAGCCCTGCGCTCCCGGCGATTCCTAATTCCCCATCATTTCCCCGTAAAGCGTCTGCGGCGCGGCGCGGGTGATGCGCACGTGCGCGAGGGTGCCGGGGCGCAGGCCGTCGGGTGGGTCGAACACGACAATCTTGTTGCCGGGCGAGCGCCCTGCCCAGCGCTTGCCGTTCCGCAGGCTCGGGCCTTCGACCAGCACCTCTTGCGTTGAGCCGACAAGCCGCTGGTTCAGCGCCTCGCCACGGGTGTCCTGGTCCGCGAGCAGGAGTTGGTTGCGGCGCATCTTCTCGGCGGCGGGAACGTCGTCCTTCATCGCGGCGGCGGGCGTGCCGGGGCGCGGGGAGTATTTGAAGATGAAGGCGTTGTCGAAGCCCGCCTCGTCCATGAGCGTGCGCGTGTCCTCGAAGTCCGCGACGGTCTCGCCGGGGAAGCCGACGATCACGTCCGTGGTCAGCGCGAAGTCCGGCATGGCCTCGCGCAAGCGGCGGACGGCAGCGAGGTAGTCGGCGCGGGTGTAGCCGCGGCGCATGAGTTTCAGGATGCGGTCGGAGCCGGACTGCACGGGCAGGTGGAGGTGGTGGCAGATGTTCGGGAACAGGCGCATGGCGCGGGCGAGCTCCGCCGTGCAGCCCGAGGGGTGGCCGGAGGTGAAGCGGATGCGCGTGATGCCGGGGATTGCCGCGACCACCTCCAGCAGGCGCGGGAACGGCTCGGTGAGGCCGCCGGGGCTGGCCGCGCCGTCGGGCCACACCGCGTTGGCGATGCCGTAGCGCATCACGCTCTGGCCGAGCAGGGTGACCTCGCAAACGCCGTGCCGCGCGAGCGCGGTGATTTCCGCGATGACCTCCGCGGCCGGGCGGCTGTATTCCGGCCCGCGCACGTCGGGGACGATGCAGTAGGCGCAGCGGCGGTTGCACCCGAGCAGGATGGTGATGAACGCGGAGAAGCCCTCCCCGCAGTGCGCGTCCGAAACGTCGGGCATGTCGTCGGGGCGCGACACGTCGTGGATGTTGGTCTCGCCCGCCATCACGCGCGCGATCAGGCGCGGGATGGCGCAGCAGCGGCGCGTGCCGGCCGAGAAGTCGAGCAGGGGGATTCTCTTGAAGATGCCCTCGCCGAGGCGCTGGGCCATGCAGCCCATGAGGCCGACGATGCGCCCGGGCCTGTCGCGCTTGGTGGCGCAGAGCAGGCCGAGCTTGCCGAGGGCCTTGTCCTCGGCCTTGCCGCGCACGCTGCAACTGTTGACGATGACGATGTCCGCGTCGTCCTCGCTGGCGGCGGCGGCGTGCCCGTTCGCCGCGAGCATGGCCGCGACGGCCTCCGAGTCGCGGACGTTCATCTGGCAGCCGTAGGTGTGGATGGTGAAGCGCATGGTTGTTCTCAGCGGTTCGTGGTCGGTAATCCGTTTCATCCTCTCGGAGTGCATTTCACTTGTGCATTGGTCATTCTGTGTCGGGTGTTGGATAGTCAATAATGCCGTATCCCCACAAGCTCGCCCGCCGCTTGTTTGGGCATGTCCGCGTCGTGGCCGAAGTAGAGGACGTTGGAGTCCATCCACAGCACGAGGCGGTGCATCTCGTCGGGCGTGAGCTTGACGTCGTTATGCCCGCCTTTGAGCATCTTGTGGAGCTTGGAGGCGTTCGCGCCGAAGGTCAGCGGGAGGGTGTAGGATTTGCCGTGCAGCCAGATGCCGCCGCCGTAGTTGTGGACGTGCGGCATGAGGCTGCGGTAGGAGGCGTAGAAGAGGTCGGGGTCTTTCCGCCAGTCGCCTTGGGTGAGGTCGGGGGCCTTCTTGCCGTCCGCGCGCGCGACGGTGTGGCAGGCGACGCATTTCGCGTCGAGGACGGGCTGGACGAGGCGCGGGTAGCTGAACGGGTTGGCGCCGTCCACCTCGGGCGTGATCGCGGAGGGGGCGCGTTTCATGGCCGCGGGCTGGGCGTTTTTCGGCGGTGCGCCGACGCGCTGCTCGTGGCAGCCGTTGCACAGGAGGGTCTCGCCGGGGAAGGCGTAGGTGATGCTCCTCATGCCTTGGAGGGCGGTGCCGTCGGCGGTGAGCGCCTGAAACAGGATGGGCGCGTTCACGGGGGCCTCGAAGTAGGCGCTGCCGTCCTCCTCCACGGGGACGGTGCCGAGGCAGGCCTTCGCGCCTTGCCACGTGGCGATGGCCATGCGCGGGCGGTCGGAGACGGGGGTCATCTTGGGCAGCACCTGCCAGATGCGGAGGTGGGTGATTTTCGCGCCCTCGGGGAAGGCGCGGCGGCTGTTGTAAACGTCCGTGACGCCGACCTTGGCGAGCTTGGGGAGCGCGTCCTTCGGCACGGCCGCGGGGTGCGAGCCGTCGGGGTTGGGCGGCAGCCCGACGAGGTTGCCGTGCGGGATGACGGGCGGCCGCTTGCGCGCGCGCAGGGGCATGGGGCTGAGGCACGAGATGCGGGGGTCGCGGTAGAGGATTTCCTTGTTGCCGAACGCGTCCACGAGCGCGATGGCGTAGTTGCGCTTGGCCATCTCGACGCGGTTGCCGTACTGGTCGGTGGCGGCGCCGTCATAAACGCAGAGGTAGTATTTCTCGGAGAGCGGGTAGGGCGAGGCGTAGATGGCGGTGCGCTGGCCGAGCCTGACCTCCGCCTCGGTGAAGAGCTGGTCGGGCGTGACGCGCTTGATCTGCGCCATGTTGTCGTCGTCGGGGATGCGCGGGTCGATCAGCACGATGGAGCCGCGCGCCTCGCTGTGGTGCGCGGAGGAGAGCCCCGAGTAGCACGGCGAGCCGGGGATGGCGCGCACGTCCATAATCATGTTCGGGACGTTCTGCATGGACGCGTGCGTGTTGCCCGCGATCGCCCGCGCGTCGCGCCCGTCGGGATAGACGATCCACGGGTGATGCGCCTGCAACGCCCCGCGATCCACATAGTCCCAGCGCGTGTAAACCACCATGCCCGCGTGATCCACGCTCGGCATCCACTCGTTCGTCTCGTGCGGGCTGAGGCACGTGATGTCCGTGCCGTCGCCGTGCATCGAGTGCAGCGTGAAGCTCGGCTTCTCATACGGGTGACAACGCCCGAACCCGCCGCGCCGCTCGGACACGAACATCACGCGCCCGCTCGGCAGCCAGCACGGGAACAGGTCGCTCACCGCGCCGTCCGTCAGCATCCGCAAGCCCGAGCCGTCCGCGCGCACCCTGAAAATCTTCCACGTGCTTTGCTCCGTCCACTTGAAATTATCGTTCACGCCCTCGGTGTAGCAGAAGAGGATTTCCTTTCCGTCAAACGAAATATCCGGTGCCAGAAATCCCCCCGAGTCCGAAAGGAACATCCCCTTCATGCGCCCGTTCTCGACCGCCCGCCGCAGGAGGTTGACCGTCTCTGGCGCATCCGAGAACGGGTTGTTCAGCACGAACAGGCCGTTGCCTTTCACCTTCCCGCCGCGTGTGGCATGGAAGCCGAAATACTGATCCACCATGTGGTTGCCGTCATGCCGCTCATCCTCGCCCTGCGCCTCGCGTGTCACGAACAACAGCGCGTCCATGCCCCTGAGCAGCGGGTTCGCGAACGCGATCTTCCGCTTCTCCGCACACGCCCGCAGATACAACGCCTTGCGGTCGGCGGTCGCGTTTTCCGCCTCACGCTTGATTGCCGCCCACTCGTCGGAGACCACGCCCAAGTCCGCCGCCAGCGCATCCCCCCGCCGCAGCACGACATCCAGCGGGTCTTTGTCCGTCGCCCAGAACAACGCCCGGCGGTCATACGCCTGCGCCTCGCGCACCTCCTCCGCATCCGCCCCTTTCTCCATCACCGGCTTGCGTCGCAGGTTGGTTTCCAGAATACGGTACTCGCGCAGGAACTCATCCTCCATCCCTACGCAGAAACCGCCAGCCATCACGAACAACAAGCACAATCGCTTCATGTGAACCCCCTTCGTTTTAAAAGGATATAGTAGCCGATAGCGTCGCAGGAGTCAAGATGGAAGGGAGGCGGCGGAAAAGGCTTCATGGGGGTAGTCCTTTCAGGGTGCGGGGTGGTTCATTGAATATTGGAATTCCCGAATGAGTTATGGCTTGTCTGTTATCCGTACATCTGCTACAGTGTGTCCGGTTATATGTGTAACAGGAAAGGAGACGGAAGATGAGAGGGTGGATGCGCAGGGTGTTCGGCGTAGCGGTTGTGGGGTGCGCCACGGCGTATGGCGCGGCGGTCATCGAGGTGCCGCCGCTTGTGGTGCCCGAGGGTGCGTCGCAAGGCGCTGACCCCGGCAACTGGAAGGCGGCCGTCCCGCCGGGCGCGCTCGACTATGTCCGGACGGAAAAGGCTGCGCGCGATATGGAGGCGGCCGGGAAACACGCGGAGGCGTTGACGCTGTGGGAGCGCGTCCTCGACCGCACGACCTGCACGGAGGAGCAGCGCAGCAAGGCGCGTGCGCGCGTGGCGGCGTTGCGCCCGAAGGTGAAGATCAACACCGACCCCGCGCGGGCGCGGAAATGGAACGTGCTGGCGCTGGTTTACAAAGAGGTCAACGGCGAGCGGACGGAAGAGGACGGTAGCGTGACGAAAATCCATCAGGTGTTCACGGAAAAGGATTTCGCGCAAATCGGCAAAAGCCTTGCAGGGTTCCGCGACTTGGTTTTTGAATGGTCGTCGGGGGTTGTCCTTGTGGACTTCGATTTCGTGCTCGTCGAGGAGCCGATTACGCGCATCCCGCAGAAGAAGGGGTTCCCGCTGGCGCCGCGCGACATCGTCCCGGAGTACAAGAAGGCGTCGGCGGGGAAGGCATACGACACCGTGATCGCGTATGTCAAGCACAAGGGGAGCGAAGGCCCGGGGCTTGGACGGGCTTGGACGGCGGCGATGTACGGGCGCATCGGCGAGCTTGGCGATGCGGGCTACATGATGGTCCCGTGGGGGCCGGACTACCCGTACCACGGCGAGCTGTGCGGCGAGATGGAGCTGCACGAGTGGCTGCACCAGATTGACGACCTCATCCACAAGAACCTCGGCTATCCTCGCGGGACGTCGCGCTCGCCCGACGACGGGCGCACGTGGAACGATTCGCGCACGGACGGCGAGCAGGAGTACAAGCGCCCCAAGGACTGCACGACGTGGACGCTTTTCTACAAGCACCTGATGACCGAGCACATGACGCGCCAGATGTGGAGCGAGCTGACGATAAACCCCAACCCCAACGTCAAGCCCGGCGCGGTGATGAAGATTGCGGAGGGCGAGTAGCCAGGGCCCCCATAGGCGCGGGGTGCAGCCGTGGTTTTTGGGTGCCGGTTTTCAAGGAGTTGGACATGGGAAGACGGATTGTCGTTTTGTCGCTCGCGGCGGCCGTGTGGGCGGCGGGTGTGGGGGATGCGTCCGCGCAGGCGCAGGCCGCGAAGGAGGACGCGAAGAACATCCTTCCGAACGGGCGTTTCATCGACAACCCGGACGACCCGCTGGAGGGCTGGACGTACGCGTTCCCCGACAACGTCCACTACCGCGAGAACCACAACAACCTGGCGGTGGTGCGCAAGGAGGACAAGCCGCCGCTGGCCGCGCCGAACGACCCCGAGCGCTGGCTGCGCCTGGACGGGCGCGACAAGAAGTGGACGTGGGAGCTGGGGGGCGTGCAGGTCTATTCGCCGTTCATCCGCTACGACCCGTCGAAGCGCTACAAGATCACGGTGCGCGCGCGCTCGCTCCACGCGCGCCTGCCGCACGTGAACACGGTGGGCGGCAACCCGTCGTGCCGCATCTACCCCATCGCCTACATCTGGCACCCGAAGGCGCAGAAGAGCAACGCGCCGCCGCTCTCGGACCTGCGCGAG
>Ga0082212_10002521_pt1 | contig 26661 bp, 25 predicted proteins | sample TergutNt197P3_FD_71548 | JGI IMG/M metagenome (GOLD analysis project Ga0082212, IMG submission 71548) | Neocapritermes taracua P3 segment gut microbial communities from Petit-Saut dam, French Guiana - Nt197 P3 | ecosystem: Host-associated > Arthropoda: Insects > Digestive system > Gut ...
GTTTACCGCCGGGATAACGCCCAAAAGGCAGGCCATTCCGCCGGAGAACGCCCACTGGCAGGCCAGATGGCAGATTCGGCGGGACATGCGCTCATAGCCGCGAAAGATGACAAAGTGGGCAAAGGCGGTCCTGCCGGTGAAGTCGGCGAACCAGGCCGCCGCGGCCAACGCGCCGCCGGCATGTGCGGCGCAAAACCACGCCTTATCCGGCGCGGTGTGCGCAAGCCAGGCATCCAGGCTCGGCTCCGGCAAATGGTACTGCACGATGCGGGCGCGGCCCTCCGCCGCCATGCGCGTGAAAACATGGGCGCGGGCTGCTTCGTCCGCGACGGGGGCAAGGCGAAGGTCAACAGTTTCTGGGATCATAATAATCCTCCTCGTGCGCGTGCCGCCAATCCATCGCCGTTGCCGGCATGGGGAAGGACGCCCCAAGTTCCGGGTCCAGGATGCGGGCCAGGCAGTCCAGCATGTCGTCGTGCAGCGAGACCGGGAAGGCGAGGTATTCTTCGGCGATGAATTCCAGGGCCAAATCCCTATCCTTGCCCTCCGCGTCGCGAAAGGGACGGCGGGCGGGCAAATACAGGCGGCCCTGCTCGAAAAGGGGGATGAGGCGGCGGATGCGGTCGTTCTTGGGCAGGGGGCCGCCAAGCTCGGTGATCGCAAAGCGGTACTGCTCCCGATCCTGGATGAAGCAGATATGCTCGATATCCGCCTGCATGCCGTAGTGCTCATAACCCACGGCCAGGGGGAGATATTTGCGGTGCAGGGTCATCAGGGCGCGGGCGCGCTGGGTCAGGTTCAGCCGGTCGCGGATGCCGTCCACGGCGTAATAGATGCCGTCCACGCCGAGCCCCACGACCCAGATCACCGTATAATCGCTGCCCCGCTTCTTTTCCCCGGCCGGATCGACCAGGATATAACGGTTCATGCCCTGCCAGCCGTCCCCGTCCCAGAAGCGCAGCCATTCTTCGCGAAAGCCCTGCGTCCTGTCCGCCACCGGGTTGAGCAGCATCTGGCAGCCGAAGGTGTACGGCCCCATGTCGCGCCGTTTTTGATCCAGTTCCGCGCGCTCCAGAAAGACCGGCGCGCCCTCCATCGCGCCGCCGGCGGTCGCGGGATGCAGGCGGGGCAGGGCCGCGCCGCGGTCCATGATCGTGCGGTAGCTGTCGAAGAGGTGGTAGCGGGTGCCGATCATGCGGCGCGTGCCGCCGCGGGTTCCCAGGTTCAGGGAAAGCTCCCAGGCTTCCGTGGTTTTTTTGATCTGCTCCGGCGTATACACGCTCTCGCGCGTCACCACGTCGTCGTACACCAGCAGGGAAAAATGCTTGCCCGTGGGCTGGCCGTCCACCAGGCCCCAGGCTTCCAGGGTGGCCTCCTTGGGGTTGCTTGCGCGCTTGACGATAAGGCCCTCGTCTTCCGACCAAGTGCGCCGCTCCCGACGATCGGGCGGCCTGACGTGGGGAAAATGTTCCTTAAGCAGCGCGTTGTTTTCGAATTCCCGCTTGATCTGCTTCAAAAAGGAGCGGGCCATGGGGCGCGTGTGCGAAAAGATGCCGACCGTGATGTCCGGATCGTTCAGGATGTCCTGAATCGTCATGCCTATCGTGATGATCGTGGACTTGTAATGCTCGCGCGCCCACAAATCCAGGCAGCCGTCGGGCGTATCCTGCACTTCCCGGCAGCGCTCGTAGAGGAAGTCGCGGTTCATGTCCGCCCGCCCCATGCCCCTGTACAGGAGGAAGAAGAGGTCGCCCGCCAGCAGCGCGCGCAGATCCTCGTGGGCCGTTACGTGACGGTAGAATTCGAGAGCGTCCTGCCTTTGCAGGGTCAGGCTATGCTGGCAAATACGCAATTTTGTTCTCCGGCAAGGAAAATGAGCCTGTTATGAGGGAGTATATTCTTATGATATGCGACCGGAATAGCAGGTGAAATTTGACGCGGCCGGAGGGCGAAAGGGCTATTTGCCGACATTGCTTAGTGCCCCCAGGGCCAGAACTTGACCGCCAAGCCCCCAAGCGCCCCGGCCGCCGAGAGCAGGCCGCCCATGAGCGCGAAGCCGCCCTTGCGCCGCTGCTCAAGCCTTTCCAAAACGCACATGCGCGCCTCCATATCCCCGATCGTTTTGCCGCGCGCGGCGCAGCGCTCCGTAAGCTGGGTCTCGATGCGCGTCAGGCGCTCCAGCATTTCCCGCTGAAAGGCGTCCATCACGACAGCCCCAGCATGCCGAGCAGCAAGGACACAACTTCCTTGAGCATGGACGGCGGAAGCAGGGTGTTGGGCCAATAGGTGGCGACGATTGGACGGACGACGATTTCCCAGGCCAGGCACAGGCCGAGCATCCAGCCGACGAAGCCCCGCCACAGGCGCAAAAGGGAGGCCGGCCCGCCGGCCGCCTCGGCCTCGTTGATGCGCGCCTGCGCCTCGTTGATCCTGGCCCTGTCGGGCAGCAGGCGGTCGAAAAGCCTGGCGATCAGGCTGCCGATCAGCGGCAGGCCGGCGAGCGCGCTCATACGATCTCCTTGAGCAGTTCGCCCTCAAGCCTGCGGCGTTCCCGGTAGCCGTCCCACAGGGAGGCGTCGCAAAAGCGCGCCGCCGCGTCCCGCCAGTCCCCGCGCGTAAGCGCCGCCCAGGTTTTGGGGGCCTTGGCGCTTGCGCCAATCCCGCGCTGGTAGAGGAGGGAAAAGATCGCGGCCTGGGCCTGCCAGGGCAGCCCGGCAAAGGGGACGGCGGGGCCGAAGCTGTCGTAGTGCGCGCTGATGCGCCCGGCGTGGATGCCGAGCATCGCGCTGTCCAGCGCGTGCGCCGTATCGGGAGCGATGGTCAGGGGGCGGGCGTGGAGCTTTTGGATGGCCGCGTCCCTACGCAGGCCAAGGTAGGGCCGCAGCATGGCCGTGATGCCGGACTCCAGGCCGCCCCGCAACAGGGTGTCGGCGTCCGTCTGCCCCAGGTCAACGCCGGTGGCGATGGTCACGCCCGAGACGCCCATGGCCGTAACATCCTCCGGCGGGCCGCTTTCCGGCCCCCGGTAGTTGATGGTCCCGCCGCGCGTTCGGTGGCAGGGAATATAGCCGCGCAACTGCTGCGGCCCCTCGATGCCCGGACGGTTCAAAAAGGTCCGGATGCGCGCAAGTTGGATCGACATGCTGTTTCCTCCACATTTGACAGCATATTAAACTATGCAAATATTAAATGCAAGAAAAATTTGCAATCGCATATTGCATTGGTGAAATATTCCGGCTAGCCTGAGGCATGAACCTGAAAGACAGCGCGAAAAAAATCCTGGATGACTTTTTGGCCTCCCATAAGGGGAACGCGCGCGCGGCGGCCGACGCCCTGGGCGTGAACCACGTCACCTTCTGGGGCTGGGTGCGGGGAACGCGCACCCCGGCCCTGGGCCAGATTTCGGATGTCTTTGATCGCCTTGGCGTTACGGTGCGCCTGCCCGAATGGCCGGAAGAGACGACGCGCAGCGTCTGCTTTGTGGAGGCGAAGATCGTCCAGGCAGGGGACGGGGCCGGGCCGCCGGAGGCGGAGAACTACCTTGCCGTGCCCCTGGTGGGCGAGGTCGGCGCGGGGCCGGGCATCATCCCGCAGGAGAATATCTTGAGCTGGGTGCTGGTCTACAGGGAGCACCGATCCGTGATGCAGCGATCAAACCTGCTGGCCGTGGAAATCGGCAAGAACCAGCGATCCATGATCCCCACCCTGCACCCAGGGGACATCGTGCTGCTGGACCGCAACGACTGGGGGCAACGGGGCTATGCCCCGCCCGGCAACATCTTTCTGGTGCGCGAGCCGGGGCAGGAGGGCGGGGGCATGGTCAAGCGGGTGGCGACGGCCGGCAAGGGCGAACTCGCCACGGTCACCTTCTATAGCGACAACGCGACCGAATACGGGCCGGAGGTGTATCACATGCACCAGTACGAGCACGACATGCAGCAGGCCGTGGTCGGGCGGGTGGTTTGGGCCTGGGCCGATTTGAGCCGCAAATAGCGCGGCGGGCAAGGGCCTGATTTGGCGTGATGCGGCATCAGCTCTCTACCCCGCAGCGCCCTCCGCATACGTTTTTGCAATGCCGGCGGCCTCATCCAAATCGCTGTGCAGCAAACTCTCGGTGATGGCATTCAGGCGTTCCCTGGTCTGCCGCGACCATGTTTTTTGCCTCAATTCAGCCAGCGCGTTTTCAGCGGCGCCGATGTCATAGGCCGCGCACATCGCGTGAATGGCGAGCAGCTTTTCCCGCAAATATCCCTGGTCCTCGTCTTTGGCGTCATCGTGCGCATCCTCGTCCTGCGGCGTGATTTTCCTGACCACTGCCCGCAACGCCTCCAAAAAGTCCGGCGTTTCAGCCGCTATGGCGGCAAGATCCCGCCCCCGCCCCGCCTGTTCCAGGCGGAGCGCGACTTTGGAAAGTTCCGCTTCGCCGATATTCGCAAGCGCGCTTTTCATCGCGTGGGCATTGATGGTGTACATCTTCAGGCTCTCGTCATCGCAGTCCGCTCCGTTTGTATACGCCGCCTCCAGCACCGCGATGGCTTTCGTGGCGTCCCGCACGAACGACGCCGCCAACTGCGGGTCCACCCGCGGCTGCCCGTCGTCGGCATCGTCAAGCGGGGAGTCGCCGGCTTCCCGGCGCGCGGCTTCAAGCGTCTCCGGCGATTGTTTGTCGCGTATCAGCTTGTTGAGCACGATATTCAACTGGCGCAAATCTATCGGCTTGGAGATAAAGTCGTTGAAACCATGCGCCAAGAACACCTCCGCCTGGCCCGCCACGGCGTTCGCCGACAGCGCGACGATAGGCAGCGCATATTTCATATCGCGCAGGATTTTTGTCGTTTCCATGCCGTCCATCTTCGGCATCATATGATCCATAAACACGATGTCATAGCTTTTGCCGGATCGTATTTTGTCAAGCGCCTCAAATCCGCTCGCGGCGGTGTCAATCCGCAGCCTGTACGGCCTCATCAAGCCCTTGGCGACATACAGATTCGTTTCCACGTCGTCCACAACCAGAACGCTGCCATAGGGCATCGGCTCACGCGAAATTTGCGTTCTTTTCATTTGCCCCTTGCTGCTGATGCGGAACTGCTTCATGTTTTCCACCAGTTCCCGGCCCAGCACCCCGGGGCCGCCGAACTCTTGCGGCAGGCGCACGGTAAAGGTCGATCCCCTGCCCGGCTCGCTCTCCACGGAAATCCTGCCGTTCATCATGCGCACCAGATTCCGCGTGATGTTCATGCCCAGTCCCGTGCCCTCGGTCGTGCGGTTGGCCTCCATGTTAAAACGGGCATATTCGTCGCCCAGGTGGCTTACCTGATCCGCTGTCATGCCCTGGCCGGTATCGCTCACGCGGAACACAAGCGTCGCCCCGGATTCTTGCGCCTCGTCCCCCCTTTCCACGGCAAGCGACAGCGTGACCTTGCCCTGCGCCGTATACTTGAAGGCGTTGGAAAGCACATTGTTCAAAATCTGCTTCACGCGCAGCACATCGCCCACCACCTCCGCCGGCGTGTTTTCATCCAGCTCCAGTTCAAAGGCAATCGGCTTGCTGCCTATCCGCATGATGTTCAACTGCACGACATCGTTGATCAGGCTGGCGATGTCGTATCTGTCCGGCAGCAACTCCAGCTTGCCGGCCTCTATCTTGGAAAGATCCAGGATATCGTTGATAATGCCGAGCAGCAGATCGCCGGCATGATAGATCTTGTGCAAGCCCTCCTCTGTCTCCCGCGGAAGGGTTTCGTCTTCCAGCAGTATTTCGGTAATGCCCAGCATCGCGTTCATGGGCGTGCGTATCTCGTGGCTCATGTTGGCGAGGAAGGTCGATTTGGCGAGCGAAGCCGCCTCTGCCTGTTCCATCAGCGCGACAAGCCGCTTTTTCTCCCGCCGGTTGCGGAACATCAGAATCAGCAGGAAGACGACCCCGCATACAACGATCACAATGCCGATGGATATGGACAGCTTCGTCTCGTCTTGCAGCTTTTTCATCGGCATGCCGATAAAAAACGCGGCAAACGCCTCGTTTTGGGGACTCAGCAAAGGCATATAAAAAGTTTTGTACCGCTCGCCGAGGATGTCGGCGTCGCCTATGTATTCCTGCTTGTTACGCAGCACAATCGCCGCGATCTTCGGGTCGAGCGCCGTACCCGCGATGTTTTGCCCATCCCGCATGATGGTCGTGGCGATCCGTTCGTCGCTCAAAAAAACGGAGACTTCGGTTTGAAAGAGGACCTTGAGATCCCTGACCGCCTCTGGCGTGTCCAGGCGGATGCCTGCCGAAATGACGCCGATCAGCGCGCCGTCCGAGGCATAGACCGGCGCTCCGGTGCGGACGGACACTCGCACCGCCGTCCCTTTCTCGAAGTAGGTCGCCACCCTTCCTTCAAGCGCGTCTCGTACGTTTTGCTGATTCAAGACCGAATCGCCGTGCTTTTCCGGATCATGCGTCCGGGCCAGGACGATGCCCTCATGATCGGTGATGGTGTAGTAGTGTATGCGATACAGATCACATGTAGGGGTGAAAATCCGCAGCAATTCCCCGGTGTCGCGCCGCTGTACGGCTCTGACGACATCCGGGTTGATCGCCATGGAAACGGCCGCGGATTTTGAATAGGCTCCGCTTTCGTCCAGGCGGAGTTTCAGTCCGTTGATGTTGGCCGTCAGTTTTTCCTTGATAAGGGAATCGCTGAATTCCACAAAACTTGCCGACAGAAAAGCGACCTGAGCGGCAATAACGGCAATCAGGATTGCCGTCAGCATAAGATTCCCTTTCCCCTTAAAAAATTTGATGCGCATTATGTCGAACTCCCCCTTCACGTGAACATGTTCCACAGCCTATGGCGCCTCCGGGGAGAGGGCCAAACGGAAGCCCACATAGCCGCTCCGGTGGCCCGGCTTGGCGCGGATCCGGTTGGTCCATGGGAAGTTCCTGGTGTCGTGATCCCAACTGCCGCCGCGAAGCACCCGGCCCAAGCCGGATTCCGGGCCGCGATACTCCGCAAGCTCCCGCGCCTTCGGCAAATCCGCAAACCAGTCCTGCACCCATTCCCAAACATTGCCGAATATATCATAGAGGCCATACGGATTCGGCTCTTTTTGCCCTACCGGATGCGTGGAGCCTCCGGAGTTTTTCTTGAACCACGCGTAGGCGTCCAGGGACTTTTCCACTTCTTCCCAGCTTTTCGGGTCTTGTATGCAAAAAAATTGGGAGCCCGTGCCGCCGCTGGCCGCAAGCCCCCATTCCATTTCCGTCGGCAGACGGTATCTGCGGTGTCGTTCTTTCACGTTCAGGCGCTTGATAAATTCCTGCACATCGTCCCAGGAAACGGTTTCCACCGGATTGTCGCGGCCTTTAAATCTTGCAGGGCTGCTCCCCATGATTGCCGCCCACTGTTCCTGGGTCACCTGGTATTTGCCGAGGTAGAAGGCTTTGCTGATGCTTGCTTCCGGCTTGTACGCTTTTGACGCATGCTTCCCGTGGCCCTCCAGCAGAAAGGACCCGGCCGGTATCAGCACAAATTCCATGCCGATACTGTTGGTGTGGGTTTTGAGATCCGCGGAAAAAGCCGCAGTCGCGGCAAGCAGGACGCAAAACAAGGCAAACGGCGCGCGCATCCTCACATCCCCCCTGTCAAGCAACAATTCCTTTCATACTAAGCTATCCACGGCAACTCTACAATATTCGCGGCGCGCCCGCCCATGCTCAGGCCGCGCTGCGCAGCACAATGCGGGCTATTTCCGACGGAACGCCCAAACGCACGGGGAAACCGTTCCACAAGCCCGCGCCGGAACTCACATACATGCGCATCGCGTCCACCTGGTACCAGCCGTACACAAAGCCCTGGTTGAAGCGGGCCACCAGATGGGTCATGCCGAGAATGTGGCCGCCGTGCGTGTGGCCGGAAAGCTGCAAATCCACTCCCGCTTTGGCGTTTTCAGGCGCGTTGCCGGGACGGTGGTCCAGCAGAATGCGCACCGCGTCCTCGGGCGCGCCTGCCAGCGCCCCGGCAAGATCCGGGCCGGGCAGGGAAAAACGCGCGGCCACGATATCGGTAATCCCGGCCAGCACCAGTTTTTGGCCCCGCACCTTGATCACGGCGTGGCTATTGAGCAGCATGGTCAGGCCCAGGGCCGGAAAGATCCGCATCCAGGCCGCATAGTCCCCGTAATACTCATGGTTGCCCGCGCAGCCGAACACTCCATGACGCGCCCGCAGATCCTTCAGCGGCGCGACGCTGCCGGCCCTGCGCCCCGGCACGCCGTCCACCGTGTCGCCCGTGAACAGGATCAGGTCCGGATCAAGGGCGTTGACCGCATCCACCACCGCCCTGGTCCTCTGCTCCTGCAAAAGCGGGCTGACGTGCAAATCGCTGATCTGCACCAGCGTCAGGCCGTCCAGTTCCTTCGGCAGTCTCGGCAGCCGCGTTTCCACGGTATGCACGTCCGGCACAGCCACTCCCCGCCCCACCCCGTAAGCCGCCGGAACCACCGCCAGGGCCGTGATTATGGCCTGCCGCCTGCCGTGCGAAAAGGGCGGATCAGCGCGCCGTTTCGCGCGCAGGATCAGCCGCAGCAGCAGGTACACATCCCTGCCCAGCACCAGCACGAACACGAACAGCAGGGAGACAAAACTCCAGCCCGACGCCAGCAGCACCGGCACGGGCAGTTCGGGCGACGCCAGGCCGCCGAAAACGCGCCGGATAAGGAAATGCTGCTGCGCCACCAACACGAGCAGGGCCGAGAGCAGCAGCTTGGTTTTGACGCCCACCGGCAAGGGGAGAATGGATCTCGCCAGCACGTAAACGAAAATCAGGCCGGCAATCATATGTATAAACATAGAGCTTTGTTCCTGAAATGGGGCCGAAGGCGCGAAACGCCATAAAAGATAGGCAGTTGTATATCCGATTTCAGCAGTTGTCCATTATGCTTCCCGCATGGCCCGGCACGTTGTGTTTTATTTTGCAAATACTTCCTTGACAAAATATTCTATCTTGCTAATATATGCCTGCCAAGCCCAAAGAGCCCGCGAACACGCTTCGGCGCGGCCAAGCAAGTAGCACAAGGGAGGACAGGGCGAGGCAGGCCCGACAGCACCGGCACAGCGGCTGCAATCGGATGCGGACGGAGGGCGGATGCCCGTTGAAGACGCATCGTAGAGGGAAGGTTGGCGATGGCCGGGAAGGGGCCTGGGGGATACGCGCCGCGCGCGCGGCATTGGGGCTGTCGCCGGGGGCCGGGCCCTTGGCGACAGCCCGCTGCTTCTTGTTTATTTCTGCGGGTTTTGCTCTCTGTAAAACTTGCCCAATTCGACATCAACGACTTTTATGTGGTTAATTATCCAATTGATGACCGAAGTGTTCAGAGTTACCGAGAACTTGGGCGAAGGGCCGTTCGCGGCAAATTCCTCTTTCAGCTTTTTGAACGCGTCAATATAGCTCTGATGCTGTCCTTTATGCCATTCGTACTTCTTGTAGCCGCACTGCCTTTGCAGCGACTCTTCATCCCTGAAATGCCTGATGATATATTCCTCAAGGAAGTTGAGCGTTTTTTGCGTTTCTTCCTTGGAAAGGGATGACGTTCCCATTGCCAGGACAGCATTGAGCCTGTTGACCAACTCTTTATGCTGTTCGTCAATTTTTGCGACCCCGGTTTCCATGTCCTTTGTTAAGGTAATCATGCTTGCTCCTCCAGGTAAGAATGCCGTATGTGCTCGAGTCGTACAACTCGCGATGCGGCAAAACGCGTATGCTCAACCCGGCGCAGGCGGGATTCCGCGCCTTTTCGGCATATAGCGTTACCCTGTCCGGCTGTCAATCGCCATATCGCGGGAGATCGCGCCGCGCAGCCGCCGCTTGCGCCGTTGCCCGCTCCTTGACCGGAAACAGGGAGGCGTTTTATGGAAGGGCCTCTGCCCCCCGCTGCCCGCATGTTGGAGGATAGGATGGCGACAATCCATGTGCTTCACGAAAACGACGAATGGTACGCGCCGCTGGCCGCGGCCCTGGATGCCGCCAAACTGCCCCATGCAAGCTGGCATATGGGGGAGGGCTGGCTGGACCTCGGCCAGGCGCCGCCAAAGGGCGTATTTTTTACCCGCATGAGCGCGTCGGCGCATACCCGCGGGCATCTGCACGCCCCGGACTATACCGCTGCCGTGCTGGCATGGCTGGAGCGCCACGAGCGCCGAATCGTCAACGGCAGCGCCGCGCTGCGCCTGGAAATGAGCAAGGCGGCCCAATGCCAGTTGCTCGAATCCTTCGGCTTCACAACGCCCCGCACGCTTGTCACGCATGGGCCGCATAAGGCTCTTGAGGCCGCGCGGCTGTTCAAAGGCCCCTTCATCACCAAGCACAACCGCAGCGGCAAGGGCCTGGGGGTCCGCCTCTTCCGGAGCGCGGAGGCGTTGGAACACTATCTTGCCGGCGAGGACTTTGCCGCGCCGGTTGACGGCTTGCTGTTGCTGCAGGAATATATCCAGTCGCCGGAGCCCTTCATTACCCGCCTGGAATTCGTGGGCGGGCGCTTTCTCTACGCGCTGCGGGTGGACACGTCCGCAGGCTTTGAACTCTGCCCCGCGGACAGTTGCGCCGTGCAGGAGCAGTGCGCCCTTACGCCCGCGGCCAAATTCGCCATAGTGGACGAAGAGCAGCCCGACGCGCCGCGCTATGAAGCCATGCTCAGGGCAGCCGGCGTGGAAGTGGCGGGCATCGAATACATCCTGGACAGGCAGGGCCGCGCGTATACCTACGACATCAACGTCAATACCAACTACAACACCGAAGCGGAACGCAAGGCCGGCAAGTCCGCATTCGCCGCGCTGTGCGGCTTTTTGGCCGGGGAACTGGCAAGGGCCGGGTAAGCGATGTAAAAAAATGGCGGAGGAAGAGGGATTCGAACCCCCGGACGGCTTGCGCCGTCAACAGTTTTCAAGACTGCCGCGATCAACCAGCTCTGCCATTCCTCCGCGAATCTTGAGACAGCGCAAATTTGTAATGTATTCACAGAAAATACTCAAATAGAAAATCCTGTGCAATCCTGGCGTTAACGCTTCCGAGGCGGATTGGCCTGACCCAAAAGGGCCATTTTCAGCGCGACCCTAAACGTCGCCTTCACTAGCTGGCATCTTTACAGTGAGACTTGACTTTTCTAGTACTCAGTACTACCATGCCGCCATGAGCCTGTATAAAACCCGTGCCTTTGCCCGTATCGCTAAAAAGGCCGGAATCACGGATGCCGCACTAAAAACGTCGGTGGAGGAGATGCGAATACTATGAGTATGCGACCCAAAAGTGAGGCAATGGCCTCCGTTCATGAGGCGATAGCGGATCTGCACGGCATCGGCCTAGTGGATAAGACGACCATGCGCCGCTTTGACGAGCTATGCCTTGCGGCTGTGCCGGAGTATTCGCCGGGCGAAATCAAGGCCTTGCGGGAACGTCTGAACATCAGCCAAACCGTGCTTGCCTCCGTCATCAACGCCAGCGCCAATTCCATTCAAAAATGGGAACGGGGGGCCAAAAGACCCTCCGGCACGGCATTGAAGCTGCTCAACCTTCTGGATCGGAAAGGGCTGGAATCCGTCATATAGGCCGGGGAAAAGCAACAGCGGAACTTTGCGCCAGAGTTCTCTGTTTAGGATATAATGCAGGGTACGTTTTTTGCCGTGCAGAAAAATAGCAGGTAATTTTATACGGTAGCAGCCAATGAGACTGCCCCCCCTCCGCCATTAAAACCTATCGTTTGAAAAATAACGGAGTCAACGAAATATGGTGGGTATTTTCGTGTTCGCCAAGTAAAAACATTCTAGCCTTGTCTAATGCGTAACGGCTGGCGGTTGACTGTCTTGTTATCCCGTCCTGGATGATCCTGTCGTACGTGGAATTGAAAACATCAGCCGCTTTCAGACCATGAATATATTTGTTTTCCGCGCTACAACCAAAATTATCGCAAAGGTCTTGAATTTTTTTGAGTTCGATTTTGTTGCGTTCACCCTGGGTTAGGGTCTGAGCGACTCTTTTGTCTCCGAGAAAACTCCAGTCAAAATCAGTGCAACCCGCCAAAATGGCGACTATGGCCGCAGCAATCAGCCCCAATAGGGCTTTATTCAGCATCGGCAATGTGTCCATGCTATTTTTGATGCCAGAGTTGGGCCGGGAGGTCAATCGCTTACTGTGGCACAGCCATATTTAATGCCCTTTGACGCGCACCTGCGGTTTTTGCGGCTTTGTCGCGAAGCCGTCCAAAGCCTTGAGCGCCTGTTCGTGGCCCTGCTCCGCCGCCTCAAGAAACCATTCCGCGGCCTTGCGCTCATCCTTGGCCACGCCGCGCCCGGTCAAGTACATCCCGCCCAACGCGAACTGCGCGTCCGCATCCCCCAGATCCGCCGCCCTCTGGTACCATTGCGCGGCCTTGCGCTCGTCTTGAGCGACACCGCGCCCGTGCGCGTACATGCTGCCCAAATTGTTCTGCGCCGGAGCGTTGCCCTGCTCCGCCGCTTTCCGATACCACTCCATAGCCTTGTGCTCATCTTTGGCTATGCCGTGGCCGTGCGCGTACATGCCGCCCAGGTTGTTCTGCGCCGGGGCGTTCCCCTGCTCCGCCGCTTGCCGGTACAATTCCACAGCCCTGCGCTCATCTTTGTCCACGCCGCGCCCGGCTTCATACATGCCGCCTAAATTGTACTGCGCGGCGGCGTCCCCCTGTTCCGCCGCTTGCTGATACCACTGCGCGGCCCTGCGTTCATCTTTGGCTACGCCGCGCCCGTTCGCATACATAAATCCCAGCCAAAACTGCGCCTCGGCGCTCTGCTGTTGCGCCGCTTTCCGATACCATTCCACAGCTTTGCGCTCGTCTTTGGGAACGCCTCGCCCGTAGGCGTGCATAAAGCCCAGCCAAAACTGGCCGTCAGCTTTCCCTTGCCCCGCCAGTTTTTCAAAATGGCTGACGGCCTCCTGTTCATTGTGTTCACTGAGCGCAAAAAGTCCGAGATACAACAGCGCCTCGCTTTCTCCTTGCGCATTTTTAGCCTTGAGTTCATTTTCCAGCGCAAGCTTGGCAGCCTCGTTATTGCTGACAAGCGCAAGCAGACAGCGGGCATAAAAATGCTTCTGCACGGAGGCCTTTGCCAGCCATTCCATGGCCGGTATGTTGTTATGCGCATCGAAGACAATAAGCGCCATGCTGCGGCGCGCCATGAAATACTGCGCGTCGGCGTTCCCCTGTTCGGCCGCCCGCTCGAGTACGCCAAAATCTTTGAACGCAGGCGCGCCATTGTTTTCGCTGCCGCCGGCCTGGATTGAAGCGGCGTTTCCGGGGTGCGCCGCCACAAAGACAATGAGCACAGCCGCTGCCGCAAGCCGCATCATGGCCCAGGCGCTGGCGCGAATCCGTTGCGCATCTTCCGAAGGAACTGAAGGCCGCCGCATCGCAGGCTCCTTAACACGCGTTACAGGGTGCTTGTAGTGCGGGTGTTTTAGCGCGCAACGCCGAAAGAGTAAATGTGAAAACTCCCTCCAGGCTCTTGTCAACGCCGCCTATACGGCATAGTACAACGCGTATAAAATATACATCGCCACATGGCGAGACCACAGCAACCGTCAGGAGGCCTCATGGAAAAAGAACTGAAAATGCGCGGCGGCGTCTTTGGAGGTCTTGTTCCTCTGCTCATCCTCGTAACCGGCCTCATCTGGCTTTCCGTCGTCGAGCGCGGCGGGACAAAGCCCTTCTGGGCCTGCGGCTGGATCGCCATTGCCGTGGGCATCTTCTTCGCATGCGACCCAAAGGAGTACTGCAAGGCGCTCATGCGCGGCATAGGCGACAAAACCGGGATCGTGGTCATCACGGCCTGGCTGTTCGCCGGCGTTTTCGGTGAACTGATGAAAGCGGGCGGCCTTGTGGAGGGCCTGCTCTGGATGGGCATGACCACCGGCACCACGGGATCCTTCTTCGTGCTGCTCGTGTTCTTCGCGGCCATGCTTTTTGCCTCCGGCACGGGAACCAGCACCGGCACCTGCATCGCCCTGACCCCGGTGCTCTACCCCGCGGGCTACTTCCTCGGCGCGGACCCGTCCATGCTGGCCCTTGCCATCCTCTCCGGCGCGGCCTTTGGCGACAACGTAGCCCCGGTTTCGGACACCACCATCGTCTCGGCCTTCACCCAGGGAGCGACCATGCGCGACGTGGTGCGCAGCCGCTTTCCGCTCTGCATCGGCGGGGCGGTCGTGGCGGCCGCGGTGTTCCTCGTCTTCGGCGGCGGCGGCGCGGTGACGGCCCTTCCGGCAATCAAGGCGCAGATCAACCCGATGGGCCTCGTCATGCTTGCCGCCCTCGCGGTCGTTGTGGTCGCGGCTTTATCCGGCAGGCACATCATTGAGTCGCTGCTGTACGGAAATATCGCCGCGGCCGTGCTGGGCATGGTCACGGGCAAGATCGCCATCACGCAGATATTCTCCATCCCGGCCAAGCGCGGCATATCCACCGGCCTTGTGGAAAACGGCATCCAGGGCGTTGTGGGGGCAATCATCTTTGCCATCCTCATCCTCGCGGTGACCCAGGTGCTTGTGGAAAGCGGCATCATGCGCCGCATCCTCGAGTTTGCCGAGCGCGCCGTTGTCCGCACCGTGCGCCAGGCCGAGGCCTTCATCGTGGGCGTTACCATTCTCGTTTCCATTCCCATCTCGGCCAATGCCCCGGCCCTGTTGCTTGTCGGCCCTTCCCTGGTGAAGCCCCTGGGCACGAAGTGGGGCCTGGCGCCGGCGCGGCGCGCCAATCTCATGGACTGCGCCGTGTGCACGCTCTTTTTCACCATGCCCTGGCATATTGCCGTGGCCGCCTGGTACGGCGCGGTATACAACATCGCCCAGCAGTACAACATACCCGCGCCGCCTATCAGCGCGGCCCTGTACAACCCCTATTCCTGGACCCTGCTTGCGGTGCTCATCTTCTCCATAGTCACAGGCTGGAATCGCAAAATGGCCCAGCCCGGCGAAGAAGATGCCGGCGAAGCAGCCTAAGCGTCAAACCGAGAGGGGGCCGCAAGGCCCCCCTTAAGCACGCCATGCCGCAATCCCATACGGTCTTCGTCCCCGACGCCGCGCGCGGCGAACGCCTGGACCGCTTCCTCGGCGCCGCCATCCCGTCCGTTTCGCGCGAACGCATCAAGAAAGCCGTCCGCAACGGCGACTGCCTGCTGGACGGGCGGGTCTGCGCCGCCGCGTCCACGCGCCTTGCGCCCGGTCAGCGCATCGAACTGCGCCTTGCGCCGGAGGCAAGCGCGCTGACGCCGGAAGCGGGCGAACTCAGCCTCATCTGGCACGATGAGCACCTGGCCGTGCTCGACAAGGCCGCCGGGATCACCGTCCATCCCTGCCCATCCTGTCCCGAAGCCACGCTCGTCCACCGCCTGCTGGCGCGTTTTCCGCAACTGGCGCGCATGGAAGGGCAGCGTCCCGGCATAGTCCACCGCCTGGACAAGGACACAAGCGGCCTCATGGTGGCGGCCCTGAACGAAAGCGCCCGCCTGAAGCTGGCGGAGGACTTCGCACAGCGCGAAGTGGACAAGGAATACCTCGCGCTGGCGCGCGGCGTGCCTGAACCGGACGCAGGCGACATCCGCACCCCCATCGGCCGCCACCCCCAGCAAAAAATCAAGATGGCGCCCGTGCCGGAAGACAGGGGGGGCAAACCCGCGCACAGCCGCTACACGGTGCTGCACGCCGATCCGGCGCGGCGTTTTTCCCTGGTCGCGGTGCGTATTTTCACGGGCCGCACGCACCAGATCCGCGTGCACATGGCCTCGATCGGGCATCCGCTCTGGGGCGACCGCCTCTACGGCACGGGGGCCAAAAACGACCCCGTCCCGCGCCAGATGCTGCACGCGCACAAGCTGGCCTTCACCCATCCCGTGACGGGCGCGCGCTTGCGCTTCACAAGCCCTCCTCCCCCGGATTTTTCGCACGCCGCCGCCCTGCTTGCCCGGCGCATGCGGCCCCTGGTCATTGTGGGCGCGCCCGGCAGCGGCAAGTCCTCGCTGCTGCGCCTGCTGGAAAAAGCCGGCCTGCCCTGCTTCAGCGCGGATGCGGCCGTACACCGGCTCTACAAGGCCGGACGCGACGGCTGGCTGTGCCTGCATCAGCGCTACGGCGGCGCTTTCACGCCCGACGGACGGAAAAGCGTTGACCGCAAGGCGCTGTTCGCCGCCATGCGCGAGGATGGCCGCATCCTGCGGGAGGTGCAGGAGCTGATCCATCCCCTGGTGCGCCATGAACTCGCCCTGTTCTGGCGCCGGGCCGAAGCCGCGGGCGAGGACTGCGCGGCGGCGGAAATTCCCCTCTACCTTGAAAACGGCTGGCGCGCGGAGGATCACGGCTTTGCCGCGCCCCTGGTCGTCGGCGTGCGGTGCGAGGACGCAAAGCGCCGCGCGCGCCTTGCCGCCGGCCGGGGCTGGAATGAAGAAAGGCTGGCCATGCTGGATGCCTGGCAATGGCCCCAGGATCGCAAAATGAAGGCCTGCGGCGCGGTTTTGGACAACAGCGCGGCCCCGGAACAGCTGGAACGCCAGGCCGAAGAACTGATCGCGCGCGTCCGCGCCCTCCGCCGGCAGGAGGAGGAGGCCCTCGCCGCCCGCCTGGCCGCGCTGTGGACTTGAGGCCGCGAATCTGCCAAGATGGCAAAGGGGAAGCGCATGGAAGTCTGCATCGCCAGGGTCAAGAACAGGGACATCCTGTTGAAGCTGGAAGGCCGGCTTGTGTATATTGACGGGCAAGTCGAGCATATTCGCGGCCTCACGCATGAAATCCTGCGCGATTTCGCCGCGGAACTCGCCGCGGTTCCCGTTGAGGACAATGCCGGCTACCAGGCGCGCCTCAATGCGCGGCGCGTGGCGTTTCTCTCCCGCCTGCTCGGCATGGCCGCCTCGGAGGACAGCCAGGATACCGTCGCCCGCCTGATGGACCATGTCCACTATGACATATTGGAATTTTTGGGAGAGGTTGACGCTTATGCTTGAAGTACGCAATCTGCATGTGTCCGTGGATGAAACGCCGGTGCTGCGCGGCATTGATCTGACCATCCATCCGGGCGAAACCTTTATCCTTTTCGGCCCGAACGGATCCGGAAAAACCACGCTGCTCCTGACCATCATGGGTTTTGGCAACTACAGGGTCACGGACGGCTCCATCATCTTCAAAGGCCGGGACATCACCCACGCCCCCATGTACGAGAGGGCGCGCCTGGGCCTCGGCATGTCCTTCCAGCGCCCGCCCACCATCCACGGCCTGCCCACGGAACTCATGGTGCGCATGTGCGCGCGCGATAGGGACGTGGATGTGCAGGCCCTGGCAAGGCGCGTCCACTTCGACGCCTTTCTCGGGCGCGACGTCAACGCGGGCTTTTCCGGCGGGGAGATCAAGCGTTCCGAGCTGTTGCAGCTCATGGCGCAGCAGCCGGACATGGTCTTGCTTGACGAGCCGGAATCCGGCGTGGACCTCGAAAACATGTCCCTGGTCGGCCATACCGTGCGCTACCTGCTCGACGGCATGCCCGACGCCTGCCAGGCCACCTTGAGCGAACGCAAGCGCCTGCGCAGGACCAGCGGGCTGATCATCACCCATACCGGGCATATCCTGGAGTACGTCTCCGCTGACCGCGCCCAGGTCATGTACAACGGCAGGCTCGCCTGCGAGGCGCGGCCGCGCGAAATTCTCGATCATATAGCCAAGTTCGGCTACCAGGAATGCCTGCGCTGCTTCGCCGGCAACATGGGCGGCAAGATTCTGGAAGCGCCCCTGGTGCAGGCGCGTTGACGACAACCCCAAAAACCCGTGCCAGGAAACGCGCCTATGCCCCCCTCCCTCGACCTTTCCCGCTACGCCTTCTCGGGCGCTGACGCCGCGCCGATTGAAAACCTGCGCGCCCTTTCCGCCGAAGACCGCGGCCGCCTCGTCCACGCGGGCATTGACGTGGACGACGACGCCAGCAGCGGCGCGTTCATGCACCTCAACCATTCCGGCGTCCACTGCCAGAGCAGGCGGGAGGGGCTGGAAATCCTGCACATCAAGGACGCGCTCGCGCGCTATGACGGCCTGCCCCAGTATTACTGGAAGCTCCTTGACCCGGACAAGGACGAGTTCACCAGGGCCGCGCATGCGAACCTGCACGGCGGGTATTTCATCCGGGTCCGCAAGGGCGTGCGGATCGCCGATCCGGTGCAGTCCTGCCTGTTCATCAAGGCCTCGGGCACGGGGCAGAACGTGCACAATATCGTGGTCGTGGAAGAAGGCGCGGAACTGCACATCCTGGGCGGCTGCGCCACGGCGCACGGCACGCGCGACGTCGCCCACCTCGGCATGACGGAATTCTTCGTCGAACGCGGCGGATCGCTCTGCTTCACCATGATCCACAACTGGGGCGCAAACGCGGCCGTGCGCCCGCGATCCGTCGGCGTCATGGCGGAGGACGCCGTCTTCCTGAACAACTACATCCTCTTAAAGCCGGTCGCCGACTTGCAGATGTATCCCGCCATCACGCTGCAAGGCCGCCGGGCCGTGGCCCGTTTCAACTCGGTCATTCTCGCCCCCCCCGGCTCCCACGTGGACTCCGGCAACCGCATCCGCCTGGATGCCCCGGACACGCGCGGGGAAATCCTCTCCCGCACCCTGACCACCGGCGGCGAGATCATCAACCGGGGCTTCATCGGCGCAAGCGCCGTGCCCGCGCGCGGGCACCTGGAGTGCAAGGGGCTCATTCTCGGCCAGGGCCGCATCCACGCCATTCCGGAACTCGATGCCGCTGTGGACGGGGTGGAGCTTTCCCACGAGGCGGCCGTGGGCAAGATCGCGCAGGAGGAAATCGAGTACCTCATGGCGCGCGGGCTTGACGAGGACGAAGCCACCGCCACCATCGTGCGCGGCTTTCTGAATGTGGACATCATGGGTCTGCCCCCGGCGCTCAAGGCCGCTGTGGATGAACAGCTTGAAGTGTTGAGCCGTGAAAAGGGCATGTAGATCGTTTGCGCCCCAAAAAAACAGGACAGGCCAATATGATATTATCTGTGAATCGAATACAATATATTGCGGAGTTGATTCATGCAAAAAATTACCTCGAAATTGGAGTGAATCAAGGAGAGACTTTTTTTAATGTTAATTTTCAAAATAAAATAGGAGTAGACCCTGCATTTCAATTCGTCCCGGAAGATCATTTACAGAAAGGCGTCGCATTTTTTACGATGCCATCAGATGATTTTTTTGAACACTGGAAAGCAGGTGATAAAAATCATGATATCATAACTATGCCTGATTATGTACTTCCAGACACGTTCGATATTATATTTATTGACGGCATGCATACATTTGAACAATCTTTACGAGATTTTGAAAACAGCTTGCAATTTTCACATGATGATACGATATGGCTGCTGGACGATACAATTCCATCTGATCCGTACAGCGCGGAACCTGACTGCGATCTTTCATTGTCGGCGAAAAAAGCTGCCGGCATAGCCGATGAATCATGGCATGGCGACGTATATAAAACTGTTCTGGCCATCCATGACAAATATACGGACTTTTCGTACCTTACGCTCATTGGCGGCAATCCGCAAACCATTGTATGGAAATCATCGGCAATGGCAAGAGAACCATTGTTTACATCTTTACACCAAATAAAAACCTTTACGTATTTTGACATGCTGCGCCATGCATGGTTGTATAATCCCGCGACAGATGCGCAATTCAGAGAGATAGTATCCACGAATACGCCCTACCGCAGGCCAAATCAGAGCAACGCCATGAAATTATTGCAATATTTTAGATTTAATGCAACTGCGCCTCTCCACGGGCACCATGTGGAATTTGAAGTCATTTCAAAAGCGCAATAATGCGCGGCTTGAAGCGCCGGGCGCGAATGCCGCACTGTAGTTTGTAACGCAATGTTTGAGGCCAGCGTATGACCCAGACAGCCCCCCCGCCTGAACAACCCGCGGCGCAGACAGTCCCGGCCCTTGTGCCCTGGCGTCGCTGTCCCCTGTTCTGGAGCCTGCTCCTTTTTCTGCTCCTCGTCCTCCTCGCCGGATGGACGGCTTGGCCGCAATGGCAGGCCGCGCAGGCGCGCAACGCCGAACTGACCGCCCTGGCGGAAACGCAGCGCGGGAGGAACGCGCTGTACGAAGCGGAACGCGCCCGGCTCGCGGACGCGCTCAAGGACGACCCCTGCAAGGCCGAAGACCATCTGCGGGTTTCTCCGGCGCTGCCGGGACTCGTGCCCGCTCCCGCGCAAACGTCCGGCAGGAAGAAGTAGCGGCATGGCAGGCACGCTCATCACCACCACCAAGCGCGGCGCCATGCGCCCGCTGGCCGTGCAGGGCATCTTCGCGACCGACTGCTACCCCCAGTTGCGCAACCTGCTGGAGCGACGCCTGGGCCCCGAGCATGCGCGCCTGCTCGCCGAACCCGTGCATGACCCGGCCCGTGAAAACGTGGACTGGTACTCCGGCGCGGAAGGAACGCCCACGCCGCTCAGCGCGCTGCCGCCGGAACAGGCGGACGCCGCCCGCGCGCGCATCGGCCGGATGGCCGCCGAGATCCGCGCGGCAGCCGAAGAAATCAGCAAGGGCCCGGACAGCCGCCGCGCCTTGAGCGGGCAGCTTCTGCTGCTGAGCTTGCAGCATCCGCATGAAGACGACCTCTGGCTTGCGGGCGAACAGCCGATCGTCTGCTGCTGGGGCTTCGCGCCCGGCGCCCTGGGCGCGCAGCCGGAGGACCTTGCCCGGCTCGGCCCGGCCGGGCCCGCGCCGGAACCTGTGGCCGCCGCCGCGCCTGTGCCCATAGCGTCCGAGCCCGCGCCGAGACCTGTGGCCGCCGCCGCGCCCGTGCCCATAACGGCCGAGCCGGAGCCGAAACCTGTGGCCGCCGCCGAGCCCGCGCCCATAGCGGCCGAGCCGGAGCCGGAGCCGGAACCTGTGGCCGCCGCCGCGCCCGTGCCCATAGCGGCCGAGCCGGGCTGCCTGGCCTGGCTGCTGCCGTTCCTGCTGCTTCTGGCCCTGCTTTGGCTGCTGCTGTGCCGCTTCGGCCTGATGCCGACTGCCGGCCTCTGCCCTCCCCCGCGCTTCGGAGAAAACACGGGCAGGCTGAAGGAAGAACGCGAAAAGGGCGCGCAGGTATTACGGGATATAGAAAATCTGCGGGCCGACCTCTCGCGCCGCGCGGAGCGCTGCGTGCCGCCGCCACCCCCGCCGCCGCCCCCGCAAGAACCCGCTCCGCCCCCGCCGCCGGAGGTGGAGCCGCCGCTTGTGGAGCCTTTCCTGGGCGAAAGCACGCCCCCGCCCCCGCCGCCGCCCAAGCCGGAGCCAAAACCCGAGCCGAAGCCCGCTCCACAGAAGGACGCTCCGCTGACCATTCCGGACGACGCCAAAGAAAAAAACGACCTCAGCTTCCTGGAAGGCTGCTGGCGCTGCGAAACCGGCCTGGTCAATGCGCGCACGCGCCAGCCGGTCATTGTCGAATACTGCTTTGACAAAAACGGCAACGGCCGGCGTTCCGTCAACGAACGCAACGGCGCCGCCTGCAACGGCCAGGCCCGCGCCGGGTTCGACCAAGGCGGCAAGCTGCGCATTGATGCGGACAACGCCCCCTGTCCGGGCGGCAACGGCTATGTGCCGCAGACCGTGGAATGCGTCGGCGACGCCGACGCCACCCACTGCAAAGGCCAGGAACACTACGGCGGCGGTGACGGCAGTGGCGGCCCGCGCGGCAGAATCTTCGGCAGCAAGGACAGCAACAAGTGGGACGCTAAGTTTTACAGGAAGTGACGCCATACGACGCCTGCCTGCCTTTCTCCGGTCAGCATCATGAAGGAAGGAACATCCATGCAAGCACGACTCCTGCCGGATCACCCGGTTGATTCCAGCCTGACGGGCGGGCAGGGCATGGCCGCAAGCGCGCCGCTGAGCATGTCGCCCATGCCGGAAATGCGTCTTGCTTTCGAGCCCGAAGCGCAGCCGGCGTCAGATTCCGAACCGGAACCCGAACCGCAATTGCCGATCTTGCGGGACCCGGTCAAACGCGCCGGCAAAGCGCCGCTTCTCCTGCTGCTCTTGCTCGTGATCGCCTGCGCGGCGGGCGGCGCGTACTGGTGGCAGCGCGGACAGGCTGACGCGCCGCCGGGCGCTGCCACAACTCCTGCGCCCCAGGCCGAGCCGGCCCCGGCCCCGGCGCCCCGGCTTGCGCCCGATCCGGCCCCGGCGCCGCCAAGCGCGCCCAAGGCAGCGCCCGCCCCGGCGCGCGACTGGTAAACAAGGCCAGGGACAGGGGAAAGCCTACTGGATGGCTGGAAATGACCCTGCCATACGCGCCGCAAGAAGCTCCAGTTCCCGGCTGCCGAGGCCGAGCTTCGCAAAATGCTCTTCCCAGCCGGCAACGCGCCCCATGACTTCCTTGAAGACGGTTTCGGCGGCGGCGGACGATACTCCGAAGGGCGCGACATCGCTCAAGAGGTTCTCCGTGGAGACCACGCGCCCCCCGGTTCCGCACGCAAGCGCAAGCTCCCGCACCGTATACAGCCTGGCGGACGGCAGCACGTCAAAGGCCGGCGTCATCCCGACCCCGCCGGCATCCACAAAAAAGGCATGATTCCGTGGATGATCGTCGCTATTGTTGCACAGGGCATTGAACACCATGCGCCGAAAAATCTCCTCTCCGTCCGCCACGGCTCCGTAGCGCCGCGCTTTCTCCGCCATGGCCTGATAACTGCCCCAATCCCCGTCCTCGCGCAGATCGCCAAGTGTAAAGCCGGAAATCACATGGCGCGCGGCGCTCCCCTTCCTGTCAAAGCGCTTAACCAGCAGGACCGTCCCCAGGGAAGTCTCAAGACGCTTCACCTCGGGGATGCGGATGCCGCATTTTTCCGCCAGCAGCATCGTGCCGTACTCGACAAGCGGTTCATTCCATATGTCGCCGTCCATGGGAAATTTCGCAATCCAGAGAGCGCCTTCGTGGGAAAAACCCGCCTTCGGACGTGCTCCTCCAAGGGTGAAACTGGGCAAGAAGGCTTTGAGAAAGTCCGAGACCTCCGCCTGCCTGCCGGATTCCGCATCCTTCACGCTCCTTGCCAGCAGTTCGATGTCGCCTTGCGTGGCGGGCGTGCCGGACGGTTTTGCCCAGGAAGACATGGACTCCGGCTGCCGGGGCGTCGGACCGAATGCCAATGCGCCCGTCCGATCAGGCGAATGTGCGGCCGTCAATGCCTCAAAGTCGGTCAATTCTCCCGCATCGCTGCCTCGCATGAGGCCGAGGAGCTTTCTCCCCCACGCATCGGGGCAGGCGTCCAGGAACACGTTGAAAAGCCCATTGGAAAAGAACTCGTCGGCACAAAGAGGGAGGCGGACGGGATCAATGCTGAAGGCAGCGGGGTCCTCCAAATACCTGTTTCCATATCGGAAATGATACCCTTCCCGCCCCGTGCGCGTAAGCAGCCCTATGGGCCTGTAGGCCGCATCCGTCCGCAAAAAGACATAGACTTCTTCAGAAGTCATATTTCGCTTCCTTGCGCCTTTTGATCCTCTGCGGGAGGTCCATTTCCAGGCGCGCGCGGCCATGGGGATCAGCTTCCAGTGAGGCCAAATGTCCGAGATTGTGCTCCAGCCGCAACACCCAGAGAACATGGGCCAGGGTTCCGAGGGAAACTCCGGGCTCGCCCCGTTCCAGCCGGCGCAGGGTTTCCCTGTTTGTCAGCGCCCGTCCGGCCAGCGCTTCCATGCTCATGCGGCGGATTTTTCTGGCGCTGCGAATGTGCCCGCCCAATTCCCGGAGCCGGGACGCAACGTCCTCGGGCAGGCCCGCAGCGGATTTTGATGCGAGATGTCTTGGCATGCAAAAAATATATTGCAAAAAAAAGTATAATGCAATATATTTTTTGCATTACAGGGCGTTAGCCTGTCAACTTCGCCAGGGCCAGCCCGGCCAAATCGGCAACCGTGTATTCACGGACACGATCCCCGTCAAAGATTTGCACGGGCGTGCGCGCGCTTTCTTCGGCAGCGGCGAGTTGCTCCAGCTCCAACCGCAACTCCTGGCAGCGGGCCAGTTTGCCGTCATCCCCTTCTTCTGGCCCGCTACCAGCCTGCGCAATAGCCCAGGCAGCCATCCCCCGGCAGGCAACATCCTCGTCCTTCAGCCCGGCGCGAAGCAGCGGCAGGGCGCTTGCGGCGAGTTCCGGCCTCGCCCGGTTCACGCGGCCGACTGCCCAATAGCAGGATCGCCGCAGGGGCGCGTGATCCACAAAGTTGTCCTCGCGCCCGGTGTCCAGGATGTAGGAGAAGAGCACGCGCGAAAACTCCCCTGCCAGCGAATCGCTGCGGGCCAGCGTTTCGGCCATGCTCTCCGGCGCGCCCCAGCCGAGGTTGCCGGATTCCTCGTTCATCTGCCACATGAAGCGGCGCATGAGTATGCGCGCCTCTTCAGGGGACTTTTCCGCAACGGCCGCAACGCATGCGCCGAGCATAACGGCAGCCCGGCCCGCCGCTGCGCCGCCGAGCGCGAGACAGGACATCAGCGGTCCCACAAAGGATTTCGGGTCATCGGCCGTCAGCGCGGCAAGCCGTTCCCGCCAGTCCGGGGCGTCGAGGGCTTCCCTGATCAGGGCCTTGTTGGCGCGCATTCGCGACATCTTTATCTCTGCCGCGCGTATTCTTCGTCCAGTTTGGCGAAATTTTTGGCGAAACGCGCTCTGAGCATGCCGGAAAAGCGCTCCAGGTAATAATAGTACACCGGGGTGATGTACAGGGTGACGAGCTGCGAAAAGCACAAACCGCCCACCACGGCGAGGCCGAGCGGCCTGCGCGCGTCAGCGCCCGCGCCGATGCCGATGGCGATGGGCAGCGCCCCCATCAGCGCGGCCATGGTCGTCATCATGATGGGCCGAAAGCGCACGAGGCAGCCTTCTGTGATGGCGTCCAGCGGATTGCGCGAGGCGTCGGCGCGCTGGGCTTCCAGCGCGAAGTCGAGCATCATGATCGCGTTCTTCTTGACGATCCCGATCAGCATGATGACGCCCACAAAGGCGTAGAGGTTGAGGTCCGCGCCGAACAGCCACAGCGTCGCCAGCGCGCCGCAGCCCGCCGAGGGCAGGCCCGAGAGGATGGTCAACGGGTGAATGAAGCTTTCGTACAGCATGCCGAGCACCAGGTAGATCACCACGATGGCGAGCACAATCAGGATGCCCATGTTGCTTAAGGAATCCTGGAAGGCCTGGGCCGTGCCCTGGTTTTCCGCGGTGACGGATTCGGGCAAGAGCGGGCGCGACACGCGTTCCACGGCGGACACCGCCTCGCCCAGGGAGACGCCGGGCCGCAGGTTGTAGGAGATGGTCACCGCCGGGAACTGGGCGGAGTGGTTGATCGCCATGGGGCCGACATCCGTGCGCAGGCTGGCGAGGGTGTCAAGCGGCACCAGCATGCCGTCCTTGGAACGCACGTACAGCTTGGACAGGGCCGAGGGGTCCTTCTGGAAATGGGGCAGAAGCTGCACATAGACCCTGTAGTCGTTGGTCGGCGTATAGATGGTGGATATCTCGCGCGATCCGTAGGCGGACTGCAGGGCCAGCTCGATCTGGGCCGGGCTCACGCCCAGGGCGGCGGCCTTGGCGCGGTCAATTTCCACGTGCACTTCGGGATTTTTCATCTGCAAGTCGCTGTTCACGTCTTGCAGCATGGGCAGGGCGCGCACGGCGCGTTCCACCGCTTCCGCGCTGCTGTACAGCTCCTCGGTGTTCGGGCTTTGCAGCGTGTACTGGTACAGCGCCTTGGTGGACCGGCCGCCGATGTTGATCATGGGCGGTATGCTCAAATAGACCTGCAAACCCGGCGTGCTGTTCAGCTCGCGGCGCAGGCGCGAGAGTTCCTGCTCAATGGGCTTGCGTTCCTTGTGCGGCTTCAAGCGTATGCTGAGCCGCCCGGTATTGGAGCTCGAATTCGGCCCGGCCACGCCCACCAGCGAATTGTAGCGATCCACCGCCGGGTTGTTCAGCAGGATATCATCCAGGGCGCCCTGCGCGCGCTTCATGCCCTCAAAGGAAATGCTCTGCGTGGCCTCGGTCGTGCCCATGATGAAGCCCTCATCCTCAAAGGGCAGAAAGCCCTTGGGGATGGCGGCGAAAAGCCAGCCTGTGACCACAAGCAGGACGAGCGAGGCCAGCATGGTCGCGCGGCGGTGGCGCAGCACCCAATGCAGGCTGCGCTCGTACGCCCGGTGCAGGTTGTTGAAACCGCGCTCCAGCATGCCGTACAGGCCGCCGTACTGGGGCTCATGCGCCGGGCGGGGTTTGAGAAAATACGCGCACAGCATGGGGGTGAGCGTCAGCGAAACCACGCCCGAGGCCAAAATGGCCACGGTGATGACCACCGCGAATTCCTGGAACAGCCTGCCGACAATGCCGCCCATGAACAGCACCGGGATAAAGACCGCCACCAGCGAAAAGGTCATGGAGACGATGGTGAAGCAAATCTCCCGCGATCCTTCAAAGGCCGCGGCCAGCGGGTGCTTGCCCATCTCCTGGTGGCGGATGATGTTTTCGAGCATGACGATCGCGTCGTCCACCACGAAGCCCACGGCCAGGGTCAGGGCCATGAGCGAAAGGTTGTCCAGGCTGTAGTCGCAGAGGTACATGACCGCA
>Ga0082212_10002522_pt1 | contig 26652 bp, 16 predicted proteins | sample TergutNt197P3_FD_71548 | JGI IMG/M metagenome (GOLD analysis project Ga0082212, IMG submission 71548) | Neocapritermes taracua P3 segment gut microbial communities from Petit-Saut dam, French Guiana - Nt197 P3 | ecosystem: Host-associated > Arthropoda: Insects > Digestive system > Gut ...
TGGTGTGATCATGGATTTCCTGAATCGTTGCCTTACCTTTATCCAGTTCGGTATCGCAATCCTTAGCCAACTGGGGATCGTGCTGGATCAAATAGAGCAGGAAATTTCGCCGCATCTGTTGGGCGTTTTCGATGGCGTCATTGGCCTTGGTTGATCTGGAAAACAACGCAAGTACGTTATCCGTCGATTTGCTAATATTGAAGTAGCTGTAAGCCGTCACGATGGTCAGTACCAGCAACAGCGCAATGATAATACCGAAACCCAGAGTAAGCTTTTTTCCGATTCGTAATTTGTTCAACATTTTTTACCTTTCTTAACCATAAGAATCACCTGTGGGGCAATCTGTCGTTTTGGAATCACTGTCAGCATTCAATCACTAACATAATGAACGATAGGTTAAAAATGGAAGAATGGGGTGGTTTTGTCAAGAGATTTGCTAAAAACACGAAGAGTTACCGGTTACAAGTAATATTTGGCTTAATATAGTTATAGCGATAATGTCGGTAAAGTTGGCCTAAGTTCGACAGTCATGCCCATTTCGTTCTTGTTTTTTCGAGGTGAGTGTTTCCAAATTTTGATTCCATTTTGTTGAAAATTATTTTTTATTTTTTAAATTGTCGCGGTAAATTCAAGCCGAGGTGTTGGAGCAGGATTTCCTGATACTCCGTCGGACAGGTCGCAGAGATCATTTTCACCACAAAGGATACGAAGAAACACACGATGTTTTTTATTTCACGGTCGAGTAGGCGAGGTTTTCTCGCCCCTCATCCCAACGGACTTATGGATTTCCTCCATTGGCCAGAGCATGAGTCGCAAGGGCGCAGAGTTGTTTGGCCGGTCAGGTACTCCTGACGGCAAGCCGTGCGGCTGGGATAACGCACCGAGCGAGAGTTGGTTTGGCAAGTTGAAGTCGGAGTGGATTTACCCGCATGGTGAATACGCCACTTTCTGGCGAAAATCCTACGGCCAGTGAAAGCCGAGGCCGTTTTCCGCGAGTAATGCCGTGTCGAGCGTTCCGTCGGTGATGCGGAACATGCCGGGATAGACCGCGTCCCAGCCGGTGTTGGCTGCCGGGCAGTATTGTCGGGCGTTGCCTTCAATGGCCGCGACGGTCGGCATACGCGCCGACAAAGTGGCCGAATGCAAAAACGAAGCACCGGGGCAAGTCAGGTCTTGCACACAGAGAAACATTCCGAATTTTTGAGCGGCTGCCCCCATCAGCAAGGCTTCGCCATGACCCTTGCACGCTTTCAGTGCGACGCCAGAATACCCCTGCTCGCGACTCAACAGCAGCGATTCAAAATCAATGAGAGCCTCGTCGATCACGACCGGCTTGATTGCGGCGGCTTTGTGCATCCGGTTTTCCGGGTGTGCTTTCAGGTTGCGGCTGGTCGGCTGTTCAATGTACTGCAACCTCCGTATTGCATGGGGGGCTTGCTCTTCGATACGTTTCAAAAATTCGAGCACATACTCGACCGACCCGCATTTTTCGTTGAAATCCGCCGAGTAATACCAGTCTTTGACGCCGCGTTTCGCTTGCGTTTCTTCGGCAATGACATCAATGGCACACACCCGAGCCACGTCCCAGTCGATGTCATCGCCGTTGAGTTTGATTTTCAAGTGCGTCAAGCCGTCCACATTAATCCATTCCGGCAGAGTCTCGGGCAGGTCGTCATTTAACCGTTGGACAATATCCGCTTCCGTGAGCGGGTCGAGTGCTCCTACGAGGTGATACAACGGCATACGCGGTTTCGGTTGGCGAAGCGTGTAGCGGTCGAGATACTCGCCGGCGAAAGCGTCGCCGAGATAATAGCCCAAGTCCGTGTTGCAAAATTCCGACGACAACAGATTGTAGCAATTTTCGCCGAGCGTTTTGCCGTAAGCATCAAATAAAGCCGCCTCAAAGGGACTGGCCACGACAAGTTGCGCCAGTTTCGGCATCGGTTCGGCAAGCGACATGGCCTTGACGCATTCCGTTGCCACCGCATCATAAGTTTTCGCGTACTCATGCGTGATCTCAAGTGGGTGTCCAACGTGTGTGCAATGATTGGCGCGTTCGGCCACAAGTTCGCCCGTGCGGGTCATGGCTTCCAGCGTCTTGTCGGCAGGAACAACCGCACTGGGCCAGCCCCAGACATTGCCCATCGTCATCGAACCGCGTCCCGTGCCGATGCGACCGTTTCGCGTTTCGACGGTTGCCGTAACGTGCAACAACTCGACATCGGTGACGACACGTCCACCGAATTTCATCGGTGAACGGTACAGAAAATGTTCCGTTTCCGAACGGACTTCCTTAATGCGAATATCGGTTGACTTATTGGGCATGTCGAGGGTTCCTTTCTTGATTCAATGAGTCTATCGCGGGCGGTTATTGTTTTAGCACGCAGATGACACGGATGATTGGGATTTGCGCAGATACTATTTCCTCCGCGTTGCCTGCGTGCTAAAAGTCACTTCTTTTTTCAGAATCGTGATCCCAGCGGATTGGCGGGTGCTTGACGAGTGGTTGTTCCGCTGCCGGTTCCTGTTGTCGCAGTCGAAGCGTTCGGATCTTTGCCGGTCGAGGCTTTGATAAAGGCGTTGTAGGAGGCCGGACGTTGCTTTATCCGATTGAGTTGACGATCGTAAGCCCCCATGTCACGAACCACGCGGTCTCTTTGTTCCTTGAGTTTTCGCTGGTCGGCAATCGAGGTCACATAAGCAACGAGGCCGTCTTCGGATGTGTTAATCACGGTTTTGAAAAAATCCTTATCAATCCGTTCGTTTCGGATGTCTGTCCCGATTTTATCGCCGGACCTGTCCGTTTGAACATCGACCATCAACTTCGCCGAGTCGTCAATATGTTTGGCGGCAACCTTATAAATCTGGTCGAGCCACACAACCGGCGCTTTATTCAGTATGTCTTCAGACGGCATGAGCAGTTTATCCTCCGAAGCCACCGTTGTGGTTCCTGTTTTGCCGTCCGAGCCGGACGAAACCGTCGATGATGAAGCATTGCGTTGCTGCATGTCCTGGGGGCGATCCTGCATCATCATGCCATCGGAGGAATCCCGCATTCCCATGCCGTTCATACCCACGCCCCCCACCCCCATGCCGTCCATCCCCATGCCTGACATCCCGGCGGGTAACGCAACACGCGACGTGTAATCCAGCTTCGTAACCCCGGCTTCGGTGACCGCTGTCGGGATGGTCAGTGACGGAGGAGCCGTGCCCATGTTGCGGGAAATAATTGAGACTCCGGCTTCCATGGCCAGCATCAGCATTTCGGACTTCTCCGGTTGCGGCATGTCTTTTTTGGCCGGGGCAATGTGGTAGCGTTCCAGGATGGCCGCCAGGTAATACAAGGTGTTGATGTCGCCGCTGTCCTTCAAAATATCCAGACAAAACTTGTCGGTGACCGGATTGCCGGACTTGAACATGGGGTAAATGTCCTGAGAGGACGTTTTGCCCATGCGTTTCAGAATTCCCACAATGGTCTCGGCCAGTCGGGGATTTTCCAAGCCCTTGACCAATGCGGCACTGGCACGCCGGTCGCCGACGGCTGCGATAGCGTCTGCCGCTGCGGTGACGATGCTCCTGTCAGGAGAAACCAAAAGCGGAATAAGAAATGCCGCCGCGTCTGGGTCACCGATGTACTGCGTTGCTTCAATCGTGGCAACTCTGGCTTTGACAGGGGTAACCTGGGCGACAAGTCCCTGTTTAATCACAGGCAAAACCGGCTTTCCTATGTTAAAACACATTTGGATCGACTGGTCTGGGTCAACGGTACTAAAACCCACAGCTTCATAGATCACCCGCAAATCGGAACGATACCCGGACATGAGCGAAAGCATTTCAAGTCTTGCCATTTTTGTTCTGGCTTGGGCGGATACTGTGGCACTTACACCGGATGTTGCACCACGGGGTGATGCTGAACCATAAGAGGAGGGCGAGTTTGACGAATCTGGAGAGCGTGATACGTCCGATGAACCTTGCGTTGATGACGGGGACGATGTTTGCGGGGTCGCATCCGCAATGGCGAATGGAAACACATCACAAGTGCCGCCGCTCTCACAAACGGCACACCATGCCTTAAACAGCGTGTCCTGATTAGTTGTCCCGGAATAACCGGAATAACTGGTGGCACTGCCACTCGTGGGGGTGCCGGCATTGGCTACCATCTGCTTGAGATTTCTTGCCATGAAATAACGAATATCACTGTTGATATAGCCGGCCACATTAATTTGAGCGAGGGGAGCAACCGCAGTCTGACGAATTGAGGAGGAACCCGAATAATCGCTTGAATATTCCGATGACGAATAGCTGTCACTACTGTCGTAATAAGGGTCGCTACTGTCGTAGCCGTAACCGGACGTCCCAGAACCCCGGCTGACAGGCCTTCGCAGTTTGGTCAATTCATCGCGTTTTTCTTTCAACGTACCGTCCGTCCACGAAGCCAACAAGTCACAGAGCGGCTTCACCTGTTCGGATGTGGCCGTTCCCATCGCCAGGGCTTCCACTTGCTCAAACAAAGTCAACTTGGCCGGTCTTTGGGGCATAGACATCGACCCATCACTGCTATATTCGCTACTCGAACTGTCGGAGTACGGATCGCTATAGCTGCTATCGTAACTACTGTCGTAACTGCTATCGTAACTACTGTCATACCCTGAGTTTGATTGGGACTTTTTCATATTGGCCTCTGCGGCATCCAACTGATCTTCCAACGTTTTGAGATTGTCCAACCGTTTCTTGATTTCCTCATACGTTTTAAAACAATTCGCGTTATGCTGCGTGATTTGATTGGCAGGTCGTTCCAACCCCAATGCTCTCAAGGCGGCCACCGCCGAACTCGTTCCGTTCGTCAAACGAGGCGAAGCCGTGGCATACCATGTTTTTTGTGCATCAGGCGAAAGAGCGTCGTAATATGTCTGGATCAAGATTGCTTTTTGATCGATTTCGTCGAGAAAGTCGCCAAGCTTTTCGGTGGCTTTTATGAAAGCTTCCAATTCTTTGGCTGTAATTTCTTTGGAAATATTGCAACCTGCGATGGCTTTGTTGATTTTCCCGACGCCGCCGAGATAAGCCTCGACCAGTTTCGCGCCGAGGTCTGATTCGCCGGTTTCGTTGAGAATTGGCCCCATTTCCGTCGAAAGCGTTTCGCTTTTGAACTCCGCCAGTTTGCCTTGCAACCGTTTGACGATTTCGTCGTGACCGCCGGTGGCTGTTCCGGTTTGGCCGAAAACCGCTTGACTCGAAAAAATGAACGTCGCAACAACCAGAAGCAAGATCGCCATTGAGGGAATACGATGTTTTGTCATTTTTGACCTCAACCTTTCAGGCATAAACCCTATTGATATGAACCGGCGAGATGCCGGTACACACGATTTTTGAAAACAGAAACAAAATTACGTTAGCCGAAATGACCAACCCACTCCGTCTCATGGTATTATACGGAGTTTCAAGACGAAAAGCAATACGATTTGGGTAACGTGTGTTTCTCACGAAAACGATGAATCGCTTTTTGGCGTATTGTAAGCATCGGTAATCTGTTTGAGCGTGTAGTTGTCGTCTTTGGCTTCGGCGAGCAACTCGGCATAAGCGTCAATGTGCTTGCCGAAATCGGTCACGGAAGGTTCCTCAATCTTACGCGGGCGTCCGAAAATCGGCCATTTGTAAAAACAAAAAGCAGAACACAGCACAATGACGTGGCACAAAATCACCGAAAGCGGCCAGATGTGTAACAGCCGCAGCAGAAAAGGGGCTTCCTCGGAAGTGTCCGGCCTGTCGAAGTTGATTTCCCGATTCCCGATATAGATGCAAGTCTTTTTTTTCGGCGTGCCAAAAGTGTCGATCAGCCGCCCGGCCAGCTTGCGATGCTCGTGATTGACAAGCGGGTAATTGAGCAGGAACCCTGCATGGGTCACGAAAATCGCCTGACTTTCGCCGACTTTTTTCCGCGCAACGAGCGTTTGGTCTTTGACCGCCTCACCATCGACAACCAACAACGGCTCAATGTCATCGGCAAAGTTCCAATCTTCAAAACAGGTCAACTGCAACTTGCCGACATCGATGGCCTGCGTCCACTCGGCGGCACCGGAAATCGCGGTGACTTTGTACTGCCTTTCACGCGGCGATGTTTCAAACCAAACGGTTATCGTGTTCTGCCAAATGCGTTGAAAAAAAACATCCTCATCGTCGCTATCGTCGTCAAAAATGAGAAACGGATTCTCAGGTTCAGACTGCTTATCGGCTTTCTTCGCGGCGGCTTGAGCATTTGATTTGCCAAGAAACGACCGAAGCTTACTTTCCGCTTCGCTCTTCCGAATTGAAACTTCCCGGCGATCTTCTTCCGTTGGTGCCGCGTTTTCCACGGCGGCCCAATAATCCGCTGTTGATTCAAACGCACGCCCGATGTAAACGAAGGTACGCCCCGGCTTGGCCGCCAGCCAGTCTTCAAGCTGCGTAACGGTTTCCGCTTTCGGACTGCCTGTGTTCCGCGAGAACCAAACCAGCACGTCGCAATTTTTCGCGTAAGCATTGATGACCATCTCGGTGCGCACGGCATGACCGCGTTTTGTTGCCATGTTGCCAAAAACCGAAATGCCGTTCAAACTCTTGTCGAAAGCCGGCGGTGGAAGATACGACGTATCGACTTCCTGCTGACAACCGACCGCCCCGGCCAACAGCATCGCGATCAGGACGATGAGTAGCAACCAGGTAAACGACGGGGGTTGTGGGAGGAGTCGGTTTGGCATATTTCGCAACAATGATTGCTTCTTTGCGCGTCACAAGGTAAACTCATTGATGAGATTGTAACCAAAAAACCTATCAGTAGTTACGCCTCAATAAAAAATGAGTTCACCATAATAAACAAAAGTAAATATAGCGATAATTACCGCCAAAGTCAAGTGTCCGTGTTACATGATTATGACGAACGATTGTAACCGCTTTAGTAATTGAACAGCAGGCTCATTGGCAATAATACCGGTATGTGTTTTGCATTTTCATCGAGTGTATCACAAAGCAATTATAAAAATACAAAAAATACGCGAGATTAGTAAATTAAAATATCGTTACATTGCAATAAAATTACTTGTTTTTATTAAATTACGAAAAATAACCATCTTGCTAATAATACTTAAAAAAATATAATTGATAAATTATGTAATTTATACTGTCAACGGGAGCAAATTACCGTTTTTTCCTACAAAAATTATCTCACACAAAGGCACGGAGTCACAGAGAGAATTGATATTCGTGCCTCTGTGGCTTTGTTGTTGCGCTGGTGGCAACAGTGTGAAAAATACAATGTGTCGCCGTTTTGAGTATAGAAAGTTCAAATGCAGCCACCGATCCGTTTTTCACTGACTGTCCTGTTTTTCGTGTGCTGTATGCAGGTTACGGCCTGTGCCGATGAGTTTGTGCCGTTGCCAAAACAGCAGCCGCGAACCTGGACAAGTCGCGGCGGAAGTTTTACCGTTGAAGCGACGTTGCTTGAAATGAAAGACGATGCCGTGTTGCTCCATCGCAAGGATAATGACAAAACGATCATCGTTCTTATCGAAAAACTCTCGGCGGAAGATCAGACTCACCTTCAACGATTTGTTGTACAGCCGGTTCCATCCGGGTTGTCGCTTTCGCTGGGAGGACAAACCGTAAGGCTTGGGCAGTCCCGAGCAAATGTCCTTGCCGTATTGGGAAAACCGCAACGGCAGGAAATCAGCATGTTCGGCTTCGAATGGTTCGTTTATCACGCCGATTACACGAAATTCATGATGGTGGCGTTTTCGGATAACACCGTTTGCGGACTCTACACCAACGCGAAGGATTTCCGTTGCGGTAATGGCATTGTGTATGGCGGGACATCAGAAGGAACGCCGGTTCCAGGTGTTGAAATGACAGTTTTCAAAGATCAGGGGGCAGAAAACGACGTTCACGCCGTGTTGCTCATTTCGTCGAAGTACAAGAAGAAGGAAAACGCGACCACATCGGGATTTCTCGCTGTGCAGGCAAGGGAATGTTTCGATGCAACGAACGCTTTTCGGGTGAATCACGGCAAAAAACCGTTGATTTGGGACGAAGCCGCAGCCGTTACGGCAGCCAAGCACAGCCGGGACATGGCGACGAACAATTATTTTTCGCACACGTCGCAAAACGGCAGGTCGATGACCGACCGGTTTGCGGAAGTGAGTCAACGGAAGTGGAATGCCTGTGGTGAAAATATTTATGCCGGAAGTGTCTATGGTATTCACGCTTTCGATAGTTGGGTCAATTCGTCGGGACACCGGGAGAACATGTTGAATGAAATATTCCAATTTCTTGGTGTCGGTGCCGGATACCATACTGATTCTGATTATCGCTACTATATGACACAGGTTTTTATGGCGTATTTTGACCACGAAAAACCCTAATATTGTGTTCTATAATCAACATCTTGTGGGGAATTTCAAGTTTTGCCTTGACTTGACGGTACACTGGGGATTATACTGATTTTTGGCTGTTTGCTTTTCTGCGGACGCATTACGTCGAGGAAATATTGCTATGAAAATCAAAATTTCGGTTCCCACATCGCTCGTTCGGGTTGACACGGCGGTTGTTTTATGTGCATTTCTCCTGCTCAATGCCCTTTGTCTCACGAGTTTCGGCCAGGAAATCCGGCAAATGCCGCGTTTGCTGGCACCCGGCGTGATGAAAACGATCAAGCCGGATCACCAATTTCTGGAAACGTTTACCGACGGTGAAATCGTCGAAGTGACATCGCTCGGGGCGGAATACAATTGGGCCAATTTGCGTTTTCCGACTCCCAAAAATGCGAAAGATCACCCTGTGACTTGCCTTGAGTTTCAGTTCAAGGTTCCGCGTATCATCGAAGTGAACCTTCCGACCCGTGAAGGAACAATCGTCAAAACCCCTGTCTGGTACGTCATTTACAGCGTGACCAATAAAAAATGGGCGCAAGAAGACACGCCAAAGATCGATGCCATGCAGGTGAATGTGTCCACAAATGACGCTTTGAAGCAATTGGATATGGACGTGGAAATCGGTTCGACGCTTTATGTTGAAGAAATCGAGCCTGATTCCGGCCTGTTTAACTTCAAAGCCGGGGAATCGACAATATCTTTTACGCCGCAATTCATTTTGGCGTCTGAATCGCTGCTGTTTCCCAAGCCGAAGCAGTATGTGGTTCCCGAACAGGTGATTCCGCTTGCACTTCCGGCAATTATCCAGCAGGAAGACCCCAACCGGACATTTGAAACCACCGTCAGTATGTCCGACCGGAAAATCGCACCGGGCGAAACCGTCTGGGGAATCGCGATGTGGGCGGATATTGACCCCGACGTGAAGGACTTCTCAATTTTTGTGTCCGGGCTTTCCAATGCTTACCGTTGGGCTGTTGATAAAAACAAGCATCAACCCGGCGTCATCGGCTCCGGTTACACGATGAATCGCAAAACGCTCAAGCTGAATTTCTGGGCACCCGGTGGTGCAAACCATCTGCTCAACAAGGAGATTCAGTACGGCTCGCATGCAGTCACCGCCCGGAAAGCCGATGAACACCCCCCCGTTGACTTCGAGTGGGTTTACCGTTAAGATATTTAATTCTCAAAATGTGGCAACACGTCAATTATAGCGAATTAAGTATCACGAGGTCTTCCCATGGCACATAAAAAAGGTCAAGGTTCCAGTCGGAACGGTCGCGATTCCAACGGTCAACGGCGCGGCGTTAAAAAATACGGCGGCGAACGCGTCATTCCCGGTAATATCATCGTCCGGCAAGTCGGCACCAAGTTTCATGCCGGTAAAGGTGTCGGAATCGGTACCGATTTTACGCTGTACGCACTGGCGGAAGGTTACGTCCAGTTTGACCGCAACGGCCGCCGCGTCAATATCGTCGATCAAGACCCGAACAAGGTCAGCGTCAATTGACAAATGATGCCCGGTATTTGACTTGCTCGGAAACGACAATTGGAGTTCGCAAAACGTAAAAATTTGACTATATCAATTTCTCTATTTTGTCTAAACCAATGTTTTCAAACAAGTCTATTTTATAAAAAATAATCGATATATTCTCTTACCCGAGTCTTAATAGTCGCGTGGATAATACAAGCAATTGTTTTATTGGGGACGGTTATCTATGGAACGGAATATCAATCTCAAGTCTTGCGAAGAGATACTGGTTTTTTTTCACTACCAGAAAGAGAAAATTACATTATGAAGAACACTTGTGTTAAAATGGGGGGGCAGCTTAGGTTTTACTCTGGTTGAACTCCTCGTCGTTATTGCGATCATCGGTATTTTGATCGCTCTTCTTTTGCCTGCAGTTCAGGCAGCTCGTGAAGCGGCACGGAGGATGACTTGTCAGAATCATCTGAGGCAGTTTGCTTTGGCATTGCACAACTATCACGATGCCCATAAGTCATTTCCTGCCGGTCACGGCCAAAGGGAGCAATGCAACCCGTCGTCCGATATTCGTCGTGCCGTGATGTTATGGCGAAATTTCTTTGATCTCAATGTCCTTGAATTTGATTCGCAATTCGTCGCCATTGTGCAATTGCAGCGCGAAGTGGCCTTTTTGACCGACGTTATGCTTACGGTGCAATTCGCTGTCGAGTACGCCGGTGGCATCCCAATCGGCGCGAACGATTCCGTTGACAATGGTTTTGATTTGCATTCCCTTACAGATCAGTATCATTTCATTCCAGCCGTCACCGTCTTCGGCGTGCTTCATGACATGCTCTTGGGGTTCGTATTCGCTCTGCATGGCGGAATCCTTGAGACTGGGGTAAATCCAACGGTTGACACCTTTGGTTTCGTCATAAACCAGCCCTGTTCGCCACGGCATGGAGTCCTTCAGAGGATGAATGTCAATTTGCGGCCCGTTGAGCCAGCCGTTGCCGTCGGTCTTGTCGTATCGGCTGCGGAATTGTAACCCGCTATTGCCGGGCGAATCGGAGTAAACCTGGAATTTGAGTCGCAGTTCAAAATCCTGAAATTCGCGGTCGGTCGTCAGCCAGACATAGTTGTGATCTTTCCGACCGAGCGAATCGCAAAGAATGGTTCCGTCTTCAACAGTCCAGAACACTTTTTCCGAATCCTGCGGCTGACATGCAACGTGCCATCCGGCCAGGTCTTTCCCGTTGAACAGCGGCTCCCATTCGCTTTCCTGCGGTTGCCTGCCTTTGCGGAAATACTCCATGAGAAGCAACTGCCGGTCGGTGGGCGATTCGGCGTGTTGGGTTGCGTCAGGCGGGCCAACGTGTTCAACGCTCCAACCGGCCCATTCGCGGAAAGCGTGATACGCCCAGTCCCAATCGCTTTCCTCGAAAATTTCAATGCAATCTTTCAGGTAATTGTACGCACTGTCGCCCGGTGCCCAGCGAATGGCACTGAACTCACCGAGATAGATATGGACATGGTTATCTCGTTGAAACCGAAACACCGGTTCCAGTGCCTTGCGGAGCCGGTCTTTGTCCCAATAGACTCCGTCAATCTCGCCGGGATAAGTCAGCGGCTTGGTTTCGTTGCCAACACCCTGATGCGTGAACTTGTGCGGCATATACATGTGAACGCTATAGACAACGTTGCTGACCCCTTCGAGCGGCTCGAACCAGTCCAGCGAATCGGGTGATCCCCACGGTGCCGGTTCGACGATGATGGCACGCTCGGCATCGATCGTGCGTATCCGCTTTGCGGCGGCGGTGGCCAGTTCCTGCCAATTCATCAGGCCGTCGGCAACCTTGCCTTCGCAGGCCTCGTTGAGCAGATCATACGCCCAAACAGCCTTGTTGCCCTTAAATCGGGTTGCGATGACCTCCCAGGTATGCAAAAATTCGTCTTGCAATTCTTTCTTTTGGAACAGCGGCATGTTCGATTCCCTGTCGCGCCCACCCGGCGGAGTGTGCAGGTCGATGACGATCAACATGCCGAGTTCCTCGCAAATCGGCAGCAGTTGTTCAAGCCGCTTGTATTCGCGTTCGAGCCAATCGCGGTATTGTTGAATCGTTGCCGTGTCGGCCGGGCCGTTCGGGAAACCTCCCCAGAGCAGTTGCCAGCGGATGTGATTCGCCCCCCAATCGCCGCCGAGAACACGGATGTCTTGCTCGGCGACACTCGTGCCGATCATCGCCCCGCGAAGCCGCGTTTTCTCGTGTCCCTTGTACACGGGCGTCGCGGCAAGGGCAGGGTCAATGTCGCCCGGCGATTTTCGCATCGTGCTGATTTCGCGGATCGTGATTTCATCGAACCACGCAGTACCGGTCACGTTTTCGAGACCGAGAATCAGTTGAACCCGTGTTGTGTCCGGCGGAATGTTGGCGATAAACTCGACGTCTTGCCAATCAAAAGTGCCGGTAAGATTGTCCTTTTGCAACCATTTGTCACCGCCGGGTGAAATGACATGCAACATGCACTTGATTCCGTTCCAGGGATTGGGGGGTTGCGAAACCTTCTCCGCTTTGATTCGCGCAGCCACTCTGACACGTTTCGCACAAAAGGCATCGGGCGGCAATTCCGTCGCAACTGAAATACTACCGACGCCTTGCGATTCCGTTCGCATGATTTTCATCACGGCGACATCTGTCCCGCTTTGTTCAAACGTCACATGCGCCTGTCCCATACCGGACCAAGCGTCGCCCGGCTTTTCGCGGAACGTTTGCTGAAACAACAGGCGTGGCGTTTCCGTCCCGGTGTCCTGAGCAAGTCCCATACCGCACAACATCACAAGCACGATGGTACAATATGTCAAAATGTTTTTTTGCATGACAAATTTGTCTTTCTATTTGTAGTTATATTCAGAACCGTACACGAAGTAATCGCGAGCATCTGTGGATCATCCAAAATTGACGACGGATTCAACCAATGCAGGCAGTGTCGCTTTGGCAGCTTCGACAGTGGGCGGAAAACCACATTCCGTCAGTGTTTCCGACGTAATCGGGCTGATACTGGCGAGTTGTGTCCGTCGTAAATCGTCACCAAACATCCGAACCAGCGACCGCCCAATGGCCGAACTGGTCACGGTAATCCAATGTATTTTACCACATTGTACTAAAGATGCAATTTCGGACGCAGGGGCAGCCAAATCGACGCTTTGATAAGCGGACACTTGTTCAACATTGGCACCGAGTCGTGCTAATTCGTTTGACAACAGCGTCCGGCCACGATTTCCTCGAACCAACAAGATACGCTTTCCCGCAATCGAATTCTGCGACAAAATGACAAGAACCCCTTCGGCATCATAACTTTTCGAGGGAATTTCGATATTCTTAACACCATACTCGGTCAATACTTCCGCTGTTCCCGGCCCAGTCGCGACAATTTGCGGAAAATTTTTTGTGCCGTTTTCAAAAATTACCGTAAAAGTAGTTTTTGCCCGTCCAAAAAACGAGCGAACGCCGTTGGAACTCGAAAAAACAAGAATATCGTAGTTGGAAATCGATTTAATCGCTTCATCAATGACTTGCCAATCGGGTGGTGGCAAAATTTCAATGGTCGGTTGTAAGAAAACCGTTGCGCCACATTCCTCAAAAAGCCGTTTCAATTCGTCGCATTGATGCGCCGGTCGCGTCAGAAGCACCTTTTGGTTGGACAGCGGTAAATCATCTGTCATGTTGCCGACAATCTGTCAAGCAGTGTGAAGGTAATGGCCTCAAAAACGTCCTCACAGATGTCGAGTTGGCGATCGTCTGACTGCCAGTAAATGGCGAAAGACCGGTCACTTGTCGAAAAACTGAGAATCAACGCCGTGTTGACCAAGTCAAAATAAATGAAGTCCATTTCGTAGCCGACCAGTTTGTATTTTCCGATGATCCGCTCGACCGGTGTGTGGTCGACGCGGTCGTATTCGGACTTGAGAGCGTCGAGAGCTTTTTTCGCCAGACTTTCCGGCGATTGTTTCTCATGGCTGATCGTAACCATCCAAAACGCCCCACCGGGACTACTCAAATGGATGGCCAAATTCCCTTCGCTCATCTCATTTTCTTCGAGATGCCAATTCTCGGGATAAGCAAAACAGATTCCGTTGGCTTGATACTCAGCAGGCATGATGACAAAAGACGCGGTGGTTAATGGATGTTGTGAAAAAACAGACAAGCACCCATTATACACCAAGCCGATTGGAAAATCAAATCTTTTTTGTCACTCTTGCGATTCCGGTGGGATACGTTCATATTCTTCCGTCATTCGGCACAGCGATTCGGCGAGACGAGGGGTGAGGAAAGTCCCGTCGAGTCGCCAGGTCCAGTTCCCCTGCGATGTTCCGGGGAAGTTCATTCGTGCCCGGCTTCCCAGCCCGATAATGTCTTGCATTGGAAAAATCGCAACGTTGCCGGGCGAACTCATCACCATGCGGAGCAATGCGGCATGGATTTGTTCGCGAGTGGGGACGAGTGAACCTTCCTCGGAAATCATCAGTGTTGACAGGTGTTCCACGTCATGTAAAACATCACCGTCCGGGTGTATTTCGACGTTTTCAGCCGCCAAATGTTGGGGGATGTAACACCGGACGAGATTGGCCAGATAATCGCGGTCCCACGGCGAGTTACCCGTTTCTGTTGCGTGGCGGATGTCATGCACCCAACCCATGACCGTATTGGTGTCGTGTGTACCGGTGCAGACGATGGAATTTTTGTTCCAATACCGGGTCGGGTCGCCTTCGTGCCGATAGTCGAAATGAAATTGCAGCACGTTCATTCCGGGGAAGGCAAACTTGTCCCGCAAGTTAATAACGCCCTCATGCATCCTGCCGAGGTCTTCGGCAATCAGCCGTGCGTTCGGAAACGCCTTAAGCACGGACTCGAAAAACTTCGCACCGGGACCGGGAAACCAATGGCCGCGATCTTCGTCACAGATTTCGTGCGGCATACTGAAATAATTCTCAAAGCCGATGAAATGGTCAAGCCGCACGGCGTCGAAGCGTTGTAAGGTCAGCCGCATTCGATTGAGCCACCACTGGTATTGCTCCGATTCATGTTCGTCCCAACTGTACAGCGGCGCGTCCCACCGCTGCCCTTCGGGATTGAAACTGTCACCCGGCACGCCCGCAATTCGTAACAAGTGGCCGTCTTCGTCCAATTGGAAAAGGTGACGATTGCCCCAGGTGTCGGCACTGGCAGCGGCTACGTAAATGGGCACGTCGCCTATCAAACCGATGTTCGCTTGTCGGCAATACTCGCGTAATTCCCGCCATTGCAGGTCGAAAACGAGTTGCAAAAACGTGTGATAGGCAATGTCTTCGGCCAGCGACTTGCGTGCCAATGCGATGGCGTCTTCGTTGTGGCGTCGCAGATGAACATCGTCCCAGAGCGGCCATTCCTGGGTACCGAAGCGGTCGGCCAGAGCACAAAAAATTGCGTGATTGTCGAGCCAAGACTTGTTTTCGGTGGCAAATTGGTCGAAATGTTGCCGGAAAACATCGCCGCCAAGCCCACAACGATAACGGTCAAAAGCTTTGCGGAGTCGTTGTTCACGATAGTCCCTCGCGGCGGTGTAGGCGATTTGCTCAATTGGTCCGTCGGGTTGCCAGGCGGTATCGTCCTCGTCGAGCAACCCCTCGTGCGTCAGGTGCAACAAATCGATATACAGCGGCTCGCCCGCAAAAGCGGAAATGCTGGCGTAAGGTGAAAAATACTTGTCGATCGGATTGATCGGCAGCATTTGCCACCAGGTTTGTCCGGCATCACGCAAAAAATCGACGAATTGGCGTGTTCCCGCCCCCAAATCGCCGCAAAACGCTGCGCTGGGAAGGGACGCCAGAGGGAGCAAAATACCGCTTGAACGTGTGGAAAGCTGCACAAAAATCCTTTTTTCAAAAAGTTGCAAGTTGCGAGTAGGAAGTGATAAAATGATAAATTGTCAGTGACTTCCTACTCCCTACCAGTCACTACTATAATAGGTCAAATCTCCTAAAAGAAAAGGATGATACCTCTGATTTTGGGAAGTAAAAGTTTGACCATTTTGCATGTCGTACAGCATTCTATAAGCTATGATTTGGGAAATCTCGACACAAAACGGTATCAACAAGTAAACTTGTTGAAAAGGGAGAGAATTCATGAGTACAACCGCCCATACGTTGCAAAAACCGCGATACTTGGCCAATGTATCACAATCGGAACAGAAGCCCTTGCAGATTTCTGTGAAAGAAGCGACTCATCCGGCGGCAGTTGAACGGACGGAGCGGGATTTGGACAAGGAATACCTTGTGCGTGCCTTGTCGCACGATGTCGGTGCACACCTGATGCTTCTCGAATTCTCATTCCGGCAATACGACGATCTGGCCAAGCGGTTGGCAACAGAAACACCATCACGCCTGCATCTCCCTTCGAGTGACCGGGAAGATGAAAAAACCGTCCCACAAACGGCCCGGCTACACCTTGCGTCACCTCTTGCGGACACACCACCAGAGGCCATGACCGTCTTGGGTGAAGCCGCATCGCATGTAACGGCCTGTCTTGAGGAGATGAAACGTTTTGTCAACGACCTCATCTCATTTGCGAAAACCGGCAGCATCAATATGGAACCGTCTGCCGTCAACATTACCGGTTTGGTTGACGAGGTTCTCTTTGAGCAGCGGCATCTCATTCAAAAACTCAACATTCGTGTTGAGGTCTCCGCCCCATTGCCAACGGTGTCTGCCAACCCATTGCGCATCAAACAGATTTTGACCAATCTCATTCGCAATGCAACCATTCATGGTTGCGATAAGGAAGAGCCGATGATTTTCATCGCGTCGGAATGGGTGCCGTGTATCAAACCGTTCCGCAGCGAAATGGTCGGGTTTTCAGTGCGGGACAACGGCAGCGGTATTCCTCCGGCTAATCGTGAGCGACTGTTTGAGCCAGGCTACCGCGTTCCCGGCAACCAAAACGAAGGCAGCGGCATTGGGTTGGCCATCGTCAAAAGAATCGCGTGCTATTACGGCGGCAATGTCGTTTGCCAATCAAACGCCAACGGCACGGCTTTTGTCGTGACACTGCCCAAAGGATAATCAGAGGTTTGCCGCGTCACCCTGTAACCCCAGAAGCTAATGTATGAAAACTGAGCGATTGGCCTTTGCGAATTGATTTTAAGTTGCTAAACTTCTCATTTTACCATTCACGGAGGAGTTATGGCACAAGATAAGCAAACCAAGAAAACCAGGAAACCCAATATCATTGGACAACAGATCAGTCCGGAGGAAGTCCAACTCGCAGCGGCTAGGTTTCTTCAGATCGTCAGCCATGTCGAAAAATCACGCGGTTGTTACGACGTCAAAGGCCGGTCGTTGCTGAACATGGTTTCGGCTTGGAATACGGAAAAATAGGTGAAGTAGGATTATTTCTATCCTGAAAATCTTGTTTATCCTGTCAAAAAAACGACTTTGCAGTTCTCCTGATGTAATTTCCGTGAAACTTGATCGCGTTGAGAAAATCGCTGAACGCCTTTTGCAGATCGTCGAGGGAGAGTTGTTGCAGGACACGGGCAAGTGTCGTGTCGCTGGGAACGATGCCATCAAAGGAAAAACGGAAAAATTAACGTCTGAACCTATTACGACGGAAAACCCTGCAAGGCCAGAGAATCCTCCGTGAAACTTGGGGACGGACTGAGGGGATTATCATTTTGCACGAAGCTCCCCTTGCCATCGGGTAGAATTTTGTTATACTGGCAAATCTTATAATTAATCGAATTCTGAAACAGATAGTTGCTAAACGATAGGCAAATTGTGGAGTTTGGGTTATGACAATTGATACGAGTCTCAAATCACGAAGAGGGATTGTTCGCGCTAGGAACGTACTGACACGCGCCGAACAGATCACAAAATTGCAGGACATGGACCGTTGGACGGAAGAAAACAGCCCAATCGGTCTTCCCAAAGTCCGCGTGTATAAAGTGGTCGTCAAAAAGAAGAAAAAGAAGGAAAAAGAAGGCGACGATGCCGTAACTCCCGCCAAGAAGGGCAAGAAATAACGTTAATTTCGTTGTTTTTGGTATTGACGTTTGAATTAATTGATTATATAGATCATTAATCAACCTACGATGGTTTGTCATCGCGGTTTTTTTTGTGTTGTTGGAAAACTTTGTGACATTTGTGATTAAGGGCACCTCAAAAAATACACTTTTCACACAACACACCACCGCAAAATTCGATACTTATGAAAACTGCTTTGATTAAAAATTGAATTATTAGAGGTGCCCGGTAACATTTCGCGTTGTCGATCAGTCTGTGAATATTCAGTCGCATCCTGCGTTTACTGCGTAGTTTTCGTTTAACCATTTTGTGCAAACTATCAAACTTCTCAGATAATACAAATTTTCGAAAATAATGACAAGATCAATCCAGAATAGGAACAGAGGCTTTGTAATTTATCACGATAATAAATTTTCCAAGTGTTCATAAGCTGGTTGGCAAACTAGTGAAAATGGAGAGGCGACAGAAGGGCGAAAATATTATCCTTCCTTGCTTTTCATTAACCGTGAAGTTCAAGGAGGACAGACAGAGATATGGTCGCCCAAAGACAGGATACCGCACTGACGCGGGATTGTAAAGTGGAACGTCGGGAAAATCCAGAGACCGCAGAAAACTGATGACGCAGATGACACGAATTGACACGGATTTTTTTCTGATCTGCGTCCATCGATTCCATCTGTGTGCTTGGGAGTGCGGCAAACTGTGACCGAAGTGCGGTAAGAAGTGAAAAACGGCTTGGTGACTTGATTGATTACTTGCCGTCGCCACTTACGCCAAAAATATCAAACAAAAATCTCCCGCAGCACCAATTATTCGTACCAATTCATGAACACTTGGAGTTTTTTCGGCCTATTGTTGTTTCGGCTATGGATTTTTCTTTCACAATCGTATATAATGGATTACTAATGTGTGATAATGTTGTATTATCATGAACAATTATCAAAACTTTTCATTATTATGAAAGGAGCCTTTTCCAATGAGTAATGTTAAACTTGGGAAAATGGGGGGGGGGGGGCAATTCACGTGCTTTTACCCTTGTTGAACTTCTCGTAGTTATTGCGATCATCGGTATTTTGATCGCCCTTCTTTTACCCGCTGTCCAGGCCGCACGTGAAGCGGCAAGAAGAATGCAGTGTGCGAATAACCTCAAACAACTCGGTTTGGCATGTCACAACATGCATGACGCCGTGAAGCATTTTCCTTCACTCGCTTTCCAGTCGGGGCTTCGCACGGATTCTCATTATTGGAGAATCAGTTGGCCGCCGATGCTTTGCCCGTACATTGAACAAAACGCTCGTTACGAGCAAATCATGCAGTACGTTCAAAATGGTTTGGATATTTCCCCTTATCATACGGGTCAATCGTACACAATTGACGGTGTGGTTTACGAGAACGCTTACGCCGGTGTTCTTTCCGCGTTGGTATGTCCGTCGGAAGCCCAAAAAACCGCTATTGATGGTTCATTGGCCATCACCAGTTACAGGATTAACGTTGGAGACGAAACCTACAATAACACGGTCAGTTTGGGGAACGATTCGCTGAAGCGCGGCGTTGCGGGGCGCGGTGACCAGTTCGTTTGTGACATGGGTTCCCTGAGTGACGGCACCAGCAACACGGTGATGTTTTGTGAATCAACGATTACCACGGGATTTGACCAGGCGATTGAAAGTCTCCGTGGCGGAACGGCACAGACGACGGCGGATGTGTATCGGATGCCTTTGTCTTTGGTGGAAGAATGCCGCAGCTTGCGTGACGGTGCCAATTTGAAAACAATGTTTCCCTACTCACGACGCGGAGGACGTTGGGCCGATGCTTATGGTCCCGTCTTTACCGGGGTTCACATGGTTCTTCCTCCGAACTCACCCACTTGTTCTTACAACCACTTTGAATTCGTTTTTTGCGCCGCTTCCAGTTACCACACCGGGGGTTGTCAAGTCGCTCTTTGCGATGGTTCCGTCCAGTTTGCTTCGGATACGATCAACTGTAAACGTGATGACTATACGGAATTGTTGAATGACAATAAACTCTCCGTCGGAAACAGCGGTAAATCCTACTTTGGGATTTGGGGCGGCTTGGGTTCGAGAAACGGCGGAGAATCTGTCAGCTTTTAACTGAATGGGGCAACCAGTCCGTTGACTGGTTGCTTTGTAACCAAATGGGAGTTCAAAATGAATCAAAGGATCGTATTGACAGTATTGGGAGTTTGTTTACTCCTGTTGCCAGGTTGTCGGAAAGGCAAACCTGATGGTATTCCGCCGCTTTTTCCTGTCACCGTGAAAATCACAAAAGGCGATACCCCCGTCACGGGAGCCAATGTTTTCTTAGTTGCCCCCACTTCGATTTCCGGCAGTTGGTCCGCCTCAGGTGTGACTGATGCGTCAGGACTAGCAACCATAGAAACTTCCCAGGGAGATTGGAAAGCCAAAGGTGCGCCCGAAGGGGAATTCAAGATTTACTTGACGAAATTGGCGAAGTTCGAAGAACCACCCCCACCCAGCGGCGACGACGATGCGTCCAAGGCTGATTTTTACGCCGAACGTCTGAAACGGCTCGAAGCAGCGGGTAAGGAAATTCCAAAATCACTGACCACTGTAGCAACTTCCGAATTGAAAATCAGTATTGTTGCCGGTACAGGCGCAAATGAAACTTTCGATATCAGTAAGTACTAAAGTAACACGGCTTTTGTCCTGGCGGAATGTTACTATTCCGCCAAATTCTTTTTGGCGTCTATCCCGGATGTGAGATAACCACTCTTTTCGTCGAAGTGTTTTGGACATTCTGATAGTGTTGTTTTTTTGGATTGTTCAAACTCAATTTACAGTTGAAAACAAATTTTTCAATGTCGCACGCAAATCATTCTTGCTGAAAATCCCGTTTTTCACTTTATTTCCTTTATCTCTACGTGAAAATCATCGGCAACTTGCGTATAATAGAAAAATGCGGGTTGTAGCAATGCTACTCCCTTCAATGCGGGTCGTAGCAATGCTACTCCCTCTTCGGTGTGACGTTTGCGCCGTGATTGCCAATCCCAAAGGAATTGCCGAGGTTGTATGATGAGATCGTTCTTGTCCGCTTGTGCCGTGTTGTTTCTTGTAACGTTATGTCCACGTTTGGTCGCGCAGGATACTGCGTCGCAGGTTTCCGAGGCCGAAGTCCGTGAGAGAGCCGAGAAAGCCGTGGTGGACAGGTTTTGGAGTCTGCTGGAGCGGGCGCCGCGTCGCGGGACTTCGCTCGATCGCGTGTATGGGTATTACGTTGACACCGGACAGATGGAGCAGTTGCTCGAAAAGTGCGTCGCGCCGACCGAAGCGAAGCCCGACGACGCCAAGGCGTGGTTGTTGCTCGGGCTGGTGCTGTCGCGTCGCAATGACGACGAAGGCACGATCAACGCTTTGCAAAAGGCGGAGCAACTCGACCCGCTGGACGCGCTCGCTTCGTACTATCTCGGCGAAGCGATGATCGCGCAAGGTCGTCTGCGGGAAGCGGCGGCGGCTCTCGAACGTGCCGTCGAGCGCAGGCCGCAACGCAACGACATGCTGGCCGTCATGCAAACGCTGGGCCGCGTGTATGAGCGGTTCGCCGACAAGGACAAGGCCGGGCAACTCTGGTCGCGCATGGAGGAACTGTTTCCGAACGACCTCGACATCCTCGTGCGGATTGCGGAAACGCTCGAAGAGGAGGCGAAATACGACGAGGCCTTGTCGCGCTATCAACGGCTGGCCGAGCTTGCCCGCGAGAAGAAGGACAACTACGGTCGCGTGCGATTTACGCTGTCGGCGGCGGACATCAAAATCCGGCTCGGCAACAAACAGGAGGCCGTCGCCGACTTCGACGCTCTGCTTGAGGAATTGTCCAGCGACAATTGGCTGGCCGATTCGGTGCGTGATCGCGTTGAGCGGGTGTTTGTGCGTCAGGCCGACTACGCCGGGCTTGCGGGCTACTATCAAAAGCGGCTGCAATCGCACCCGAACGACATCGAAACGACGCGGCGGCTGGCCGTTGCACTGGTGCGGCTTGGCCGAACGGACGACGCGCGGCAGTTGCTCGAAAGCACGCTCGAACGCGCGCCGTCGAACATCACGCTGCGTTTGGGGCTGATCGATTTACTGGTCAACGACCGCGAGTTCGACAGGGTTGACGAGGAATACGCGAAAATCAACGAACTCGACCCGAACAACCCCGATCACATCGCGCAATGGGGACTGGCTGCGCTCGAAAATCGCAAGCTCGACGACCAACAGCGAAAAGCGAACGCCGCCGCGATTTGGCAAAAACTCGTCGATGCCCGACCGAACGATCGCGCGACCATCGTCATGGTGGCCGATCTCATGGCGGGTGGGAAGATTGACGATGTTGCCGAGACGCTGTACATCAAGGCGGTTGAACTTGCTCCCAACGACCCGTCGTACCGCGAGTATCTCGGTTTCTTTTACCATCGGACCGAACAGAAGGACAAGGCCGTTGCGACGCTCAAGGCTATCGCCGATGGCGACCGTCGCACGGCGGCGAATCTCTCGCAACTCGCGAATATATTCAAAAGTCTCGGTTATGCGGAAGAAGCACTTGAGGCGATGGGTAATGCGGCGGAACTTGCCCCGCGTGATTTCGACTTGCAACTTGCATACGCCGAAATGCTGTTGCAGAACGGTGATTTTGACGCAGCGAAAAACCGATTGACTCGTTTATACCCAACCCTTGAGGACGGGTTAGCAAGCGAGCCAGAGCTACAGGCATATACCCGCGTTGAAATCGAACTGTTGACCGCAACCGGAGAATTGCGCGACGTGACGGCAATGGTGGCCCAAAGGATGGCCGAACACTTGAAAACAATGCCACCGGATGCAAGGGAACTCTGGCAACTGGCGATGTATTATCGCGCCGACGGTGCATTGAACGACGCATCAATAACCATTGAAAAAGCACTGGACATTAAGCCGAACTCGCTCATGCTACTCGAAACAGCGGCGGATATTTACACGAAGAACTTTGACGAACAACGTGCGGCGGATATTTATGAGAAACTCGCGTCGGTTGATGCGGCGCGACGGGTGGATCATTTGAAGCGGCTGGCGAATCTGCAACGCGACCTGGGGCAAACCGACAAGGCGATTGAAACGGCGCGGCTGGTCATGGCGACCGGTTCGGGCAACACGGCGAACAGCCGGTTTTACGCGGACATGCTGATCGGCATCGGGCGGCGCGCCGACGGAATCGAGGCGTTGCGGCGTGCGGTTCGGATTGATCCGAGCGATCAGGTCTCGCTTTCGGCACTGGCCGATCAGCTTTCTCAGGACGGGCAACTTGATGAAGCGATTGAGATCACCTGGCGGATTTTCGACCGGACGGACGACTTGCAGGGCAAGATCGGGCAGGTCGGCAAGCTGTCGAATTATTATCAGCAGGGCAACCGTTTCGACCAGTTGATCGCGCGGCTGCGACAAAATACGAGTGAACCGGGCAAGCGTCGCGAGGCCGCGTACTGTCTCGCGCAGGCTCATGCGGGCGTCGGCGATTATTTCGCGGCGAGGAACGCGCTCGAAATGTTGCTGACCGGCGTTGATGAGGAAAAGAGCGGCGATACGTTTTTGCTCGATCAACTCGCGCGTGTTGCGGAGATGCAGGGCGATTTTGCGTCGGCGATTCGCTATCAGGAAATGCTGTGCGATCAGACGAATCTCGCGCAGGATCGCGACCGGCTGCTCGGTTTGTACTATGCGGCGGGCGAGCGTGACAAGGCCATGACGGTTTATCTGCAAATGGTGGCCGCGAATGTCGAATTTGCCGATCAGATCAGTGCGCTCGACAAGCTGCTGGCCCGTGAGGACTATGCCGTGGCCCAAACGCTGATCGAACGTCTGGAGATGAAATACCCGAACAACTGGGAGCTGATGTATCGGAAGTTGCAAGTTGTGTATTGGGGGGCAGTGGCTAGTAAGGGAGAAGTGGCTAGTGGCCAGTGGCTAGTGGCTAGTGGTGAGGAAGTAGCGAGTGAAAAGGCAACAGAAGCCGGAATGGAGCGTAGCGCAATGACGGAATCGCCCGCAACAAAAGCCGGAATGGAGCGTAGCGCAATGACGGAATCGACGGATACCCCAATACTAGCCACTAGCCACTGGTCACTAGCCACTAATATCGCTCGCGCAATTCGCAAGCTCGAAGTACCGGATGACGAGCTTTCCGCCGTGGAGCAGAAGGCGGCACTGGTTACGGGTCGCACTGCTCCCTTCGCACAAAATCGTGGCGGCATTCAGCAGCAGGGCGGAGCGAGTGCGTCGCCTTACGTCACGATGGGCATGGGTTCGGGCTACACGCCGTGGGGATTTGGTCAGCATCAGGGTTATAATCGCAACATGGGTTTCAATCCCGGCACCACCGGCGTGCTTGCCGCGTGGACTGCTCAGAACAGCGAACTGACGCAAACCTTGTTCCGCGAACGCCTGCAATTGGAGCAGTATTATTACAACCGCAGCAGTAGCATGTCGGCGGCGGCACCGGAAAAGCCGCTGTTTAAGCCAAGTACCGTTGCCGATGCGAAATTTGCCGCGCGTGCGTGGGAGTTGAAATTCGCCTGGGAGCAGGACGTGGCCGACTTTTTGCGTGACTTCCCCGAAGAAGCGGAATTGCTCAAGGAACTACCGGATGATTTGGGTGCGATGGAACCAGGTATGCGTCAACAGATTTATGCTATGCGCGGTATGTTTGTATCACCGGCATATTCTGTTCAGCCAACACCCGTTGCGTCAGAAGACAACGCCGAAGATGATGAAGCCAAAGCGGAAATGGAGAGAAATCGCGAGCGGGTGGAAGCGGCGTTGAAGTTTGAGCGATTGAATGCGTTGGTTGCGGAAACGGAAAAGGAATGGTCGGCGGAGTCGTCTGACGTTGCGACGCTGTTCAACCGTTTGCGATTTGAAACGTTTCGCCGGCAACTGATGACGAGCGTCGCCATGGACGATGAAATCATTTTGCCGTTTGCGTGGCTTGAGGACTTAAATCGCGGTTCGTTGGACGCCATGATGATGGGAATGGGTAACGCGGACTCGGTGGTGAGCACCATGACTGTCAAACTCGGTCTGTTGGGTGAAAAAGACTGGAAAAGAGCGGCGTTTGTTGTGGTGTTGCAACGGCTGACGGCGAACCTGCATCTCAAGCAATTCGACAAGCTCGACCTCGACGCGGCAATTGCACTCGTCACGGAAGACATCGAAGATGCCGAACAACGCGCGGAGATGTCGCAGAAGATGAAGGAGAAAATAACGGAACAAATGACCCAACAGCGCAAGGCGGCGGACGAGACGCCGGGCATGACCGACGGTTTCGCCGATGATGATGCGCGCTTCGACTGGCTCGTGGAAGCCTTGCTGGAAACCGCCGCCGAAGACCCGCGTCAGTTGGCGGCTCGCATGAATCATTACACGAACGTGATGAGTCAGTTGCCCGAAGTGTATCGCATGTTGGAATACTACGGACGCGACGCCGACGTTGCGAAACTCGACGCAATGATCGACCGCCTCGCCGAACAGGAACCGCAGTTTTACATGCTGCGCATCCGAATCCTGCAAAATGCCGCGTCAATGAATGATGCGCGAAGAGTTCGTCTGCAACTGGCCATGTTACGCTATCAAATGGAAAATGAAGGAGCAAACGCTGCGGAAATGACGATGTCGCAACTCCGTTCCATTCCTTATTACCTGGAAGCCTACATGGAATTGGAGGAGTTGCGTTCGCAACAGTCCGCCGACTGGAAACCGTGGGTCGTCAAGATGAAAGACGCCGCACTCAAGGACATCACGCGGCATACGCAGACGCAAACGCAGATTTCCTCCGGTGGTGGAATGTCGTACATATCGTCGCATGTTCCTTCAACGGTCGATATGATCCAGCAGGTGTTCGTGCAACAAATACACTCCACAGTGGCAAGCCGATTGACGAGCATTTTCGGCCCCGAAGCATGGCAGCAAGCCGTGAACCAGAGTATGGTTCATTATTCGTATTCGTCGATCGGCGGGATGAGTCTCGTTCCCAGTCGTGGAATGATCAACATGCCTGAACCGGCGACGGAACTGGAAAAGAAAACACTCACGCCCGATGAAGTGGAAATGATCGTCAAAGGCCGGGAACAATACTATGAACTGGTCGCGTTTTACGCGGAAATCATGGCCGAGTTAAAAGCGGCACAAGTAGCGGCAGAAAAATCGCCGGTGCGTCAATCGGCGGCAACATCGGCACGCCAGCGCACGCAACCGCTTTCGCAATACCGCTATTATTTCAACGGCAATAACAACATCGGCGGGAACGAAATCCGCAACCTGATCAATAACGCCGGGCAAGTGTCGATGGGCGGCGGCATGGTCATTCAGAGTGCGCGACCGGACCAGTTTTTCATGCAGATTTATCAATTCAGCCGAACGCTGGACGTGCTGTTGGAAAACTGCGAACCGGGCGAAGGCGTAACGGCGGAACAAATCGCACCGGACAACGTTGCGCGGTTTAAGGATTGGCTGGCAACGCAGGCGGCGTCGGACAATACGGGCATTGCGGAATCGGCCAGGCAATTCGCCGATTTACTCAACGGCATCGACGAACAGCAGGCGGCGATGGCTGCGGCGGAAGAAAACGATCTCGACAAGCTGCTCGTCGGACTCGAAGCCGAATACGCCGAAGCGAAAGACGCCGACAAGGATTTGCCGCCGAACAAACTGCTGGCTCTGGCCTTGATTTACTCGGCA
>Ga0082212_10002523_pt1 | contig 26638 bp, 22 predicted proteins | sample TergutNt197P3_FD_71548 | JGI IMG/M metagenome (GOLD analysis project Ga0082212, IMG submission 71548) | Neocapritermes taracua P3 segment gut microbial communities from Petit-Saut dam, French Guiana - Nt197 P3 | ecosystem: Host-associated > Arthropoda: Insects > Digestive system > Gut ...
ACCCTTGCCCTTTTTCTGTTTCTCTATATCGTGCCATAATAGGTCATGGTACTTCTTTTGTGGTTCTGTGTCGATCCTTTTTTCTATTTGTTATGCGTCATTGGGACTTTTTCTGCAACTTCGATATGCACGTTCTTTATGAATTTGCTGATAAAGCGCTTTACACTGCCAAAAGAAATGGACGTAATCAGGCACATGTTAGCTCACATGCTGTATAAAAAATCATATACTAAAAATTTTTATAATTGGTGAAAATCTCGGATGGGTATTAGACCCTAAAAACGCCGAAATAAGAGCTAAACTCCGTAAAGTTTTTGAAGCATGGTACGATTCGGCAAATATTGAAAAATCGGGAGACTGTAAAAGATGCGTGTACGCTGAGCAGTGCATACATTCGCTTATGTCGACTAAAGGCGGTAACAATACGCCGCAGTAGGCAAGGTTATTGCGGTTTTTCGTTACATTTACTTTGACACTGTCGAAAAGCGGCTAATTTACACTCAAAAATCATGATTCATGTCGAATTTTTATTGTTTCATGCAAAAGACTGTTTGGGCTGGGAATATTATGTTATAATACAAAAAAAAATTTATTAAATATAGGAAAAACTAAAAAATGAAGGTTCGTACAAAGCTTTTCGGAGGTTTCCTCATAGTTTCTTTTATAGGCGGTATTCTGGGCGGTTTGGGGCTTTACAGCGACAATTTCCTGACAAATGCAACCGATGACATTCTTGTTATAGCGGATACAAGATCAAGTATTTCTTCAATATTGGGATCACATTATACCTGGAGGCATTCACTGACCGAAGCTGTCCATCAAGGTAAAAACTTTACCGGTTCGCTTGATTCAACGGCCTGTTCTTTGGGAAAGTGGCTGAACAGCGATGAAGTAAAAGGGATAACCGACCCGGAAGTAAAACAAATGATACAAAATGTAACCGACCCTCATCGTTTTATGCACGGAAAAGCAGGAGAAATTATCGATCATCTTGACAACGCGGAAACAGAAGAAGCGGTACAAAAACTTATCAATGAAGTTTTACCGACAACGGCGGAAGTAATCTCGTTTTTGGATCAAATGAATACCCGCTACGGCGATTTATTAACCGATAAAACACATGAAGTTCATGATCGCGGTGTATTATTCAGATCATTAATAATAGCGTGCATTATAATCGCGTTAATTTCCGGTGTTGCGCTGGCATTCGGTATAACACAAAACATTGTTCCCCCTATTTCATTACTTTCAAACTTTATGGAAAAAGTAGGGAAGACGGGAAATATTGTCATGAACGCAGCGGAGAAAAAAGCGATATGCAAACATTTTAAAAGAAATGATGAAATCGGAGTAATGATCAACTCTTTTAATAATCATACGTTAAATAAAATTAGAGAAATGGTAATTAACATAAAAGCTCAGTCAGAAACGTTATCCGAAATGGGAGACGACCTTTCAGGCAATATGACCGAAACAGCAAGCGCAATTAACGAAATTACCGCCAATATAAAAAGTATTAAAGGCCGCATCCTTAACCAAAGCGCAAGCGTAAGCGAAACGCACGCCACAATGGAACAGGTTGTCGTAAACATCAATAAACTTGACGCGCTTGTCGCCGAGCAAAGTTCCCATGTTTCCAACGCGTCATCGGCAATTGAAGAAATGGTTGCCAATATAAATTCGGTAACGGTAACGCTGGTAAACAATGTCGAAAATGTAAAAACATTACAGGAAGCGTCTGAAATCGGACGTAACGGTTTACAGGAAGTTTCAACAGACATACAGGAAATTTACCGTGAATCCGAAGGGCTTTTGGAAATAAATTCGGTTATGCAGAATATTGCCAGTCAAACTAATTTACTCTCAATGAACGCTGCCATTGAAGCGGCTCATGCGGGAGAAGCCGGAAAAGGTTTTGCCGTTGTCGCCGATGAAATCCGTAAATTGGCGGAAAGTTCCAGCGAGCAGTCAAAAACCATCGGGAAAGTTTTGAAAAAAATAAAAGAATCAATCGACAAAATAACCAAATCAACGGGAAATGTTTTAAATAAATTTGAGGCAATTGATACCAGTGTCAGAACTGTAGCGCAGCAGGAAGAAAATATACGCAGCGCAATGGAAGAACAGGGAAGCGGAAGCAAACAAATTCTGGAAGGTGTTGGTTTCCTGAACGAGATAACCAGACAGGTAAGGGAAGGATCGCTTCAAATGCTTGAAGGCGCAAAAGAAGTTATTCAGGAAAGCCAAAACCTTGAGCAGATGACACAGGAAATCACATCGGGAATGAACGAAATGGCAAGCGGCGCCGATCATATCAATACTGCGGTTGATCATGTTAATGGTATAAGCAAGAAAAACCATGAAGAGACTAAAATGTTAATGGATGAAGTCGCGCGTTTTAAGGTGGAATAAGGTCTTAAAGCGGGTTTTGACATAAGGAATATAGAGAGAGACATGGAAAAAGGACGGATAATAATTAAACTATTGGGAATAATGCTTTTATGCATTTTTATATTAAACTGCACCTCTAAAATGCCGGCTGAACAAATCGCAGAGGAGACAAGAGATGCCGAAATAGTGTCGGGTGAGTATTTTTCCATTGATTACGCACACGATCCCTGGGTCGATGTTATACAGTTTCCTGTCGACGATCCCGCAGACTTCTTTAAGGTAGAGATTATTGATGTGCGTGGTCTGGGGCTGGAACTCGAAAACGCAATAAAGATCATCGCATACACTGGCGACCAACATGAGGTAAATATACCCTCGCATATACAGAATTTGCCTGTTACACATATCGGCGAAAGGGCATTTCAACAGAAACAACTAACAAGTATTACCATTCCCGACAGCGTTATTTCAATTGGTAAACAGGCATTTGCCGTTAATCGGCTGACCAGTGTTATTATTCCCGGCAGTCTTATTTCCATCGGTGAACAGGCATTTGCTGGAAATCAACTGGAAGAAAATGTTACAATTCCCGATAATATTGAGATCGGTTATAATGCGTTTGGAAACGAGTATATTGAATGAGGCTCCCCGCTGCAAGCAGCGGGGTATTAAACCAGACTTTCGAATAAAAAGACCGGCTCGTTTATCCCTCTATTCTTTTTTTACATTCTATCAGTGAGCAAACATCTGCAAGCGGTTTGGCGGTAGTTATATCGAACGTTACAGGAAAGGTAAGCACTTTGCCCATTGTCCTGGCGTCACGAATCAGACGTTTTGTTTTTTCGCTGACACCGGCTTTTAACGCTTCCGTGCGGTTTTTTTCCTTGAACCAGACTGCTACGGTAAAGTGTCCTTCGAAAACATGGAGCCAGTAGAGGTTTTTTTCTTTCCTTGTTCCGCGCGGCGTTGTCCGGAAGTATTGTCCTTTTGCAAACCATGCCTTGTGGGGCGTGTACCATTGCCACTGCTGTTCTATTTCCAAATTGGGCAAGGCGCTCTGGAATATTTCGTATGCGGCATAACTGCTGCCAAGAACTTGTTCCAACGCTTCGCTTGTCGGTGTTATTTTGGGATCTCTTAATCGTAAGTCTTCGCCGTTGTTCATTTTATACCCGCCGTAATATTTCCAGAGGTTTAAGTATTCCAGCACGGCGGGCGGGCAGGGCGGATGCCAGGCAGGAACACAGTATGGTAAACAGACCGATAATCAAGACCATTTTCCAGTCTATAATGATTGGAATTGCTTCCAGGTAATAATCAGGATCCAAAATTTTTACATGGCTGCCCCAGGGACTTCCCAGGAATGAAAGAAATTTTTCCAACCCGCGGATAATCGAATTGATGTTAATTCCAATCAGAAGCCCAAGTCCCATTCCTATAACTGCACCGGCAAGGCCGGTTAAAAAAGCGCTCCAGAGAAAAATGTTTTGTATGGAAAACGGACCGGCGCCGCCTGTTTTAAGTACGGCAATGTCCCGTTGTCTTTCAATAACCAGCATTGATGTGGCGGAAGAAACATTAACCGCAGCTACCAGTACAAGCAGCGCCATTATAAAAAGCAATAATTGCCGTGTGGATTCAAAAGAACGGTACAGGGACTGCTGAAGTTCTTTCCAGGTATATACTCCGTATCCGGGTCCTGCGTGGATCATTATTTGTTCCGAAATTCTATCCGCCGCTTTATAGGGGTCATTGATTTTTACCATCAGAAAAGCCCTGTACAGTTCAGGAGAAAGAAGTTTAAGCCCTGTTTCGTAATTCATAATACACCACAAGGCATCCAGTTCTCGGTAACCGGAAGAAATAATTCCCTTTACGGTAAAAATTGTAACCCTGGGAATATTCCTGCCTTCTTCATTAACCCTGATTGTCATAAGGCGTACCGTTGATCCCGGTTCTGCTTCCAGTGTTTCTGCCAGTGATTTGCCCAAAAGCAATTCGTTTTCCGCTTCCAGATTGGCGCTGCCTGCAATTATTTCAAGGTATTCTGCGCTTCCCTTATCTTTCCAGAAACTGCTGTCAACTGCACGGATAGTGGTTCCAAGACGACCGTTCTTTCCCAAAATTATTCCCAAACCCTGTTTTTCATGCCAGACACCGCGGACACCGTCAAGATTGTTAATGTTCTGTAAGAGTTCATCGGGATAATCGCTGTAGTTTATATAATCATATATCTGGAGATGGCCGGTACCCAGTTCCAGATACCGGCCGGTAATTCCACGTATCATACCATCGGCGACAATAAGCGTAACTATAATCGGTACAAGACTTAAAGCTATGCCGGCTGTAGCGCCCCTGAGATAACGGCCTCCTTCTTTTGCCCTGCCCCAAAGATAACGGAGGGCAACGAATAAAGATGAACCGAAATACCGGGTACGGGATGTTTCCATATACTTTTTTGACTATAGCATTTTTGGCAGACTCTGATAATGACAACCAGAAAATTTTCCTGATGGAATTATAGATATATATCTCGGTTTTGCAGTTTGTTTATAGCAGAATCAAGTTCGATGGCCACTTTTTCCAGAAAGTCTGTTTTGATTGTTTTTAAATAAGCAGCCTGGGACGGTTTTCTCCCCTGTTGTACTGTTTCGTCATAAAAAAGCTGATAGGCTTCGATTTCCAGAGCTTCACACAGTTTCCCAATAAAGGCAAAAGACGGTTTTCCGCTTCCGCTCTCAAGTTGCCTGATATATGAATGCGCCGCATTACATCGTTCCGCCAGTATTTTTTGGGAAAAACCTCTGTTTTTACGCCATTTTTTTAAATTTCGGACAAAAAGCTGGTCCAAATCCATATTTTGTATCCTATAAGTGCCTATTTTTTTTATATAGAGACACTTGACGCATACATATTAATTATTATATGATCGCTGTAGCCGAACAACTTGTATGGGTTGTTAATTTAAATCTCCGTAATGAGTTAAAACTAAGGGGTAAACAAATGAAAAACAAGAGAAAGTTGATTCTGTGTCTTGTGCTAATTCTCGTTGCATTGGTTGGTGGAGTGGTATTTGCTGGTTCTGGTGCATGTAATAGATGTTCTTGTGAGAAATTCACTTTCAGTGGTGAAGAATTTGGTGGCAGTAGAGTATGTACATGTGGTCACAGATTTATTGCTCATGGGCATAACGACGATTAGGAAAAAAGTTAGTAAGCATTAATGAACCAGTTTGTTGCAGGTAGGGTTCGTTAAACAAGTTTTTACTCCCGTAAAATGTATGTCTTACGGGAGTTAAAAAACATGATGGAGTTGTTTAAATGAAAAACAAGAATATATTTGTAATCACTTTGCTATTGGTGATTGTCGCAGGTACTGTCTTTGCTATTGATGTAAAAATCGGAAAATATGTAGCAGGTGACAGCAGGAATGACCTCGATTACGATTACTGGATTATGATAAATTCAGATCAAACTGCAAGTATGCATATTCCAGGCGGATCTGCAAGCGGAACATGGAGGTACGATGGTTATAAAATTTATATTACCTTCAATACTGCTTATGGTGAATTGGCTCATGCTAGAGGGGCAACACTTGAATTGATACATGCAGACGGTACAGGTTCAGTTCTTTTTGGTGATGATGATGCTTGGTGGCTTCAGTAAAGCTATGGTTTTTACCAATGTTGGTAATAAAAATAACTAAGGAGTTGTTTAAATGAAAAACAAGAAAATATTAGTTCTGCTGGGGATGCTGGTAATGGCACTGGCGTTTGTTTCAACGGTATCAGCGCAAAGTCTAAAAACCGGACGATTTGCTTATCATGGTACTGATTTGATTTTACGTTTTCTTCCTGATGGCAATGTACAAGGCATTTCTAACAGTAACCCAAATTCGATCATGGCAAGGGGAAAGTACAGCATTAGCGGAAATAGGCTTACTATCACTTTTAGCAATCAAGCCAGTGGTGACTGGAAAGATGTTAGCGGAAAAACTTTTGTTTATACGATTGATGATGACGAAACATTTTCGGGAAATGGAGAGCAATGGGTTCGTATAGGTAATTGATGAAAATCAAGAACCGTGAGATGGAATGACAGATGTTCAGCATAAATGTGTGTTTTCATCCATCGTAAAAACTTAATTTACCTCTGATCCTGGCATATCATATTGTGCAATATTTTTTTGGAAAGGGGTGGGCAAAGGCCTCGGAAAAACCATGTGGAATTCCCCGCCAGAACAGATCTGCGAATAAAAGTAGTATTAATACATAAAGTGCCCTGTACTAAACCAACAATAATAAAAATGTGGAGGTTTGGTACAGGGAAGCTGTTTTGGCGGGCTCAACACGCGGTTTTTTCGGGGCCTTTGCCCACCCCTTTGCTGAATTTATTAAAGATAATGTCTATGCCAGATGCTCAGCAGTCAATTGTGCTTTGGTATGCATACCTTGTATTCTCGTTTTACATTTAGTATCATAACCATATCTGTATTTCCAAGCGCTTGGTAAAGGAGTAGGTCATGGATAAAGCTGCTATTGTCGAAAAAGCAAAAGATTATATTGCCAGGGAAAAAGATTCCGGTTTCCGCGCGGAAGTTGAAAAACTTCTTGCAGACAGCGGGGACGAGGCTGCGCTAAAGGAACTGGAAGATCGCTTTTACCGTAACCTGGAATTCGGCACCGGTGGTCTCCGGGGAATCATCGGGGGAGGCTATAACCGGATGAATACTCTGGTGGTAAAAAGCGCTACTCAGGGTTTGGCTAACTATATCCGTAAAGCTTTTCCCGAAAAAGCCGCAAACGGCGGTCTGTCTGCCGCTATTGCCTTTGACAGCCGGCATTATTCCGTAGAATTTGCCGAAGCTGCGGCGTTAATTTTTGCCGCTAACGGGATTAAGGCATATCTTTTTTCATCAATGCGTCCCACTCCTGAATTGTCTTTTGCAATACGGCTTCTTGGCTGCGATACGGGTATTGTAGTAACGGCAAGCCACAATCCGCCGAAATACAATGGCTATAAAGCGTATTGGAACGATGGTTCCCAGGTTATTGCCCCGCACGATAAAGGGATCATCGCCGAGGTAAATACAGTAACAGACATTAAAGAAATGCCCAGGGAAGAAGCCATAAAAGCGGGTTTACTCGTTATTATTGATAAAGAAGTAGATGAACCCTACAGAGCTATGGTAAAAAGCAGGTTGTTCCGGCCCGGTCTGATTAAGGAAAAAGCCGGTGATGTAAAGATTGTCTATACGCCACTTCATGGTACGGGAGCTTTCCATGTGGAAGGTGTTTTAAGCGAAATGGGCCTTAATGTGATTACTGTTCCGGAACAAAGGGAAGGGAACGGTGATTTCCCAACGGTGGCGTTTCCCAACCCGGAAGAAGCGGCGGCGCTTGATATGGCAATCAAGCTGGGTGCAAAAGAAGGGGCCGATGTAGTTATGGCAACCGATCCCGATGCGGATCGTTTTGGTATAGCTGTACCAGTATACTCCACCGAACGAACGGATGTGAGCGAAGGTTCCCCTCTGGACTCAACAAAGACAAATTTTACTTTGGTTACAGGAAACCAAATGGGAGTGCTCCTGGCCGACTATATATTTCTTTCCCTTAAAGAACTGGGAAAGATGCCCGCCAACCCTGTAATGGTAAATACCGTTGTTACAACAGGAATGCAGAAACGTGTAGCGGAAGGTTACGGGGTAAAATGCGTAGAATGCCTTACCGGATTTAAGTGGATCGCCGACATTATGCGCAAATGTGAAAGCGGAGAAATAGACGGGACATATATCTACGGTACGGAAGAAAGCTATGGTTACCTGGTTGAGACGGAAGTCAGGGATAAAGACGGAATTACCGCTACTGCTTTAACTACAGAAATGACCCTGTACTGGCGGAGCAAAGGGAAGAGCCTCCTTGACAGGCTTAATGAACTATATCTCGAATTCGGTTACTGGCAGGAATTGGGTATTTCCAAGTATTTCCAGGGACCGGAAGGGCCCGGAATAATGAAAGGTATAATGGAAGAATACCGGAAAAATCCTCCGGCTGTTCTGGGCGGTATTAAAGTAGCGCGGGTCCGGGACATTGTAAACGGTGCAGACGGCCTGCCCCCCAGTGATGTACTTCAGTTTTTCCTGGAAGACGGTACGATAGTCAGCGCCCGGCCCAGCGGAACCGAGCCTAAGATAAAGTTTTATGCTACCTGCTGTGCCGAAGCCAAAGCAGGTCTTAACGAAGCAAAAACCGAGGTTGAGCGAAAACTCGGCGCAATTAACAGGGATATACGGAACGTCATTGGCGATTAATTTGCTTTGTAAACCTGTTTTTGTAACTATTTCCCAAAACCCCTATTGGTAGTATAATGAGTCAAGGTATATCATGAGAAAAATCCTATTTTTGGGTCTTGCAGTTGTTTTATTTGTCTCCTCCTGTTCTTTGAACAAACTGGTAATGAATAAGGTTTCCGATACCTTAACCAGCGGCGGAACAAATACGGTTTTTATGGGGGATAACGATCCTCGTCTGGTAGGGGACGCCATGCCCTTTGCCATTAAAATGTATGAATCGCTGCTGGATCAAAACCCCGACCATCAAGGGCTCATTGTTACCACTGGTTCCCTGTTTATAATGTACGCAAATGCATTCGTTCAGGGTCCGGCGGAAATGCTGCCCCTGAGCCAATACGAAAAAAAGCGGGTGGAACTGGAAAGGGCAAAGAATCTCTATCTTAGGGGGGTAACGATTCTTGAACGGGGGATAAACAACAAATATCCCGGTTTGATCGGAAACTGGGGGCCTGAGGAATTCCTGAAATTTACCGGCGATTTGTCCAAAATGAAGAAGGAAGACATTACCCTTTTTTACTGGTATGCCGCAGGAACCCTTTCAGCCTATGCGCTTAATGTCTTTGACATATCCCTTGGGCTGCGTGTTCCGCAAATTGTAGAAATGATAAGCAGGGCTTATGAATTGGACAGCGGCTATAATTCCGGCGCATTGGATGAATTGTTTTTTATTGTTTACAGCGCTTTACCCGATGGCATGGGGGGAGATATCGAAAAAGCCCTGGTTCATTATCAAAAAGCGCTGGAAAAATCCGGAGGAAAAACGGCAGGCCCCTATGTTTCGTATGCGCAGTCCATTGCGGTAAAAAATCAGGATTATGATGATTTTAAAAACAGTCTGGAGAAAGCTCTGGCCATAGATGCGAATGCGGATCGAAACAACACCCTAGTCACTATTTTAAATCAGGAAAAGGCCCGGTACCTGCTGGAAAAGGCGCCGGAGCTGTTTGTAGATCTGGAAATCGAAGATGATTTTTATTACGATGAAGAATACTGATTTCAACCGAAGCGGTTTCAGAATGTCAGATTTTGGAACAAGCTCAACAAGCTTTTGTTTTTGGAGGTAAAATTGTTATGAAAAATAAAGCTCTTTTTTTGGTAGTAATTGCTTTTCTTTTGGTAATTCTGCCGGTTTACGGCCAAAGACGTCCGCAGAAAATAGTTATTAAACTTGCTTCTATGGTGCCGGAAAACACCGACTGGGGCCGGACAGTTAATAAACTTGCAGCGGAATGGGAAAGGGTAACCAATGGTGAAGTTGAACTGCGGGTCTATGCCAACGGTACCCAGGGTTCGGAAGACGAAGTACTGCGGAAACTCAACATGAACACCATTCAGGCTGCAATATTTACTTCTTTCGGATTAAATAAAATTGCCCCGGAGATTCTTACCTTAAGCGTTCCTTTTTTGATTCGCAGCGAAGCTGAACTTGATGAGGTTCTTAGAAATGTAAAACCTGAATTTGAAGCAAAAATCAATGCAAAAAATTACTATGCTCTTGCATTGGTTAAAGCAGGCTGGGTAAGGTTCTTTTCAAAGAGTCCTGTTGTTTTACCTGGGGATTTAAAGCGCCAGAAAGTAGGAAGTATGCCTTCGGAACCGGAATTGGCGCAGGCTTTCAGGGCTATGGGTTATCAGGTAGTTCTGGTGGAACAAAACCGTGTTCTTATTGCTTTAAACGGCGGAACTATTGATGCGGTTTATCAGAGTCCGATATTTGCTGCCGGAGCCCAATATTTTGGTGTGGCAAAAAACATGTCCAGCATTAACATTGCTCCGTTTCTTGGAGGCATAGTTCTGAATAAACAGGCGTGGGAATCCATACCTTCCCAATACCGCAGTGAATTAATACGCATCACAAAACGCGTTGGCGCCGAACTGGAATCTTCGCTGTTAAGACTGGAAGCAGACACAATTCGGCAAATGAAAAACAACGGCTTAAAGGAAAACCAGATTAGCCAGACGCAATTACAGGAATGGTATGACGATGCGGCAAAGGCAACGCCGGGTCTTTTGGGGAGTACCTTTGACCGAACCACGTACAATAGAATCGAAGGGATACTAAGAGCATACCGGGGCCGTCAGTGAGCGATGCAAAAGGCGGCGTACTTACCGGGGAAAAAAGAGGAATTGCAGGTTTTCTCTTAACAATAGAAGAAGGCATCTGTTATCTTTCGCTTGCTTTGCTTGCTATTCTTCCATTAACAGATATTATACTGCGGCTTACCGTAAAGACCGGGTTCCCCGATGCAAAAAACCTTTTAACACATCTTCTTTTAATGCTTGGTCTTTTGTCCGGAATGCTGACAACCAAAAAAGATGAACATCTGTCTATCGGTATTATTCAGAATTTTTCTTCCGACAAAACAAAAAAAATTGCGTCGGTGGTAAGCCATATTCTTTCCGCTTTTATTATTACGATCATAGCATGGAGTTCGCTGCCGTTTATCAGAATGGGGCTTATGGGCTGGATGATCTGCGGAATAATCCCCGATCGTGTTTTTGCCCTGATAATTCCCATAGGCTATATGGTTATTGCTTTTCGTTTCGCCCGCCTTACTCCGCTTGAGGGTAAGTTAAAAATTATTCCCTATCTGGTATTGCTTTTGGGAACAATGTGCGCATTTCCAATTATCGGAAAAGCCCTCTGGCCCTACGGCGGACCGGATTTTTTATATGATGTAACGGAACTGTTTTATGACATTGCCTGGTACATAAAAGCGCCGGCTGTAATTTTCCTTCTGGCCGCTGCAATTGCCGGGACTCCGCTCTTTGTGGTTATGGGAGGGCTTGCACTGCTTTTGCTTCAGGCAGGCGGTCAGGAAATTGATGTTATTTCGGGCCAGGTGTACATGGCCCTTACCCAGGATGGAATACTTCCCATCCCCCTCTTTACCATTGCAGGATTTTTGCTTTCCGAAAGCAAAGCGGGGGAGCGGCTGGTAAAAGCATTCAGAGGGCTTTTTGGCTGGTTCCCCGGCGGCATGATTGTAGCCACCGTTTTAATTTGCGCTTTCTTTACTTCTTTTACCGGCGCTTCCGGCGTTACAATCCTTGCCCTGGGCGGGCTTCTTTTTGCCATTCTTTCCCAGCACAGTAAATACCCGGAAAAATTTTCCATAGGCCTCCTTACATCTACCGGAAGCATTGGTCTTCTTTTTCCGCCTAGCCTTCCCATCATTCTGGTGGGGGCTACTACCATGACCAATATACTTCATCTTTTTGTCGGGGGGATAATTCCGGGAGTAATACTTGTAGGTACAATGGTCATTTTTGGCATTGTAGTATCTCTTAAAATGTTCAAAGGCGAATCGGGAGAAATGCCGGTTGCAAGTATTGAACCTTTTAATTTAAAAAACACCGTTGTTGCAATTAAAGAATCGATCTTTGAGATAATGCTTCCCGTACTTCTTGTGGCGGCATTCTTTACCGGTTTTCTTTCCATTACCGAACTTGGAGCGCTTTCTGTTGTTTATGTATTTATTGTAGAAGTGTTAATACACAGAGATATGACTCTTAAACAAGTCCCGGAAGTATTTCGCAAAGCTGTGCCTATCATAGGCGGAGTGTTTTCGATTATCGCCCTTTCTATGGCTCTTTCATACTACATTATAGATACACAGGCACCCCAAAACCTTGCCTATTGGATGAAGGATACAATCCAGTCCAGAATAGTGTTTCTCCTGCTCCTTAACCTTTTGCTCCTTGTTGTGGGCTGTCTTATGGATATTTTTTCCGCCATATTGATTGTCCTGCCGCTTGTAAGCCCTTTGGGGGCAGTCTATGGAATGGATCCTGTGCATCTTGGTATTATTTTTATTATCAATCTGGAAGCAGGGTTTCTTACGCCGCCTGTGGGTTTAAATCTGTTTCTTGCAAGTTACCGCTTTAACACGCCATTTGCCAAAATTTGCCGTTATGTACTGCCCTTTCTGTTAATTCGGCTTGTAGTGGTTCTGCTGATTACCTATGTACCGGCGCTGTCAACATTTTTACCGGGATTATTCAGGTAGCGTTCTTTATATTATAGAATGCGTTCTTCCCGGCATATTCGCAGACGCCCATAAGTTCGTCTTCGATTCGCATAAGTTGGTTGTACTTGCAGATCCTGTCGGTACGGCTCATGGAACCGGTTTTAATCTGGCCGGTTTCCAAGGCGACGACAAGGTCGGCAATAAAGGAATCTTCTGTTTCGCCTGAACGGTGGGAGATGATCGCCGTATATCCCGCACGCTTGGCCATTTCGACCGCTTCGTAGGTTTCGGTTACCGTACCGATTTGATTTACCTTGATCAAAATTGAATTACAGGCGCCCATATCAATACCTTTGGAAAGGCGTTTTGTGTTGGTCACAAAGAAGTCGTCGCCGACAATCTGGATTTTGCTGCCCAGAGCTTTGGTCATCTGTACATAACCGTCCCAGTCGTTTTGATCCAGAGGATCTTCTATGGAAATAATGGGGTATTTGTTTACCCATTTGGTGTAGATGCCGATCATTTCTTCGGCTGTAAAAAGTTTATCCGGGTTGGATTTCCAGAACTTGTAACCTTTTCTGCCGCCTTCTTCAAACAGTTCTGAACTTGCACAGTCCAGCGCAATACCAAAGTCGTCACCCGGTTTGTAGCCCGCTTTTTCAATAGCCTTCATAATGAATTCCAGGGCTTCTTCGTTGCCGATATCCGGGGCAAAGCCGCCTTCGTCTCCGACTGCAGTGTTCTTACCGGCATCTTTAAGAAGTTTTTTCAGGTTATGGAATACTTCTGCGGTCCAGCGTACAGCCTCTCTTATGGATTCTGCGCCTACAGGCATGACCATAAATTCCTGAAAATCTACTTTATTATCAGCATGTTTTCCGCCGTTTATAATATTTGCCATTGGTACGGGAAGTATACTTGCATGAAAAGTACCAAGATATCTGTACAGGGGAACCCCCAGACTTTCTGCCGCTGCTCTGGCACAAGCCATCGACACACCCAAAATTGCATTGGCGCCGAGTTTTCCTTTATTTTCCGTTCCATCCAGTTCTGTCATTGTCCGGTCAATATCAACCTGATCACATGCGTCAAAACCTATTAACTCAGGAGCAATAATGTCATTAATATTGGTTACCGCTTTCTGCACACCTTTGCCCAGATAACGGCTCTTGTCGTCGTCCCGTAATTCAACCGCTTCATGCTCTCCGGTGGATGCTCCGGAGGGAACTGCCGCCCTGCCAAAAGCTCCGTCTTCCAGTTCTACATCAACCTCTACGGTAGGATTTCCCCGGGAATCAAGGATTTCCCTTCCTTCTATATATTCTATTGCGCTCATAATGTTCTCCTGATGATTGGAATAATTTTTATTATGATGTATAGTTTATATTACTGTAAACCCCGTTTTTGGAGGATTCATGAACCAAATACTGGTAGTTGATGACAACCTTGCAAATCTGAAAAACATTCAGTTGCAGCTTTCCGATACGTACCAGGTTTTATTGGCAAAATCCGGTGCCCAGGCTCTCCAAATTTGCCTTCAGCGTGTGCCCGATCTTATTCTCCTTGACGTGGATATGCCGGAAATGGATGGTTTTGAAACCCTCAGCCGGATTAAAGCCAGCGTTATATTAAGCCGGATTCCGGTTATTTTCCTTACTGCCAACCACGATATAGCTACAGAAGTCCGTGCTTTGGAATCGGGGGTAGTGGATTTTATAACCAAGCCGGTAGAAAAAAGCATACTCAATCACCGCCTGCAGCTTCACCTGAGACTTGCGGGGTATCAGCAGAATCTGGAAAATACCGTTAAAGAACTGGAAGACAGTATAGTTATTTCCTTTGCTGAAATGATAGAAAGCCGCGACAAAAACACCGGCGATCATCTTCAAAGGACCAGAGAGTACGTATCACTTTTGGGAAGTGAATTGATACACCAGGGCTGTTTTCAGGGGGAACTTAATGAGGAAGAACTTTCCCTCATGACCCGCGGAGCGTTGCTCCACGATATAGGCAAAATTGGCGTCAGTGATACCATACTGTTAAAACCGGACAGGCTGGATGACCGGGAATTTAATATTATGAAATCCCATACCACCATAGGAGGAGAACTGCTCAGGGATATGTACAAACGGACTCCTTCGCAGCATTATCTGAGTTATGCAGTTGAAATTGCGGAGGGGCATCACGAAAAATACAATGGAACGGGATATCCCCACGGAGCCAAGGGAGATCAAATCCCCTTGTGTTCAAGAATTATGGCAGTAGCTGATGTATACGATGCTGTGGCTGCTGACCGGGTTTACAGAAAAGCAATGGATTCCTATGAAGCTTTTAACCTTGTTGTTGAAGGTAAAGGTTCGCATTTCGATCCCCAGGTTATTGAAGCTTTTATTTCAATCCATGATGAAATTGAATTAGTGGCACGGCGCCGTTTAAACAGCAATAGTTAAGGTTCAATTGGAAAAATATGAAGTCAATTCGACATAAAATATTATTTTATATTTTAATACCTTTTTTGGTCATTTACTCGCTTCTTTCTGTTTTTATTGTTTATCAGATTTATAAGCTTAAAATCAGGGAAACAGAATGGGAACTGCACAGTCAGGCGAAACACAGTGCTTCGAATTTAATGAAGTGTTTTGATATAATGGAACTCTCGGTTAAGATCTCCGCAAGGGAACTGGAAAAGATTGATCCGGACGATCCTGCTGCCCGCATGAGGGGAGAAAATATTATTACTTCCCGGTTCTATAATCCCGTAGTGATTAACGCATGGCTGGCTTTTGAATCCAATACCTTTGACGGGAATGATTCTCTTCATACAGAAGATTATTCCGGCGCTCCTTCCGGGCGTTATATACGTTCCTTTTACAGAGACGGAGATTCCTGGTTTACACTTGACGATATGGACGAAAACGAATTGTATGACCCGGAAGAAGCGTTCTACTATGTCATCCCGATGATGACAGGCGCTTTTTATACCGATCTTGGCGTCTCTGAACTGCTTTGGGATTATGGTTTTGGCCCGGTTTATGTCTTTGGCGTTAACGAACCGGTCTTCAGAGGCGGCAAACCCATTGGCGTTGTCGGACTTGATGCAGTTATAAATGAGGAAACACTGGGAAGCACGGGTTCTGCAGATATGGTTTCTGCAATTTTTAAGCAGGATGGTTTACTTTGTTATTTCCGTGATACCGGTGAAATCGGACAAAACCTGGAAGAATTGGGGCTGGACAGCAACACTGGTGTATTGGAATACTTTGCAAACTCCCATTATGAAACGGGATTTAATTTTACAGGGTATTCTGAACTTACAGGGGCCAACAGCTTTAATCACTTCTACCCGTTAGAGATATACGGCAATACTCTTTATATTTATACCGCCATACCGCAGAAAATTATACTGCAGCAAATAATTCCTGTTTTTCTGCCCATTGGCGTTTCGTTTGCGGTTTGTTTGATTGTTTTTGTGCTGCTTTTTTCTTATTTTTCCAACAGCATTGCGGCGCCCCTGAAAAAACTGGCAGAGGCCAGTGAAATTATCGGTTCAGGCAATCTGCAAATGAAGATAGATGTTATCAGTTCAAAAGATGAGATGGGAATGATCTCCAGATCCCTGGTTCGCATGGCGGAACAATTCAGAACAAACCAAATTCTGCTTAACCGGTATTTTGACCGGTTTGATTTATTGCTGCGTATTCACTATGCATTGTTTCGCAGTTCTGCCCTGAACGAAGCTTTTGATAAATTGCTGAGCGAAATCTCCAAATATCATAATGTTTTTTGCGCTTCATTTATCTTTATTATTGAAAATGAACCAAGAATTGTTGCAATATATCCCTTAACCGAAAGGGAAGAAGGCGACAGTGAATTCTTTGCCCATAATCAGGTGGCAAAACTCCTGGAAGGCAAAAAACACCTTACAATGAACGGAGAAGTCCTGGAAAAAGCGCAATTGCCGTTTATAAATTTCAAAACCAAAGCTGTATGTATACTTCCCCTTAGAGCTGATGAAGTCTTGCGCGGTTATGTTATTATGGAAGGGCAAAATCCCGGACCAATTATTCATGACGATACAACCTTGCTTTTTACGGGAGATGTTTTAAGTTATTTAATCAGCCGCAGAGCCGATTGGGAACGCGAAATGCAAAAAACTGCGGAAAATGCAGGGAAAATTAACCCTGCTGCAATACAGGAAGACGAACAGGAATTGTATATGACAGAATATGATGACACTTTTCTGGAAAATGCCGGAAATATTCAAAATCTTGATGTTGAAAAAGGCCTGCTCCTTATTGGAGGAGACAGGAAACGATATACCGAATTGCTTAAGGTAACTGTTAAGGTTGTTTCCGAATCAATAGCAAAATTGCGCAGTCTGTATAACAAAGATTTGGCGGCATTTGCCATAGAAGTTCACGGTATTAAAGCTGCGTTGTACAGTATTGGTGCTGATGCGCTCGGCGATGAGTCGCGGCAGCTGGAGTTTGCCGCCAAATCGGATGATGATGCATATTGCAGGAATAGCTATCCGCCTTTTGAAGAAAAATTACGGGTATTTTCCCGGAACCTTGCGGCTATTTTCCCTCAACAGGAAAAAAAATCCCGCAAAGGCGAAGTAACAGAATTGGAAAAAGTACTGGAACAGGTAAAAAAAGCCTGCGATACTTTTGATGTTACTGCCGCCAGTTCCCTGTTAATGCCAATGGTTTCTCTTAATTGGGATAATGAAGTTATTCAAGATGCTTTGCAGAATATCCTTGTAGATATAGAAAATCTGGAATATGAAGGAATGACCGCAAAAATTCAGGAACTGTTTGAGCTTGTAAGGAAATAAAGAATAATGAAGCACCTGTGCATCGTTAACCCCAAAGCAGGACAAGTTACCGGGCAAATTAATGAACTTGTTGATGAGATAAAGGATTTTTTTGTCAGAAATCCCAGAATGGATCATACAATTCATGTTACCAGGTGGAAACGGGATGCTTCCGGTTATACCATGCGTTTTGTCAACAATGCTTCGGAAATGGTCAGGGTTTATGCATTTGGCGGCAGCGGAACCCTTTTTGAAGTGATTAATGGAGTGTTAGGACTCCCCAATGTTCAGGTTGCCTATTTCCCTATGGGTACAGACGATGACTTGCTTAATGTTTTCGGGAAAAATGCAAGAAATGAATTTACATCAATGAGAAATTTATCTCTTTCTCCGGTAATAACAATTGATACGATTCTGGCAGGAAACCACTATGTAGTAACTCATGTGCTGATTGGCCTTGAAACCATCAGTTATCAATTGGGATTAAAAATATCAGAACAGTTCGGGCTGCCTTTAAAAATCAGCTATTTTCTGGCAGGGATTTATTATACTATTATAAATTCCCAAATTCGCCATTATCATATTGAACTGGAAGGTGCTGAACTGGAAGGCAATTATGCAGGGATTTTTATTGCTAACGCTTCCGGAAACGGCCTGGGTTCTCTTGCTCCGGATGCCGTACTTAATGACGGATTAATGGATCTGTATACCATAAAACCTGTCCCCAAAGATAAAATAATACAGATATTTTCGGATTATCAAAAAGGCCAATATGCCAAATGGCCCGAATATATTACCCATTACCGCTGTAAAAAACTCCGTATTACTTCATCTGTGGATATGGCCATTACCCTGGATGGCGAGTTTTTTTATGATACGGAATTAATTCTTGAAGTACACCCGGCCTCGCTGAACTTTGTCTGTCCTGCCAATATTTCTGCGTCTGTTTTAATGCAGTCGGAAAAAAGACCGCCGAAAAAAACAGGTTCAACAGGCAGTCCAGGCCAAATACAGGAAGTTGATATAGCGGATTTATTGAGTGATGGAGATTCTTTTTGAAAGAGAAGTGGGCTCTGAGCATCGAAAAAACCTACCGCCGAATGCCGGCAATAATTTATGTTTGTCTGGTAGCTTATGCTGCTTTTACGGTCATATTATTTATTGGTTATAGTTTTCCTCTTCTGAATTTTTTGGTTCGTGTTGCAACAGTTCTGATTTTTTCGGCTCTTTATGCCTGGATTTTTTATTTTAATAATGTTTCCCGCCATTTTGTTGCTTGGGTTGGTCCTACCATCTTTTTTGTCATTGCCACTGTTGCATCTATCATACAGGGAGGGGACTTTCTTTATTTTTACCTTATTTTTATTGATTTGGCTACAGCTCTTTGCTATCTGGATCATAGAGGATTACTTAAGTTCCTTGGTATTTCCACGATTTCGCTGTTTTTTCTTTTGGTGGTATTCCGGTATCCTATTTCGGGACCGGGATTTCCGGAATACATGAATTATACCGGTTTTCTAGTTTTTTTACTTATAGGATTTTTGCTTTATTCCTTTAGCAAGTTTTTTATAGAAAGTGTTATTGAAGTAGAAAAGTCGGGGATCACTTTTACTTCTCTTATGGAAACTACCTTTTCCTATATTGTTATTATTAATAATAATGCAGAGGTTGAATTTTTAAGCGATTCTTTGGCTACCTGGCTTAATGCAAACGATAAAGCAAATTTGCGCGGTGCGCCGCTTTTGGATATTCTGCCGCCCGGTGAAATAAGAATGCTCTTTCAGGAAATTCTGGAGCAGGAAGGATATGTAGAGCGGCAGTTTACTCTTAACATACGGAATGATATTTCGTATTTCCTGCTAAGGTCTTCCCAATTAACAGAAGGAAAAATCGCACGTCTTTTTGAATGGGCCGATATTACCCCCATCATGGAAGTTAAAAACCAGGCTGAGGCCGCTGCACAGGCCAAGAGTAACTTCCTTGCCAATATGAGCCATGAGATCCGTACACCTATGAACGCCATTATCGGCATGACGGATCTGATGCTGGCCAATCACCTCAGCGCCGAACAGCTTACCAGGGCAGATACCATTAAAGTGTCGGCATTAAGCCTCCTTCAAATCATCAATGATATTCTGGATTTTTCCAAAATTGATGCCCAAAAAATGGAGATCGATTTTAAGCCTTTTGATTTTACGGCGATGATCAACGATACCCTGAATGTAATTAATATTAAATCTACAAAAAAGGGACTGGCTCTTGTTGCATCTGTTTCACGGAACATTCCCCCTGTTGTAATAAGCGACGAAATACGGCTTAAACAGTGTCTGATCAATATTATGAATAATGCGGTAAAATTTACCAAAGAAGGAGCGGTTACTTTAAGCGCCTGGGCAGAACCTCAATTGGAAGCGGCAGATTCCGCATACCGGATTAATTTTAACATCAGCGATACCGGCAGGGGTATTAAGAAAGAAGAGCTCGGCCAGCTTTTTACTGAATTCCAGCAGCTTGACACACACAAGAACCGTAACGAAGAAGGAACGGGACTTGGCCTTACGATCAGCCGCCGGCTGGTGGAATTGCTTGGCGGAGAAATTTCTGTTGGAAGCGTTTACGGCGAAGGCACCACTTTTTCGTTCCATATTGTTTGTCCCGGCAAGCGGGATGGTTTTTTGGCGGAAGTAACACGTCCGGATGAAAAACGGGTTTTGGTTTATGAACCCAACAGGTACAATGCAGACAGCATGGAATTCATGCTTAGGGATCTGGGATTACGCTATAGAATTTGTACGGATTTAAATCAAGCCAGAAAATTGTACGAACTGGAAGTTTTCAGCCATGTTCTTTTTGACAGCGCTGCCAAGGAAGGCTTTAGGGGTTTTTTTGACAACGAAAAACGTATGAACAAGTTTTTCCTTATCAAAGAAGTTACGGAAAAATTTGACAAAGAAGTCCCCAATGCCCTGAACAGACCTGTCGTAATTACACAGCTTGCGGCCGTTCTGAATGGTCAAAAAAATTACGAACAGCGCAGGATCAAGGATGATAGCGGTTCCTTCCTGGTCAAAAACACCTGTATTCTTGTAGTGGACGACAACCAAATAAACCGCATGGTAGCGGAAGGTTTCCTGCGCCGTTATGGGGCAGAGGTTCATACTTCTTCCGGGGGCGAAGAAGCCATTGAATTGGTTCAAAAGACCGATTATGACATTGTATTTATGGATCACATGATGCCGGGGATGGACGGAATCGAAACAACGCAGAAAATCCGCGCTATGGGAGATCATTTTTCACGGCTTACGATTATTGCCCTTACTGCCAATGCTATTTCCGGTGTACGTGATACTTTCCTCAGAGAAGGAATGGACGATTTTTTGGCAAAACCAATCATTATAAAGGAACTTAAAGATATTTTGACCAAGCATCTGCCCTCAGAAAAAATAATTACCTAGTGTGTCATTTTGACCCTCCGGCCTGGTCATTTTTTTATACAAAAATTAATTTTTTTCTTGACATTTGCAATTTTTTTCCTTATAATAAGCTGATTTTCAGTAACAACGGTAAGGGGATATATATGTTGTGGTTTATAATCCTCCCTCTTACCGGGTTATTCTTAGGCTGGACTATACGATGGCTGTATGCCAGATTCCAATTAACGGCGTCGGAGCAGCGTGCCGAGCGCATTAAGTCGGATGCTATAAAAGAAGCTGAAGCTAAAAAGAAGGAGATACTTCTTGAAGCAAAAGAACAAGTTATACGCGAACGAAACCAGCAGGAGAGGGAGACCCGGGAACGCAGGGCTGAGTTGCAGCGGTATGAACGCCGCGTTGTGCAGAAAGAAGAGGTTTTAGAAAAGAAGACCGGTCAAATAGAGAGAATTGAGCAGCAATTTGCGGACAAAACCAGGCAAATTACAGATCGTGAAGCAGAACTGGATAAGGAAGAAGAACACTACCGCAAGGAACTGGAAAGAATTTCCGGTTTAACGGTAGAAGAAGCCAAAGCTCTTATTATTGCCAATCTGGAGAACGATGCCAGGCATGATGCCCAGGCTCTCATTAATAAGGTTGAACAGGAAGCAAACCTTAGTGCGGAAAAAAAGGCCCGGGATATTCTTGTAACCACCATCCAGCGGCTTGCCACTGAAGTTACGGGCGATGTAACGGTAGCCACGGTTACCTTGCCCAATGACGAAATGAAGGGCAGGATCATAGGCCGGGAAGGCCGGAATATACGAACCCTGGAAACACTAACCGGTGTTGATATTATTATCGACGATACCCCGGAGGCGGTTGTTATTTCCTGCTTTGACCCTGTCAGACGGGAAATAGCCCGCGTCAGCATGGAACGCCTTATCGTTGACGGCCGTATACACCCTGCCCGTATAGAAGAAGTTGTTTCCAAAGTCAGCAAGGACATATCTCAAAAGATCTTTGAAGAAGGCGAAAAAATCCTTTTTGATGTGGGGATTCATAACATAAACCAGGAAGCAATCCGTGCCCTGGGGCGGCTCCATTTCCGTACCAGTTATGGGCAGAATGTACTGGTCCATTCCAGAGAAGTGGCGATTGTCGCCGGTGTTTTGGCAGCGGAACTCGGTGTAAACCGGGATCTGGCCAAACGGGCAGCTTTACTCCACGACATAGGAAAGGGCGCCGAATCCGATTCGGATCTTAACCATGCGGAAATCGGTATGGATATGGTTCGTAAAATGGGAGAAGATCAAAGGGTGATTAACGCCGTAGGAAGCCATCATAACGATATTGAACCTTCCTGCATTGAGTCGGTTATCGTGCAGATTGCAGATGCGATCAGTGCGGCACGGCCCGGCGCCCGTAAGGAAACCCTGGACAACTACATCAAGCGCCTGGAAAACCTGGAAAATATTGCCGTAGGATTCAGCGGCGTGGACAAGGCCTTTGCTATCCAGGCCGGCCGCGAACTGCGGATTATCGTTAATAACGATTCTATCAACGACGAGCAAACCAAATTCCTTGCCAAGGATATTGCCAAAAAGATAGAGGCAGATCTTCATTATCCGGGCCGTATCAAGGTAACGATAATCAGGGAAACGAGGATTACAGAGTACGCCCGATAAAAGCATGCGAGCCGGCGAGCATGTTTGTGGGATAATGTATCACGGCGTAGGCCCAGTTAATGTTATTATTCGCCAGAAAAAGACGAAGGGCCGGCCCGGTAACAGCGCCCGATACATTGAGGGCGTTTGTGGGATAATGTATCACGTACTCAGCAAAAAATCCCGCAAGGCAGATAAATCCACAGGAATTGTTTCCGCCTGTGCCGTTCTGCCCAAAGCCTTTTTTATGGCAGCTGGAACGGGCGTCGGCCCTGTGATGCTTTCTACGGTTTCGGAAAATTTTGCCGGATGGGCAGTGGCCGCAACAACTACATTACCGGCGATATCAGGCGTCTTTTTTACGGCAGTCCAGCCCACCGCTCCGTGCGGGTCAAGGTAATACCCGTAGTTTTGATATACTTCTTTTATCGTTTGACGGGTTTCATCGTCGGTAACAAACACACCCTGAATCATCTGCCGCAATTCTGCATGGTTCCAGTGGGATGCCATACGCTCAAAGTTGCTGGGTGCGCCTACATCCATTGCGTTGGAAATTGTAGCCCGGGAAATACGGGTTTTGTATTCGCCGCTTTCCAAATAATCCGGTACGGTTTTGTTAATGTTGGTTGCGGCAATAAAACCGGCTATGGGTGCGCCCATAGACAGGGCATACAGACCCGCCGTCAGGTTTCCGAAGTTTCCGCTGGGTACGCAGAAGGTTACAGGGGTTTTGGGAGCGGAAGAGCCGAAAGTTGTCCCTGCAGCGGTGCCCCGTGCCGAAGCGGTTCTGGGGGTCGCTTCACCATCGCTGTCACAGCGGCCTGATTGCGCTTTTCCCGCAACAGCGGAATAGTACACCGCCTGAGGGATAAGCCGGGATATGTTGATGGAATTGGCTGAAGAAAGGGCAAGTTGTTCCTGTAAACGTCGATCGGTAAAGGCGCTTTTTACCATAGCCTGGCAGTCGTCAAAGCTTCCCTCTACGGCCAAAGCGCTGATATTACCCCCAAGACCGGCAATTTGTTTTTCCTGGAGCTCCGACACTCTGCCCTTTGGGTATAAAATCGTAACAGAAATACCTTCTACACCGAAAAAACCGTCAGCTACGGCCCCTCCCGTGTCGCCGGAGGTTGCAACAAGGATCCGGAGGGGTCTTTCTGCTCCCCGCCGGAGATAGGAAAAAGTCCTTGCCATAAAACGGGCTCCAAAATCCTTAAAAGCCGCAGTTGGTCCATGGAACAGTTCCATCAGGGCCGGTTCGGAAAATGGCTTGTCCAGGCCGGAATTTACCGGTACAAGGGGGGCGTCAAAAGAAAAGGCTTCGGCGCAGAGGTCTTCCAGGACAGAACCGGGTATTTCTCCTTCAACAAAGGGCATGATTGTTTCAATGGCAATTTCCGGAAATGACATGGATAATAGTGAGTTTTTTGCAGTTTCCCTGTAGCGGGGTATGACCTGCGGTATAAAGAGGCCTCCATCCGGGGCCAGACCGCTTAAGGCTGCCTCTGAAAACGAGAAGGCTTGACCGGAGTTTTTTGTGCTATAATAACGCATAAGACTTGCACAAGTATACCAAATAGGATATACTTCAACTATGGCGGAAGCAGCAATAAAAAAGATAATACTTGCGGTAGACGATATGGCAGTAAGTTTGACAACAATCCGCACCATTCTTCAGCATGAATACGATGTACGGCTGGCTAAATCAGCAACTTTAGCTTTGGAGATGCTTAAACAGTTTAAGGTTGATCTTATCCTGTTGGATATCGAAATGCCCGAAATTTCAGGACTGGAATTCGTGGGCCTTTTGAAAAAAAGCCCTGAGTTAAAAAGTATCCCCGTAATCTTTGTTACCAGTCATGCCAACCCTCAGTTTATCGATCAGGCAATGGCTTTTGAGGCAGAGGGATATATCGTAAAACCTTTTATTCCCGATGCTCTGATAAAACGGGTTAAATCGGTTCTGGGTGAAGAAGGCGGGGAATAGTTTTTTACCACAATTTATCGCAGAGGCTGGTATACAAAACACCCGCAATAAAAATTATACAAAGAGGTGAGCAAGCAACCTTGTTCGTACAGAGCTTGCCTCCTTGCGGGAACAGGCCGTTATGCGAAATGGTAACATCTGGCCTGTCCCTTTCCGGCATTATGCCACGTCGGCAGGTGTGATAGATAGTGTTCCATCTGCTTTGTAAGTGGCAATTTTCCAGAAATAATTACTGTATTGTCTGTCCATAACTGCCACATGAGTTAAAACCCAATCCTTTAAAAAATGAGCGAATTTTTCCAGAACCAGCCTTTTACCTTCCTGAAAGTCCTTTGCGCTCTTAACAACGTTCAATGTAAATTCATCATGCGTCTTTTTATGTTCAAAATAACCGGGAAACTTGGTTGCTATCATGTATTTTTCCTCAGTCGTAAAGTGTTCTTTTATATAGTGTACCGCCTGCTGAATAACTTCCTTAAACCAGGCAAGTTCTTCTTCTTCGTTTCCCGTAGCGTGATCATAAATTTCATTCACAAAATCCAGAAGACCTTTGTGCTGATCATCAATGATTTTTACCCCCATAGAGTACGAATCGGACCAATTGACATAATTCCCGTCGGCCGTTACCGTGCTGGATTTAAGTTTTAGCATAACAAACTCCTTGTTGGGGATTTCCCCGTAATTTTTTATTCTTCACTATGTAATATAGTTATAGAGAATTCACGGATAGTACCTATGTGGAAAAAAGATTTATCACAAAATACACCCCGAATAGAGAGACGTCAGCTCCTGGCTGCGTTGTAGGGGCAATGATATTACGGTTTTTGCTGCTTCTTTCGCCTGTTTCGGTTATGGCGGCGGCGTACTTCTTCGCTGGCAGTTGCTTCTTTTGACGGATAGACAATTACAGGCTTTCTGTCCGGCAGTCGTGAGGCGATTATAAGCCAGATAATTCCAAGAACTATCATAGCAAAACAGAAAATTTGTCCTGTAGTAAAGTTTAATGGCGAGCTAAAAAGAGCAGGCGGTATATTGGTTTTTACCAGTGTTATCCTGTACCCCAGGCCGGCGTCCGGTTCTCTGAAATATTCAATAACAAACCGGAAAAACCCATATCCTATAAGATAGATTCCAAGCAGAAAACCTTTAAAAGGCTTTTTGTTCCGAATAAACCAGATGATTAGCCAGAGTATTACCCCTTCGAAAAGGGCTTCGTACAACTGGGACGGATGACGGGGAAGATTTACATAGGTCATTTCCGTGTTATAACCCATTTTTTCCGCTGTTTCCCGAACCCACTGTTCCCGCATAGAAAGCTGTGCGCCGGGAAAGATCATCCCCAAAGGACCGGCGGTAATACGGCCGTATAACTCTGCATTAATAAAGTTGCCAAGACGTCCGAAGGTATAGCCCAAAGGGATACTGGCGGCAAACATATCCCCGATTTCCCGGTAATCAAAACGATGGCGGGCCGAGTAACCAATAATTGCCAGTATTCCCCCGATAACCCCGCCGTGGTAGCTCATTCCCAGCAGTCCGGTGAATTGTCCGTTCTGAAAGGGCCAGAAAATCAGCCAGGGTTCCCGGCGGTACATTGGATTGGTATCGTAAACAAGAGTGGCAAAGATCCGTGCACCTGCAACCAAAGACAGTATACCCCAGAAAAAAAGTCCGGAAAGTTCTTCATCGTTGATTGGAAAATTCCGTTCCCTGACCTGAGCCCGGTACAGCAGCCAGGCAATGCCAAACGCCACAAGATACATAAGGCCGTACCAGCGTATGGGAAGACCCGGAAAAATTTCAGGCTTAAGCCAGGAAGGAAAGTTTACAACCAACAACATTTATTATTGATTCTATAACACCTGAGTCTGCTTTTCATACCCCTTTATTCGAAAGTCTGGTTTAATGTCGCCCTACGGCAAGCTCTAAACTTGACCTACAATTCCTATCCTATTTGACATCCCAGGGATTAAACAACAAGAGACTGTTGATGTATTTAAAATCATCAATATTACGCGTAACAAGAGTTAAATTCTCGG